>Ga0070667_100000702_pt1 | contig 32315 bp, 32 predicted proteins | sample KBSS33metaG_FD_64659 | JGI IMG/M metagenome (GOLD analysis project Ga0070667, IMG submission 64659) | Switchgrass rhizosphere microbial communities from Kellogg Biological Station, Michigan, USA - KBS S3-3 metaG | ecosystem: Host-associated > Plants > Roots > Rhizosphere > Soil ...
CGCAGCAGCTCCTGTTCGCGCAGCAGCCGGTTCGCGCTCGCGAGCACGCGTTCGCCCTCGGGGGTCAGGCCCTCGTAGCTGCGCCCGCGCCGCACGATCGCCACGTCGAGCTCGGCCTCGAGCGCACGCAGCGCGTTCGACAGCGCCGGCTGCGTGATGTGGCAGGCGCTCGCGGCACGCCCGAAGTGCCGGTGCTGCTCGAGCGCGACCAGATAGCGCATCGCGTCGAGCAGATTGATGTCAGCCCCCCGTCCGCCGGGTACGGCGGTCGACCCCCCGAGGGGATGCGGGCCGGCCAAGGTCCACAAAGTGGGCCCTCACGGGGCCCATGGCGGCCCGGCGCTCGGTCCGCAGATTCGCCTTGCTCATGTGTCTTTGGAGATCGAGATGGTCGGGAACTTCGACGAGAAGTCCTTCGCGCGCTGCGCGATCTTGACCGCCACCTGGCGCGCGACCGACTTGTACAGGCCGGCGATCTCGCCGTCCGGATCATTGACCACGCTCGGCCGGCCGCCGTCGGCCTGGACGCGGATCGACAGGTTCAGCGGCAGCGCGCCGAGGTAGTCCATCTTGTACTCGGCCGCCAGGCGCTTGCCGCCTTCCTCGCCGAAGATGTGCTCGACATGGCCGCACTTTTCGCACACGTGCACCGCCATGTTCTCGACGATGCCCAGGATCGGCACGCCGACCTTCTCGAACATCTTGATGCCCTTCTTCGCGTCGAGCAGCGCGATGTCCTGCGGGGTCGTGACGATCACCGCGCCGGTCAGCGGCACGCGCTGGCTGAGCGTGAGCTGGATGTCGCCGGTGCCGGGCGGCATGTCGACGATCAGGTAGTCGAGCTCGTTCCAGTTGGTCTGGCGCAAGAGCTGCTCGAGCGCCTGCGTGGCCATCGGGCCGCGCCAGATCATCGGGTTGTCGGCGTCGACCAGGAAGCCGATCGACATGACCTGCACGCCGTAGTTCTCCATCGGCTCCATGGTCTTGCCGTCGGCGCTCTCGGGTCGGCCGGTGATGCCCATCATCATCGGCTGGCTCGGGCCGTAGATGTCGGCGTCGAGGATGCCCACCGTTGCGCCCTCGGCGGCGAGCGCCAGTGCGAGGTTGACCGCGGTGGTGCTCTTGCCCACACCGCCCTTGCCGGACGCGACCGCGACGATGTTCTTGACCTTCGGCAGCAGCTGCACGCCGCGCTGCACCGCGTGCGGCGTCACCTTGGTCGCGAGATTCGCGCTGACGTTCTCGACCCCGGCGACGCTTCGCGCCGCCGCGATCAGCGCCTTGCGCAAGGCGCTGATCTGGCTCTTCGCCGGGTAGCCGAGCTCGACGTCGAAGGCCACGTCGCCACCCTCGACCCGCAGGTTCTTCAGCTGGCGGGTCGAGACAAAGTCCTGACCGGTGTTCGGGTCGATGACGGTCTTGAGGGCGTCGAGCACAGCGGTGTCGGCAACGGTCATGGGGGCGGTGCGAGTGAGAGGGATCCGCAGAAGTCTAGCCCGAACGCTGTGGCCCCTCAGGCATGAAGCCCGCCCGGCGCCTGCACCGCGCCGGAATCAGCCCCGCGATAATTGCGGGCCACCTGCTCATCGACCGGCCCATGTCCAAGCCCATCCCACCGGCACCGCGCCCGCTGCCGATCGCCACCCGACCACTCGACGCGGAGTGGCTCCAATGGATTGCCGAAAACCGCCTGCGCGACTGCACCCCCGAGTCGATGCTCGCCACGATGACAGGGGCCGGGCTCGACCCCGCCACCTGCGAAACCGCGATCCACGCGATGGAAGCCAACCCGGTGTTCCTGGCAGCGCGCAAGGTCCAGCAGCTGCAGCGCAAGCTGGAGTCGGTGGTCGAGAATCAGCAGAAGCTGAAGGAGCTGGACCCGAACTATGGCCGCGTCGAGAAGCGCGAGCACGTGCCGCGCGCCGAGTTCATGGAGCGCTACGTCCGCGCCAGCCGCCCGCTGGTGCTCACCGGCGTCGCGACGCACTGGCCGGCGATGAAGCGCTGGTCGCCGCAGGATCTGCGCACGCGCTTCGGCCACCTCGACGTCGAGATCCAGGCCGAGCGCAGCGCGAACCCGAACTACGAGGTCGACAAGCTCGCGCACCGGCGCACGGTGCGCCTGGCCGACTTCGTCGATCAGGTGCTGGCCGGTGGCGCGAGCAACGACTACTACCTGACCGCGAACAACGAGGCGCTGCGGCAGCCCGGCTTCGCGCCGCTGCTCGACGACATCGGCACGCTGCCGGACTTCTGCGACCGCGCCGAGCTCGCGCAACGTGCGTCGTTCTGGTTCGGGCCGGCCGGTACGGTGACGCCGCTGCACCACGACGCGCTGATGCTGTGCCACACCCAGATCGTCGGGCGCAAGCGCTGGCGCTTCATCTCGCCACTGCAGTCGCCCAAGCTGTACAACCACTTCGACGTTTACAGCCCGATCGACCTGGACCGCCCCGACCTGCAGCGCTACCCGCTGTTTCGCGACGCGACGGTGCTCGAGGTGATCGCCGAGCCCGGCGACACCGTGTTCCTGCCGCTCGGCTGGTGGCACCAGGTCACGGCGCTCGACGTGAGCCTGTCGTTCTCATACTCCAACCTCGCATTCCCGAACCACTACCATTTCGCGAATCCGACGATCCGCAACTGGTAACGCATGCAACGACGACAACTGCTTGGAACGGCCGCCACGGCCGTGGCGCTGGGCCCGGCCGCCTTGTTCTCCGGCCCCACGCAAGCGGCCGGCCTGAAGCCGCTCGGCAAGCCGCAGCCCTTCGACCTCGCGTGGCTCAAGGGCCAGGCGCGCACGCTCGCCGCGGCGCCCTACAGGCCGGCGCAGAACAAGCTGCCCGCGGCCATCGCGGGGCTCGACTGGGACCAGTACCAGGCCATCCGCTTCAGGCCCGAGCACGCGCTGTGGGCGGACTCGAAGCTGCGCTTCCAGATCGAGCTGTTCCACCTCGGCCTGTACTTCAAGCGGCCGGTGCAGGTGTTCGAGGTCGCGGGCGGCCAGGCCCAGCAGCTCGCCTACGACCCGGCCATGTTCGACTACGGCAAGAGCGGCCTGAACGGCGCGCGCCAGCCGGCGGACCTGGGCTTCGCGGGCTTTCGCTTCAAGTTTCACCTCGCGCCACAGGCCGACATCGCTGCCTTCCTCGGCGCGAGCTACTTCCGCGCGACCAGCGGTACGCGCCAGTACGGCCTGTCGGCGCGCGGCCTGGCCGTCGACACCGGCATGGCGCGCGCCGAGGAGTTCCCCGAGTTCACGCACTTCTGGTTCGAGCGCCCCGCGCCCGACTCGAACACGCTGGTCGTCCACGCACTGCTCGACTCGCCCAGCATCGCCGGCGCCTACCGTTTCGCGATCACGCCGGGCGACACGACGCTGATGGAGATCGACGCTGCGCTGTACCCGCGCAAGGAGATCGAGCGCCTCGGCATCGCGCCGTGCACGAGCATGTTCCAGACCGGCGAGAACGACCGCCGCAAGGGCAACGACTGGCGCCCGGAAATCCACGATTCCGACGGCTTGTCGATGCACACCGGAAGCGGCGAATGGATCTGGCGGCCGCTGCGCAACCCGCGCGCGCTCAGCTTCAACGCCTTCGCCGACCGCAGCCCGCGGGGCTTCGGGCTGCTGCAGCGCGACCACGATTTCGCCAACTACCAGGACGACGGCGTGTTCTACGACCGCCGCCCCAGCCTGTGGGTCGAGCCCAAGGGCGACTGGGGAGCCGGCGCGGTCGACCTGGTGGAGATCCCGACGATCGATGAGACCTTCGACAACATCGTCGCGTTCTGGAACCCGGCCGACAAGCCCAAGCCCGGGCAGGAACTGCTGATCGGCTACCGCCTGTACTGGGCCCGCGAGGCGCCGGCGCAGTCGCCGCTGGCGCGCGTGGTCGCCACGCGCACCGGCCTGGGCGGCGTGATCGGCAAGAAGCGCGAGCACTTCTCGTGGCGTTTCGCGGTCGATTTCGCGGGCGGCGACTTCGCGCTGCTCGACCCGAAGACGATCGTCGAGCCGGTCATCAGCGCCTCGCGCGGCCGGGTCGAGATCACCTCGGCGCGACCGCTGGGCGCGGTGGGCGGCTGGCGCGCGATGTTCGACCTGGTCCCCGATGCGAACAGCGTCGAGCCGATCGCGCTGCGCCTGTTCCTGCGCGCCGACGGCCAGCCGCTGACCGAAACCTGGCTCTACGAGTACACGCCGCCGCCATCGGCCGAACGCCCGCTCGAATAGTGAGCCCCCGGCCGTGCGGGTACGCACGGCCACCCCCCGAGGGGATCGCCGGCCGCTCCGGAGCGGCCGAGCGCTGGCCGGCGGTCGCGCAGCCTAGAATTTGTCCATGACCCGCAAGCTGTTCGTCACCACCGCCCTGCCCTACGCCAACGGGCCGTTCCACATGGGCCACATGATGGAGTACATCCAGGCCGACATCTGGGTGCGGTTCCAGCGCATGCGGAGCCACGAGGTGCATTTCGTCTGCGCCGACGACGCGCACGGCGCGCCGATCATGATCGCGGCCGAGAAGGCGGGGTTGACGCCGCAGGCATTCGTCGCGCAGGTCGCCGCGGGCCGCGCGAGGTATCTCGACGGCTTCCACATCGGCTTCGACAACTGGCACTCGACCGACGCGCCCGAGAACCACGAACTCGCGCAGGACATCTACCGCGCGCTGCGCAAACAGGGCCTGATCGCCGAACGCACGATCGAGCAGTTCTACGACCCGGTCAAGGGCATGTTCCTGCCCGACCGCTACATCAAGGGCGAGTGCCCGAGGTGCGGCACCAAGGACCAGTACGGCGACAACTGCGACAACTGCGGCGCCGTCTACGCGCCCACGGATCTGAAGAACCCGTATTCGACGCTGAGCGGCGCGACGCCGGTGATGAAGCGCAGCGACCACTATTTCTTCCAGCTCTCGGCGCAGCGCTGTGTCGACTTCCTGAAGGAATGGACCGCGACGCCGGGCCGGTTGCAGCCCGAGGTGCTGAACAAGATCCGGGAATGGTTCACCACCGACGATGAAACGGACAAGAGCGGCCACGTCGGCCTGAACGACTGGGACATCAGCCGCGACGCGCCGTATTTCGGCATCGAGATCCCCGACGCGCCGGGCAAGTATTTCTACGTCTGGCTGGACGCGCCGGTGGGCTACCTCGCGTCGCTGAAGAACTACTTCGGGAAGATAGGCGTCGACTACGAGGCGTTCATGGCCGACCCCGTGGTCGAGCAGATTCACTTCATCGGCAAGGACATCGTCACCTTCCACACGCTGTTCTGGCCGGCGATGCTGCACTTCAGCGGGCGCAAGGTGCCGAACCACATCTTCGTGCACGGCCACCTGCATCTCAGCGGCGAGAAGATGAGCAAGAGCCGCGGCACCGGCATCTCGCCGCTGAAGTACCTGGATCTGGGGATGAACCCGGAGTGGCTGCGCTACTACATCGCGGCGAAGCTGAACGGCCGCGTCGAGGACCTCGACTTCAACCCCGACGACTTCCTGGCACGCGTCAACGCCGACCTGGTCGGCAAGTACATCAACATCGCGAGCCGCGCGGCCGGCTTCCTCGGCAAGCGCTTCGGTGGGCTGCTGTCGGCCGACCTCGGTGTCGAGGGCCGCGCGCTGCTCGACGGCTTGCGCGCGCAGTGCCCGACGATCGAGGAACTGTACGAGGAGCGCGAGTTCGCGAAGGCGTTGCGCGAGGTGATGCTGCTGGCCGACCGCGTCAACGAGTACGTCGACCAGCACAAGCCCTGGGAACTGGCCAAGCAGGCCGGCCAGGAGGCGGTGCTGCACGACGTCTGCTCGGTCTGCATCGAGGCGTTCCGGCTGCTGACGATCTACCTGAAGCCGGTGCTGCCGGCGCTCGCCGCACAGGTCGAGGCATTCCTGCGGATCGAGCCGCTGCGCTTCGCCGACGCGACGCGCGCGCTCGGCGGCCACACGATCGGCGCTTACAGCCACCTGCTGCAGCGCGTCGACGCGAAGCAGCTCGACGCGCTGCTCGAGCCCGCGGTCGTCGAGGCGCCGCCGCCCGGCGGCGAGGCGCTCGCCAGCGAAATCAAGGTCGACGACTTCGCGAAGATCGACCTGCGCATCGCGCGGATCGATCACTGCGAGGCGGTCGAGGGCTCGACCAAGCTGCTGCGCCTGACGCTCGATGTCGGCGAAGGCAGGATGCGCAACGTCTTCAGCGGCATCGCGTCGGCCTACAGCCCCGCGGACCTTGTCGGCAAGTTCACCGTGATGGTCGCGAACCTGGCGCCGCGCAAGATGAAGTTCGGCGTCAGCGAAGGCATGGTGCTGGCCGCCTCGCACGCCGACGAGAAGGCCGAGCCGGGCATCTACATCCTGGAGCCCTGGCCCGGCGCGAAGCCGGGCATGCGGGTGCGATGAACGGCGACGCGGGCCGAGCGCCGGGCCGCTCCCAAGCCGGCCCGCATTCCCTCGGGGGATTGTCGAACGTACCCGTTCGACAAGGGGCCTCAATCACGCCCGTGCGCGAGTTTTCCGACGCGCGCTGGGCCGACGGCCCGACGCGCGCCGTGGAGAGCGTGGTCGAGGACGGCGAGGTGCTGGCATTCCCCCACTTGTCGTTCGCGCTGTCGGATGCCGAGCGCCGCTTCCTGGACCCACGCTGGGCCGACGGCAAGGCAAAGAACATCTCGCTGCGCTGGCCCAGCGGCGAGATGCGCGGCGCGGCCGGCGACCCGGTCGACCTGATCGCGCTGCGCGCGATGATCGTGCGTTACACCGAGTGCAGCGAGGCGCTCGCGCTGCGCCTGTTCCCGCACTACCGCGGCCACCTGCGGCGCGGCAACACCTCGTTCCGGCCGGTCGACGTGGCCGGCCGCGCGACCAGCTGGCGCCAGGACGACACGCGGCTGCACGTCGACGCGTTCCCGTCGAACCCGATGCAGGGCACGCGGCTGCTGCGCGTGTTCTGCAACGTCAACCCTGCGGGTCGGCCGCGCGCGTGGCGGGTGGGCGAGCCGTTCGAGGCGCATGCGAAGCGCTACTTGCCGTCGATCCGGCGACCGCTGCCCGGCTCGGCGTGGCTGCTGGAGCGCACCGGCATCACGAAGCGCCGCCGCACGGAATACGACCACGTCATGTTGGAGCTGCACGACCGTGCCAAGGCGGATGCCGAGTTCCAGCGCAGCAGCCCGCAGGCCCGCGTCGACTTCGCTCCCGGCACGACTTGGATCGTGTTCAGCGACCAGGTGCTGCATGCCGCGATGGGCGGCCAGCACATGATGGAGCAGACCTTCTACCTCGACGTGGCGCACCAGCAGCGCCCCGAGGCGTCGCCGCGCGGCGTGCTGGAGCGGCTGCTCGGACGCGAGCTGCGCTGATTCAGTCCCGCTTCTCCTTCCAGTAGCGCCGCACTTTCGCGAAGCGCTTCAGCTCGGGGCCGCTCGCGGCGACCAGTGCCGCGCGCCGCGCCGCGAGCCAGCCGAGCGCGAACATCGCCGCCGGCTCGGTGCCGGCACGCGGCGCGAACACGCGCATCGCCATCGTCGTGTCGCTGACCGCGCCGAGGCGCTCCTGCAGGCCGCGCAGTGCTTTCAAATAGCGGCGCACCGCGCGGCGCTCGAACAGCGCGGCGCAGAACTCCGTCGCGTAGCGCAGCCGCTTGGCGCGCTTGCGCAGGCGATGGCGTTGCGCGTCGTCGAGTTCGGCGTAGCGCTTTGCGTCCGCGACCACCTGGCGATGCCAATGGTTCAGGCGCATGGCCATTCGGTCGCGCAGCGGGGCGGCGTCGCTTTCCGCAGCGGCGGCGACGCCCGGGTGCATCGCCTCGATCAGGTCGAGCAGCAGACTCTGACTGGCGTGCAGGCGCAGCAGCTGAGGTGGCGCGACTTCGGCCTCCGGCGCAGCGGGCACCGGTGCCTCGGTCGCCACGCCCGCCTCCCGCATCGCCTCGCGCAGCGCAGCGGCGAACTCGCCTTCGATCACGACGCGGTCGCGCACCGCGCCGAGTTGCCGGAACAGCGCGCTCGCCCCGCCGCCGAGCGCGGCGCTCGCATCGTCGAGTTCGAACAGCGCCAGCGCACTGCGCAAGCGCCGCAGGCCGACGCGCAGCTGGTGCACATGTTCGGCCTCGTGCGCGCCGCTGGCGATCTGGCTCGCGTTCGCGAGGATCTGGTCGGCGCAGTTGCGCAGCACGGCCTGCCAGGCTTGCGCCGTGGTCATCGCCGCGTCCAGTTGAAGCGAGCGCGCGCTGCGCGCCGGCGCGACGGTCTCGCCGCGCGCCAGCAGGTCGCCGCGCTCGGACTTGCTGCGCAGGTCCAGCCACAGGCCGTGGCGCAGCCCCCAGCGCCGCGCGGTCTCGATCACCGCCTGCGCGGTGCCGCTCAGCAGTTCGATCTCGAGCTCGCTCACCTCGAGCGCGCGCACACCGGTCTCGATGCGGCCGCGGTCGAACGCCAGCTCGACGCGCGCGCGCGGCCCGCCCGGCCAGCGCACGGGGCACCTGCGGACGCGCCGGCGGATGTCGGTGCGGTACAGCACTTCCAGCGCTGCAGCCGGCGGCGCAGCCAGCAGCGCAAGCAGCCGCTCGCCCACGGGCGTGCCGGCATGCAGTGCCGGGTCGAGCGTGGGCATCGCGGCCGCGGCGCCGCGCGGCACGTTGTGCTCGGCGCGGGTCAGGCCGTCGTCGTCCGCACCCTTGAGCGTCTGCACCCAGCGGCGGCCCTCGCGGCGCAGGCGCAGCGCCAGGCCGGCGGCGGCCAGGCGGCGGTCGGCGCAGTCGTGGTACCAGGCCTGCAGGTGCAGCCGCGCGCCGGGCGTGCGCCCGGCCACCGCGGCCTCGGCCTCGGCACGGCGCGCCGCCGGCACCTGGAGCTTGAGCTCGATCTCGTGCATGGCGGGATCGTGACACGCCGCGGCGTCGATCTTGATGAATCCCTGGGGCAAAGCGTGGCGCTCGCGCGCTCCCCGCTAAAATCGCGGCTTCGACTCCAGCGCCTGCCCTCGTGACGGGTGCGCCCAAGCTGCCATGCCATTGTTCTGGAAAGCCTACAAATCCGACGTCACCTCGTTCATCGAGGCGCTGAAGGCCAACAAGCCGACGCTGGAGGACGAGCAGCGCCAGGGCCGCCAGCTGCTGTGGGACAAGCGCATCGACCGCGACGCTCAGGCCGAGTACGGCGATGCGCGCGTGCCGCAGCAGCCCTACGTCTACCAGACCAAGCGCTGAGCTTCGAGATCGGTCGTGAGCGACGATGTGGCGGCGCCGCCGCAGGTGTCTGAGCTGTCGGCTGCGCGCGCAGGCGAGGAGGACGGCCCGGCCGCCAGCCCCGCGGTGATCGACGGCATCGCGGTGGCGCGCCTGTACGGCGAACCGCTGTTCGCGATGCCCACCGACCTTTACATCCCGCCGGATGCGCTGGAGGTGTTCCTCGAGGCCTTCGAGGGCCCGCTGGACCTGCTGCTGTACCTGATCCGGCGCCAGAACTTCAACATCCTCGACATCCCGATGGCGAGCGTGACGCGCCAGTACCTGGCCTACGTCGAGCAGATCCGCAAGACCAATCTCGAACTCGCCAGCGAATACCTGCTGATGGCGGCGATGCTGATCGAGATCAAGTCGCGCATGCTGCTGCCGCCGAAGAAGAGCGCCGACGGCGCCGAGCCGGAGGACCCGCGCGCCGAGCTCGTGCGCCGGCTGATCGAATACGAGCAGATGAAGCTGGCGGCCGCGCGCATCGATCAGCTGCCGCTGCTGGGGCGCGACTTCCTGCGCGCGCAGGTCGTGATCGAACAGTCGCTCGCGCCGCGCTTCCCCGATGTCGACGCCGACGAGCTGCGCGCCGCCTGGGCCGACATCCTGCAGCGCGCCAAGCTGAACCAGCACCACCACATCACGCGCGAGCAGCTCAGCGTGCGCGAGCACATGAGCATCGTGCTGCGCGCGCTGCAGGGCCGGCGCTTCGCGCTGTTCGAGGACCTGTTCGACGTGAGCCGCGGCCCGCAGGTGCTGGTCGTGACCTTCATCGCGATGCTCGAGCTCGCGCGCGAGCGGCTGCTCGAGGTCACGCAGGCCGAGGCGTTCGCGCCGATCTACGTGCGGCTGGCCTACTCGCCCGTCTGAGGCCGGGCGCCGTCAGGCCGACACGCCGGCCTTGGCCGCCGTCCAGCGCTGCAGCTTGTCGCGCGCGCCGTTCAGGGACGGGTCCATCAGCGCGTCGTGCTCGGGGCGCTTGGCGCACAGCTCGATGACGTAGCCGTTGGGGTCGCGAAAGTAGATCGAATCGATCATGCCGTGGTCGGACGGGCCGCGGACCTCGATGTTCCATTCGCGGCCCTTGGCCAGCATCGGCTGCAGCACCTCGGCGCCGACTTCGAGCGCGATGTGCAGGTCGAAGTCGTGCTGCTGCTTGAACTCGAACGGCATGTCCATTGATTCGAAGAACGCCAGGTGCGAGCCGTCGTCGAGCCGGTAGAAGGTGTGCAGCGTCTGCGTCGCGCGCCCGGTCTTGCTCTGGCCGATCTCCAGCGTGCCGACCAGCGGCAGGCCGAGGAAGTCCTCGTAGAACGCGCGGGTCTGTTCCGAGTCGCGGCAGCGGTAGGCGTTGTGGTGAAGCTTGCGGATCATCGTGAGTTCTCCGAGGTGGGTGACGCTGAAGCGATCGCAGGAAAGGCGATCAGACCGCGACCATCGGCTTGTCCTTCAGGGACGCGGCGAACCCGTCGATCACCTCGTACACCTGCGGCCAGCTCTTCAGCGCCTTCATGCGCGCGAGCCATCGCTTGACGTTGGGATAGCCCGACAGGTCGCTGCCGATCACCTCGGCCAGCGCGACGTACGACGCGGCATGGTAGTCGGCGATCGTGATCGCGTCGCCGCAGAGGTAGGCATTGCCGGTGCCCAGAACGTGCTCGTCGAGCACCTTCAGCCAGGCCTGCGCACGCGCCTTGCCGCGTTCCAGCGTGGCGCTCTGCGCTTCGTCGCTGCGGCGCTTGTGCGTGTCGAAGATCTGCGGGTAGACCAGGGCATAGACCAGGTCGATGCAGAGCTGGGTGCTGGTCCAGTCCATGCGCTCGTTGACGCGCGCGCGTTGGCGCAGATCCTTCGGGTAGGCGGGCGAGTCGATCTTGTCGGCCAGATACTTCAGGATCGCCGAGTTCTCGGTGAGGATGAAGTCGTCATCCTGCAGCGTGGGCACCAGCCTGTTCGGGTTCAGTGCCGCGTAGGGCGGCTGCACATGCTCGCCGGTGAACAGGTCCACCACCTGCATCTCCAGCGGAATGCCACTCTCGGCGGCAAACAGCATGATGGGGCGGCTGGTGGTCGAGATCGGGTGGTAGTAGAGCTTCACGGTGCTGTCTCCTTTCGGACCGGTGGCGGGACGAACGATAGACGCCCGCGCCGCTGCCGTCCACGACAACCGCATGGGTCACGGACCGGCGAACGACCTTCCGCCGAACCGGGCATCGGGACCGGCGACTCGCCAGTAGGGCGATTGGTCCGGCGACCCAACTGACCTACAGTGGCCCCTCGTCCAACCGCAGAGGGCTCGTCATGCCGATTCGAAGTGCGTCACTGAACAAGCAGATCCAGAAGAACGGCGCGAGGCTGCACCTGGCGATGGCCATCCGCGTTCATTCGGAAGGCGCCGATCGAGCGCCGTCCGAGCATGAACAGGCGCTGCTGGACGAACGCCGGTTCCTGAAGGAGGCCCAGACGAAGCGGCAACAGCAGGCCACGCTGCCCAAGCCCAAGGCCGCCTGGCTGGCGAAACCGCCCAAGCCCCCGAAGGCGCCGAAGGCCGCGAAGGAACCGAAGGAACCGAAGGAGGCGAAAGAGGCGAAGGCGACGAAGGGTCAAAAGCCGTCGCGCGCCGACAAGCTGGCGAAGAAGGCCGAGAACCTCGACGCCGCAAAGAAGGCGGCGAAGAAGTCAGCCAAGGCCTGAGGCGCGGAACAAGGCATTGAGTTCCTGGCCCGAGGCGGCGTCGGCGAACGCGTCGAAGCGACCCTGTTCCGCGATCAGGCGGGCCGCGCGCATGAAGCCGCCCCAGGCCAACCGCGCCAGCGCGCCGCCGACGCTGACGCGCCGGACGCCGAGCGCGGCGATGTCGGCCAGGCTCAGCTCGCTGGCCGATCCGATCAGCAGGTTGACCGGCTTCGGCGCGACCGCGGAGACGACCGCGGCGATCTGTTCGCGGGTGCGAATCCCCGGCGCATAAAGGCAGTCGGCACCGGCCTCGGCGTAGGCCTGGAGCCGCGCGATCGTGTCGGCCAGGTCCGGGCGGCCGACGAAGAAGTTCTCGGCGCGCCCGACCAGCAGTGTGTCCGCGCCGGCGGCGTCGATCGCGGCGCGTGCTGCGCGGATCCTGTCGGCGGCGACCTCGACCGCGTACAACGGCTGCGCGGCGTCGCCGGTCGAGTCCTCGATCGACAGCCCCGCGATGCCGGTGGCCACGGCCAGGCGCACGCTGTCGGCAACGCCTTGCGGGTCGGGTGCGAACCCGCTCTCGAAGTCGGCGTTCACCGGCAGATCGGTGGCCGCGACGATGGCGCGCAAGTGGGCGAGGACCAGTTCTCGCGACGGGCCGCCGTCGGCGTGGCCGAGCGACCAGGCGAAGCCCGAACTCGTCGTCGCCAGCGCCTTGAAGCCCAGCCCTTGCAGAAAGCGCGCGCTGCCGGCGTCCCAGGGGTTCGGGATCACGAAGCAGCCGGATTCATGCAGCTGCCGGAAGGCGCGCCGCTTGGCGGCCGTGGTGGTCGAGGCGGAAGTGTTCATCGGGTGGCGGTGCCGGCTTGGTCCTGCGCCTGCGCCGGCTTCAGGTAGGTCGCGTCGATCACGCGCGGAAAGCTTCGCTCCTCGCGCAGGATGAAGCGCTCGCGCTGCGCGAACTCGAAGTTCGCGCGCGCCTGCGGGTCGCTCTTCAGGCGGGTGCGGTAGGCCTCGTAGGCGGCTAGATTCGCGAACGAGATCAGCCCCCAGGCCTCGACGTTCGAGCCCTCGTGCGGCGCGAAGTAGCCCAGCAGGTGGCCGCCGCAGCGCGGAATGATCTCACTCCAGCGATCGGCGTATTGCGTGAACAGCTCGACCTTGAACGGGTCGAGTTCGTAGCGGATGAAGCAGGTGATCGTCATCGGGCGTGCCTGGAGTGAGCTCGATCGCAGTGTGCGCGCCCGGGGGTCGAAGACGCTTCGCTGCGTGCCGAAGCGACGGCGCACGCCGGCCCTCACCCGCCCGGCTTCACGCCCAGCTTGAATGCGATCATCGCGCGCAACTTGTTCGGCACCACCGGCTTGATCAGCAGGTGGAAGTTGTGCTCGGTCGCCTCGCGGTCGTGGCCAGTCATCGTGCTGCCGGTCACCAGGATCGCCGGCAGCGCGGCACCGAAGCGCGCGCGCAGCGCCTTGATCGCGTCGACGCCGCTCAGGCCATCCTCGAGCCGGTAGTCGACGATCAAGAGGTCGGGCTTCATCAGCACCGGGTCGCTGCGTTCGGCCCAGGCGCGGCTCGAGGCGACGCTGTCGAACGCGTCGATCTGCGCGCCCCAGCCGGCCAGCAGCACCTCGAGACCGGCGCGCACCGCCGGCTCGTCCTCGACGACGACGATGCGGCGCCCGGCCAGCGTCAGGTCGACCGGCCCCTTGCCCGGCATCGACAGCAGCGCCGAGCGCCGCGGCGCCCGGCCCGCCGGCAGCTCGAGCGTGAACACCGTGCCGCGGCCGGGCGTCGAGCGCAGCGTCAGTGGAGCGCCCATCAGGTCGGCCAGGCGCTTGACGATCGCCAGCCCGAGGCCCAGGCCCTTGCGCTGGTCCGGGCTGACCTTGGGCGTGTTGGGCACCTGGTAGAACTCGTCGAAGATGCGCGCCTGCTCGGCCTCGGTGATGCCCAGGCCCGTATCCCAGACCTGCAGCCGCACCCGGTCGCCGCGCTGCCGACAGCCGACCAGCACCGAGCCGTCGTTGGTGTAGCGGATCGCGTTCGACACCAGATTGCGCAGGATGCGCTCGACCAGCAGCGGGTCGGCGAACACGACCCGCCCGCCGCCGCGCAGGCGCAGCGCCAGGCCCTTCTCGAACGCGCTGGGCTCGAAGTTCAGACGCAGCTTGCGCAGGATCTCGTCGACCTCGAAGTGCTGCGGGTGGACCTCGATCACGCCGCTGTCGATGCGCGTGATGTCGAGCAGTTCGGAGAACAGCCCCTCGAGCGCGTCGACCGATTCGTTGATGCTGTTGACGAGCTGCGCGACCTCGGGTTCGTGCACGCGCTGGCGCAAGGCCTCGGCGAACAGGCCCATCGCGTGCAGCGGCTGGCGCAGGTCGTGGCTCGCGGCGGTGAAAAACTGGGTCTTCGCGCGGTTCGCGATCTCGGCCTCGCGGCGCGCGCCTTCGGCCGCCAGCGTCTCGACGCGCAACTGCGCGGCGAGCTCGTCGGCCTGCACCTTGTGGTCGATCGCGCGCTGCAGCGCCTGGCGGTAGCTGTTCGCCAGCACCGTGGTCAGGCTGATGATCAGGACGAGCTCGCCGGCGAGTTGATAACTGTAGACGTCGCCGACCAGCGCGATGCGCGCCACCAGCGGCAGCAGGCACAGGCTCGCGTACGCGAGGTACAGGCGTGGCTGCGTCGACAGCACCGGGATGCCGGCGACCGTGAAGGTGTAGATCACGATGATCAGGCCCGTCGCCTGCTGCGGCTCGCTGCCCAGGCCGTAGAAGATCCAGCCGGTCGCGCCCCACAGCGCCGCGGCGACCACGGTGCCGGCGCTCGAGCGCAGGCGCCAGCGCAGCCACTCGTCGCGGGTGCTCGGCGCGGCGCGGCGAAAGCGCTGGATCACGACCGCGCGCACCAGGCACATCGCGACGAACGCGCCGATCCACGGCACGAGCAACGCCGCCGACGCGATCGGCCAGTACAGCATCGTGACCACGCCGACGCCGGCCAGGTAGCCAGCCAGCGCGGCCGGCATGTAGGCGTAGGTGCTCTGGACGACCTCGACGACGGCGGCGAAGGCCGGGTCGTGTTCGGGCGGCGCCGCGGGAGGCTGGTGGGCAGCGGCCGCGAAGGTGGCGCTCAACTCAGCGCCCGGAATTGCGCCACGCCGACAGGTTGCGCTGCCCCGACATCTGGCTCACCGCCAGCACGGCCTGCGTGCGCGAGCTGACGCCCAGCGTGCGCAGCACCGCGGCGACGTGGTCCTTGACGGTCTCGACCGAGACGTTCAGCTCGCGCGCGATCAGTTTGTTCGGCTGGCCCTTCAGCAGCAGCGCGAGCACGTCGGTCTGGCGCGGCGTCAGGCCGAGATCGGTCAGCGGCACGCTGTTGGTGGGAAAGTCGCTGTCCTGCGCCTGCTCGCGCACCACGCGCAGCACGCTGGGCACGGTGTCTCCCTCGGGCTTGGTCGCAGGCTCGGACCCCATCGTCATCGGCGGCACGTAGATGCCGCCGGACATCACCATGTGCAGCGCCTCGAACAGGGTCTCGTTGCTGGCCCGCTTGGGCACGAAGCCCATCGCGCCGGCGTCGATGGCGCGGATCACGTCGCTGCTGCGGTCGGAGGCCGACAGCACGACGACCGGCAGCGCCGGATACGCGCCGCGCAATTCAACCAGCACCTCGAAGCCGTCGGCATCGCCCAGGTGCAGGTCGAGCAGCACGAGGTCGAAGTCGGAGTCGGCCTTCAGCGTCGCGCGCGCGGCCCGCGCGCTGTTCGCGCCGGTCACCGTGGTGTCGCTGCCCAGGCCCTCGATGACGGATTGCAGCGCCGACAGGATCAGCGGGTGGTCGTCGATCAGCAGTACCTTCATGCGCGGGCCTCCGGCGAGAGCGCATCGTAAACCACGGGGGCGCGCGCCGCTGTCCCCAACTGCGAGGATCTCAGGTGTAGCGCCGCGCAAGCGACTCGGCCACGCAGACCGGCTTGTCCGAACCTTCGCGCTCCATCGTGACCTCGACGGTGAGCTGCGCGCCGCCCTCGAGCGGCTCGTACTGGGTCAGCTTGAAGTGCCCGCGCAGCCGGCTGCCCGACGGCACCGGCGCCGGGAAGCGCACCTTGCCCAGGCCGTAGTTCACGCCCATGCGGGTGTCGAGCACCTCGAACGCCGACGCGGCCATCTCGGGCAGCAGCGACAGGGTCAGGAAGCCGTGCGCGATCGTCGTGCCGAACGGGCCCTTCGCGGCGCGCTCGACGTCGAGGTGGATCCACTGGTGGTCGCCGGTCGCATCGGCGAACAGCTGGATGCGCTGCTGCGTGACGGTGATCCAGTCGCTGACGCCGACGGTCTGGCCGACCAGCGGCTGCAAGTCGATGAGGTGATCGAAACTGCGCATCGGAGTCTTTCGTCGATGAAGGTGGTGAGGCGGTTCAGGCATCGAGCCACTGCGCGAGCGGCTGCCATTGTTCGAGGTCGCGCTCGAAGCGCGCCGACCCCACGTCCCAGAGCGTCAGGCCGTGCGCGGCGAGGTGCACGTAGTTCTGCGTATCGCGCAGGAAGCCGAGCAGCGGCAGCTTCAGGCCGTCGAGGAAGCCGCGCAGTTGGTCGGTCGAGATCGTGCCCTCGCGGGTGCGCATGCCGACGATCGCGAATTGCACCCGTTCGCTGCGCTTGTGCGCGAGCAGCTGGCGCACGAATTCGTGGGTCGCGTGGATGTCGAAGATGCTGGGCTGCAGCGGGATCAGCACCTTGTCGGCGAGCTTCATCACCTCGTCCAGGCGCTTGCCGTGCAGGCCGGCCGGCGTGTCGAGCACCACATGCGTCGTGCCCTTGGGCGGGCGCACGACCTCGTCGTGCGCCACTTCCCACGCGGCGATCGGCGCCAGGCCCGCCGGCCGCAGCGCGAGCCAGGTGCGCGCCGATTGCTGGCGGTCCACGTCGCCGAGCATCACCTTGTGGCCGCGCGCCGCGAAGTAGCCGGCGATGTTGGTTGCGAGCGTGGTCTTGCCCACGCCACCCTTCGGATTGGCCACCACGATCACCGGCATGCAACGCTCCGTCCTGTTCTGATCCGCTTTCAGGTTATGTTAGCGGGGCTTTCGAACGTGTCGCCATCGAGACTAACCAGCGACCGTGCCGCTTCAACCCTGTCCGCGCGAACCCCATGGCCGAATCCCCGCTCGCCGTCATCGAACCCGCTGCCGCGCCCTCGCCCGGCCCCGACGTGGTCGTCATCACCGCGCACCCGCAGATGGAGCACTCGCGCATCAACCGCCGTCTGATGCGCGCGGCGCGCCGGCTGCCGGCGACTGCCGATTCGCCGCTGATCGTGGTGCGCGACCTGTACTCGCTGTACCCCGACTACCTGATCGACGTGGCGCAGGAGCAGGCGCTGCTCGTGTCGGCCAAGCTGATCGTCTGGCAGCACCCGATCCACTGGTACAGCATGCCGCCGCTGATGAAGCTGTGGCTCGACGACGTGCTGGCGTTCGGCTGGGCCTACGGGCCCGGCGGCACCGCGCTGCGCGGCAAGGACCTGTGGCTGGTCGCGACCACCGGCGGGCCCGAGGAGTCGTACCACCCGAACAGCTACAACCGCTACTTCTTCGAGGACTTCCTGCCGCCTTACGAGCAGACCGCCAACCTGTGCGGGCTGCGCTTCCTGCCGCCGATGCTGCTGCACGGCGCGCACCGCGCCGACGAGGCAGCCGTGGAGGCGCATCTCGAGATCTACGCGCAGCGCCTGGCGACCTACCCGCGCTGGCCCGAGCTCGACGAGCTGCTCTACGGCCTGCCCGCGCAGGTGCCCGAGGATGCGCGGCCGGGCGACGACGCCGACGACGCGTCCGACCCGCCGCTGCCGCTGTCGGCCCCTAGCAGCGGCGCACGCGCCACGCGGAAGGCGGCGTGATGGAACACGGCAGCTGGCTCACCGGCACACTGGTCTACCTCGGCGCCGCGGTGCTCGCGGTGCCGCTGGCGAAGTTCCTCGGCCTCGGCTCGATCATCGGCTACCTCGCCGCCGGCATCCTGATCGGGCCGTGGGGGCTGGCGCTCGTCACGAACCCGCAGGACATGCTGCACTTCTCCGAGTTCGGCGTGGTGCTGATGCTGTTCCTGGTCGGCCTGGAACTCGAACCGCAGCGGCTCTGGTCGCTGCGCAAGCCGATCTTCGGCTGGGGCAGCGTGCAGCTGTTCGGTTCGGCCGCGCTGATGCTGCTGGCGGCGGTGCTCGCGGGCCTGGACTGGCGTGTCGCGCTGGTCGCGGCGCTCGGCCTGGCGATGTCGTCGACCGCAATCGGCCTGGGGGTGCTGAACGAGCGCAGCCTGATGAACACCACCTCGGGCCAAAGCGTGCTCAGCGTCGCGCTGCTGCAGGACGTGGCAGCGATCCCGATCCTGGCGCTGCTGCCGTTGCTGGCGATGGAACACACGCACGCCGAAGGCAGCGCCTGGGTGAGCGCGGGCAAGGCGCTGGGCGTCATCGCGATCATCGTGTTCGGCGGGCGCTTGCTGCTGCGCCCGGCGCTGCGCTGGATCGCGCGCAGCGACACGCCCGAGATCTTCACCGCCGCGTCGCTGCTGCTGGTGGTCGCCACCGCCGCGCTGATGCAGACGGTGGGCCTGTCGATGGCGCTCGGCGCCTTCCTCGCCGGCGTGCTGCTGGCCGAGAGCGAATACCGGCGCGAGCTCGAGACCGACATCGAGCCGTTCAAGGGCCTCCTGCTCGGCCTGTTCTTCATCGCCGTGGGCATGAGCATCGACTTCGCGGTGGTGCTGCGATCGCCGTGGCTGATCGCCGGCGTCGTGCTCGGCTTTCTGCTGCTGAAGGCGGTGGTGCTGTGGGCGATGGGGCGCGCGATGCCGCTGCCCAAGCCCGAGCGGCCGGTCTTCATCATCCTGCTCGCGCAGGGCGGCGAGTTCGGCTTCGTCGTGTTCCAGACTGCCGCGGGCGCCGGCGTGATTGACGCGCAAGTCTCGTCGCTGCTGGTCGCGGCGGTCGCGATCTCGATGCTGGTCACGCCGCTGCTGCTGGTCGCGGCGGACAAGTGGTGGATTCCGCTGCTCGCCGGCCAGGGCAAGAAGCGCACGCTCGAGGAGATTCGCGACCCGCAGCACCAGTCGGTGATCATCGCCGGCTTCGGCCGCTACGGGCAGGTCGTGGGTCGCATGCTCTACGCCAACGGCGTCAAGCCGACGGTGCTCGACGTCGACGCCGAGCAGATCGACGCGATGCGCAGGTTCGGCTGGCCGGTGTTCTACGGCGACGCGACGCGGCTGGACCTGCTGCGCACCGCCGGCGCAGCCAACGCGAAGGTCTTCGTGCTCGCGATCGACGACGTGGAACAGAGCGTCGAGGTCGCGAAGATGGTGCGCGAGAACTTCCCCGACCTGACGATCGTCGCGCGCGCCCGCAACGTGCGTCACTACTTCGAGCTCCACGACCTGGGCGTGACGCTGATCGAACGCGAAACGCTCGACTCCGCGCTGATGAGCGCGCGCAGCGTGCTCGAGGAGCTCGGCTGGGAGCGCCACCAGGCACGCACCCTGGCGCTGCGCTTCCGGCGCCACAACGTCGATCAGCTCATCAAGATGGGGCCGCACCGCAAGGACGAGGCCAAGCTGATCGCGGTCGCGAAACAGGGCCGGCAGCAGCTCGAGGAGCTGTTCGCGCAGGAGCGCGACGAGGCCGTGAAGCGCCAGGCGCGCATCGGCTGGAGCGACGACGCGGACACGCGCGGCACGCCGCCGGCCTGAACGACCGCACGCGCGCCTCGGCGACAACGCGCGATCGGTGCCGTCGTCGCCGCCGCCTACGGCATCATCGTCGCGGCCGACTTGATGGCCTGGCGGATGCGGCCGTAGGTGCCGCAGCGGCACATGTTCTCGATCGCGTCGATGTCGGCATCGGTCGGCGTCTTGGTGCGCGTGAGCAGGTCGACGGCGGCCATGATCTGGCCCGGTTGGCAGAAGCCGCACTGCGGTACGTCGATGTCGAGCCAGGCCTGCTGCACCGGGTGCAGCGTGTTGCCGTTGGCCAGGCCTTCGATGGTCGTGACGTTCTTGCCGGCCGCCGACGACATCTTCACCGAGCAGGTGGACGCGGCCTTGCCGTTGATCAGGCAGGTGCAGGCCTTGCACACGTCCAGGCCGCAACCGTATTTCGGGCCGGTGAGGCCGAGCTTGTCGCGCAGCACCCAGAGCAAGGCCAGATCGGCGGGCGCATCGACGGTGACCGGGCTGCCGTTGAGATTGAAACTGTAGCTGGGCATTTGTCGTGTCTCCTCAGGCGATTTGGGTGGGCACCGGCAACTGCCCGGGCGGCGTCGGTGTGAAGGCGGGCTGCGCATTGAGCGGGAAGTTGCGCGGCTTGATGCCGGTGGCGCGCGCGTACGCGTTGGCAATCGCGCCCGAGGGCGCGGTCATGCCGACCTCGCCCATGCCCGAGGCCGAATCGCCGACGTTGGGCATGACGATGATCTGCACGTTCTTCGGGAAGTCCGCCATCTTCGCGAAGCGGTACTGCTTGTAGCTGCCCTCCTGCGGCAGGCCGTCCTTGATCGTGACGCCGGTCTTGAGCACCAGCGAGATCGCCTCGGCGATGCCGCCGTTGCACTGCTGCTCGACGCCCGACGGGTTGATCGGGTTGCCGACGTCGATCGCCATCGTCACCCGCGTGACCTTGCAATTCGCCGGGTCGGTCGCATCGAGTTCGACGATGCAGGCGCTGAAGGCGCGCGACTCCATGTGGATGCCCACCCCTTGCGCGAAGCCGGCCGGCATCGCCTTGCCCCACTGGGCGGCGGCGACGACGGTCTGCAGCACCAGCTTCGCGCGCGGCAGGCGCAGGAACTGCAGGCGGAACTGCACCGGGTCCTGGCCGAGTTTCGCGGCGATCTCGTCGACGATGATCTCCTCGACGGTGCCCGACGGGTTGCAGTGCACCGAGCGGTAGGACACGGTGTTCATCTCGATCGGCACCGGGAACAGCAGCTTGGCGTTGACGCCGAAGTTGTACGGCGACGCGACCATGGTTTTGAAGAAGAACTGCTCGTAGCCCAGGTTGCCGACCGTCTGCGCCACCAGCGGCGGCAGCGAGCCAGCGGTCGCCGTGCCGATCTCGCCGTAGCCGTGGCGGGCGTCGAGCCGGACGATGCCGATGCTCTGCTGGTAGCTGAGCACGTTGCCGGCGGTCAACAGTGTCTTCGGCAGCAGCGTGGCGCGCACCCTGTGCACCTGCGGCGGGCGCATGCGCGTGTGACGGATGTCGTCGCTGCGGTGGTACATCAGCTTGCAGATGCGGCCGGTCTTCTTGGAGATCTGCGCAGCCACCTGCACCGGGTCCCAGAACAGGCGCCGGCCGAAGGCGCCGCCGCTCGGGATCACGTGCGCGGTGACCGAGCCGAGCGGCAGGCCGAGGTCGAGCGCGATCGCCTGCGTCGTGATGATCGGAGTCTGCAGCCCGGCCCAGATTTCGGCGCGGTCGGGTTTGGTCGCATCGACGATCGCGCATTCCACTTCGAGCGGACAGGCCGTCGCGGCCTTCCAGGTGAACTCGGCGTCGATGGCGATCGCGCCGAGCGGCGCCGGCAGCAGCGGCGGGATCGCGGCGCGCAGCGTGTTCAGGATCGTCGCGTCGGACTGGCCCGCGAGCGGCCCGTTGCCCCAGCTGATGTTGAGCGCATTGCAGGCGTCCCAGGCCTGGCCGAAGGTCTCGGCCATCACAGCCACACCGGGCGGAATGCCGACGATCGTGCCGCCGCCCGGGATCGTCTCGACCGCGATCACGCCGGGCATCGCCAGCACCGCCGCGCGGTTGTTGACGCTCACCACCGTGCCGCGGATCTGCGACGGCATGCGGCACATCGTCGGCACGGCGCCCGGCACGTTCTGGTCGAGCGTGAACTTCTTCTTGCCGGTCACGATGTCGCGCGCGTCGAGCTTGCCGTAGCGCTTGCCGAGCACCTTGTATTGCGACGGGTCCGTGGGCCGGCCGCTCTGCGGCGGCAGCCCGGCCTTGAGCCGCGCGGCGAGCACCATCGCGGGCAGCAAGGGTTCGAACGCGCGGACCGTGCAAGACCCGCCGGTGATCTGGTTGTAGACCAGCTCGGGCTGGGCATCCGCCGACGTGACCCTGACCATCGAGAGCGGCACACCGGCCTCCTCGGCGATCATCATCGCCAGCGCGGTGGCCACGCCGGTGCCCGACTCGAGCCGCGGCAGCGCCATCGTGTAGACGCCGCTCGAATCGATCGACAGGTGCACGAGCGGCATGGTCGGCGCGCTCGTCTGCACGATCGAGTCGCCGACGTCGTAGGTGTCGACCGTGTCGGGTGGCGTCAGCGGGAGCGGCAGCGCCTCGGCCTTGGTTGGCGTCACGGCCAGGCCGACCGCGGCGGTCACCACCGGTGCGGAGGCCGCATAGCCGAGCAGGCTGCGGCGGTTGATCGGAAGCGATGGCGGTTCGTCCGCGGCGTTCCTGGCGTTCGCGAGGCTGAAGTCCGGGTCTCTCATCGTTGTCTCCTCTTGGTGGGTGGGCTCCCCCGATGGTGCAAACAAGTCGCGGCCAAGGTTGTCGTGACAACGACATCTCTGACGAGCGTTTTCCCCGTGCATCCAGCACGCCGGTCCCGGCGTAGCGATCGACGAGGAAACAGCTGGACACACACCCTGCGTCCGTTGTGAGGAGACTGAGACCATGCAGACACTGCAGACCATGCTGCGCACGAGCCTGTGGGCGACTGCGCTCAGCGCCGACGAACTCGACCAGGTCGAGCGCGAGGCCTTCGAGCGGCGCGTGTCGGTCGGCGGCTACGCGATCCGCTGCGGCGAGCCGGCCGACTGCTGGATCGGGGTGATCGAGGGCCTGGTGAAGATGTCGGTCTCGCAGCCCGATGGCAAGCACTCGACCTTCACCGGCGTGACCGCGGGCGGCTGGGCCGGCGAAGGCTCGCTGCTCAAGCACGGCCAGTGGCGCTACGACGCGGTCGCGGTGCGCAACACGCGCCTGGCCTGCGTGCCGCGTCACACCTTCGACCGCCTCGTGTCGACCAACCTCGCTTTCAATCGTTTCCTGCTGACACAACTGAACGCACGCCTGAGCCTGTTCATCGGCCTGGTCGAGTACGACCGGCTGCTCGGCCCGGACGCCCGCGTCGCCCGTTGCCTGGCCAGCCTGTTCGACCCCGACCTGTACCCGCAGGCCGGCAATTTCGTACAGCTCAGTCAGGAGGAGATCGGCCTGCTCTCCGCGGTGTCGCGGCAACGCACCAACGAGTCACTGCACGAGCTCGAGCGCGCCGGTCTGTTGCGCATCGAATTCGGCGGTGTCACCGTGCTCCAGCTCGCCGGGCTGCGCGGCTACTGCGGCAGCACCGACGCGCGAGCGCCGGCCAAACAGCGCACGCCGCAGACCCACAGCGCCTAGACCGGAGCGCCCCTCGCGGCGCCAGGCCCTCGCGGCCACGAGCTCTGTTGCCAATCGATTTGCAATAAGATCGCGGGCATGGAACGCAACACCCGTCAGCGCGAGGCCGTGCTCGGCGCGATCGAGCGCGCCGGACGTGCGCTGACGCCGGCCGAGATCCTCGAACTCGCGCAGGGCACGGTCGCGCGCCTGAACCTGTCGACGATCTACCGGCAGCTGCACGCGCTGCAGGACGAAGCCCGCATCGTCAAGGTGCTGCTGCCCGGCCAGGCCGCGCGCTTCGAGGCCGCGTGCGACGAACGCCAGCGCCACGCCGCCCACCACCACCATCACTTTCACTGCGAAGCCTGCGACCGCGTCTACGCACTGCACGCCTGCCCGGGGTCGATGCAGGAACTCGCACCGGCCGGGTTCGTCGTCAGCGCGCACGAGATCACGCTGCGCGGGCTGTGCGCCGAGTGCAGCCGAGGCGGCGCGAGATGAGCGGCGTCGAGCTGCCGGCGAGCGGCATGGCGCTGTTTTTTCTGCTCGGCCTGCGCCACGGCATCGAACCCGACCACATCGCCGCGATCGATGGCCTCACCCTGCGCGCCCACGATCATCGAGAACGCCACGCGCCGTGGACCGGCACCCTGTTCGCGCTCGGCCACGGCCTGGCGATCGCGGCGATCGCGGTCGGCGTGAGCCTGCTCGCGGCCTCGGTCAGCCTGCCGGCGACGCTGGTGCAAGTGATCGACTGGCTGCCGATCGTGCTGCTGACCTTGCTCGGCGCCTGGAACCTGCGCGCGCTGCTCGCGCCCGGCGCCTACCGGCCGAGCTCGGTGCGCATGAAGCTGATCCCGGCCGGCTTGCGCGATCGCACCGACCTGTGGTCGACGGTGGCGATCGGGCTCATGTTCGCGCTCGTGATCGATACCGTCGCGCACGTCTCGGCCTGGAGCGTGTTCGCCACGCACCGCGGCGGCTGGTGGGCCGGCGTGGTCGCGGGGCTGCTGTTCTCGCTCGGCATGCTGATCGCCAGCACCGCCGACTCGCAGCTGATCTCGCGCGTGCTGCGCAGCGCGGGCAGCGAGGCCGCGGCCTCGAGACTGCGCCGCGGCATCGGCTGGTTCGTCGTCGTGCTGTCGTTCGGCGTCGTGCTGCAGGCGGTCGTCGCCAAGCTCGGCGCCTGAAGGCTCGTCAGACGATCTGGCAGGCCTCGTCGAAGCTCAGGCGCGGGCTGCGGCCGAACAGCTTGCTCGCGTCGCCGTGGCCCAGGTTGACGATGAAGTTGGTCTTCACCGCGGTGCCGGCCCAGAACGCCGCATCGACCTTGACCGGGTCGAAGCCGCTCATCGGCCCGCAATCGAGGCCGAGCGCGCGTGCCGCGAGGATGAAGTAGCCACCCTGGATGCTCGAATTGCGGAATGCCGTGGCATCGATCATCGGCTGGTTGCCGACGAACCAGGCCTTCGCATCCGCGTGCGGGAACAGCCGCGGCAGCTTCTCGTAGAACGCCATGTCCATGCCGACGATCACCGTCAGCGGCGCGGCCTTGGTCTTGTCGTGGTTGCCCGGCGACATCGCCGGCAGCAGCTTCGCCTTGGCTTCGGGCGTCGTGATGAAGATGAAGCGCGCCGGGCTGCAGTTGGCCGAGGTCGGACCCCACTTCACGAGTTCGTACAGTTGGTGCAGCGTGGCCTGCGGGATCGGCTCGGGCGCGAAACCGTTGTGGGTGCGGGCGTTGTCGAAGAGCTGTTCGGTCGTGATGTTCATGGTGTCGCCGGCGATGGCGGAGGATGGACGATGAGGCAATTTTCCTCATCAGGCGCGACCCCGGCCCGCAAAAATTCGTCGATCCCGTTCGGCTGCGTTGAAGGATGCAGAATCGGTCGATGTTCGCCCCCTCGCAGCACGACGTTAGGCGCTTCTTCTGCGACACCCGCCGCAAGCAGCGTGATGCACTGCCGCTGACGCCGATGGAGGCGATCGCGGCCGACTGGATCGCCACGCACCCGGAATACTTCGAGGCGCTCGACGATGTCGATGCCGCATTGGCGGCCGTTTACGAGGTCGAGGGCGGGCGCGGCAACCCGTTCCTGCACCTGTCCATGCACCTGTCGATCAGCGAGCAGGTCGCGATCGACCAGCCGCGCGGGATCAAGCAGGCCTTCGCGCTGCTCGCGACCAGGCTGGGCTCGGCGCACGAGGCGCAGCACGAGGTGATGGAATGCCTGGGCGAGATGGTCTGGGCCTCGCAGCGCAGCGGGCTGCCGCCCGACGGCGAGCGCTACCTGGAGTGCGTGCGGCGGCGCGCCACCCGATGAGGCCTACTCGCCGCCGACCAGCCCGTTGCGGATCGCGTAGACCGTCATCTCGGAGTTGTTCGCCAGGCCGAGCTTCTCGAGCACGCGGGCGCGGTAGACGCTGACGGTCTTCGGGCTGAGCATCAGCTCCTCGGCGATGTCCGACAGGCGCTTGCCCGAGGCGATCATCACCAGCGTCTGCAACTCGCGGTCCGAGAGCTTCTCGTGCGCGTTCGCGATCATCGGCGTGGTCAGGCTCTCGACCAGCATCTGCGCGATCTCGGGCGTCACGTACTTGCGCCCCTGCGCGACGGTGCGCACCGCGGTGACGATCTGCGCCGGGTCGCCGCCCTTGTTCACATAGCCGAAGGCACCGGCGCGCAGCGCGCGGATCGCGTACTGGTCTTCCGGGTACATCGACACCACCAGCACGCGCATCGTGGTGGACTCGTCCTTCAGCACATGCAGCACGTCCAGGCCGCTACGCCCGGGCAGGTTGATGTCGAGCACCAGCACGTCGGCGGTGTGGTCGCGCATCAGGGCGCGCAGTTCGCCGTAGTCGCCGGCCTCGCCGACGACCTCGATGTCCGGCGCGTCCGAGAGCGTGTCGCGGATGCCACGCCGGATCAGCGCATGGTCGTCGCAGAGAAAGACCTTGATCATCGGTGGGTTCCAGCGTTCACAGCGCGCCCCATTGACTCGGGTCGTCGGCGTCGTACACAGGTGCCGAGCGTATCTCAACCGCGCCCAGCGGGCCCAGCGGCACCGACAGGATCATGGTGGTACCGCCCGCCCCGCTGCTGAGCTCGACCCAGCCGCCGACCGTGCCGGCGCGTTCATGCAGTCCGCGGATGCCGAACGAGCGTGCCTTCGCCAGGTCCTCGGTGCTCAGGCCGCGGCCGTTGTCGCTGATCTCGAGCGACAGCACGCCGCCGGCCAGCGACAGGTCGAGCTGCACGCGACTGGCCTGCGCATGCTTCGTGATGTTCGTGAGCGCCTCTTGCGCGGTGCGGTAGGCGACCAGCGGCACGCCTGCGGGCAGCGCCGGGGCCTCGCGCGGCAGCCGGATCTCGCAGGTGATGCCGGTGCGCTTCTCGAAGCGCGACGCGAGCCAGTGCAGCGCCGCGACCAAGCCCTGCTCGAGGATCGCCGGGCGCAGGTTGTGCATGATGCGCTTGCTCGAGTCGATCGCCAGCGTCACAGTCTCGAGCGCCGAGTTGACCCGCGCGAGCACCTCGTCGGAGTCGGAATGGCGGGCGATCCACGCCAGGTCGAACTTCAGCGCCGTCAGCGAGCCGCCGACATCGTCATGGATCTCGCGCGCGATCGCTGTGCGTTCCTGTTCGATGCTGTTCTGCAGGTGCTGCGCGAGTTCGCGCAGACGCTGCTTCGACGCGTCGAGCTCGCGGTCTGCGCGCTCGCGCGCGCGCCGCGTCTCGGTCGCCTCGACCGCGTGCAGCAGCGCCGGCACGAGCCGGCTCAGGTTGTTCTTCAGCAGGTAGTCGCTCGCGCCGTTGCGCATCGCCTCGACCGCGGTGTCCTCACCGATCTCGCCCGAGACCAGGATGAACGGCAGGTCGCGGCCGCTGGCCTTCAGCAGGTCGAGCGCGACCAGGCCCGAGAACCCCGGCAGGTTGTAGTCGGAGATGATCGCGTCCCAGTCGCGTTCTTCGAGCGCGCCGAGGAACTCGGCTTCCGAATCGATGCGCCGCATCCGCGCGCGCAGCCCGCCGCGGGCCAGGTGCGCCAGCGTCAGTTCGTGATCCAGTTCCGAATCCTCGAGGTGCAACAGCCACAGTTCACGCTCGATGCCCGCCGGCGGGTAGGCCGATCGGGTCGCGTTCCAGGGTGGGAGCTGCATGGCGTCGAGTATGCCCCGCGTCGTCGCGGCCGGGCAACCGCGCCCGGGCGCGGCGGCTCGCCCTCAGGTCCGCCGGCCGATTGCCGAAAAGACGGAATGCGACAACCCGGGACCGCCGGGCCGACTTCGAAAAACGCACGATGCCGAACAACCACGCTCCCGAGCCGAACACGACGGCGCCGATGCCGCTGCTCGTCGCCGCCGACCTTCAGGACAACCTGATGATGGCCACGCACGACCTCGACCGCCTGCAGGCGCTGCTCACGGACGCCTGCGACGCGCTGATGCTGGGCTTCCACGGCGCGACGCAGCAGCTGCGCGCGATCGCCGAGGCACCCGCCGGCCGCGCCCGCACGCTCGACCTGGCCGGCGACGCCGCGCGGCAGCTGGGCGGCGCGGTCACTGCGCTGCAGTTCCAGGACATGGCCTCGCAACTGATCGCCCACACGCACCAGCGCCTGCGCAGTTGCGCCGACCGCCTCGCGCGCGAAACCATGGGCGACGACGACGACGGCGCGGCGCTGGTCGAAGTCGCACCGCTGCGGCCGAATCCGGTCACGCAGGACGAGATGGACGCGGGCTCCATCGAGCTCTTCTAGCGCGCCGCGCCTCAAGAAACCGCCCCGAACAACCGACAACCTCCCAGGGAATCCGGAGACTCCAATGCATTCAATCCTCGCCGTCGACGACTCGGCGTCCATGCGCCAGATGGTCGCATTCACGCTGAAGAGCGCAGGCTACAGCGTCGTCGAGGCCGTCGACGGCCAGGACGCCTGGGAAAAGACCGGCAAGAGCGACTTCGACCTGGTACTGACCGACCAGAACATGCCGCGCCTGGACGGCATCGGCCTGACCCGCAAGCTGCGCGACAACCCAAAGTTCAAGGCCACGCCGATCCTGATCCTGACCACCGAGTCGAGCGACCAGATGAAGCAGGCCGGGCGCGCCGCCGGCGCCACCGGTTGGCTGGTCAAGCCCTTCGATCCGGCAAAGCTGATCGAAGTGATCAAGAAAGTGATCCGCTGAACGCGGACGGACGACGGCACGCCGAGGAATCGACATGGGTGACATGACCACAGAGGGTGCGAACATCGGCGCGGGCATCGACCTGAGCCAGTTCTACCAGGTGTTTTTCGAGGAAGCGGGCGAGAACCTCGACCGCATGGAGGCGCAGCTGCTCGAGATCGACCTGTTGGCCGCCGACGACGAGGAACTGAACTCGATCTTCCGCTGCGCACATTCGGTCAAGGGCGGCGCGGCGACCTTCGGGTTTGCCGACGTGGCCGAGCTGACGCACCAGATGGAGACGCTGCTCGACAAGCTGCGCCGCCACGAACTGACGCCGACCGCGGCGATGGTCGACGTGCTGCTGCAGGCGGGCGACGCGCTGCGCGCTCAGCTCGCGCGCCACCAGGGCGCCGGCGGCGACGCGGTCGACACCGCCGAGCTGCTGGCGAGCATCCGTGCGATGACGACCGGCAAGGCGCCGGCCGCTCCGGCGGTGCCGGTACCTGTCGCGCCGGCCGCGCCGGTTCGCGAGGAACTGCCGCTGGACGCCGCGCCAGCGTCGATCGAAGGCCAGGCACGCGAGGTCGAGCTGCGCGTCGGGCCGCTTGCCGACCCGGCGCGGGCCGACAACCTGGTCGAGCTGTTCAAGGAGATCACCGACCTGGGCACGATCGAGGCGATCGACGGTGGCCAGGCCAGCGACGGCATGCGGCGCTTCCGCATCATCACGACCAGTACCGACGCCGACCTGCTGGACCTGTTCACCTTCCACGTCGCGCGCGAGGAAGTGGCGCTGCTGCCGATGACCCCCGGCTACGGCTTCCATGCCGGTGCGCCGGGCGCGCCCCCGGAATCCGAACTCGCCAAGCAGGACCCCGGCTACGGTTTCTTCGACAACGCACCGGGCGCGCCCGGCTCCGACGCCCCCGTCGCGGGCATCGTGGCCGAGGCCGCGGCCGACACCGGCAAACCCGTGGCGCGCGCGCCGGCCCGGGTCGAGAAGGCACCGGCTGCCGCGCTCGAATCGTCGACGCTGCGCGTCTCGGTCGAGAAGGTCGATCAGCTGATCAACCTGGTCGGCGAACTTGTCATCACGCAAGCGATGCTGGCGCAGAACAGCAAGCAGATCGACACCGCGCTGTACCAGCAGCTGGTCGGCGGCCTGGCCGACCTGGAGCGCAACACCCGCGACCTGCAGGAATCGGTGATGTCGATCCGCATGATTCCGATGTCGATGGTGTTCTCGCGCTTCCCGCGCATGCTGCGCGACCTGGCGGCCAAGCTCGGCAAGAAGGTCGAGTTCGTCACGCAGGGCGAGGCCACCGAGCTCGACAAGGGCCTGGTCGAGAAGATCACCGACCCGCTGACGCACCTGGTTCGCAACAGCTGCGACCACGGCATCGAATCACCCGCCGAGCGCCTGGCCAAAGGCAAGCCCGAGCACGGCACGATCACGCTCGCCGCCTCGCATCAGGGCGGCTCGATCCTGATCGAGGTGCGCGACGACGGCAAGGGCCTGTCGCGCGAAAAGCTGATCGCGAAGGCGCGCGAACGCGGCATCGACGCGCCGGATTCGATGAGCGACACCGAGGTCTGGGGCCTGATCTTCGCGCCCGGCTTCTCGACCGCCGAGGTCGTCACCGACGTGTCGGGCCGCGGCGTCGGCATGGACGTGGTGAAGAAGAACATCACCGCGCTCGGCGGCACGGTCGAGATCGACTCGGCCGAGGGCTACGGCATGAGCGTCAAGGTGCGGCTGCCGCTGACGCTGGCGATCATGGACGGCATGTCGGTCGGCGTCGGCGACGAGGTCTACATCCTGCCGCTGTCGTCGGTGATCGAATCGTTCCAGGTCCAGCCCGACACGATCAAGACCATCGGCGGCAGTGGCCGCGTCATAGAGGTGCGCGACGAGTTCATGCCGGTGCTCGACCTGGAACGCATCTTCGAGGTGCCGCGCGTCGATTTCGAGAGCGCGAGCGGCATCATGGTCGTCGCCGAGGCCGAGGGCGGGCGCGTCGCACTGCTGGTCGACCAGTTGCTCGGCCAGCAGCAGGTGGTGGTCAAGAACCTCGAGGCGAACTACCGGCGCGTCGACGACATCTCGGGCGCGACGATCATGGGCGACGGCCGCGTCGCGCTGATCCTCGACGTCGGCAGCCTGGTGCGGCGCTCGCGCCACTGAACATCGCGCACCCCGTCACGCTGGCCGGCCCCACGACAGTGCGGCCGGCCTTCTCGCTTCTGCGGCAGCGCTCAACCGGGGCCGCCGGCGGCCGATAACAAAGCCTGAACCTCCTGCAATCCGCTTTCTGCCCCTTCCCCATGATCCTGAACAACCTGCGCCTCGGCCTGCGCCTGTCGATCGGCTTCGGCGCCGTGCTCGCGTTGCTGCTGGCGATCGTCGCGATCGCCTACCATGAACTGGCGCGCGCCGGCCGCGGCGTGACCGAACTCTCGGCCCTGCAACAACGGGCAGGCATCGCCCGCGACTGGGCCGCAAAGACCCAGCTCAACGTCACCCGCGCGATCGCGATCGCCAAGGCCAGCGGCCAGCCCGAGATCGATGGTTTCTTCGGCCCGGAGATCAAGCGCACGTCGGCCGACATCAGCGCGTTGCAGAAGACGCTGGAGGGCCTGATCGCCGGCGACGAGGACAAGGCGCTGATGGCCGCGGTGGCCGCCAAACGTCAGGCCTATGTCGCGCTGCGCGATCAACTGCTGCACCTGGTCCAGCAGGCCGATGCGCCTGCCGCCGACGCGCTGCTCGCCGCCAAGGTGCTGCCCGCTTCGCGGGAATACCTTGCCGCGATGCAGGCGGTGCAGGATCACGAGGTCGAGCGCGCGCGCGTCGAAGACGAGCACCTGCAGGCCGAGATCGCCCGGGCCGGCAGCGTGCTGCTGCTGCTGACGCTGCTGAGCGTGGCGGTCGGTGCCGCGATGGCCTGGTTCATCACACGCACGATCACCCGGCCGCTGCGCCAGGGCGTGGCCGCCGCCAGCGTGATCGCCGGCGGCGATCTGTCGCAGACCGTCGGCTCGGCAGATCGCGACGAGACCGGTGAGCTCCTGCGTGCGCTCGGCCGCATGCAGGACGCGCTGCGCCACCTGGTGGGTCAGGTGCGCCACTCGACCGACAGCATCGCCACGGCGAGCGCCGAGATTGCCACGGGCAATCAGGACCTGAGCCAGCGCACCGAGCAGACCGCCTCCAACCTGCAGCAGGCCGCCTCCTCGATGGAGCAGCTCACCGGCACAGTGCGGCAAAGCGCCGACTCGGCCCGCCAGGCCAACCAGCTCGCCAGCTCGGCCGCCGAGGTCGCCGCTCGCGGCGGTGTCGTGGTCTCGCAGGTCGTGGCCACGATGGACGACATCAACTCGAGCTCGAAGAAGATCGCCGACATCATCGGCGTGATCGACGGCATCGCCTTCCAGACCAACATCCTGGCGCTCAACGCCGCGGTCGAGGCCGCACGCGCGGGCGAGCAGGGCCGCGGCTTCGCGGTCGTGGCCTCCGAGGTGCGCAGCCTGGCGCAGCGCAGCGCCCAGGCCGCCAAGGAAATCAAGGGCCTGATCGGCGCCTCGGTCGAGAAGGTCGAGGGCGGCTCCAAGCTGGTGGCCGATGCCGGGCGCACGATGACCGAGATCGTCGGCTCGGTGCAGCGCGTCTCGGACATCATCGGCGAGATCACCGCCGCGGCCACTGAACAGAGCCAGGGCATCGGCGAGGTCAACACCTCGGTGACGCAGCTGGACCAGATGACGCAGCAGAACGCCGCGCTGGTCGAGCAGTCGGCCGCCGCCGCTGAGAGCCTGCGCGAGCAGGC
>Ga0070667_100000705_pt1 | contig 32287 bp, 31 predicted proteins | sample KBSS33metaG_FD_64659 | JGI IMG/M metagenome (GOLD analysis project Ga0070667, IMG submission 64659) | Switchgrass rhizosphere microbial communities from Kellogg Biological Station, Michigan, USA - KBS S3-3 metaG | ecosystem: Host-associated > Plants > Roots > Rhizosphere > Soil ...
GGGCGGCGACGACTTCAACCCGGACAAGCTGCGCTACCACCGCATCATCATCATGACCGACGCGGACGTCGACGGCGCGCACATCCGAACGCTGCTGCTCACCTTTCTGTTCCGGCAGATGCCCGAGCTCGTCGAACGCGGCCACATCTACATCGCGCAGCCGCCGCTGTACAAGGTCAAGCTCGGCAAGGAAGAGCAGTACCTGAAGGACGGCATCGAGCTCGATGCCTACCTGCTGAAGGTGGCGTTGAAGGACGCCAAGCTCGACACCGGTGTGCCTGGCGCCGCGGTGTTGCAGGGCGATGCGCTCGAAGCGCTGGCGCGCCAGTACGTGCTGGCGAAGAACGTGGTCGAGCGCTTGTCGAGCTGGATGGATGTCGAGGCGCTGCGGGCGATGGCCAATGGCCTGGCGCTCGACATCGACACGCTCGAGGCCGCCGAGACGTCCGCGCAGGCGCTCAAGGCCGCGCTGCACGACGCCGAGGTCAGCGCCGAGTTCGACGCGCGCACCGACAAGCACATCCTGCGCATCAGCCGCATGCACCACGGCAACGTCAAGAGCAGTGTGATCACCGCCGATTTCGTCCACGGTGCCGACTACGAGGCGCTGAGCACGGCCGGCATCACCTTCCGGGGGCTCGTCGGTGCCGACGCGGTCGTCCGGCGCGGCGAAGGCGAGAAGCAGAAGGAGATGCGCGTCGGCGACTTCCGCGAAGCGATGGCGTGGCTGATTCAGCAGGCCGAAGGCGCGGTCGCGCGCCAGCGCTACAAGGGCCTGGGCGAGATGAACCCGGCCCAGCTCTGGGAGACGACGATGGACCCGGCGGTGCGCCGCCTGCTGCGCGTGCAGATCGACGACGCGCTCGAGGCCGACCGCGTGTTCACGATGCTGATGGGCGACGAGGTCGAACCGCGCCGCAATTTCATCGAGAGCAACGCGCTGCGGGCGGCGAACATCGACGTCTGATGATGATGATGAGTGCCGAGCAGCCTCGGCACGGCGTTCATTCCGTCACCTGGGCAGTTCCGGGTTGCAGGTCGAGCACGTAGTGCAGCGCGACGTCATCGCGGCTCGCCTCGTCCACGCGGAAGCCGTGGCGCACGGCCAGGTCGCGCATCGGCATGTTCTCGTGCAGCACGTCGCCGACGACACGCGCAGTACCGCGGCCGCGCAGGTAACGCAGGATCTTGGCCATCAGCAGATCGCCCAGCCCGTGGCCCTTCAGGTCGGAGCGCACGATGACCGCGAACTCGGCCTCGCGGTTGTCCGGGTCGGCCACCGCGCGAACCACGCCGAGCGTCTCGAGCGCACCCCGGGCATCCGGGGCCAGTGCGATGAAGGCCATCTCGCGCGAATAGTCGATCTGCACCAGCCGTGCGAGCTCGCTGCGCGGCAGTTCGCGCCGCACACTGAAGAAGCGCAACCGCAGATCCTCGGGTGACAGGCGCTCGACGAAGCTTCGGTGGATCGCCTCGTCTTCGGGGCGGATCGGGCGCAGCAGCAAGTCGCGCCCCTGCCACGCGACGCGCTCTGCGAGCTCCGTCGGGTAGGGCTGGATCGCGAAGCGCTCGGTGCCTGCGCCCGCCGAGCGGCTGACGCGCAGGCGCGCGTCAAGCGCGATCACGCCCTGGTCGTCGGCAAGCAGCGGGTTGATGTCGAGTTCGGCGAGCTCGGGCAGATCGGCGAGCATCTGCGACAGCGCGATCAGCACGTCGGCGATGGCGTCGAGTCGCGCCGGCGGGTGGTCGCGGTAGCCGGCCAGCAGCCTGGCCACGCGCGTGCGCGAGATCAGGTCGCGTGCCAGCACGCGGTTCAACGGTGGCAGGGCGATGGCCCGGTCGCCGAGCACCTCGACCGCGGTGCCGCCCTGTCCGAACAGCAGCACCGGCCCGAAGGTCGGGTCGACGCTGGCCCCGACGATCAACTCCTGCGCCATCGGTCGCCGCACCATCGCCTGAACCGTGAAGCCGTCGAGCCGGGCTTCGGGCCGCGCCGCGCCGACGCGCATCAGCATGGCCGCGACGGCCTGGCGCAGCTCGGCCTCGTCGTGCAGGTTCAGCTGCACGCCGCCCGCGTCGGACTTGTGCGTGATGTCGGGCGACAGGATCTTCAGCGCGACCGGGTAGCCAACATCGCGCGCGGCGCGCGCCGCCTCGTCGGCCGACGCGCCGACCGCGAGCGTCGGCACGACCGGCACTCCGCAGGCCTTGAGTACGGTCTTCGCCTCGAGCTCGTCGAGCAGCTCGCGGCCATCGGCCAGGGCTGCCCGGATGATCGCGCGCGCGCTGGCGAGGTCGGGCGTGCCGAGTTCGCTCGCGGTCGGCGCTTCGCTCAGCAAGGCCTGATTGCGTCGGTAGGTCCGCACCATGCCGAACGCGCGGATCGCCTCTTCGGGGGTCTCGTAGTCGGCGACCCCCGCGTCCTCGAAGATGCGGCGCGCGTCCACCACCGCGGCATCGCCGAGCCAGCTCGACATCACGCGGCCGGCGGCGGCTTGCACCAACGGTGCGCAGGCTCGCGCAATGTCCGCGCTGCGCACGATCGCGGTCGGCGCGTGCAGGAACAGCACGGTGCCGCTGCTGCGCTCGGCCAGCAGGGCCTGCAGCGTCGCGGTGTAGCGTTCGACCGGCGCGTCGCCGATGATGTCGATGGGGTTCGCTCTGGACCAGGTCGAGGGCAGCCCCGCGTCGAGGCGGGCGCGCAGATCGTCGCCGAGTTCGGCCAGAGGGATGCCCGCGAGCGCGGCCGCGTCGGCCGCCATCACGCCGGCGCCGCCGCCGTTGGTCATCAACGTCAGGCAGCCGTTGTCGGTGCCGCGAAAGCGCGCCAGCGTCTCCGCAGCCATGAACAGGTCCTGCAAGGTGTCGACCCGCAGCATGCCGGCACGGCGGATCGCTGCGTCGAACACCACGTCCGAGCCGGCCAGGGCGCCCGTGTGCGACATCGCAGCCTTGACACCGTTGCCGGCGCGACCGGCCTTGACCACGATCACCGGCTTGTTGCGCGCCGCCGCGCGCGCGGCCGACATGAACTTGCGCGGCGCCTCGATCGATTCGATGTACAGCAGGATCGAGCGCGTGCGTGCGTCGCTGGCCAGGTGGTCGAGCAGGTCGCCGAAATCGACGTCGGCGTGTTCGCCGAGCGAGACCATGTGCGAGAAGCCGATCCGGCGGCCCTTGGCCCAGTCGAGCACGGCGGTGACGAGGGCGCCGGACTGCGACACGAAGGCGACGTCGCCGACCAGTGCATCGGTGTGCGCGAAGCTCGCGTTCAGACCGAGGTGCGGGGTCAGCAGCCCCAGGCAATTGGGGCCGAGCACGCGCAGCAGATGCGGCCGCGCAGCGTCGCGCACGGCCTGCATGCGCCCAGCGCCCAGCCCAGCCGTCATGACGACCGCGGCCCGGGTGCCGCGCTGGCCGAGCTCGTCGATCAGGCCCGCGACGCTGTCGGGCGGCGTGCAGATCAACGCCAGATCCGGCGCCTCCGGCAGATCGGCGACCCGCGCGAACACCGGCTGCCCGTCGAGCACGGTGTGGCGCGGATTCACCGCGTGCACGGTCCCGGTGAACTGACCGGCTCGCAGGTTGCGCCAGACCGTCGCACCGACGCTGCCGGTGCGATCGGACGCACCGATGACCACGACGGAGCGTGGATTCAGAAGTTGCTCGAGATGACGGACGCTCATGGGACCTCGGTTGGGTCCGTGGAGTATCGGGGCGGCGTTGGTCCCCCGGCTTGACGCGGCGCAACGCCTCCGTGCCGGTTTCGTCAGGTCGCCGGCGCCGAGTGCGGCAGCGCGTGACCGGTCTCGAGCAGCGTCTTGAGATTGGAGAGAACCTTCGGCCAGCCGCCCGACACGCCCGCCAGCATCTGGGGGTCGCGCTCGAGGTCTGCGTGCGTGACCGTCAAGCGAACGAGCCCGTCGACATAGGGCTCGATGTCGAACGCCACGCGCGAGTGTCTCGAGTCGTCGTCGGCCTCCGTCGGTCGGGCCCACGAGATCACCAGGCGCCGACCGGGCGTGCTCTCGATGACCTTGCCGACGATGTCGGCCGTGTTCGCATCATCGACGACGCGGCGGTGCTCCCAGCGCGAGCCGGGCTTCCAGTCGGAGACGTTCACGCGGGCACAGCCCGCGCTCGGATCGACCCAGTACTGGCGCGTCACGTCGGTGTCGATCAACGCCTGCCACACCTTCTGCGGCGTCGTCGCGATGTATGTCACGTACACGAAGTCAGGTTTTGTCATGGTCATCACCTTCCAGTGTCCTCTTGAGGTCGCGCAGCGCATCGAGTCGGCTGCGCTCGAACTTTGCGATCCAGCGCGCGTGAATCTCGTGCAGCGGCACGGGGTTCAGATAGTGGAGCTTCTCTCGGCCCTGCCAGACGACGGCGACGAGGTTCGCTTGCTCGAGCTGTTGCAGGTGCTGCGTCACGGCCTGGCGCGTCATGTTGTCCATGTGCTCGCACAGTGCCGACAGCGTCTGGCCGTTCGCGCGATGCAGCAGGTCCAGCAGGCGCCGACGGGTCGGGTCAGCCAGCGCCTTGAAGACTTTGTCGATGTCCAATGACGCAACCTGGCAAGCTCGAGATCTTCATCGCGGCTGGCTCAGTTCCAGTTGTCGATCTTGATGTCGTTCGGGTTCGGCTTGCCGTGCCCGGTCTCCAGAAGCGACTTCAGACTCATCAGGAAGATCGCCCACTTGGTGCTGCAATGGTGCATGAATTCCACCGGCTCCTTCCACCCCTGGTGCTTGAACAGGACGATGCAATAGTCGTCTTCCTGCTTGAGCTCCCAGCCGATCCGGGTGCCGATCCATTCCTGGGGCCCGTCGACCACCTGCCACAGCACCTGCTTCGCAGGGTCGAGCTCGAGAACCTTCATCTCGAAGCCGCCAATGTCGGCGCCACCGGCGCTGAAGCGGAACTGCAGCGTTCCCCCGAGCGTGCCGTCGCCTTGCGTGTCGTTCGTCCACCAGGCGGCGAGACCCTCGCGTGTGGTCAGGGCCTTGTAGACCTCGTTCGGGGACGATTTGATGCCGACTCTGTGCAGGATGTCCGCCATGATTTCTCCTTGCGGGTTGGGTTGAGGACGTTCGCCGATGTCCGAAGCGTGCTGAATTATAGGCAAGCAAATACTTGCATGTCAAGCGCCCCGGTTGACGGATCGGCCAAATCGGATGCGCGGGAGTCAGTCGCGTCCGGTCGTCGATCGGCCGCTCGCCCGGTCGAACAACAGGCTCGTTCCCGTCAGCGCGACGCCGACGCCGACCACTGCCAGCAGGCACAGGAACAGCGGATCCGCTGACAGCCTGTACAGGCCGACGAACCCGGCCAGCATCGCCGCGGGCATGAAGAAGCCGAGCGGGTACAGCGCCGTCAGGCGATGCCGCACCGTCTGCGCGATCAGCGTCGCGAGCGCGAGGCTCATCATCGCGACCCAGCGCGGCATGACCTCGCCGTAGTCGGTCGTCGACAGCATCAGGCGCAGGCTGGCGGCCGGCGCCACCAGAAGGGCCAGGCCGCTGAGGAAGAGGTAGCCGGCGACGTAGCACAGGCAGAGGCGGGTCCGCATGAGCGTTCCTCGTCAGGTCAGCGGTGTGCGGGGCAGGGTGTGGCGACCAATGCGGTGGACATGGTGTTCCCTTCGTTGAAGACGGCCCGAGAGTCTGGGTTGTCGTGATGACGCGCCGGCTTACTTTCATTCGACAAGGTCGCCATCTTTTTCTGCGCCACCGGGCGCCGCCGATTACGTAGTTTCCACAGCGCGCGGCGCGGCCGCCTGCCTAGACTGGCCCGCATCGAACGCGCGTCGGCCGCCATTGCGGCGCGGCGCAGACGTTCAAGGATCGATCCAGGAGACCCCTCATGCTGCGCCCCAAGTCACTCGGCAAGGATCACTACGGCGCCCTGCTGCTGCTCGCGCTCGGCGCCGGCGTGCTCGCGCTCGGGCTGGGCTACAGGACCGGCTCGCTGAACCACATGGGCGCCGGCTTCATCCCGGTCGTGCTGGGGGCGCTGATGATGCTGGTGGGCGTCGCGATCGGCGTGACCGCCGCCGCGCCCGGGCGTGAGATGACCAACCCGCTGCCCGGCCACGGGACGCACGCCGGCGGCCCGGAATGGCGCGGCTGGCTGTGCATCCTGGGCGGCGTGGTCGCGTTCGTCGTGCTCGGCCGGTACGGCGGGCTGCTGCCGGCGACCTTCGCATCGGTGTTCGTCTCGGCGCTGGGCGACCGCAACAGCACCGTCAAGGGCTCGGCGCTGCTCGCCGGGGCGCTGGTGGTGTTCTGCCTGATCGTCTTCCACTACGGACTGAGCCTGCAGCTGCCGCTGTTCCAGTGGGGTTGAGCCCCGCACTGCGCTCCTCGCACGTCCTGACAAGAAGGAACCAGACATGCACCAGTCCCTGATCGATCTCTGGTACGGCTTCGGCGTCGCGCTGCAGCCCAGCAACTTCATGTGGAGCGTGTTCGGCGTTCTGATCGGCAACCTGATCGGCGTGCTGCCGGGCATGGGCGCGCTGACGACGATCTCGATGCTGCTGCCGCTGACCTACGTGATCGCGCCGGTGCCGGCGATCCTGATGCTCGCGGGCATCTTCTACGGCTCGCAGTACGGCGGCGCGATCGGCGCAATCCTGCTGAACCTGCCGAGCCACCCGCCGCACGCGGTGACGTGCCTGGACGGCTACCCCATGACCAAGGCCGGCCGCGGCGGCGCGGCGCTGGGCATCACGATGATGGCGTCGTTCTTCGCCGCGTCGGTGGGCATCATCGTGATGATCTTCCTGTCGCCGCTGCTGGTCGAAATCGCGTTCAAGTTCGGTCCGTCCGAGATCTGCTCGATCATGCTGCTGGGGCTGCTCGCGGGTGCCACGATGTCACGCGGCTCGCCGCTCAAGGGCGTGGCGATGACGATCTTCGGGCTGCTGTGCGGCGTGGTCGGCACCGACGTGATCAGCGGCACGATGCGCTACACCTTCGAGCTGCCCGACCTGGCCGACGGCGTCGAGCTCGGCGCGCTGTGCATGGGCCTGTTCGGCATTGCAGACTTCCTGGTCAGCGTGAACCGCACGACGGTGAAGGCCAGCGACGCCAAGGTCAGCATGAAGGACATGCGCCCCACGCGCGCCGAGCTGAAGCAGGCGTTCTGGCCGATGGTGCGCGGCACGATGGTGGGCACCCTGTTCGGCGCAATGCCCGGCACCGGGCCGACGATCACGACCTTCATCGCCTACGCGCTGGAGCGCAAGATCGCGAAGGACCCGTCGCGCTTCGGCAAGGGCGCGATCGAGGGCGTGGCCGCGCCCGAGGCGTCGGCGCACTCGAAGACGCAGGTCGACTTCATCCCGACGCTGTCGCTGGGCATCCCGGGCGACGCGGTGATGGCGCTGATCCTGGGCGCGCTGATCATCAAGGGCATCCAGCCCGGGCCGCAGCTGATCACCGAGCACCCGGACATCTTCTGGGGGCTGGTGGCGAGCTTCTGGATCGGCAACGTGCTGCTGGTGATCCTGAACGTGCCGATGATCGGCGTGTGGGTGCGCATGCTGCAGGTGCCGTACAAGTTCCTGTACCCGGCCGCGTTGTTCTTCATCTGCGTCGGCGTGTACAGCACCAAGAACAGCCTGTTCGATGTCGGCGAGGTCGCGGTGTTCGGCATCATCGGCGCGATCTTCCTGTCGCTGGATTTCCCGGTCTCGCCGATCGTGCTGGGCTTCGTGCTCGGGCCGATGCTGGAGGAGAACTTCCGCCGCGCGATGCTGCTGTCGCGCGGTGACCTGACGGTGTTCCTGACGCGCCCGATCAGCGCCTGGTTCATCGGCGCGTGCACGCTGCTGATCCTGGCCCAGGTGGTCGCCTACGTGCGCAAGCTGCGCTTCACGCCGAAACTGCGCGAGCCGGCGGAGCTGATCGCCGAGTAGCGGCAGCCGCGCCACCGGCGCCGGGATCGGCTACCGTGTCGATGCCACCGCGCCTGCCCATGAACCCGCCGCCTCGCGAACCCGCCGTGCTGCCGCCGATCGACGCGGTCGCCGCGGTGCACCCGCGCCGGCTGCGCGTCGTGCTCTGGGTCGCGCTGGTGCTGCTGCTGCTGACAGCGCAGACCCTGCTGGTCGCGCTCGCGTTCCACTACCGCTCGACGCGCACCCAGGAGCGCGTCGAGGCGAACGCGGCCGCGGCCAGCGCCGAACTCGCGCAGCTGTTCGCGAAGGACCTGCAGGCGATGCTCGCGATGCCGGGTCGCGACGCGCCGGCCGGTCAATGGCGTGCGCGTGCCGAACAGCTGCTGGTGGCGCGGCCCGAACTGCTGCGCTTCGAACGCCGCGACGCCGCGCTCGCGGTCCTCGACGCGGTCGACACGCGCGCGCGCCCGCCGCTGTTCGCGCAGCTGCACCGCGATCAGATGCAGCTCGAGACCGAGCTGGCCTGCGGCGCCACGCAGCGGCGCGGCGGGCCGACCTATTCGCGCAGCTACTTCGTGCCGCTCGCCGATGGCTTCGGGCTGGAGGTGATGGACCTGTGCGTCGCCGAGCGCGACAGCGACCGCGTCGTCGGTTTCGTGGTCGCCAGCTACTCGCTGGCCGGGCTGCTCGACCAGCTCTCGGCGCAGGCGCAGGCGCCGGGGCACGACCTGTCGTTCGTCGAGGCCGACGGCGCACGCCTGGCGCACGGCCGCACCCGCGTGGGCGCCGGCGTCTACAAGGCGAGCCGCCTGATCGACCTGCCGGGCACGACCATGCAGCTGCAGGTCGACAGCGCCGCGACCCGGCCCAGCCTCGTGCCCGACCTCGTCACCGGCCTGGTGATCGGCCTGTCGCTGACCTTGTTCGGCGTGGTCGTGCTGCTCGCTCGCGACGTGCGCAAGCGCACCCGCGCCGAGGGGGCGCTGGCCGATGCGCTGGCCTTTCGCAAGGCGATGGAGGACTCGGTCGTCACCGGGCTGCGCGCGCGCGACCTGCTGGGCCGCACGACCTACGTGAACCCGGCGTTCTGCGCGATGGTGGGCTACGCGGCCGACGAACTCGTCGCGCGCGACCCGCCGCCCTACTGGCCGCCCGAGCAGCTGCCCGAGTACCAGCGCCGCCAGCAGCGCCGCATGGCGAGCGCGCCGACCGAACATGCGCGCGACGCCTTCGAGACCACCTTCGTGCGCAAGAGCGGCGAACGCTTCCCGGTGATGGTGTTCGAGGCGCCGCTGCTGGACAGCGCCGCGCGGCACACCGGCTGGATGAGCGCGGTGCTCGACCTGTCCGCACAGCGCCGCGTCGAGGAGGTCGCGCGCCAGCAGCAGGAGCGGCTGCAGGCCACCGCGCGGCTCGCGACCGCCGGCGAGATGGCCTCGTTGCTGAGCCACGAGCTGAACCAGCCGCTGTCGGCGATCGCGGCCTACGCGACCGGCTCGCTGAACATGATGGACGCTCATGCGCGCGGCGAGGCGCCCGACCCCAACCTGTGGCCGATGCTGCACCAGGCCACGCAGCGCATTGCCGAGCAGGCCGAGCGCGCCGGCCGCGTGATCAAGAGCGTGCACGACTTCGTGCGGCGCCGCGAACACGCGCGCGAGGCGGTCGGCACCGACGCATTGATCGACGCGATCCTGCCGTTGGTGCGGCTGCAGGCGCGCAAGAGCGGCACCCGCATCGAGCTCGACCTGCCCGCGCCGATGGCGCGCGTCGTCTGCGACCGCGCGATGGTCGAACAGGTGCTGCTGAACCTCACGCGCAACGGCATCCAGGCGATGCAGAGCGCCGAACGCGCGGGTGAGCCGGTGCTGACGCTGCGCGTGCGCCAGACCCACGCGCAGTGGGTGCAGCTCTCGATCGGCGACCGCGGGCCCGGCATCCCCGACGAGGTCTCGCGCCAGCTCTTCACGCCCTTCTTCACGACGCGCAGCGACGGCATGGGCCTGGGCCTGAGCGTGTGCCGCACGATCGTCGAGCAGCACGGCGGTGCGCTCGACTTCGCGAACCTGCACGATGCGCAGGGTGCGGTCTGCGGCGCCGAGTTCCGCTTCACGCTGCCGGCCGCCGCGAGCGAGGCGCCGCGAGCGCAGGCTGCGCCGGCGGTCGCGTCGATGTCATGAGTCGGATGTCGCTGCCCGCCGAGCTCGGCCTGCCGATGGTCTACCTGGTCGACGACGAGGACATCGTGCGCGACGCCGTGGCCTGGCTGCTGCGCTCGCGCCGGCTGCTGTCGCAGGGTTACGCGAGCGGCGAAGCCTTCGAGGCCGCGCTGGCGGACGTGTCGCGCGGTGCCTGGCCGACCGCGCCCGCGTGCCTGCTGCTGGACTTGCGCATGCAGGGCATGAGCGGACTGGCGCTGTTCGAGCGCCTCGACGAGCGCGGGCTGACCGAGGCGCTGCCGGTGATCTTCCTGACCGGCCACGGCGATGTGCCGACCGCGGTCGCCGCGGTCAAGCGCGGCGCCTTCGATTTCGTCGAGAAGCCCTTCTCGAACAACGCGCTGGTCGACCGCATCGAGCAGGCGCTGGCCGCCAGCGCCGCGACGCTGCTGGCGCGGCGCGAACGCGCCCGACGCTTGCGCGGGCTGGACGAGCTCAGCGAGCGCGAGCAGGCCGTGATGCGGCTGATCGCGCAGGGCCAGCCGAACAAGCTGATCGCCGACGCGCTGCACCTGAGCGTGCGAACCGTCGAGGTGCACCGCGCGCGCGTGTTCGACAAGCTCGGCGTCGCGTCCGCGGTCGAACTCGCGAACTGGCTCCACGCGGCGCGCGTCTGACGCGCGGTCAGGCGCCGCGCGCGTTGACGCGGCGCGTCCAGGCTTCGATCATCGGCGTGGTGAACGCCAGCAGCCACAACGACGCCGACAGGTACGGCTGAAAGAACGCGGCGACCAGCGCGCTGCTGTGGATCGTCAGCGCGAAGTACGAGCCGAGGGTCGGCGAGACGCGCGTGGCCGGCGGCGCTTCGCCGGCCGGCAGCGACATCCGGATCGCCTGACGCCGAAACACCAGCAGCGCCAGCGAGGTCGCCAGCAGGTTGGTGCTGTAGACCGCGGCGCTCGCGTTGCTCAGCGGGCCGGCGCTGAGCAGCCGGGTCGAGATCGGCAGCAGCACGATGCACAGCAGCACCGCGAGGTTCGAGATCAGGAACGGCACCGTGGTGCGTACGGCCCTGCGCAGGTGCACCCAATGGCTGAGCCAGAAGACCGACGCGACGCAGAAGCTCAGCGCGATCGCGCCCATGTCGCTCAGCAGTGGCCGCAGATCGGCGCCGGTCAGGTGCCGACCCATCAGCTCGGGCGGCAGGCGCACCCCGACCGCGAGCAAGGTCAGCGCGACCGCAAACACGCTGTCGCCGATCGTCGTGATGCGGTGCAGGTCGGTCGGCAGCTTCGGGGCGGCGGACGGCTCGGTGGGCATGGGACACCTTCCTGCGCATCGCGCATCGAACGTCGGCCCAGTGCCGGCGAGCGGAAATCTACCATCGGCAGCGCGCCACAATCCGGGCCCATGAACCTCGAACAACGCAGCGCCGGCGTGCTGCTGCACCTCACCTCGCTGCCCGGGCCGCACGGCATCGGCGATCTCGGCCCGCAGGCCTTCCACTTCGTCGACTGGCTCGCGTCCGCCGGCCAGCGCGTGTGGCAGGTGCTGCCGACAACGCCGATCGGGCCCGGCGATTCGCCCTATCAAAGCGTCTCGGCGTTCGCCGGCAGCCCGCTGATGGTGGCGCTCGAGCCGCTCGTCGCGCAGGGCTGGCTCGCCGCGCCCGCGCTGCCGAGCGGCGGCTTCGACGCGGCGCGCGTCGACTACGCGCGCGTCGCGCCCTGGCGGCTGGCGCAGCTGCGCGCCGCGGCCGACGGCTTCTTCGATCGTGCGGCGCACGCCGAGCGCGACGCGTTCGCGGCGTGGTGCGCGCAAGAGGCGCACTGGCTCGCCGACTACGCGCTGTTCATGGCGCTGGAGAACGCGCACGCCGGCGCGCCGTGGTGGCACTGGCCGGCGGGGGTGCGCGAACGCGATGAGGGCGCGCTCGCCGACGCGCGCCGCACGCTCGCCGGGGAGCTGCGCTTCTGGCAGTTCGTGCAGTGGTGCTTCGACACACAGTGGGTCGCGTTGCGCGCGCATGCGAACGCGCGTGGTGTGGCCATCATGGGCGACGTGCCGATCTTCGTCGCCCACCACAGCGCCGACTGCTGGGCGCGGCCCGACCTGTACGAGCTCGATGGCGCGTTCCAGCCCGCGGTCGTCGCCGGCGTGCCGCCGGACGCGTTCAGCGCCGACGGCCAGCGCTGGGGCAACCCGCTGTACCGCTGGGACCGCATGGCCGCCGAGGGCTACGCGTGGTGGGTCGCGCGCGTGCGGCGCGCGCTGGTGCATGCCGACGCGTTCCGCATCGATCACTTCCGCGGCTTCGCGGCGCATTGGGAAGTGCCGGCGACGAGCCCGACCGCGATCGCCGGGCGCTGGGTGCCCGGCCCCGGGCAGGCGCTGTTCGACGCGCTCGCGCAGGCGCTCGGGTCGCTGCCGATCGTCGCCGAGGATCTGGGTGTGATCACGCCCGACGTGACCGCGCTGCGCGAGGCCTGCGGCTTCCCGGGCATGCGCATCCTGCAGTTCGCTTTCGGCGACGACGCGCGCAACCCGTACCTGCCGCACCGGCACACGCCGGCGTCGGTGATCTACACCGGCACGCACGACAACGACACGACGCTGGGCTGGTGGCAGCGGCTCGGCGCGGCCGAGCGCGCGTTCGTGGCGACCTACCTCGGCGTCGATCGCGATGCGGACGGCAGCGAGGTGTGCGCCGCGCTGATCCGCGCCGTCTACACCTCGGTGGCGAACCTGGCGATCGTGCCGATGCAGGACGTGCTGCGCCTGGACGGCACGCACCGCATGAACATGCCCGGCGCGGGGACCGGCCAGTGGGCCTGGCGCTTCGACTGGGGCGGGATCGGCCCGGCGCCGGCGCACGCGCTGGCGCGGCTCGCGGGCGCGACCGGCCGCGGCGCGTTCGCCGCCGTCACGGCGCTTTGAACGCCGGGTCGCTCTCGGCGCCGGGGCGCGGCTGCCAGCGCAGCGTGTAGTAGTCGCCGCGGTCGCGGCCCCAGGGGTCGAAGCTGTTGACCACGTGCGCGAGCTCGGGCGCGAGTTCGGGCATCGTGCGCAGCAGCACGCGCTTGAGCGGCGCGACCTCGACCTTGTGGCCGTTCGACGACTGCGGCTCGAACTGCTTGCCGAGCGGGCCGTTGTCGTCGACCCACTTCACGCCGAGCGTCGAATAGAACTCGGGCCGGAAGCTGGAGGTGAAGAAGCGGTCGCTGAACAGGCGCCGCGACGCGTTCAGGATGAACACCTGAAACTGCGTCTCCGAGATCGCATAGCCGTGCGGTCGCGGGTATTCGGCAAGCCAGCCGACGACGGTGTCGACGTCCTCGATGTTGTCGACCAGGCTGCCGTCGGGCTGGCCCAGGCAGTCGTCGATGCGCGTGCCGTCGGGGTTGCGCTGCGCGGCGGTGATGATCTTGTGCGCGTCGCAGCGGTGCTGGCCGTAGATCTGGCGCAGCAGCGCGACCACGCGCTGCTGCTGCGCACGCTCGGGCGCGCCGGTCGGCAGCCGCTGATCGGCGAAGTCGTCGAAGCGCGTCAGCTGGCGCAGCCCGTACTGGCGCCGGAACTCGTTGAAGCGCGGCACGCCGTGCTCGCGGTCGCGGATCAGGTCGAGTGCCGCCACGTCGATCTTGCCGGTCGCCGATTGCAGCCGCGGGATCGCCAGGTTCTGCAGGAACGCCGGCGTGTTCTGCAGCGTCAGCAGACCGAGGCGCTGGCGGCCCATCGACAGCGCCCAGTTCGCCGCGCCGGCGTCGACCAGCGCCGGCGTGGCCTTGGCGCGGAAGGTCTCGACCACTGGCACCTTGGCGCGGATCAGGTTCGGGTCGCGGTCCCACTCGCGGTACTCGATCAGGTCGGGCACCAGCGCATGCAGCCGGTACGCGGTGACGAACTCCTCGGGGAAGTTGAACGGCGAACCGAAGTGGTTGGTGCCGCCGTTCACGTCGTCGACGTTCGCGACGCTCCAGAGGTCGTTCTTCGACGGGTCGTCGCGCGCCGTCGTCGTGCCTTCGGCATAGCGGTGGTTGCCCAGGCCGAAGATGCCGGGGCCGGAGGCGAACGCCGCATAGAGTTGCGTCGCCTTCTTCGCGTCGTCCGATTCGCCCAGGTGCCGCACGATCTTCTCGAGCGCCGCGGCGGCGATCTCGTGGCCGTCGAACAGGCCGTTCCAGTTCGAGTTCATGCCCAGGTACAGCGGCTCGTCGTAGAGCAGCTGCGGCGTCCACTCGATGGTGTGGATCTTCGCGATCTCGGCCGCGACGACGAGCCGGCCGACCTCGAACAGCTCGTCGGCGGTCACGTCGCGGTAGCGGATCGGCGCATCGGGTCGCGCCGGGTGGCGCAGGCCGCTGTCGGCGTCCGGCGTGGCGCGCGCCTGGGCGCGGAACGCGTCGACGAACGCGTTGTGTTCGCGCGCGAACAGCGTGTGATAGAAGGCGACCCCGATGCTCCAGTTGTCGGGAAACGCGGCCGCGCCCTGCCCGGCCCACTGCGGCAAGATCGGGTCGCCGCTGCCGAACACCGGCAGCTCGCCCTGCGCCTCGCCGGCGCCGGCGTGCGGCCCCGGGCGCAGCAGCAACCGCGCCGGGTCGGCCGGGTCGCGCTTGACGCGCTGGCGCGACGTGGCGTCATAGCCGTAGATCTGCGAGGCGTCCCACCACGCGGTGACGTTGTTGGCGTGCGTCTTGTACGCGCGCGCGATGCGCTCGCCGTCGCCGGCGGCCACGCGCGGCGGCGCGCTCGCGTCGGCCACGTAGGCGCGGTCGATGCGGTCGCCGTCGCGGCAGCCGAGTGCGCGGGCCTGCGGCGTGGCGCAGCCGGTGGGCATCCAGACCGGCTCGTTGTGCCCTTCCTCCAGGTGCGAGAACCAGTCGTGCGTCATGAACTGGATCCAGAACGCCGCGAGCACGTTGAAGAACGGCGCCTTCTGGTAGTCGCAGTTCGCGGCCGGCAAGTTGCCCGGCAGGCCTTCGCCGTCGCGGCACTTCGACGCGTCGGACTGCTCGCGCGTGAACAGCAGCCGGCTGATCAGCTGCGGGTCGGGCTTCAGCAGGCCGAGCCGGTCGCCGTGGCGGTTGCGCGCGAGTTCGTCGTTGCCGAGCTCGGGGTAGGTGGCCTCGAACTGCACGTTGCGCGCGAACGGCGTGCCGGTGGCGCCCATGCGCGGGTTGCGCAGGTCGTTGCAGCTGCCGTCGAGATTGCGGAAGCGGACCAGTTCGCCGCTGCACAGCTGCGGCCCGTCGCCGCCGACCGCGGCGTAGTTGGGCGCACCCTTGGCCAGCCGCATCTCGGGCCAGCTCTTGAGCGTCGGGCCGGGCCGGCCGTCGCGGCCGGTAACGAACGCGGCGTAGGTGCCGGTGTTGTCGAACAGGTTGAACTTGACCAGCTCCATGCGCTGGTACTCGAGGTCGAGCAGCGCGCCGTCGATGCCGCGGCCGTTCGCGGCCAGGTGGCCGGCCAGCCCGCTGCCGAGCGAGCGCGTGCCGGGCGCGAAGCTCGCGGCGTCGCCGGTGGCCCAGTAGTTGGCCCAGTCGACGTACGGCGTGCCGCGCCACTGCGCCGCGCGATCGCCGCCGCGGCAGCGCGCCACAGGTTCGCCGACCTTGCCGTTGAACCGGTCCATGCGCTCGTCGGCGAGCGGGCGCAGGCCGCCGGCGAGCATCTTCGCGCAGTCGTCGGTGTCGGCCAGCGTGCCGTCGAATGCGGTGCAGCCAGCGAGCAGCGACGCCGCGAGCAGCAGCGCCGCCGTCATCACCTTCCAAGCAGACTGTCGTGGGTTCATCGTCGTCTCCTGCGCACCGGCTCTCCGGGTCGAGGCTGCGAAGGTAGGCAGCGCGCCGTTGGTCGTCAACACCAAGAATCGAACTTGAACCACGCGCTGGTGGCACACTGGCGCGGTGAGCCCGTTCGACACCCTCGACGATGCCCGGCGCGCGCTGGCGCGGCTGCCGGGCGCGCCGCTGCGCAGCACCGGCGCGTGGGACGTGCCGCAGGTGCTGCACCATGTCGCGCAAAGCGTCGAGTACTCGCTCGACGGCTTCCCGCGGCTCAAGCCGGCGTGGTTCCGCGCGACGCTCGGCCGGCTCGCGTTCGCGATCTTCTCCGCGCGCGGCCGCATGTCGCACGCGCTCGATGCGCCGATCCCCGGCGCGCCGCCGATCGCGTCAGGGCTGCCGTTGGATGCGGCGGTTGCGCATGCGCTCGCGGCGCTGGATCGCTTCGAGCGGCACGACGGGCCGCTGCAGCCTCACTTCGCGTACGGGGCGCTGGACAAGGCGGCGTTTCGGCGGGCGCACTTGATGCACTTGAACGATCACTGGCGGGAGTTTGTGGCGCGGTGAGCGGTGCACTTCAGGTGCGCGTTGCCCAGCCGGTCGGCCCGGCGCATGTCGACGGTCAGGCTTGTGCGGCGCCGGGAACCGGCGCCAGGTGACTGCGAACGTGGTCAATGAAGGCGCGCAGCTTGGGCAGCACCTGTCGGCGGCCCGGATGGTAGAGAAAGACGCCAGGCGTTGTCGTCGCGTGGGGGGCCAGCACCTCCTCGAGCCGCCCCGCCAGCATGTCCTGGACGGCGATCGGCGCGGGCACCTGGGCCAAGCCGACGCCGCCCAGCGCCGCGGCCAGCATTGTGGGAAAGTCATGGACGACGACCGGCCCGTCAACAACAAGCTCGAGCTTGCGTCCGTCCTCCTCGACGCGCCACGGTGCAATCGCGCCGCTGGCTCGTCGCATGCGTACGCACGCATGATCGTGGAGGTTCCGAATTTGTCCGGGTCGCCCGCGCCGATTCAGATAGACGGGGCTGGCGACAATCGCGTAGCGGAACGACGGTGTGAGGCGTACCGCGACCATGTCGGCGGCGACGAACTCACCCAATCGGATCCCGGCATCGAAGCCGTCCTTCGCCAGGTCGATGAGTTCCTCACTGGCGGCGATCTCGACGACGACATCGGGGAAGGCCTCCGCGAACGAGGCCAGGACGGGCTGCAGCAAGAGTGGCACCACGGAACGGGGAACCGCGAGGCGGAGGAGGCCGCACGGGCGCTCCGCCAAGCCGCGTGCCGCGTCACCGGCGGCGACGAGCTCCTCGAATGCCGGTCGCGCGCGCTCGAAGAAGCGTTCGCCGGCCTCGGTCAGGCCGACGCTGCGCGTCGTGCGCCTGAGTAGTGCGACGCCGACACGCGCCTCCAAGGCGCGGACGGCCTGGCTGATGGCGGACGGCGTGATCCCGAGGTCGTCGGCGGCCTGACGGAAGCTCCGGCGCGTTGCGACGCGAAGGAATGCCTCGACGCCGTCAAGCGTACCGCGCGCGATTGCGTAGCTTGTCTTCATGGTTCATGAAGACTAAGCACGCTTGTCGATGGAATCAAGCCGTCCTATCTTGACTACTGCGTATCTCGCAGCGACTTCTGATGGGAAATCCATGCCTCCGACTCTTCTCTTTCAGCTTCATCTGATGCTTGGCTACGTCGCCTGGCTTCTCTGTTTCAGCGCCTACCTCTGGCCGCGCCTGAGGGCGATGGACGTCGCCGACGCCCACCGCGCCATTGCGACCCTGCACAGCTTCCGCTTCTTCGGGCTGGCCTTCTTGCTGCCAGGCGTGGTCGGCCCAGACCTGCCCGCGCAATTCACCAGCTTCGCCGCCTATGGCGACCTCGCGACCGGGCTTCTGGCCCTGCTGGCGCTGCTCGCCTTCCGCGTGCGTTCGCTGTTCTGGCTGTTCGTCGCGGCGTTCAACGTCGTGGGGTTCGTCGACCTCATTGGTGACTATGTGCATGCCGTCCAGCTCGGCCTGCCCGAGATGGCGGGCAAGTTGGGTGCGCTGTACGCAGTGCCGGTGATCTACGTGCCCCTGCTGATGATCACGCACGTGGCCGCGATGGTCCTGGTGCTGCTGCACCGGAGCTACCGGACAAATGGGGTGGCCTTGCACGCTCCTCGAGGCGGAGAGGCCTGACCACGCTCGGGGAGGGCCTAGTCGCCAGCCGCCAACCTAGCCGCCGCCCTCTCCACCCCGCCCCTTCCGAACGCCACCCCCTGCACCATCATCGCCGCCTCGACGCCGGCCAGCGCGCCCAGCACCATCGCCGCGTTGATGTCGCCCAGGTGCCCGATGCGGAACGCGCGGCCGGCGAGCGGGCCCAGGCCGCCGGCGATCGCGACCTCGAAGCGCTCGCGCGCGACGGCGCGCAGCGCCTCGGGGTCGACGCCTGGGCCGGTCGAGATCGTCGTCACCGAGACCGAGCGCGTCTCGGGCACGCTGCCGAAGAAGCTCAGCGCGCCGGCCTCGCTCCAGCGTGCGACGGCGGCGTGCACCGCGTCGGCGAGCAGCCGGTGCCGCGCGAGCACGCGCGCCTCGCCCTCGCGCTCGATCAGCGCGAGCGCGGCTTCGAGGCCGGCGAGCAAACTCTGCGGCGGCGTGCCGCAGAACTTGCGGTACGACAGCGGGCTCTGGCGCAGCCGCCAGTCCCAGTAGAAGCGCGGCTGCGGGTTGCTGCGCGAGCGCTCCATCGCCTCGGCGTTGACCGCGACGAACGCGAGCCCGGGCGGCAGCATCAAGCCCTTCTGGCACGCGCCGAGCGCCACGTCGCAGCGCAGCGTGTCCATCGCGAACGGCGCCGCGCCGAGCGAGGCGACCACGTCGACGACGTACAGCGCAGGGTGCTGCGCGCGGTCGATCGCGCTGCGGATCGCGGCGAGGTCGCTGGTGATGCCGCTTGCGGTGTCGGTGTGCACCGCGAACACCGCGGCGATCTCGTGCAGCGGGTCGTCGCGCAGCATCGCCTCGATCTCGACCGGGTCGATCGGCAGCCCTTCGACCCAGGGCGTACGGATCACGACGCCGCCCATCGCCTCGGTCTGCACCGCCCACGATTCCGAAAAGTGGCCGGTGCCGGCGATCAGCACCTTGGTGCCCGGCGCGACCAGGTTCGCGATCACCGCTTCCCAGGCGCCGTGGCCGTTCGCGGCGTAGAGGAACACGTCGTCCTCGGTGTGCAGCAGGCGCTTCAGGCCGGCCTCGCACGCGGCAATGCAGGCATCGACGCGCGGGTCGGCCAGGTCCATCGGCTGGCGGCTCATCGCGTGCAGCACCTCGTCGGGCACGCGGCTCGGGCCGGGCGAATGCAGGAAGCGGTGGCCGGGCAGGCGGACGAGGGCGGCGTTCATGCGATGGCGACGGCGGGTGGCGGTGGGCCGATGCTAAACGGCCCGGCCGCCGCCCGTCGTCAGTGCACGCTTTAGCGGGTGCGGCCCGTGTTGTTCGCGAGCTCGACGGCCTTCAGCGAGCTCATCAAACCCAGCAGCGTGGCCAGCGCGTTGCCGTCTCCCGCGCCGCCGCCGAGCTGGATCTGCGGCACCAGCGGCACCTTCGCGGTCTCGAAGGCCTCGGCCAGGCGCAGCATCACGGTCTGCGTGAGCTGCTTGTCGGCGCCCTCGCCCTGCAGCGCGTCGCTCTTGGCCTTGATCGCCGCGGCCTCGGCCTCGCCGACGCTGCGCACCGCCGAGGCGCGCCCCAGGCCCTCGTTCTCCTGGCGGAACTTGTCGGCGAGCGACAGCGCCTCGACTTCCTGGCGCCGCTTCTCGGCCGCCTTCACGAGCGCGCTGCCGTGGTTCTCCTTGATCGAGATGTCGACCAGCGACGCGGTCAGCTCGGCCTGCTTCTCGGCGCGCTTCTCGGCCTCGTTCAGCTCGCGCTGCTTGTCGGCCGCGACCTGCTTCTGCGCGAAGGTCTCGACCTGCTCGCGTGCGATCTGGCGGTCGCGCAGCTGCGCCATGATGTTCTCGATCTTGTTGTCGCCGGGCTGCGGCTTCGGCGTGCCGATCAGCACCTCCTGGAACTCGAGCGAGTAGGCGAGGAAGCGCTCGCGCATGTCGATCGAGGCGTTCGCCTGCAGCTCGCTGCGCGACTGGATCAGCTCGATGAAGGTGTGCGTCTGGCTCACGTTCTTGAAGTAGCTCGACACCATCGGGTCGAGCGTCTGCTCGACCAGCTGCTTCACGTTGCCGAAGCGCTGCACGACCATCGGCGCCTTGCGGTAGTCGATGTGCACGACGACCGAGAGCGGCAGCAGCGGCTCGAACGCGTCCTTCGTGATCAGCGTGATCTCGCGCAGGTTCGAGTCGAAGTTCGAGCCGCTCGAGCCCGATTGCCACATCAGCACGAAGTTGGTCGTCGGCACGAGCTCGATCTTGCCGGCGTAGGTGTTGAACGCGTACTTGCCCGGCATCATCGGGTCGCGCCAGACGCCGCGGCAGCCGCCCTCGACGAGCTCGCCGTGGCTGTACTCGCTGCCCGAGGTGTCTTCGCCCTTGCGGCCGATGTATGAGACGACCACGCCGACGAAGCCGACCGGGATCACCGTCTTGGCGATCAGCTCGACGGTGGCGAACAGGCGGTTGATGTAGTACGTGCCCTCGACCAGCACGCGCTCCTGGCGGCCGCGCCGCCCGCCGGCCTTCAGGAAGTGCTCGGGCTCCTGGAACGAGTTGTGCGTGTCGCCCACATCGGGCGCGAGCAGCTCGTCGCGCAAGAGCCCCGGGCCGTCCTGCACGGTGACGATCGCGAGCTGGTCGGACGCATGCGCGCCGGTCGCCTCCTTGATCACCACCGGCGTGAACGCGCTGCGCTCGTCGAGCAGGTCGCGCATCTTGTCGAAGTACTCGCGCTCCTGCGGGTTCATCTTCATCGCGTAGGTCTGCTCGTGCGTCATCACGACGAACAGCGCCGGGTTCAGGATGTGCGTGCCCTCGCGCAGGATCTTGCGCTGCGGGCCCTTCTGGCCGCCGCCAGCGAGGAAGGCACGCGCGTCGACGAAGTCGCCGACCTGCGCGTTGCTGGCCAGCGTCTGGCCGGCCGGCAGGTCGCCGCCGTCGCGCGCGAAAAGATAGCCGATCTTGCCCTGCGTGACGGTGACCATCGGCAGGATGTGCACGCGGTACTGGAACGGCGCGAAGAAGTGGAAGCCGCCGCGCCGCACGTCCGGCTGGAAGCCGGCCTCGCCGTCGAGCGCGAGCAGGCCGCGGCGCACCGAGCCGCGGCTGCTCCAGAGTTTCTCGACGACGCCGATGCGGTCGTTCGGGATGTAGCGCACGATGCGCGCGGCATAGACGAACGCCAGGCCGAGCGCGACGGCCAGGCCGGCGATCAGGGCGATCGACGCGCCCGCTTGATCGATGAAATACGTGACCATGATCTTTCCCTGCTTTCTGATTCGGACACGAAGCCGCGCGCAGGCAGGCACGCGCGTCGTGGTGACGGGCATGCGCGAGCGACGCGGAACGGCGCAGCGACGACAAGCGTCGCCGGTGGTCGCGTTCAGGGCGGGCAGGGCGGTGTGCGTTCACCCGCCGCAGCGCGGTTGCGGCTGCGGCGCCGCGCGGCACTGCGCGCGGCGGGTGCGGTGCGCGGGGCACCGAGGCAAGCGAATGACAACTGATCCTTCTTTTCGTCCGCGACCCGGTGGGGTCCGGCGCATGCGATCTTGCGCGCGCCAACGCCGCACGCACAAGCGCTCGGCAATGCCCCTGAGCGTCGCGCATGTACTGGCCGCGGGCCGCGAGCTAGGGATTCAGGCGGCCGCGACGGCGTGATCAGATCGCGTCGCGCCGGTTCGCCCCCGGCGAAAGGACGCGCGATGCTCACCGACCCGCAGCTCCAGCAGATCATGCCCAACCTCCCGGCGTCGAAGCGCGCGCTGTACCTGCCGCACCTGAACGAAGCGATGCAAGCGCGCGCCATCGACACCGCGCTGCGCTGCGCCGCGTTCGTCGCGCAGCTGGCGCACGAGTCCGGCGAGTTCCGCTGGATGGAGGAGATCTGGGGCCCGACCGCCGCACAGCTGCGCTACGAGCCGCCCGGCGACCTGGCGCAGCGCCTGGGCAACACCGCGCCCGGCGACGGCAAGCGCTTCAAGGGCCGCGGGCCGATCCAGATCACCGGGCGCTTCAACTACGGCAAGTACGGCGAACTGCTCGGCATCGACCTGCTCACCGACCCGACGCGCGCGGCCGCGCCCGAGATCGCGTTCGCGACCGCGGCGCTGTACTGGCAGTCGAACGGACTGAACGAGCTCGCCGATCAGCGCCAGTTCGTCATGATCACGCGGCGCATCAACGGTGGCACGAATGGCCTGGCGGATCGTCAGATGTACTACGCGCGCGCCCAGACGGTGCTGGGCGCCGGCGCTGCGCCGCGCGGGCGCGCGCCGGCGCTGGCGCGCGGCTACGAGGCGATCGTCGCGGATCAGGCCGCGCCGCGCCCGGCGAGCGTGACGCCGGCGCGGCGCAAGCCCGTCACCAAGAAGACCGCGGCGAAGCCGATCGCAGCACGAAAAACCGCCGCGAAGAAGGCCGCCGCCTCGCGCCGCGCCTGAATCAGTGCGATTACGCACGTGTTTTGGCGGCTGTTCGCCGGATGGGCGGCGCGCGCACATGCCAGACTTCGGGCGTCCCATTGATTCTGGCCATGTCGTTCTTCAACCCCAAACGTCTGAGCTGCGGTGTCGTGATCCTGAACCCGGATCGCGAACTGCTGTTGTGCCACGTGACGGGACAGAACCACTGGGACCTCCCGAAGGGTGGCATCGACCCTGGCGAGACGCCGCTGCAGGCGGCGCTGCGCGAGACGCGCGAAGAGGCCGGCCTGCGGCTCGACGCGCAGGCGCTGCTCGACCTCGGCCGGTTGCCGTACACGAACAAGAAGAACCTGCACCTGTTCGCGCTGTGCACGCCGCGCATCGACACGAAGCTGATGCGCTGCGAAAGCCACTATCTGGACCATTACAGCGGCCGCCGGATGCCCGAGATGGACGGCTACGGCTGGTTCGCGTTCGAGCGCATCACCCGGCTGTGCACGCCGAAGATGGCGCTGGTGCTGGGCAGCCGGATCGATCTGAACGGCCTGCTCGATCGCCTGATGGCACCTGCGCCGCTGACAGCGGCGCTGGCCTGACCCGCCTCAGGCGTCGAACAGGCCCGGCGTACCGCCGAGCGGCGCGCCTTCGATCTCGAGCAGGCGCAGTTTCGTGCGCGTACCGCCGGGTGCCGAGAAGCCGCCTGCCTGGTGTCCCGCGGCGAGCACGCGGTGGCAGGGCACGATGATCGGAATCGGGTTTGCCCCCAGCGCCTGACCGACCGCCCGCGCTGCCTGCGGCTCGCCGAGTTCGCGCGCGATCTCGCCGTAGCTGCGCGTCGCGCCGGGCGGGATGCGGCGTGCGATGGCGTACACGCGGGTGTTGAACTCGGGCAGGCCGCGCAGGTCGAGCGCGATGTCCTGCAGGTCGTCCTTGGCCCCTTCCAACAGCGCGAGCACACGCCGGACCGCGCGCTGCACCTCGGGTGGCGGAGCGCGTTCGCGCGCGCTGCGGAAGCGCCGCCGCACCTGCGCACGCGTGGCCGCGGCGCTCGCGTCGGGCAGCGCCACGCCGATCAGGCCGCGCGCGCTCCAGACCAGCGCGCAGGGGCCGATCGCCGTGTCGAACAGCGTGAAGCCGGGCGGGTCGTCGGTGTCCATCACCCGTGATGATCGCTCATCCTTGCCACACGGCGTAGCCCGCCTCGCGCAGCGCGATGCCGAGCTCGACCTCCATCTCGCACGCCCCGTCGTACGGCATCGGGTTGTAGACCGCGTAGAGCTGCGGCAGCAGGCGCAGCCCGTACTCGCGCACGAAGCGGTTGGCCTGGATGCCGGCCTTGTGGCGGTCGAAGCGCAGGTCCGGGTCCAGGCCGGTCATGCCGACATAGACGCAGGGCTTGCCGAGCACGTGGTCGGGATTCGCCTTGCGGAAGCCCGCGAGGTTCCAGACCCGGTCGTCGAGCTCGACGACATAGACGCTGTAGTGGTGCGAGCGGTTCTTGCGCGTGGCCATCGGTGCCTACACTAGCAGGCCCATGTCCGACGACCCGCTCGACACCTTCATCGCCCGGCTCGAACGCGCGCTGGCCGACGCCACGTTCGCACGCCTCGTGCTCGCCAAGCCGCGCGCGGCCGGCGGCGACCTGCTGCGCGTGACCGCCCGCGCGTTGACGCTCAAGGGGGCGCCGACGCTGTCATTCGTCCACACCCACCGCACCCGCGACATCACGAAGAACCTGACGTTCGGCGACGGTGTGCAACACGTGCGCGGGCTACTGGAGTCCACTTTCGGCCACGCGCACCTGTTCACCGCGACCGACGAGATCCAGCTGCTGATCAGCAAGAAGGGCAAGCGCACGCTGCTGCAAGCCAAGGCGAGCCACGCACCGGCGCCGGCGGCGCAGCACGACCGCGAGAAGCACCGCTTTCTCGACCTCGACCGGGCCTTCCTGGCCGAGCTCGGCGTCACCGACGCGCAGCATCGTCTCGTGCCAGCGATGGCGCGCAAGTGGAAGCAGATCAATAAGTTCATCGAGGTGCTGGACGATGCGCTCGACGCGAGCGCACTGAAGCACGCGACGCGCCTGGACGTGATCGACTTCGGCAGCGGCAAGGGCTACCTGACCTTCGCGATGCACGACTACCTGCGCACCACGCTCGGCCTGCCGGCGCGTGTGACCGGCGTCGAGCTGCGGCCCGACATGGTCGCGCTGTGCGCGGGCGCGGCGCAGCGCCTGGCGCTCGACGGCCTGGGCTTCGAGCAGGGCGACGTGCGCACGGTCGTGCCGGAATCGATCGACATCATGATCGCGCTGCACGCCTGCGACACCGCGACCGACCACGCGATCGCCACCGGCGTGCGCGCCGGCGCGCAGATCATCATGTGCTCGCCCTGCTGCCACAAGGAGCTGCGCCCGCAACTACTGAGCCCGCACCCGCTGCGGCCGATCCTGAAGCATGGCGTGCACCTCGGCCAGCAGGCCGAGATGCTGACCGACGGCCTGCGCGCGATGCTGCTCGAGGCCTGCGGCTACGACACCCGGGTGTTCGAGTTCGTGGCGCTGGAACACACGAACAAGAACAAGATGATCCTCGCGGTGAAGCGCGCGCTGCCCAAGACGGAAGACGAGGTGTGGCAGCAGATCCGCGAGCTCAAGAGCTTCTACGGGATTCGCGAGCAGTGCCTGGAGACCCTGCTGCTGTCCGATCGCGGCCGCGTGCCCGCCTGATCGCGCTGCGCTCGAATCACCCCAGGCCGTGCTGCCAGCCGCGCCAGGCGGTCCAGCAGGCCACCAGCAACAGCAGCGCGCCGATCGAGCGCCCGAGCAGAACTTGCGCCTCGCCATGCTGCCGCAGCCAGCCCCGCAGGCCGCCTGCGGCGACCGCAACGCCACCATAGACGACGGCCTGCGTCAGCGAGGTGATCAGGGTCAGCGCGATCGCCTGCGCCGCGATCGAGCCGTACTCGGCGCGCAGGAATTGCGGGAACACCGCCAGCATGAAGACATAGGCCTTGGGGTTGAGCAGGCAGGTCAGCACTGCGCGCGCGAAGGTCGAATGCAGCGGGCGCGAGGCTTGCTCGCGCAGTTCGCCGAAGGCGCGCGCGCCGCGCAGCAGCGACCAGCCCATCCAGCCTACGTACAGCGCGCCGGCGAGCAGCAGCGCGTTGAACAGCGCCGGCGCCGACAGCAGCACCAGCGCGACGCCGAGCACGCCCATGATCATGTGGACCCAGCCGCCGGCGACGATGCCGGCGACGGCCGCCGCACCGGCGCGGCGTCCGTCGGCGAGCGCGCTGGCCATCACGAACGCCATGTCCATGCCGGGCAGGACGATGATGCCGGCGACGAGCACGAAGTAGAGCCAGAGGTGGCTGGTGTCGGTCAGTGCGAACATGGTCGATGCGGGTTGGTGGCGACTGGCAGGCATCATCGCTCGCGTAACATGACACCTGATGTCATGATTGATTCGCACCGATGAAAGCCAGCCGATTGCTGTCGATCCTGATGCTGCTGCAGGCGCGCGGCCGCGTCACCGCCGCGGCGCTGGCGCAGGCGATGGAGGTGTCGCAGCGCACGATCCTGCGCGACATCGACCAGCTCTCGGCCGCCGGCGTGCCGCTGTGGGGCGAGCGCGGCCGCCAGGGCGGCTTCAAGTTGCGCGAGGGCTGGAGCACGCAGCTCACCGGCATGACCGAGCCCGAGGCGAACGCGCTGCTGCTCGCCGGGCTGCCGGGGCCGGCGACCGAACTCGGCCTGGGCGCGGCGGCGGCGTCGGCGCGGCTGAAGATGGTGGCCAGCCTGCCCAGTGGTTGGCGCGAGCAGGCCGATCAGGTCGGCCAGCGGCTGCACATCGACCCGGTCGACTGGTACCGCGCGCAGGACACGCCGAAGTTCCTGCGCGAAGTCGCCGATGCGGTCTGGCACGCGCGCCGCCTGAGCGTGCGCTACGAGAGCTGGCGCGGCGCGGTGCAACGCGAACTCGAACCGCTGGGCCTCGTGTTGAAGGCCGGCGCGTGGTACATGGTGGCGCGCTCGCCGGGCGAGCAAGATATGCGCACCTACCGGCTCGCGAGCCTGCTCGCGCTGAAGGCTAGTGGCCGCAGCTTCCGGCGCCCGCGCAGCTTCGATCTGGCGCGCAGCTGGCAAGAGTCGGCGGCGCGCTTCGAGTCGGAGCTGCGCCGGCTGCCCGCGCGCATTCGCGTCTCGCCGCGCGGCCTGACGTGGTTGAGGAATGCGCGCATCCCGGTCGTCGCATTGCCGGCGACGCGCGCGAAGGTGCCGGCGCGGGCGGGCTGGCACGAGCTGTCGATCGCACTCGAATCGATCGAGCACGGTGCGCGCCAGTTGCTCGGCTTCGGCGCCGAGATCGAGGTCGTCGAGCCGGCCGCGCTGCGCGCCGAACTGCGACGCCAGCTTGGCGCGCTCAACGCGCTCTACAGCGGCGCGCCGGCGGGATCGAGCTGAGGGCGCCGCGCGATCAGCGCGAGTAGAGCGCGCGCCACTGCAGCGTCCAGCGCTGACCGCCGTCGTCGGAACTCTCCCAGTCCCAGGTCAGCGACTTGGGCGTGATCGCGTGGAAGACCATGCGCTGCAGCACCGTCTTGCCGTCCTTCGACGCGCGCGGCGCGGTGATGAAGATGCGCTTGTCGCCATCGACCTGGCCGGTGAATGCGAAGAATCCGCCCTGGTTGTCGGCCCAGGCTTGGCGCCACACGCCTTGGCTCAGCACCGACAGCGAGCGGCCCTTCAGCATCGGCGGGGCCTCGCCGCTGAGCGTCTCGAACTCTTCCTGGATCACGGTGCCGTCGAGGATCTTCGTGATGCGGTTGCGGCCGGTGCCGGGCGTGCCGTCGGCGTTGCGCCAGCTCAACGCCCACTCGCCGACCCAGAAGTCGAACAGGTCGGCGGCCTGCGTCGCGGCCGCGGGTGCCGACGCGGCGGGCGTGGCTTGCGCCACGCCCATGGTCGGCGCGATGCACAGGCCGAGCGCCGCGATCGCCGGCGCGCCGGCGCATCGTGCGGCGATCGTGCGCATCGAATTCATCGACTCCTCCGTCTCAGGCAGGCGCCGGCGTGCGGCGCCCGAACATGCCCCAGCCCTGCATCGTCAGCACGATCTCGCGATCCTGGTTCAGCACCTCCCACTTTGACAGCACCAGGCCGACCTTGGCGCGGCTCGCCATCGGCCGCGATTCGAGCGTGGTCAGGCGCACGCTCAGCGTGTCGCCGGGGTGCACCGGCTTGGTCCAGCGCAGGCTGTCGATGCCGGGCGAGCCCAGGCTGCTGGAGTCGAGCAGGTAGTCGTCGCACATCATCCGCATCGACATCGCGCAGGTGTGCCAGCCGCTGGCCGAGAGCTTGCCGAACAGCCCGGCCTCGGCGGCGCGCTCGTCGAGGTGGAAGGGCTGCGGATCGAACTGCGCGGCGAACGCGAGGACCGCCTCGCGCGTCACCGGCATCGCGCCGAATTCGCGCGCCTCGCCAACGCGGAAGTCTTCCCAGTACCAGCGGATGTGGCGGGGCGCTGCGGCGGCGGTCGATTCGGTCACGGTGCGTCGTCGTCGGATTCTGTCGATGCCGCCGAGCATAGCGATTCGCGCGCCAGCGCGTCGAACACCCACTCGGCCGCGGCCAGGTCTTCGAGCGCGCTGCCCACCGCCTTGAACAGCGTGCGCTCGGTCGCGTCGCCGCGGCCCGCGCGCGTGCCGCGGCACAGCTCGGCCAGCGTGCCCTGCAGCCGCGCGGCGTCGAAGGTGCCGGCGGCGATCGCCTCGAGCGCGTCGCCCGACTTGGCGAGCGCCTCGTCGGTGTCGACGAACACGCGGCAGCGCGCGAAGCATTCGGCATCGGCCTCGCGCATCTGCGGCGTGAAGCTGCCGATCAGGTCGAGGTGCGTTCCGGGTTGCAGCCATTCGCCGCGGATCAGCGCGGCGGTCGACAGCGTCGCGCAGCTGACGATGTCGGCCTGCCTGACGGCCGCTTCGAGATCGTCGGTCGCGCGCGCCGCGATGCCGCTGGCGCACAGCGCGGCCGCCAGCGCCTGCGCCGGGGCCGGCCGGTGGTTCCAGACCCACACCTCGTCGATCGGGCGCACCGCGCGCATCGCTTCGGCGAGCAGCGCGCCGACGCGCCCGGTGCCGACGACGAGCAGCCGGCGCGCGTCGGCGCGGGCGAGGAACGACGCGGCCAGCGCCGCGGCGGCGGCAGTGCGACGCGAGGTGATCTCGTTGCCGTCGAGTTGCGCGAGCGGCACGCCGGTGCTCGCGTCGAACAGCAGGTAGGTCGAATGCAGCCCCGGCAGGCCGCGCGCGCCGTTGCCGGGGAAGATCGTCACGCTCTTGATGCCCAGCCGCGCGCCGACGCGCCACGCCGGCATCAGCAGCAGCGTGCCGCCACCGTCGGCGCCGTCGATGCGGTGAACGCCGCGCGACGGCACCTCGCAACCCGCGACGAACATCGCGCGCAGCGCCTCGATCAACGGCCCGAACGCCAAGTGGCGGCGCGTCGTCGCGGTGTCGATCAGCTGCATCGCGGGTGCGCGCACTACTCGGCCGGCCGCGTCAGCGTCCAGCTCGCGCAACGGCCCTTGGCGAACACGATGCGCAGTTCGGCGCCCGAGGCGTCGGCCCAGGCCCAGGTCTCGGGCGTGTCCGCCACGTGCCGGCCCAGGCTCTTCGTCATCGTGACGATCTGCAGCATCGGCAGGCCGACGCGCAGCTTCGAGTGCAGCATCACCGCGCTCGGCACCGCGCCGACCGGCGAGTCGGCGGCGTCGCGCATCACGCGCAGCGAGCGGTTGAACTGAATCAGCAGCCAGAACACGATCACGGAGAAGGCCAGCGCCAGGCCCGGCCAGCCGTACCCGAACCAGCCTGAGACGAGCGCGACGAAGGCCAGCCCCCAGCCGACCCACGGATTCATGCCGCGGGCCACGGCCCTGCGCCGATGTCGGCGCGCAGGGAGGCCGGCAACCGGTTCAGCAGGAAGCGGATCGCCAGCGGCACAAGCACGATGTCGTCGAGCACGCCGATGACCGGGATCACGTCAGGGATCAGATCGATCGGCGACAGCACGTACAGCACGATGCCGACCACGCCGAGCTTGAGCCAGCGCGGCGCTTGCGGGTGGCGCAGTGCGCGCCACAGCAGGCGCGCGTCGCCCTTGACCAGCGACCAGAGCACGGCGAGGCGTTTGAACATCGGGGTCTCCTTCGAAGCGGCCGCGCGCAGGCGACCGAGGTCGAACGTGTGGCCAGCCGGGGCGATGACAAGGGCCGCGCGTCGGCTGCGTTGTAACCGATGCGCGTCACAGCCCGCGCGCGATCTCGATCGCCTGCTCGATGCGCTCGACCGCGTGGATGGTCAGGCCCTCGATGGCCTTCTTCGGCGCGTTCGCCTTCGGCACGATCGCGACCGAGAAGCCGAGCTTGGCGGCTTCCTTCAGCCTCTCCTGGCCGCGCGGCGCAGGCCGCACCTCGCCGGCCAAGCCAACCTCGCCGAACGCGATGAAGCCGCGCGGCAACGCGCGCGCGCGCAGGCTGCTCTGGATCGCCAGCATCACCGCGAGGTCGGCGGCCGGCTCGCTGATGCGCACGCCGCCGACTGCGTTGACGAACACGTCCTGGTCGAACGACGCAATGCCGGCGTGGCGGTGCAGCACCGCGAGCATCATCGCCAGCCGGTCGCGCTCGATGCCGACGGACAGTCTCCGCGGGCTCGGCCCGCCCGAATCGACCAGCGCCTGGATCTCGACCAGCAACGGCCGCGTGCCTTCGAGCGTGACCAGCACGCACGAGCCCGCGACCGGTTCTCCGTGCGTCGACAGGAAGATCGCGCTCGGGTTCGACACGCCCTTCAGCCCCTTCTCGGTCATCGCGAACACGCCGATCTCGTTGACCGCGCCGAAGCGGTTCTTGATCGCGCGCACGAGGCGGAAGCTCGAATGCGTGTCGCCCTCGAAATACAGCACGGTGTCGACGATGTGCTCGAGCACGCGCGGCCCGGCGAGCGCGCCGTCCTTCGTGACGTGGCCGACGAGGACGATCGTGACGCCGCTGCTCTTCGCCAGGCGCGTCAGCTGCGCCGCGCACTCGCGCACCTGCGCGACCGAGCCGGGCGCGGACGACAGCTGCTCGCTGTACAGGGTCTGGATCGAATCGATCACGCAGACGGCGGGCTGCTCGTGCTCCAGCGTCGCCGCGATCTTCTCGAGCTGGATCTCGGCCAGCACGCGCACCTGCGAGCCGTTCAGCCCGAGCCGGCGCGAGCGCAGTGCGACCTGCGCGCCGCTTTCCTCGCCGGTGACGTACAGCGTCTTCATCGATCGCGACAATGAATCGAGCGCCTGCAGCAGCAAGGTCGACTTGCCGATGCCCGGGTCGCCGCCGATCAGCACCACGCCACCGGCGACGATGCCGCCGCCGAGCACACGGTCGAGTTCGTCGATGCCGGTGGGCTGGCGGTCGACGTCGCTGGCCTCGATCTCCGACAGCGTCGCGACCGGCTGGGCCGCGACCAGCCCGCGCGCGGGCGCGGCGAAGCGGTTCTTCGAGGCGCCCTCCTCGACGCCCTCGACCAGCGTGTTCCACGCGTTGCAGCTCGGGCACTTGCCCAGCCACTTCGCCGAGGTGCCGCCGCATTCGGTGCAGATGTAGATCGACTTCTCTTTCGCCATGCGCGGATTGTCAGGGCAACGCGGCGCGAGAATGCTGCCTCGTCCACCACGGAGCCGCGCATGGCCCGCCGACTGATCAGTTCCGGTTCCAGCTTCGAAGCCGAGATCGGCTACTCGCGCGCCGTCGTCGACGGCGACTGGGTGTTCGTCTCCGGCACCACCGGCTTCGACTACGCGGCCATGACGATCGCGGACGACCTGGTCGCGCAGACCGAGCAGTGCCTGCGCAACATCGCGGACGCGCTCGCGCAGGCCGATGCGAGCCTCGCGGACGTGGTCCGCGTGACCTACGTGCTGCCGCCCGGCAACGACTTCAGTGCCTGCTGGCCGACGCTGCGCAAGTACTTCGGCGAGGTGCGCCCGGCAGCGATGATGATCAGCGCGGGGCTGGCCGACCCGCGCATGCGCATCGAGATCGAGGTGACGGCGCTGCGCCGCGCTGCGCCGGACGTTCCCTGATCGGCCGAGGCGCTACCGCACTATCCCGATGGCGCGGCGCGCGCGAGCGCGCTAGTCTCGCCGCTGCGCTTACCGGCGCAGGAGGATCGCGGATGGCGACATCGCAACGGCGCGGGCAACCCCTTCGCCTGCATGTGCCGGAGCCCAGCGGGCGGCCCGGCCAACACACGGATTTTTCGTACCTGCATTTGTCGGAGGCCGGCGCCGTGCGCCGCCCGCCGATCGACGTGGCGCCGGCCGACACCGGCGACCTCGCCACCGCATTGGTGCGCGTGCTGGCCGACGACGGCCGCGCGCTCGGGCCCTGGGCGCCGAAACTCGCGCCCGAGGTGCTGCTGCGGGGCCTGCGCGCGATGCTGAAGACGCGCATCTTCGACGCCCGCATGCTGATCGCGCAGCGCCAGAAGAAGATGTCGTTCTACATGCAAAGCCTGGGCGAGGAAGCGATCGCCTGCGCCCACGCTCTGGCGCTGCTGGACGGCGACATGTGCTTTCCGACCTACCGCCAGCAAGGGCTGCTGCTGGCGCGCGACGACGTGCCGCTGGTCCCGCTGATCTGCCAGCTGCTGTCCAACGAGCGCGACCCGCTGAAGGGCCGCCAGCTGCCGGTGATGTACTCGATGAAGCGCGCCGGCTTCTTCTCGATCAGCGGCAACCTCGCGACCCAGTTCATCCAGGCGGTCGGCTGGGCGATGGCATCGGCGATCAAGGGCGACAC
>Ga0070667_100000707_pt1 | contig 32139 bp, 34 predicted proteins | sample KBSS33metaG_FD_64659 | JGI IMG/M metagenome (GOLD analysis project Ga0070667, IMG submission 64659) | Switchgrass rhizosphere microbial communities from Kellogg Biological Station, Michigan, USA - KBS S3-3 metaG | ecosystem: Host-associated > Plants > Roots > Rhizosphere > Soil ...
GCTCATGGACGGCGTTGGCCCGAGCTGACCGTCCGTCCAGGCACGGATCAGGGCTTGCCCCCCTGCGCTTGGGTAGTGGAATATCCTGCTTATGGCCACGGAACCGAGCGAGGAGAGGGTATGAGCAAGACGAAGGCCGACCGAGCCACCGATCTGTACGAAACGGCCAGGGAAAACCAATACGTCCAGCGCCTCGTCGAGGACGAAGAGCTGCGGAACAACTTGCGTGACGCCTTCGAATCGGCGAAGCGGGCCTACGGCCGCGCGACCGGGAACGGCAAGGGCCCGGTCAGCGCCGTGACTTCCGACAAGAAGACCCAGAAGGAGCTGCGCAAGGCAGCCGAAAAGCTGCGCGAGGCCAACGAGCGGCTGCAGAAGCCGAAGAAGAAGAGCAAGCTCGGGCGGCTGATCCTGCTCGCGATCGTCGGCGGCATCGTCGCCCTGGTCGTCAGCGAGGGCGCCCGCAAGGCAGTGCTCGACGCGCTCTTCGGTGCCGAAGAGGAGTTCGAGTACACCTCGACCACCAGCATCAACGGCTCCTAGGGCAGCCACGGCTCCCAGGACCACCGACGTGGAGGCCGCGACCAAAGAGCGCGAGCTCAGTGGCGACAAGGCGAAGCGGATCGTCGATGCGATGCGCGAGAGCGTCGCGCGCCGAGGCGCCGCCGGCTCGACCTTCGAGCACGTCGCCCGCGAGGCGGGTGTCAGCCGCGGCCTCCTGCACTATTACTTCGGCACCAAGGAGCGGCTGCTGGTCGAGGTCGTCCGCCGCGACACCGAGCTGCGGATCGCCCGCCTCGATGAGATGCTGGCCGAGGCGAAGAGCGTCGACGACGTCCTCGACGCGCTCGTCTCCTCGCTGACCGACCTGATCGAGAACGAACCGGACGTCTTCCTGCTGATCTTCGAGTTGTTCAGCGCCGGCCGGCGCAACCCGGACATCCAGGAGGAGGTCGGCAAGCTCTTCGCCAACACCCGCGCCCACGTCGCCGACGTCCTTCGCGCCAAGGAGCGCGAGGGCGTCCTCAGCCTGCGCTTCGACGCCGACGCCGTCGTCTCGTTCCTCCTCGCCCTCGGCGACGGCTTCGCCCTGCAGGCGCTCTCCGACCGCGGGCTCGACGACAAGGCCGCGGTCGAAGCTGGCACCGCCAGCGCCCGCTTCCTGCTCGTCAAGGATTAGCCGCTGAGCAACTGCGCGGTGCGTCCGGCGCGGCGGCCGAGTGCCGAGCGCGCCAGCCGGCCGGCGATCCGGACCGCCTTGCCGGTCCGCAGGCGAACGGCGCTGGCGCTGGCCTGGATCCGCTCGATCGCGACGGCCACGTCGAGCGTGTCCTCGGGCGCGCCGAGCAGGATTCGGTGGTCGAGCCAGGACCATGTTCGCCGCCGCCTCTTCGGCCCGCGGCAGGCTGCCGCTCGGGTAGTGCTTCGGCCTGCCGTTACCGGCTGAGGAGAAGTTGCCCTGGCGGAACAGCTCGAGTTCGTTGATGCAGCAGCTCGTTAGTTCGACGTCGACGAGGACCGGGGTCGCTCCGATCGCGATCGCCGCGGTGGCGGTCGCGACGAAGGTAGAGGCGGGGACGATCACCTCGTCGCCGGGGCCGACGCCGCAGGCGGCGAGCGCCGCCTCGAGCGCCTGGGTGTCGTTGGTGACCGCGATCCCGTGGCCGGCGCCCTGGAAGGAGCTGAACTCCTCGACGAAGGCCGCCACCTCGGTGCCGTAGGCGCTGCACCAGAGGTCCGACTCCAGCACCTCCTGCAGGCCCTGGCGCTCGCTTTCGTCCCACTGCGGCCAGGGCGGCCAGAACGGCCTTGGTGATGCCGCTCACGTTGTGACAGGGGTCACAGACTGGGCCGCTGGGTGGGGAGGAGTCTCGGAGTCAGTCATGCGGAGCCTGATGAACAAGCTCGCCGGGTTCCTGGGCCGCCGGCGGCGCTGGGTCCTCGCCGCCTGGCTGGTGATCGTCGTCGCGGCGCTGCCGTTCGCGGCAAAGCAGACCGACCACCTGACCGGCGGCGGCTTCGACGTCCCGGGCAGCCAGTCGAAGGCGGTCAGCGACGCGCTGCAGAGCGAATTCGGCGCCAGGGCCGACGGGATCGCGGTGGTGCTCGAGGCCGAGCCGGGGGCGGCGGCGGCGGAGCGGCAGGCGGCGGTCGGCCGGGTGCGCCGCGAGGTCGCGCAGCTCGAAGGAGTCACTGTGCCGCCCGCCGGCGCCCGGGCGGCGCGCCGGCAACTCGACGCCGAGGGCACCGCCCTGCTGCCGCTGCGCAGCGACCGCTCGGCAGACGAGCTGATCGACTCGGCGGCGACGCTGCGCGAAGACCTCGATCCCGGCACGGCGGCCGGCGGGGTGACGCCCTACCTGGTCGGGCAGCCGACGATCTGGGCGGGGATGCAGGAAATCTCCAAGCGCGACCTCTCCCAGGCGGAGGCGACCGGCTTCCCGATCGTCGCGATCATTCTCCTCGTCGTCTTCGGTTCGCTCGCTGCGGCGGTGCTGCCGCTGACGCTCGGCTTCGTCAGCGTGCTGGTGACCGGCGCGCTGATCTACTTCATCTCGCTGCAGATGACGACCTCGGTCTTCGTCACCAACATGGCCTCGATGATCGGGATCGGAGTGGCGATCGACTACTCGCTCTTCATCCTCGCCCGCCACCGCGAGGAGCGCGAAGCGGGGCGCGACCCTGCCGCGGCGCGGGCCCAGGCGCTGCAGACCTCGGGCCTCGCAGTCAGCTTCTCCGGGCTGGCGGTGATCATCTCGCTGGCCGGCCTCTGGATGGTCGACAACCAGGCGCTGCGCTCGATGGCGCTGGGGGCGATGACCGTCGTCGCGATCTCGATCCTCACCGCGACGACGCTCCTGCCGGTGCTGATCGCGATGCTCGGCGACCGCGTCCTGCCGGGCGGGATCGTCGGCAGGGTGACTATCTGGGCGCGCCGCCGCTTCTACCGCCGCCGCAAACCCGAGCCGGCCGGTTCGGAGCCGGAGATCGCCGGCGCCAGCCGCTTCTGGGCCCACTGGACGCAGCGGGTGATGGCGCGGCCGTGGCTCGCGGTCGGCGGCGTCGCTGCGGTCCTCCTGGTGCTCGCCAGCCCGGTGCTCTCGATGAAGACCGGAACCGAAACGCTCGCCCAGTTCCCCAAGGACAGCGACGTCCGGGTCGGCTCCGAACTCGCCTCCGCAGAGCTTGGCGGCGGCACCGACCCGATCCAGATCGTCGCCGACTTCGGCGCGCCGCTGAGCAGCGCCGACCGGGCCGAGGTCCGCGCCTTCGATCGCGAAGTGCGCGGGGCGCCCGGGGTCAGCGCCACCGCGCCGCCGGTCTACGCGGCCGACAGCGCGCTGATCCAGGCGACGCCGAGCGCGCCCAGCGAGTCCGACGCGGCGACGGCGCTGGTCGAGCGGCTGCGCGACACCGTCGTGCCGGCCAGCGCCCTAGGGCAGCGGGCCACTGTCGACGTCGGCGGCGAAACCGCCCGCGGCCACGACGTCCGCGACCAGATCTCCGGCGGGATGTGGAAGATCGTCCTCTTCGTCCTCGCCCTCAGCTTCCTGGTGCTGATGGTGATGCTGCGCTCGTTGATCCTGCCGCTAAAGGCGGTGCTGATGAACCTGCTCTCGATCGGCACCGCCTTCGGGATCCTCGTCGCAATCTTCCAGTGGGGTTGGCTCGACGGCTTCCTCGGCTTCGAAAGCCAGGGCGCGCTCGACACGATCAACGTGCCGCTGATCTTCGCTGTCGTCTTCGGCCTCTCGATGGACTACGAGGTGTTCCTGATGTCGCGGATCCGCGAGCGCTACATCCGCCACGGCGACAACGAACGCGCCGTCGCCGAGGGCCTCGCCTCGAGCGCCCGCACGATCTCTTCCGCGGCCCTGATCATGACCGCCGTCTTCGCGGTGTTCGTGTTGACGGGGGTGCCGTCGATCAAGGAGATCGGCCTGGGATCGGCGATCGCGATTGCCCTTGATGCGACGCTGGTGAGGTTGATCCTGGTGCCGGCGGCGATGAAGCTGATGGGTGATTGGAACTGGTGGATGCCGGGGTGGTTGGACAGGTTGCTGCCGAATCTGAGCTTCGAGGGTGGGGAGCCGGACGGGCCGGAGGCGGAGGGGGCGCGGGCCTAGGGATCAGGGTTTGGCGGGGGCTCGTCGGGCTGCTCCTTACCCCGGAATACCCTGATCCCTAGCTGTCTCTCGCCATCGCCGGTTCCGGCGTCGGTCCCGAGATCTCCTCGATCGCCGCAGCAATCCCCAGCAGCAGCTCCTCCGAACCCGGCCGCCCGATCAACTGCATACCCACCGGCAACCCATCGATTGTCCCGACCGGCACCGACACAGCCGGACAATCGAGTTGAGAGATCGGCAACAAGCACGACAACAGCGCCGGCCGCATTGGCTGCGCCTTGCCGTTGATCGTCACCTCCGTCGCGTCGAGTGGCGGTGCCGTAAACGGCACACTCGGCGCCACTATCGCGTCGACGCCCCTCATCGCCGCCGCGAAATCGCGCGTGAACAGCCGCCGGTGCCGCTGCGCCCGCAGGTAGACCTCGGCGCTCAGCTGGCGGCCGGCCTCGAGCCGGGCACGCACGTCGGGGGCGTAGCGGTCGCGCTGCTCGTCGAACCAGGGCGCGTGGACGGTCGCCGCTTCGGCGGCCTGGACGATGCGGTGGATCGCGGTAGCGCGGGCCGGGTCGGGGACGCTGCGCTCCTCGACCGCGGCGCCGGCCGCCGCTAGGGCCTCGGCGGTCGCGCGGATCCGGGCCGCGACCGGCTCGTCGGCGAGCGCCAAGAGCTCGCTCGCCAGCCCGAGCCGCAGCCCGGCGGCCTGCGGCCGCGGCGCCGCGCCTGCGGGCCGCCCGGTGAGGACGTCGAGCAGCAGCGCCGCGTCGGCGGCCGTGCGGGCCAGCGGGCCGACCGTGTCGTAGCTCCAGGCGAGCGGCACGACGCCGGGTGTCGGGATGAGGCCGCGAGTGGTCCGTACCCCGACCAGGCCGCAGAGCGAGGCCGGGGCCCGGATCGAGCCGGTGGTGTCGGTGCCGATCCCGGCCCACGCCATCGCGGTCGCCGTCGCGACCGCGGGGCCGGAGCTCGAGCCGCCGCTCAGCCGCTCGGGGTCGTAGGGGTTGCGGCAGTCGCCGCGGCTCGGGTTCTTGCCGTCGATCCCATAGGCGAATTCGTTGGTGTTGCCCTTGCCGATCACGATCGCCCCGCCCGCCCGTAGCCGCGCGACGGCGACCGCGTCGGCGACCGGGTCGCGGCGCCAGCCGGCGGCGCCGGCGGTGGTCGGCATCCCGGCGACGTCGATCACGTCCTTGACGCAGATCGGCACCCCGGCCAGCGGTCGCTCAGCGTTGGGGGTCCCTGCCTCGCGCGCCGCCGCCAGGGAGCCCGCGGCGTCGACGTGCAGGTAGGCGTTCAGCTCCGGATTGAGCCGCTCGACCTGCGCCAGCGCGGCCTCGACTGTTGCCTCCGGCGCGGCGCCGCTCATTCCCAGTCCTGGGGACCGAAGACCGGCTCGACGCCCTCCAGCCCCTGCTCGGAGAGGGTCGCCGCCAGCGCCAGGAGCTGCGCCAGCTCGGCGTCCGCCGCCTCGTCGCCGCTGCCCTTCGCCGCCATCGGCGAGAAGCTTAGAACCTGTCTCGAAACCCCCGCGCACGCCTGGCGGCACCGGGCACACTTCGCGGGGCGTCGTCCTCGGTCGGCCAGAAGGCGCTGCCATTCGGCCTCCCTGCGTCTTACCCCCGCTCGGCCCGGCACTCGCCAGTCGCACACCCCGGTTTCGAGACAGGTCCTTAGACCTCGCCCGATAGGATCAAGCTGTGGCGCAGGGGCTTTCAGTTGCCGCGGACCTGGCGTTCGCGGGCGCAGCGCGGCAGGCGCAGATGGTCCGGGACGGGGAGGTCACCCCGACCGAGCTGGTCCGCCTCAGTTTCGAGCGCATCCATCGCCTCGACCCGCAGCTCAACTCCTTCCGCCTGCTGTTCGAAGAGCGGGCGCTGCTCGAGGCCGAGCAGGCCGAGGCGCGGATCCGGGCCGGTGAGCAGCGACCGCTGCTCGGGGTGCCGATCGCGATCAAGGACGAAGTCGCCGTGGTCGGCGCGGTCACCTCGAACGGCACCGACGCCTACGACGAGCCCTCCACCGCCGACGCCGAGGTGGTGCGGCGGCTGCGCGAGGCGGGCGCGATCATCGTCGGCCTCACCCTGCTCCCCGAGCTCGCGATCTGCGGCTTCACCGAGTCGGCGACCTACGGCGTCACCCGCAACCCCTGGAACCCACAGCGCACGCCCGGCGGCTCGAGCGGCGGCTCGGCGGCGGCGGTCGCCGCCGGTCTGGTGCCGATCGCCTCGGGCGGCGACGGCGCCGGCTCGATCCGCATCCCCGCCGCCTGCTGCGGCCTGTTCGGACTGAAGCCCTCGCGCGGCCGCGTCTCGCAGGCGCCGCGCAAGGAAGGCTGGCGCGGGATGGTGGTAGAAGGCTGCGTCAGCCGCTCGGTTCTCGACACCGCGCTGTGGCTCGACATCGTCTCCGGCGGCGCCGACGAGGAGGAGGTGCCGCCGCCGCCCGAGCGGCCCTTCGTCGAGTCGGCGCAGACGCCGCCGGGCCGGCTCCGCGTCGCCTGGTCGAACACGCCGCCGCGCGCGTTGCTGCCGCCGCAGGTCGGCGAGGAGGTCGAGCGGGCGGTGGTCGAGATGGCCGACCTGCTCGGCTCGCTCGGCCACGAGGTCGCCCCCCGCGACCCCGATTGGGGCTCGATCGGCGACACCCTCAGCGCCCGCTTCCTCAAAGGCGTGGGAGAGACGGTCGGCGAAGTCCCGCACCCTGAGCGGCTCGAACGCCGCACCCGCGGCTTCGGCCGGCTCGGCGGCCTGCTGCCCGAGGCGCTCTACGACAAGGCGATCGCCCGTCGCCCGGCTGAGATCGCCCGCATCAACGCGCTGTTCGACGACTTCGACGTGCTGGTGATGCCGGTGATGGGCGGCACGGCGCTGCCGGTCCGCCGCTGGCAGGGCCGCGGCGCCCTGCAGACCACCCTCGGGATGAGCCGCTTCTATCCGTTCTGCATCCCCTGGAACCACCTCGGCAACCCGGCGATGGCGGTGCCGTTCGGCTTCGGCGCCGACGGGATGCCGCTCTCGGTGCAGATCATCGGCCGCCCCGGCGATGAGGCGACGCTGCTCTCGCTGGCCGGCCAGATCGAGGCCGAGCGCCCCTGGGCCGACCAGCGCCCGCCGCTCTCCTAACCCCTCAGGGGAACACCTTCCGCACCCGCGCCAGCTCGGTCAGTTTGCCGCGCGGACGGATCTTGCGCCGCAGGATGAAGCCGAGCGGGTTGGCGTCGGGTTTGCCAGCCGCGACCCAGTCGTGCCAGGTGCTCTCGAAGGTGACGGTCGGGTTCGGCACCTCACCGGGCTCGGCCCGGGTCGAGCCGTTGTCGATCACCAGGTGCCACGGCTGGGCGTCGGAGAAGCGCCACTGGTAGACCAGCGGCGCTCCGTTGGCGGCGGCGGTGTTGGCGCTGCGCTTGACCATGTCGAAGTAGAGGCGCTGGACCTCCGGCGAGGGGTCGGGGCCGGGCGCGTCGGGCGGGCCGAGGACGCCGGCCTCCATCATCTTCACCTGGCGTTCGGCGACGGTCCGCTCGTCAGCCTCGGGGTCGAAGGGGAAGACGCCGGGCGGCATCTCCTCGGTTGGGAAGCCGATCGTCCGCCAGCGCTGGCGGATCAACTTCAGCCCGAAGGAGAAGATGTCCTCGAGGCTAAAGCCGTAGCACTCGGTGTAGGAGCGGTCGAAGTTGGGCGGGTAGAAGACGGCGGGCCCGTAGGGGAGGGTTTCGCGCAGCAACTCGACGACGGCAGCCCTGCACTCGGTCGACGCCGGGTGAGCCGGCGCCAGCAACTCGGAGAGGACCTTGACGCCGAAGCCGATGTGGCGCTGCTCGTCCTTGGAGACGTTGGCCATGCCGGCGCTGAAGCCGGGCATCGTCGATTCGGAGGCGAAGAAGTCCTCGATGAAGTGTTGGCCGGGCTGCGCCAGGCTGCCCTCGACGATCAGGTGGTAGAGGGTGATCGCCTGGGCGTACTTGGGCAGCGAGCGGTCCTTGCGCAGCTCCTCGGCCATCCGGTCGAGGCGGTCGAAGATCCCCCGGTAGCCCCAGTTGAGCTGCGGCAGGGTCGTCGCCAGCGTGTCGTGGATCGACTCGCCGCCGACCCCGATCACCTCCTTGAAGAAGCGGTGGAAGAAGATCGAGTGACGGACCTCGTCGACCTGCTGGGTGGCGAGGAAGTAGGCCTGCTCCTCGCTCGGCGCCGCCGTGATGTAGGGGGCGAGGGTGTCGGCGACCCGGTCCTCGCCGTAGAAGAACATCGAGTAGATCCACATCGCCGAGCGGCGCTGGATATCGCTGAGCCCCTCCCAGCCGGCGCGGTCGGCGGAGAAGTCGAGGTCGTAGGCGGACCAGTTGCCGTGCTCCCAGCGCTGGTAGAGGTCCTCGTAGGTGACGTTGTCCATCAGGCTCTGGGAGGCGACGCTCATCTCTACTCCTTTTGGTGTCGCTATTGGTTTACGCAGGGTACCGCGATCCTGGCTGCTCAGCCAGTTTCGATCTGGCGCCGGGCGGGGCGCAATCGCTAGGCTCGCGCCCGTGGACGACCTCGGCGAGCGCATTTCGTACCTGGCCGTGAAAAGGGGCGTGGCGGTCTTCGCCAGCGACGGCGCGCGACTGGGGCGGGTGGTCCGCGTCCTACGCGAGGCAAAGGCCGACATTTTCGACGGCATCATCTTCGACACCACCGCCGGCCCCGGCGGCCACAAGTTCGTCGACGCGCCCGAGGTCGGCGAGATCTACGAACGCGGCGTGATGCTCAAAATCGACGCCGCCGAGGCGGCCGAGCTGCCGAAACCGACCGCCAACCAGAGCGGCGGCCTGTGGCGCCGACTTTCCGGCCGCTGATCGCCGAGCGACTGACGGCCCAGGGGCTGGCAGGGGAGCCACTGGGCGGGCCGGTCGAGGTGGCCGAGCGGTTGCTGGCGGTGCAGGCGCAGGACCCGCGAGGAGCGCGGTTGACGGTGCGGGCGCGGACCGAGGGACTGACCGCGGCGGCGGTCGACCGGGCCTTGACCGAGGACCGCTCGCTCTTGATCACCACGCTCAACCGCGGCACCTTGCACCTGGTACGCCGCGAGGATTACCCCTGGTTGCAGGCGCTGACCACGCCGCCGCTCCTTACTTCCAGCGGCAGCCGGCTGCGGCAGGAAGGAGTCAGCGAGCGCGCCGCCGAGAAGGGCGTGGCGACGGTCGAGCGGGCGCTGGCCGAGGAGGGGCCGCTGACCCGGGCGCAGCTGCGCGAGCGCCTCGAAGCCGTCGGGTGGCCGACCAAGGGGCAGGCGTTGGCCCACCTGATGTTCCTGGTGGCGGTGCGAGGCGTCGCCGTCCGCGGGCCGATGGTCGGTGGCGAGCAGGCCTTCGTCCGCACCGAGGACTGGCTCGGGCAACAGCCGCGGGTCGACCGCGAGCGGGCGCTGGCTGAGCTCGGCCGCCGCTACCTGGCTGGGCACGGGCCGGCCGACGACCGCGACCTCGCCCGCTGGGCGGGTCTGCCGCTGCGCGACGCCCGCGCCGGTCTCGAGGCGATCGCCGCCGAGGTCGAGCAACGCCCCGACGGCCTCCTCGACCTCGCTGGCCGCGCGCCCGCCGAGCCGCTGCCGGCGCCGCGCCTGCTCGGCTCCTTCGAGCCGCTGCTGCTCGGCTGGTGCTCGCGCGAGGAAGTCGTCGGCCCGCACAAGCGGCTGGTCACGAACAACGGCCTCTTCCGCCCCTTCGCCCTGGTCGACGGCCGCGCCGTCGCGACCTGGAAGCTGTCCGGCCGCAAGCTCGAGATCGAGCCCCTCGCCCGGGTCACGAAGAAGGCGACCGCGGCGCTCGAGGCAGACGCGCAGGCTGTGCTCGTCTACCTCGAACGCTGAGAACCCCTAGTTGTCGGTAGAGACCGTCGGTGGCATGTCGTCGCGGGCGGGCGGGGCCTCGTGGCCCTCGAGCGGTTCGGCCTCCTGTTCCCAGATCGCGTTGAGCGAGGACTGCAGGTACGCCCACATCCCGATCGAGAGGACGAGGTAGAGGACGAGGACGAGCCAGCCGTTGACCGGATCCTTGCCGGAGATTTTGGCGGCACCCTGGACGCGCTTGGTGCCGTTGATGTAGGTGATGATCGCCGGCACGATGATCAACCCACCCGGGAACAGCGCCAGCCACGAGTTGGTCGGATTTTTTCCGAGGTCGAAGCCCTTCGCTTCACCGTATTCCTTCAGCTCCTTGTTGATCTTGTACCACCAGACGATGTGGTAGACGCCGAGGGTGATGATCGGCAGCAGGGCAACAGCCCACAGGCTGCGGACCTTCACCTCCGACTGGGTGCCACGGATCTTCATCTCGTAGGCCATTGGTATCTCCGTTCCTGAGGGTTGCGAGTCGGTGCGAGCGCCAGACACGCCTGTCCGCCGCGTATCGACTCTAGAACGAGAGCGCTTGAGCGGCTAGTGCCTTTTTCAACGAATCCGAGAAATCGCCTGCCGGCGGGCTTAGCCGAGCTTCGGGCTCTGCCAGGGACGCTCGAGCCGGGCGACGAGCTCGTCGCCGAGTCCCTCGATCGGGACCCGCACCTGATCGAGCGAGTCGCGGTCGCGGAGAGTCACGGTGTCGTCCTCGAGCGTCTGGTGGTCGACGGTGATGCCCCACGGGGTGCCGATCTCGTCCTGGCGGCGGTAACGCTTGCCGATCGAGCCACCCTCGTCGTACTCCGCCATCAGCCGCGGGCGCAGCCCGCGGTAGAGCTCGCGCGCTTTCTCGGGCAGGCCGTCCTTGGAGACCAGCGGCAACACCGCGGCCTTGACCGGGGCGAGGCGCGGGTGCAGCCGCAGCACCGTCCGCTGCCGCCCCTCGATCTCCTCGACCTCGTAGGAGTCGACGAGGAAGGCGAGCATCGCCCGGTCGGCGCCGGCCGCCGGCTCGATCACGTGCGGCACGTAGCGCTCTTTCGTCTGCTGGTCGAAGTACTCGAGCTTCTCGCCGCTGAACTTGGCGTGCTGGGTGAGGTCGAAGTCGCCGCGGTTGGCGATCCCCTCGAGCTCCGACCAGCCGATCGGGAAGAGGTACTCGACGTCGCTGGTGCCGCTCGAGTAATGCGATAGCTCGTCGGCGTCGTGCGGCCGCACCCGCAGGTACTCGGGCCGGATGCCAAGGTCGACGTACCAGCGGTGGCGGATCTCGATCCACTCGCGGTACCAGCGCTCCGCCTCGGGCGGCGGCACGAAGAACTCCATCTCCATCTGCTCGAACTCGCGGGTGCGGAAGATGAAGTTGCCCGGGGTGATCTCGTTGCGGAACGACTTGCCGACCTGGGCGATCCCGAACGGCGGCTTCTTGCGGGCGAAGCCGAGGACGTTCTTGAAGTTGATGAATATCCCCTGCGCCGTCTCCGGCCGCAGGTAGACGACCGAGCCCTGCTCGGCGACCGGGCCGACGTGGGTTTCGAACATCAGGTTGAAGTTGCGCGGCTCGCTCAGCTCGCCGCCGCACTCCGGGCAGCGCAGCTCGGCGTTCGAGTCGCCGCCTTCGGCGAGGACCGCCTCACGCAGATGGTCCTCCCGCCAGCGCCTCTTGCACTCGCCGAGGCACTGGACCAGCGGGTCGGTGAAGCCGGCCAGGTGGCCCGAGGCCTCCCAGACTTTCGGGCTCTGCAGGATCGCCGAGTCGAGGGCGACCATGTCGTCGCGTTCCTGCAGCATCGCCCGCCACCACTCGTTCTTGACGTTGGTCTTCAGCAGGACGCCGTAGTGGCCGTAGTCGTAGGTCGAACCGAGGCCGCCGTAGATCTCCGAGGAGGGGAAAACGAAGCCGCGCCGTTTGCACAGGGCGACGATCTCCTCCATCGTCACCTCGACCGGCGGATCGGCTGGCTCGGTGGTTGCCATGGCCCGAACCGTAGCGATTGCGATAATGCCGGGCTCCGTGCCGATCTACGAGTACAAATGCGAGAACGGTCACGTTTTCGACGTGATGCAGAAGATGGCGGACGAGGCGCTGACCAGTTGCGTCGAGTGCGGCGCCCCGTGCGCCCGCGTCCTGACCGCTCCCGCGGTCCACTTCAAGGGCTCCGGCTTCTACAACACGGATTACGGCAAACGCAACGGCGGCGGCAACGGCGCGAGCGCCGACGGCGGCACCGGTGCCGGCGAGTCGGGTGGTTCCGGCGACTCGAAGTCGTCGGATTCCGGCTCGAGCTCCTCGAAGTCCGAGTCCAAGACCGCCTCCTCGGCCGCGGACTAGCGCGCTGCGCAGTTTGACCTCGCTATAGCGAGGTCAAGGTCCAACAGTGTCTGCGCGGCTACGGCTGGAGCTTCGCGCGGATGGAGGCGACGCCCGGGTCGTTGCCGGGCTCGGTGCCTTCGAGCGCGATCGCGACCGGGACGGGTTGCGCGGAGGCGGCGATAGCGGCCAGCGCTTTCGCGTTCAACTTCACCTTGACGATCGCGAAGCGGCCCGCGATCGCGGCTGCCGAGCCGCGACCGACCCGGACCGGTTTGCGGCCTTTCGGCACCGCCAGGCCTAACTTTTTCGCCACCACTCTGGTCACCGTCGCGACTGCCGTGCAGGTGCCTTTGACGTCGAGCTTGCACTTGACCTGGATCGCCTTCGCTTTGGCCTGCTGGGCCCAGGGCTGGGCGACCGCGAGGGCGGTCACCTTGATCCGGTGCGGCGGTGGCGGTGGTGATGAGGGCTTCGGAGAGCCGGGTCCGCTGCCGCTGCTGCTGCCCCCGCCGGAGCCGCCGCCCGACCCGGACGGATCCGTCACCACCACGGTCACCGCAGCAGAGGCGGTGTTGCCCCCGCCGTCGGTCGCCGTCACCGTCGCGGTCTTCGTGCCGGCGCTGGCGTAGGCGTGGCTGACCGAGGAGCCGATGGCGGTGGCGCCGTCGCCGAAGTCCCATTTGACGCTCGGGAAGCCCCAGAGGTCGCTCGCGGTGGCGCTCAGCGCAACCGGCGTGCCGATCGTCACCGGCGCCACCGGTGGAGCCGAGACACTCGGCGGCACCACGTCGTCGATCGCGAGCGCGATGTGGACGCCGCCGGTCGACGAGGGCCAGGCGACCAACCCGTCGCCGAGGACGGCGCCGACGGCGGGGACGCCGAAGGCGTCATGGCTGGCGCTCGTGATCGTCGTCTCCGGCGCGAACGCACCGCCGGCCGGCCGCGTCGTCGCTCGGATCACCGAGCCGATCGGGTTCCAGGCCACGGTCGCGTTGCCGGCGGCGTCGAGGGCGAGCTCGGGTTCGGTGCCGCCGCTCAAGGAGCCTTCGTCGAGGATCGACGGACCCGCCCAGGAGCCGTTGCTGATCGTCGTGGTCGAGCCCCGGAGCTCGAACGAGCTCGGAAAACTCAGGGAGAAGCCGCGCCAGGCGGCGACGCTACGCCCGCCGCTGTCGATCGCAATTGCCGGGTCCTCGACGCTTCCCGCTTCGGAAAGGTTGGTCGCCGGTTCGGCGATGGCGCCGAAGTCGCCGTTCGAGGTGCGCTCGCGGACATACCCATTGCCGGAGGCGCTCTGCTGCCAGCCGAAGATCTGCCAGGTGCCGCTGACCTCGACCTGCGGTTCGCCAAAGGCGACCGGGTTGGTCGAGCCGGACCCGAAGTTGTCGCTGAGGCGGAACGGTCCGGCTTCCCAGGGGTTCGCGCCGTGCTTGCGCTTGAGCCAGACCTCGACCACCGGGTCCGTAGGGGTGTTTTTGCGTTCCTCCAGCCAGAGTGCGTCGGCGGTGCCGGTCGGCGTCATCGCCACGTTCGGTTCCAAGGCCACTTTGCCGGTCGTGCTCAGCTGGACGATCGAGCTCCACGCGCCTCCCGAGGGCAGGTAGCCGGCCTGGACGGTGTCGCCGGAGCCGGCGAAGACCATCGCCGCGTTGCCGCTGTTGTCGATCCCTACCCGCGGCTCGGACCCGCCTTCGGTGCCGCTGATCGCGACCGAGGAGGACCAGGTCCCGACCGCGGGGTTCGAGACCGAGCGCATCAACGCCGCGCCGGCGTCGCAGTCGGCGACGACTATCACCGCCCCGGCGGAGTTGACCGCAAGCCTGGGGTCGTGGCAATCGAAAGAGGACGGGATGCGTTCGACCGGAGGGAACCAAACCCCGCCCGCGCCGTGTTCGGCGACCATGATCCCGGTGTTGCCGGTGCCGCTCGTCCAGGCGACGGTGACGTTGCCCTGGGCGTCGGCCGCAATCTGCGGTTCGCTCGCCTGCGTGCCCAGTGAAGAGATCGCGAAGGGTGCTACCCAGGCGGCGTCGGCCTCGCCGGCAAAGCCGAGGACGGCGGTGGCAACGAGCCCGGCGAGAACGGCGACGCAACGGACGCTTCTCCCCAGGATCGCGAGCGGCACGCGCCGAGGATAGAGCGCTATGGAGCGGAAAATCGAACCAATCGCGAAGTTCGACTAACCGTCCATCAGCCGCTTGACTGCGGCCCGGCGCACGCGCTCGGGCACTTCGACCGAGCCTCCCGGGCCTTCGCCGCAGCCCTGCTTCGGCGAGCCGCAGAGGACATCGGTCGGGGCGCTGCCGCCGATCCCCGCCGCCAGCACCAGCTGCGGCATCGTCAGGAAGCCCATGTCGCTGACGAACGCTTTCGGCGCGTCCCAGCCGATGATCGGGCCCTTGATGAAGTTGTAGGGGATGCGCAGCGGGTCGGTGAGGCGGTCCTTGATCCCGTTGATCACTGCCTGCTGGGCCTTCTCGCGGTCGAAGTCGCTGTAGCCGAGGGTGAAGGCGCTCTTGCCCGGCCCGGGACATTCGCTCGGCTCGCGGACCCGCGAATAGGCCAGCGCCTGCTGGCCATCGAGCGTGACCGTTCCCTTCGGCAGCCGCAGGGTGATCCCGCCCTGGCCGTGGCCGGCGCCGCCGGAGATGTCGGCGCAGAGCTTGTGCGGGACGTCTACTTCGACCCCGCCGACCGCGTCGATCAGGTCTTCGAAGCCGGTGAAGTCGACGATCGCGACGTGGTCGATCTTGATGTTGAGGAAGTTTTCGATCGTCTTGATCTGCAGCGCGGCGCCGCCGAAGGCGAAGGCGGCGTTGATCTTCTGCGGCGTCTCGCCGGGGATTTCGGCGAAGCTGTCGCGCGGGATCGAGAGTTTGCTGAAGCTGCCGCCGCCGGCCCGGATCAGCATCAGCGTGTCGGCGCGGAACTGGCCCTGTTCGCAGGGATCGTGCGGCGCCTCGCCCTTTTCCTGCTGTTCGAAGCACTCCTGCGAGGGAGCGGAGCCGTCCTTGCTGGTGGTCGGTCGGGCGTCGGTGCCGAGCACGAGGATCGTCTGTGGGCTGAACAGCAGGAACGGGTTGCCGTGCAGGGCGTCCTTTGCTTCGCCGGAGAGCTTGAACGACTGCAGCTGGGCGGAGACGGCAAAGGCGAGGAAGCTGATCAGGATCCAGCCGAAGATCGCGATCCCCAGCCATTTGGCGATCCGCTTGCCGGTGATCGGCCGCCGGGGCTTGGGTTCCCCCGGCTTGGGAGGGCCTGGTTCACCCTCGTCGCGTTTACGTTTCCAGGGGAGCTCCTTCTTGAAGCTGGGGATCTCCGCCCCGCGCAGGCGTGAGAGCAGCCCCCGCCGTGAGCGGTAGACGTTGTATTCCGGCGGCTCTGGGCGCCCCTCGGGGGGCTCCGGGGGCCGTTGCTGGCCATCGTCCGGCATTAGAGCGCTAGAAACCTAGTGGAGGGTGAATGGAGCGCATCCCGTGGGTGACCGTTCGCAGTCCAGCCCGCCGATCCTGCCCGCGGGCGGCGAACGGCTAGCCTGCCCCGACGTGAACGAGAAGGGCATCGAGACGATTGGCGTCGACCTCGGCGGCACCAAGATGCAGATCGGTGTGCTGCAGGGCACCGACGTCGCCTGGGAGAGCCGCGAGGCCTCGACCGGGCAGACCGAGGACGAGCTGGTCGAGCTGCTGATCCGCGAGATCAAGCTCGCCCGCGAGGCGCGCCCCGAGGTCGCCGCGGTCGGGCTCGGAATCCCGGCGACGATCGACTACGAGCGCGGGATCGCCGTCTCGGCGGTCAACCTGCCGCTCGCCGATCTCTCGATCCGCGACGAGGTCGAGGCCGCGGTCGACCTGCCGGTCTTCGTCGACAACGACGGCAACGTCGCCGCCCTCGCCGAGTTCATGTTCGGCGCTGCGGTCGGGATGCCGCACGTGGTGATGCTGACGGTGGGGACCGGGATCGGCGGCGGCCTGATCCTCAACGGCGAGGTCTACCGCGGCTCGACCGGCGCCGGCGCCGAGCTCGGCCACGTCGTGATCCAGGCCGACGGCCCGCCCTGCCAGGGCAACTGTCCGAACCACGGCTGCGTCGAGTCGCTCGCCTCCGGCACGGCGCTCGGGCGCGAGGGCCTGGCGGCGGCCGAAAGTTCACCCGACTCGGCGCTTGGCAAGCTGCACGCCGAAGGCAAGACGGTCGACGGCACCGCGGTCACCGAAGCGGCGCTGGCCGGCGACGCCACCGCGGTCTCGGTCTTCGACCTGATCGGCTCGCGGCTCGGAGTCGCCTGCTCGAGCTTCGCCAACATCTTCCAGCCCAACGCGATCGTCGTCGGCGGCGGCGTGATCCGGGCCGGCGACCTGCTGCTCGACCCGGCCCGGCGCGAGGTCCGCGAACGGGCGCTGAAACCGATGAACGAGACGCCGGTCCTCGCCGCCACGCTCGGCAACGACGCCGGCATGATCGGCGCCGCGGCGCTGGCCCGAGTCGAGCTCGGGCGGCGCGCGCCGGTGGCGCGGAAGGGCGGCTGATGCCGGGCCGGCTGATCGTCTGCCCGACCCCGATCGGCAACCTCGATGACGTTTCGCCGCGGATGCGGGAGGCGCTGGTTGGCGCTGACTTCATCGCCTGTGAGGACACGCGCAAGACCGGCGCGCTGCTCGACCGCCTCCACATCCGTCCCCATCCCCGCCTCGTCTCCAACCACGAGGGCAACGAAGCAAGCCGCGCGGTCGAGCTGACCGCCCGGATCGAGCGCGGCGACCTCGTCACCCTGGTCTCCGACGCCGGCATGCCGGGCGTCTCCGACCCCGGCTTCAAGCTGATCCGCCGCTGCATCGACCGCGACCTCGAGGTGGTCGTCCTGCCCGGGCCCTCGGTGGTCCCGGTGGCGCTCGTCGCTTCGGGTCTGCCGACCGACCGCTGGCGCTTCGAGGGCTTCCTGCCGCGGCGGGCCGGTGAGCTCGAGCGGGTGCTGCGCTCGACCGAGACCGTGGTCGCCTTCGAGAGCCCGCGACGGGTGGGGGAGAGCCTTGCGGCCCTCGCCTCGGTCGCGCCCGACCGCGAGGCCGCGGTCTGCCGCGAGCTGACCAAGGTCCACGAGGAGGTCGCCCGCGGCTCGCTCGGCGAGCTGGCCCGCCGCTTCCGCAGTGACGTCAAAGGCGAGATCGTCCTCGTGATCGGCCCGGCGGCGGCCGCCTCGCACGACAAAGACGTCAGCTTCGCGGTCGACGCGCTCCGCCACCTGGTCCAGTCCGGCGCCCGGCCGCGCGCCGCCGCCAGTGTCGTCGCCGCCCTCACCGGCACCCGCGCCAACGACCTCTACAAAGCGCTGACGGGCCGCGAGGCGCGGCGCTAGCCGGCGACCTCAGCCGCCGCCCGAGCCGCCCGCCCGCCGCATCCGCAGCTTCATCGCCAGCGGCAGGCCGGCGCTGAACGCGATGCCCGCGGCGGCGGCACCCACCGCGGCGCGCCGCGAAAGGCGGCGGGAGCGATGGATGGCGCGGTAGCCGGCGACCGCGTGCGTCGCCATCAGCAGCGTCGCGGTCGCGAGGCCGGGGTTGTAGCGCCGCTCGCGCGCCACCATGCCGCCGTGCATCAGCGCGTTGCCGGCCTCGATCCAGAGCACGAACGCCGCCGGCGCCGCGCTCCGCCGCCAGAGCGCGGCGGCGGCGAGGGCTCTACCCCAGCCGAGCGTGACGTTGACGTGGAAGCCGTCGCGCTCGGTCAGTGGCCAGGTCGGCTGATCGCTGTCGAGCAGCCTTTCGTTGCAGAACGGCAGGAAGCCGCCTGGGCGGACCCACTCCTCGGTCTGGTGGGTGACGAGGATCGGGAAGGCGAGCGCTGCGACCCAGCCGTCGGCCGCGCCGAGCTCGTCGCGCCGCGCCAACGCCGCCGCCCACCCCGGCGCGACCAGGGCCGCCGCAGCCAGCGGCCAGCGGCCGTGGGTTCTCGAAGCCGGCATCACTTATCGAATAGCGTGGAAAGTCTGCATGGCCACGGACAAGTACTACGTCACCACCCCTATTTACTACGTCAACGCCGAGCCCCACCTCGGGCACGCTTACTCGACGCTGGCCGCTGACATCCTCGCCCGGCACAGGCGTCAGCGGGGCGAGGACGTCTTCTTCCTCACCGGCACCGACGAGCACGGTGAGCCGATCGAGGTGGCAGCCGAGCGCGAGGGGATCTCGCCGCAGGAGCTGGCCGATCGCAACGCGGTCAAGTTCGAAGCGCTGATGCCGATCATCGGCGTCGGCAACGACTTCTTCATCCGCACCTCCGACCCGCGCCACGAAGCGAAGGTGGCGGAGATCATGCAGCGGGTCTACGACAACGGCTGGGTCAGCAAGGGGACCTACGAAGGCTGGTACTGCCCGCGTTGTGCCGACTTCAAAACCGAGCGTGAGGTGGCCGAGGGCAATACGTGTCCGATCCACGAGATCCCGCTCGACTGGGTCGAGGAGGAGAACTGGTTCTTCGGGCTCTCCAAATTCCAGGGTCGGCTGGAAGCCTTGTACGAGGAGCGGCCGGACTTCGTCGTGCCGGACTTCCGCCGCAACGAGGCGGTCTCCTTCATCAAGGGCGGGCTGGAGGACGTCTCGCTCTCGCGGCCGACCCTGAAGTGGGGGCTGCCGCTGCCCTGGGACCCCGAGCAGCGGATGTACGTCTGGTTCGACGCGCTCCTCAACTACGTCACCGCGCTCTCCTTTGCCCGCCCCGGCGAGGACCTGACCGACCGGTACTGGCCCGCCGACCTGCACGTGATGGCGAAGGACATCCTCAAGTTCCACGCCGTCTACTGGCCGGCGCTGTGCATGGCGGCGGAACTCGAGGTGCCGCGGCGGATGGTGATCCACGGCTACCTGCTGATGGGCGAGAAAAAGATGTCGAAGAGCCTCGGCAACGTGCTCGACCCGTTCGCGGTGATCGAGCGCTTCGGTGCCGACGCGCTGCGCTTCTACCTGTTCCGCGAGGTCAGCTTCGGCCAGGACGGCTCGATCTCGACCGCCGGCTTCGAGGCGCGCTACGAGACCGAGCTCGCCAACGATTACGGCAACCTCGCCAGCCGGGTGCTGGCGATGGTCGAGCGGTATCGCGACGGCACCGTCCCCGAGGCGGCGGTCGAGGCGACCCTCGCCGAGGACTTCGAAGGCACCCTGGCGCGTTTCTGCGAGCTGCTCGACCGGGCCGAGCTGACCCAGGCGCTGGAGGTGATCTGGGTGCTGGTCCGCCGCCTCAACCGCTTCGTCGAGGAGACCCAGCCGTGGGTGCTGGCCAAAGACGAGGCCGATCCCGAGCGGCTCGACGAAGTCCTCTACAACCTGGTCGAGGGTCTGCGGGTCGTGACCCTGATGCTGCTGCCCTACCTGCCGGAGACGGCCGACCGCCTGCTCACGGTGCTGGGTGAAGACGGCCGGGGCCTGACCGAGCTCGGCTCGCGCCCCGGCGGCCAGTCGGTCGAGCGCGTGCCGCCGCTGTTCCCGAAGATCGACGCGGCATAGACATTCGCGTTCCTTGGTGAGATGGTCTCCCCATGTACGGGAGCATGGGGCTCCGGGGAGCAGAGAGGATGATCGCCCGCCTCGGCGCGCTGGCCGCGGCGGTCGCCCTCTGCCTCCTCGTCGCGGCGCCGGCAGGCGGCGCCCAGCTGATCGGCAAGGACGGCAAGGTCTATGCCTGTTACAAGACGAAGGGGAAGAGCAAGGGGAGCGTCCGGCTCGTCGCCAAGAAGGGGAAGTGCAAGCGCGGCGAGAGGAAGACCTCCTGGAACGCAACCGGGCCGAGCGGGACGGCCGGCTCGCCTGGGGAAAACGGCTCGAGCGGCGGTTCCGGCGAAGCCGGTGCCCCCGGCGCCACGGGCCTCGAAACCAAAGTCAACAACCTGGTCAACCGAGTCGAATCGCTGGAAGACAAACTGAAAGGGATCACCAATCTGGCGCTGACCGAAGTGATCTCGAAACTGCAGGGTCTGAGCGCCACCCAGCTGCAGCAGGCGGTCGCCGCCGTCGCCAACGTCAACGCGCTCTGCACCCAGGCGAAAAAACTGACCGAACAGTCGAACCTGCTGGGCGGTGCGCTGGCCGGGATCTCGCTGACCGGTGCGACCGGCATCCTCGCTCCGCTCGGCCTCTCGATCCCCACCATCCCGGCGCTGCCTGGCTTCAGCTGCTGAGCAGCGCTCGCATAACCTGGGACGGGTGATCGACTCCCACACCCACCTGTTCCTCTGCGAGGGGAGCGAGGAGGAGCTGCTGGCGGCGGCTGGCGCGGCCGGGGTCGAGCGGCTGCTGAACATCGGGCTCGACGAGGAGACCAACGCCGGCGTGGTCGCGGCGGCGGAGCGGTACCCGGCGCTGTTCGCCTGCGTCGGCCGCCATCCCAACGACGCCGAGGGCTTCGACGACGAGGCGGCGGCGGCGATCACGCGGCTGGCCGGCGACGAGAAGGTGCGGGCGATCGGCGAGACCGGGCTCGACTTCTATCGCGACACCGCCTCGCCCGACGCCCAGCGGCGCGCCTTCGCGGCGCAGGTCGAGATCGGCGTCGAGCTGGGGCTGCCGATCGTGATCCACGCCCGCGACCCCGACGGCGAGAGCGCCGCGATCGACGAGATCTTCGCCACCCTCGACGCCCGCGCCGGCGACAATCCGGTCGTCCTCCACTGCTTCTCGGCGCCGCAGCGGGTCGCCGACGCGGCCGAGCGCGGCTGGTTCTGCTCGTTCGCCGGCAACGTCACCTACCCGCGCTCCGAGGAGCTGCGAGCGGCCGCTGCCCAGGTGCCCGCCGACCGCATCCTGGTCGAGACCGACGCTCCCTTCCTCTCGCCGCAGGCGGTGCGCGGCAAGCGCAACCAGCCCGCCTTCGTGGTCGAGACGGCGAAGGTCGTGGCTGAGGTGCGGGGGGTCAGCTACGAGGAGCTCGAGGCGACGGTCGCCGCCAACGCCGCCTCTCTGTTCGGCTGGTAGGTCTTCCGATGGTCAGGCTTGGCCAGAACTTCCTCGCCGACCCCAACCTGCTCGACGCGATCGTTCGTGACGCCGGGCTCGGGGCGGACGACGTCGTGCTCGAGGTGGGGGCGGGGGAGGGGGTGCTGAGCGAGCGGCTGGTGGCGGTAGCCGCCCACCTGCACACGGTCGAGATCGACCGCGGGCTGGCCGAGGCGCTGGCGCCGCTGGCTGCCCTGCCCAACGTCGAGCTGCACTGGGGCGACGCGATGAAGCTCGAGTTCGCCGGCTTCGAGCCGGCGCCGACGGCGATGGTCGCCAACCTGCCCTACTCGGTGGCGACGCCGGTGATCCTGCGGACGATCGCCGAGCTGCCCTCGCTGCAGAGCTGGACGGTGATGGTCCAGCGCGAGATCGCCGATCGGCTGCGGGCGGCGCCGGGAAGCCGCACCTACGGGTCGCCGAGCGTCCTCGTCCAGCTCGCCTGCGAGGTCGAACTGCTGCGAACCGTCGACCCGGCGGTGTTCCGGCCGCGGCCGCGGGTCGAGTCGGCGATCCTGGGCCTGCGCCGCACCGGGCCGGCGGCCGATCCCTGGACCCGGACCGTCGTCCGCGCCGCCTTCTCCCACCGCCGAAAAACTCTCGCCCGCTCGCTCGAGCTGACCCGGAAGGGGCTGCTGCAGCCCGCCCGCGAGGCCCTGGCCGGGCTCGGGCTGCCCGAGGACGTTCGTGCAGAGGCGCTGGCGCCGGAGCAGTTCGCCGCCCTCTCCGCGAAGCTTCCAGGCGAGCCCTGATCCGCCTCGTCCACCCGTGCTCCTCCACGCGCCAGCCAAGCTCAACCTCTGCCTCTACCTCGGTCGCCGCCGCGAGGACGGCCTGCACGAGCTCTGCTCGCTGTTCGAGCCGCTGGCGCTTGCCGACCTGGTGACGGTGGAGCCGGCCGAGCGCGACGAGGTCCTCAGCCCGGGCGTCGAGGGCGACCCGGAGCAGAACCTGGCGGCGCGAGCGTTGGCCGCGCTGCGGGCCGCCGGCTGGGAGCGGGAGCCGCTGCGGATCGAGGTCGAGAAGCGGATCCCGGTCGCCGCCGGGCTCGGCGGTGGCTCCGCCGACGCCGCCGCGGTCCTCCGCCTCGCCGCCGGTGAGGTCTCCGAGCTGCCGGCGATCGCCGCCGCGCTCGGCGCCGACGTGCCCTCCCAGCTCCGCCCTTCCCTCGCTCTCGTCCAGGGCGCCGGCGAGCGGGTCGCGCCGCTGCCGCAGCCAGCGCCGCATGCGGCGCTGCTGCTGCCGGGCGGCGGCGGTCTCTCCACAGCCGAGGTCTTCGCCGCCGCCGACCGGCTCGGGCTAGGCCGCGAGGCGGCGGAGCTCGAGGACCTGGCGGTGCGGCTGCGCGCCGCGGCCGGCGCCGGCGCCTCGCCGCTCGCCTACCCGGAGCTGCTGGTCAATGACCTCGAGCCCGCGGCTCTCTCGCTGCGTCCGGAGATCGGCGCCGCGCTCGACCGCCTCCGCGCAGCCGGCGCCGCCGAGGCGATCCTCAGCGGCTCGGGCCCGACCGCGGTCGGGCTCTTCGCCGACCTCGCCGCGGCCCGCGCCGCCGCCGAGGGCCTCGATGGCGCCGAAACGATCGTCTGCGAGGCCGGGGCCGCGCCGCCGCAGACGCTTGCGCAGGAGGCGGCGCCGTGAAGCTGCCGGGCAGCGAGGAGCAGCGCAAATACGCGAAATGGGCGCTGATCGCCGCCGTCGCCGTCGCCGCCTACTTCGTCTTCACCCAGTACGTCGATCTGGAGAAGATCCTCGAGGACGTCTCGCACGCGCTCGGCGCCTGGACCTACGTGCTGGTCGGGGTCTTTGCCTTCGCCGAGACCGGCGCCTTCGTCGGCCTCCTCGTCCCCGGCGAGACGGTGATGATCCTCGGCGGCGCCGTCGCCGGCCAGGGCGCCACCAACCTCTACGTGACGATCGCGCTCGCCTGGGTCGCCGCGGTTTCCGGCGACACGACCAGCTTCTTCATCGGCCGCCGCCTCGGCCGCGAGTTCCTGCTTCGCCACGGGCCCCGCTTCGGCCTCGACCACGACCGCCTCCACCAGGTCGAGAACTTCTTCTCCCGCCACGGCGGCAAGACGATCTTCCTCGGCCGCTTCGTCGGCTTCGTCCGTGCCTTCGCCCCGTTCATCGCCGGCAGCTCGGGGATGCGCTTCCGCCAGTTCTTCCCCTACAGCGTGCTCGGCTGCGGCCTCTGGGTCAGCTCGGCGGTCGTCGTCGGCTACCTCTTCTCGCGCTCGATCGACTCGGCCCTCAACTACGCCGGCAAAGGGGCGCTGGTGCTGGGGACGCTGATCGTGGTCGTCGCCGGGTTCATCTGGCTGAGCCGTTTCCTGCGGGTCGAGGAGAACCGCCGCAAGACCGTTGCCTGGATGGACGAGCACGGCGCCACCCGCTGGCTCGTCGTCCTCGGCCGGCGCTACCAGCGCCAGCTGCGTTTCATCGCTGCCCGGGCGACCCCCGGTCGCGACTTCGGGCTCGAATTCAGCTCGCTGCTGGCGGTGCTGGCGGTGGCTCTCTTCGTCCTCGTCGCCTACACCGTGATCATCAGCGAAGACCCCGGCCCGACGCCCGGCGACGAAACCGCGATCGAAGTCGTCGAACGCCTCCACAGCGGCGTTCTGCTCGCGATCTCGAAGGTGATCAACTTCCTCGGCTCAGGCGGCTTCACCTGGGGGCTGACCGCGGTCTGCGCGGCGCTGCTCGCCTGGCGCCGGCGCTGGGCCGAGGTCTGCGTGCTGCTGGCCGGGATGGCGATCATCAGCATCGGCTTCGAACTGATGAAGGACGCGACCGACCGGCCGCGGCCGCCGGACCCAGAGGTCGCGACCAGCGGCTCAGCGTTCCCCAGCGGCCATGCGGCCCACTCGGTGCTCTACGTCTGGGCTGCGGTGACGATCGTGCTGCGGCTGCGCCCCGGGATGGCGCGCGGCACCCTCGTCGTCGTCGCCGGGATCGTCCTCACCGCTCTGGTCGGACTCTCGCGCGTCTACCTCAACGCCCACTACCTCAGCGACGTCAGCGCCGGCTGGGCGCTGGGCGCGGCGGCGTTCTCATTTTGCGCCCTGGTTGCCCTGATCGTCACCCAGATGCGCAAAACTGCTCCGGCATGACCGTTTACGCGATCACTGGGATCGGTCACCAGTACGTCCTTTACGCGATCGCCGCGGCGATCTGCTTCGTCGTCTTCGTGACCCTGATCCTCAGCCCGGCGCTGAGCTCCTACGGCCGGGTCTGGGAGAAGGCGGCGGCCAGCTTCATGGCTTGCTTCGTGCTGGCGGCGCTGATCGTGATCGGGGTCGTGATCGGCCTCGTGATCGTCCGCTACTACCCCGAAATCCTGGAATTCTTCGAAGGCCTGTAGGCGCGCCCGCAAGGCGCCCGCGGGTGATAATGGGAAGATGACGGAGACCGTCAGTGTGACCAAAAAGGCTGCAAATCCGGCTGATCCGGGGCTGCTTGACGCGCTCTCCGAAGCGGTCGAGTCGGGGGCCGGGCTGCCCGCGGTGGCGCGCGCCGCGGCGCGCCTGCTCGACGCCAGCGTCGCCCTTATCGACCGCTCGAGCGCGGTTCTCGCGGTCGCCGGCGCCTCCCCCGACCAGGAGCGCAAGCTGCTCGACCGCAGCGAGGGGGTGACCTCGGTCGAGCTGCGGGTCGCCGACGCCGCGGTGGGGGAGCTGCGCTACCGCGCCCGCACCGCCCCCGACCCGACCCTGACGCGGATGGTGACGACGCTGCTGGCACTCGAGCTGGAGCGCTCGCGCTCGCCGGAGTGGGAGAGCGAGGAGGTGGCGAGCGCCTTCGTGCGAGCGGTGCTGCAGCGCCAGGTGACCGATCGCGGCGACATCGTCGCCCGCGCCGCCGAGCTCGGTGCCGACCTCGACCGCGGCGCTGGCGTGCTGGTCGTGCGGGCGGCGCCGCGCGCGGCCCAGACCGGCGAGTGGCGCGACCGCGTCCTGACCCTGGTGATGCGCGCCCTGCGCTCCCTCGCCCCGGGCTCGCTGGCGGCGAGCGCGGACGGCGAGTCGGTCGCCGAGGTCGCGGCGATCGTCCCCGCCGAGGACGACGAGCGGCTCGCCCGCGCCGCCGCCGGCCTCGCCCGCGAGCTCGACGACAGCCTCGCCGGCTTCCACCTGACCACCGGCCGCAGCCGCCGCTGCGCCGACCCCGTCGACCTCTACCGGGCCGGCTCCGAGGCCCAGCTGGCGGTCAACGTCGGAGAGGCCGAAGGCCGCGCGATCCTCGCCTTCGAGGACACCGGCGCCTACCGCCTGCTGCTGCCGGCGATGAGCGACGACCCGGCCGAGCTCGAACGCTTCTACGCCGAGACGATCCAGCCCCTCTCCGAGTACGACGAGCAGTACGAGACCGAGCTGGTCGCCACCGTCGAGGCCTACCTCGACAACGACGGCAACGTCGCCGCCACCGCCAAACAGCTCTTCACCCACCGCCACACGATCCGCTACCGCTTGGAGCGCGTCCGCGAGCTCTGCGGCCACGACGTCTCTTCGACCGAAGGCCGCGAGAAGCTCGGCCTCGGCCTCAAAGCGATGCGCGTCCTCGGCATCGCCTCCCCCCGCGGCCCGGCGCTCGAGCCGGGGTCGAAGGGCGGCAAAGTGTCGCGAAACACGGAGGATTAGGCCACGCGCGAGCGCCTCGGCGGCGCTAGGCTCGGTCCCGATCCGGGGTGGTGTAATTGGTCAGCACGTCTGGTTTTGGTCCAGGAAGCGAGGGTTCGAGTCCTTCCCCCGGAGCTGCGCGAGCATCGAGTCCTGCATTTACCACCGTGACGGTGGTAAATGCAGTTCTCTCCGAAAGGAGGTAGTCGCGACCCGGGGGCGCCCCTAGCCTCGCAGCGTGGACGACTCCGACGAGCGGCCTTGTGCGGGCGGGACGACCGTGGCCTGGATGATCCCGACGATCGGGTACGTGGTCGCGCTGGGAGTCTGGGGGGTCGCCGGCAAGCTGGCGCTGCGCTCGCTCTCGTGGGGCGACGTGCTGGTCGTCACCGCCGTCGTCTACGGGCTCACCGCGATCGTGCTGCTGGCGCTCGGCCGGGCCGGGGTGCGCTTCGAGGCGAACACCTGGTGGGCGCTGGTAGCGGCGGTCTGCGTGGTAAGCGCTCTGGTCTTCTTCTACCTGGCGCTGGAAAGCGGCGAGGCGAGCAAGGTGGTGCCGATCTCGGCCGCCTACCCGGCGGTGACGCTGGTCCTGTCGGCGATCTTCCTGGCCGAGGACGTCTCGCTGATCAAGGTCGGCGGGCTGGCGCTGGTGATCGGCGGCGTCGTGCTGCTTTCGGTCGCCGATTGAGCGTTTAGGGTTCCGCCCATGGAGTACGGAGGAGCGTCGCTGGACCCGGAAGTGCGCGAAGCGCTCGGGCGCAGCTGGAAGGTGGTGATGGCGCTCGGGGTGATCCTGATCTTCGTCGGCTGTGTAGCGATCCTGGTGCCGGCGGTTGCCTCGGTGGGCACGGCGATCTTCATCGGTTGGCTCCTGGTGATCCTCTCCGCCTTCCTCTGTGCGGCGGCGTTCTCGGCCCACTCGATGGGCTCGGTCGCGGTGCGGCTGGTCTGGGCGCTGCTGACCCTGATCGTCGGCATCTGGCTGATCGTCGAGCCGCACAACGGCACCCTGACCCTGACCTTTGTGCTCGGCGTCTACTTCCTGGTGATGGGACTGCTGCGGATCGTCGCCGCCTTCATGGGCCGCGGTCAGCCAAACGCCGGGCTGGTCGGCCTCAGCGGCGTCTGCGGCCTGATCATCGGCATCCTCGTCCTCGTCAAGTTCCCGAGCTCGGCCGACTGGGCGATCGGCCTGCTGGTCGGCATCGACCTGATCTTCGCGGGGTGGACGCTGACGTCCATCGCGCTCGTTGGGCGGGACGTCGTACGCGGAAGCACGCCAAGCCGCGCCTGACTGAAGGCTGCGGCCCAGCCCAGCGGGCCCGGCGCGCGATCTCGCCAGCGTTAAATACGATTGGCGGCAGTGAGTTCGCCCCTCGTGCTCGTAATGGCGGCAGGGGAGGGCACGCGGATGCGTTCCTCCATGCCGAAGATGCTGCATCCCGTCTGCGGACGTGCGATGGTGGCTTGGCCGATCCTCGCCGCGCGCGAGGCCGGTGCCGGCCGGGTCGCGGTGATCGTCTCGCCGGGGCGCGACCTCTCCGCCGGCCTCCCCGAGGAAGTCGAGACGGTCGAGCAGCCCCAGGCCGACGGCACCGGCGGCGCGATCCGGGCGGCGCGCGAGTTGGTGGCCGAGAGCGAGACGGTGCTGGTTCTCTCCGGCGACGTGCCGCTGATCTCCGCCGCGACGATCGGCGACCTGCTGGCCGCCCATGAGGGCTCCGAGGCGGCGGCGACGATGCTGACGATCGAGCTCGACGACCCTGCCTCCTACGGCCGCGTCGTCCGCGCCGCCGACGGCAGCGTCGAGGCCGTGGTCGAGGCGAAAGCCGCCGGCGACGCCGATGCCGCCCAGCTGGCGATCCGCGAGATCAACGCCGGTACCTACGTCTTCGACGCGGCGCCGCTCGCCGCCGCCCTCAACGGCCTCGCCGACGACAACGCCCAGGGCGAGTACTACCTGCCCGATGTCTTCCCAGCGCTGCGCGCCGCCGGCCACACGGTTGCCGCCCACGTCGCCGACGACCTCGCGGTAACGATGGGGGTCAATAACCGCGTCGACCTCGCCGCGGTCGAGGCCGAGGCGCGTCGCCGCCTGCTCGAGGCCCACATGCTGGCTGGCGTCACCGTCGTCGACCCCGCCTCGACCTGGGTCGACGCCGGGGTCGAGATCGGTGCCGACGCCCGGATCGAGCCCGGCACCAGCCTGTGCGGCGCGACCAGCGTCGGCGCCCACACGGTCGTCGGCCCGCACAGCACCCTGATCGACACCGAGGTCGGGGTCGAGTCGACCGTAGTCCACTCCTACCTGACCAACTGCCGGGTCGGAGACGGCTGCTCGGTCGGGCCCTTCGCCTACCTGCGCCCGGACGCCGTCCTCGGCGCCGCCGCCAAGGCGGGCACCTTCGTCGAGATCAAGAACTCGCACATCGGCAAGGGGGCGAAAGTCCCGCATCTCGCGTACGTCGGCGACGCCGACGTCGGTGCCGGCGCCAACCTCGGCGCCGGCACGATCACCGCCAACTACGACGGATTCCGCAAGCACCGCACGGTGATCGGCCGCGACGTCCGGATTGGCGTTGACACGATGCTGATCGCCCCGGTAGAAGTCGGCGACTCCGCCTACACTGGCGCTGGCGCGGTGGTCAAGGACGACGTCCCCGAGGGATCGCTGGCCGTGAGCGAGAACGCGCAACGGAACATCGACGGTTACGCCGCCGCCAAGGCGGCGAAGATGCGAGAGGAAGGTTCGTGAGCACGATCGAGCAGACGCCTCAGTCAGCAACCGCGCTGCCGCACGATTACTCGAAGCGGATGATGGTCTTCGGCGGCCGCGCCTCGGGCGAGCTTGCTGCCAAGGTCGCCGGCAAGCTCGAACTCGACCTCGGCCAGGTCACCCTGAAGACCTTCGCCGACGGCGAGGTCTACTGCCGCTACGAGGAGTCGATCCGCGGTGCCGACGTCTTCCTCGTCCAGTCGACCGGCGCCAACGAGCAGCAGCACATGACCCCGAACGACTCGCTGGTCGAGCTGCTGACGATGATCGACGCCGCCCAGGGTGCCTCCGCCCACCGGATCATCGCCGTGATGCCGTGGTACGGCTACGCGCGCCAGGACAAGAAGTCGGCGCCACGCGAGCCGATCACCGCCCGGATCGTCGCCAAGACGCTCGAGGCGGTCGGCGTCGACCGGGTCCTCACCATGGACCTCCACGCGGGCCAGGTGCAGGGCTTCTTCCACGTTCCGGTCGACCACATGACGGCGATGCCGATGCTGACCCAGTGGTTCGTCGACCAGGAACTGACAGAGGAGCTGGTGATCGTCTCTCCCGACGCCGGCCGGGTGAAGACGGCGCGCAACTTCGCCCGCCGGATCGGCACCCAGTGGGCGGTGATGGAGAAGGAGCGTCCCGCCCAGCAGGTCGCCGAGATCGGCTACGTCGTCGGCGACGTCAAGGGCAAGACCGCGGTTCTGGTCGACGACATGATCGCCACCGCCGGCACCCTATGCGCCGCCGCCCAGACGGTGCTCGACGAGGGCGCTGCGCGGGTGATCGCCTGCGCCACCCATGGCGTCTTCTCCGGCCCCGCCTACGAGCGCCTCGCCGACTCGGCGATCGAGCGGATCGTCGTCACCGACACCCTGCCGCTGCGCCCCGGCGCCCCGGACAACATCACCGTCCTCTCGACCGCCAGCACCTTCGCCGACTCGATCCGGCGGATCTTCACCGACGACTCGGTCTCGGAGATCTTCGCCGGCGAGAACCAGCTGTTCTAGGGCCCGGCGCCGGCAGTGCCCGAGGGCGACAAGAAGCTGCGCCTGGTCGGCCACAAGGGAGCCGACGCGATCGCGTCCGGCAACACGCTGGAGAGCTTCCGCACCGCGGTCGAGGCCGGCGTCGACACGATCGAGTTCGACGTGATCTGGCTGCAGGACGCGCATCTGCCGCTTGAGCAGCGCCACTCGCTGGTCGTCGCCCATGACTGGGAGGACGCCGGGTCGCGGACGCCGCTGAAGCTGACCGAGGCGCTCGACGCCTTTCTCGAGCCGCCGCTCGACCGGGTCGAGATCGACCTCGACCTGAAGCTGCCGGGCAGGGAGGAGGAGGTCGTCGCGGCGATCGTCGAGCGCGACCTGCTCGAGCGGGCGATGGTCTCGACGATGGAGATGCACTCGCTGAAACGGATCCTCGAACTGGAGCCGCAGCTGCGCCGCGGCTGGACCTTCCCGAAAACCAGCCGCGATTGGACCAAGAAGCCGTGGGCGCGGCCGGTCCTCCCGATCGCCCTGCAGGGGATGCGCCTGCAGCTGCCCGGCCTTGCCGCCCAGAAGCTGCCCCAGTTCGGAGTCTTCGCGATGTGGGTCTACCACCCGCTCGTCAGCGCCCGGCTGGCGCGGATCTGCGACCTCGCCGGGGTCGAGCTGATCGCCTGGACGGTCGACGAGGAGCGGCGGATGCGCAAGCTCGTCGAGCTCGGCGTCACCGGCCTGGTCTCCAACGACCCCCGCATCTTCGCCCGCCTCTGAGCGCCGCTCAGCCGCGGGCGATCTCGGCCGCCCGCTCGAGCCCGATCGGCTCGACCAGCGGGTCGGCGTGGCGATGGACCAGCAGCCATTCGGAGTCCTCGCGGCGATAGACCTGGGTCACCCGCAGATCCCACTCCTGGTCCGGCAGGCCACCGACCAGGCCGTGCTGCCGCTCGATCATCACCAGCACCAGCGTGTCTCCCCAGGCGTGAGCTTTCACCAGCTCGATCCGCGCCTCGCCGCCCGCGAAGTAGTCCGCCGCTTCCCTGAGGCTCTCGGCGCGGTCCTCGTAGCGCCTCGGCGCTCCTCCGAACGGGTTCGCCAGGGTGTAGCCCTCGGCGTGGCGCGTCAGCTCGAGGTAGCGATCCATTTCCCCACGCATGAAGGCGGTGGTCGCCTCCTCGGTGCGCCGGATCAGCTCGTCGAGCTCGTCGTCTGAGATCGGCGCCTCCGCCATCGCGCCCTAGACGGTACCGGGCGTCGCTCCCGGCGTGGTCCCGCGGCGGGCGCCTTTGACGCGGACCGCGGACTCGAGGTCTTCCTGGGTGAAGCCGCCGACCACCTCGCCGTCGAGCGCGTAGCGGTAGAGGGCGACGCCGAAGATGCCGCTGATCGCCTTCGAGATCAGCAACGCCACGCAGATCACCAGCGCCCCGATCACGATCAGCAGCGCGCCGACGAACCCGGCCGAGGGCCAGATCACGACGCCGACGGCAATCAGCGCCGCCGCGGGCAGCAAGCCGAGCAGGAAGACGACGCCGCCGATCACCAGGTTGCCGGTGATCTGCTGGCCCCAGCGCTGCCTGAACAGCGAGGCGGAGCGCTTCAGGGTCGCCAGCGGGCCGGTGCCCTCGATCGCGATCACCGGCACGGCGAGGAAGGTGACGAGCGACCAGGCCATCCCGGCGAGGCGGCCGGCGATCTCGCCGAAGACGCCTCCCTGCTGCTCGAGCGCTCCGACGATCACCCCGACCGCGGTAGCGAGCGCCGCCCAGCCGCAGATCGCGGCGAAGTGCGAGCGCGCCACCGCGAGCCCGTCGGCGACCGTCGCCTCTTGGCCGCTAAAGATACGGTCGGCCGCCGCCGCGAGGCCGACGCTGAAGTAGGTCCCGACCACGCTCAGCACGTAGATCCCGATCACGATGAACGGGATCGCCGCGCCGTAGCTGTGCTGGTCGAGGAAGTACGCGCCGGGGCCGAGCAGCAGGATCCCTAGCAGCACCGTGGCGACTCCGCCGTAGAGGGGGAAGCGGATCAGTTCGCGGTGCTCGTTGAGGAGCGTCCAGCTCTTCTTGGTCAGCGCCCAACCGCGCCGGATTCGTTTCACATCACGACATTTCGGCAAGACCGGGCGTGCGCTTTACACCCCGTTCCTCGAAGTAGTCCCACTCGAGCTGGCCGAGCTCGGTGGCCGGCGGGTCGGCGTAGACCCACTCCCGTGCGATTCGGTGCCAGTTCCGCTTCGCCCGCAGCTGGCCGAGCACGGCGACGACGCCGATCTCCATCCGCCGTCCCATCAGCTCGTCGGCGGGGATCGACTCGCGCCGCATCAGGTCGAAGTACTCCGAGCGCGGGTCGTTGGTCGACTCGATGATCTTCATCACCCGCCGCGGCGTGATTTCGATCTCGCGGTCTTCGACGTACCAGCCGCCGACCGCCCGCATGTGTTCCATCAGCCGCTCGGCGTCGAGCTTCGA
>Ga0070667_100000708_pt1 | contig 32130 bp, 54 predicted proteins | sample KBSS33metaG_FD_64659 | JGI IMG/M metagenome (GOLD analysis project Ga0070667, IMG submission 64659) | Switchgrass rhizosphere microbial communities from Kellogg Biological Station, Michigan, USA - KBS S3-3 metaG | ecosystem: Host-associated > Plants > Roots > Rhizosphere > Soil ...
ATGGAGAAGCCCGCGCTCGTGATGGACGACCTGAAGAGCGGCATCGAGAAGGGTCAGCTCGCGCTGATGGTGCTGATGGGCGCGACCTACTTCGCGAACTTCGAGGTCCGCACCACGCCCGACGCGAAGTGGGAGCGGCACCTTCCGCCGATGGCTCCCGGGACCCTCACGAAGTGGAGCCTCTCGCCCGCCTACGACGCGCTCGCCCGCAACCTCGAGCGGCCGCTCTCCGGGGACGAGGCGCGCGCGATCGCCTGGCAGGACGTCGAGGCGGAGCCGCCCGGCTTCGTGGTCCTCTACCGCTATCGCGACGCGCCGCATCCGCGCGTGAGCTTCCAGTCCGACTTCTCGACGCGCCTGCAGCCGCAACCCGGAATGAAGGTGCTCTACGCGCGCACGGTCATCGAGTCCGACCGCGACCAGGTGAAGAAGCTCGAGATCGGCTACAGCGACGACGTCAGCGTCTTCCTGAACGGCGCGATCCTCTGGCGCGGCCGCAGCGCACAGGCCTTCCGCGACCCGCGCTTCCTCGGCATCGTCAATCCGGAGAACGACGCCGTCTACCTGCCGCTCCGGAAGGGGCGCAACGAGCTCGTGCTCGCGGTCTCCGAGCTCGGCGGCGGCTGGGGGTTCGTCTGCCGCCTGGCGGACGTGCCGCGCTGAGCCCGCCGCATCGAGAGAAGGCGCGCCTCAGAGGTCGCGCCAGAGGGCGCGCTAAAAGAAGTAGCCCGCCTCGGGGTCGATCGAGAGCCGGAACTCGAGCGTGCACGCCTGCCCGGGCGGCAGCTCGAGCGCGTAGTGCGCGGTGCGGTACCCGTGGAGCTTCACCTCGACCTGCCAGGTCCCGGCGGGGACCGACGCCTCGGCGTGGCCGGCCCGGTCGGAAACGTAGTCGACGATCGCGCCCGGGGAGCCGCTGCGCAGGCGGATCGCGGCCCGCGGGAGCGGCGATCGCTCCTCGGTCATGACGGTGATCCTCACCGACGGGCCCGCGTCGACGCCGACGTCTGCCGGCGCACAGGTCCGCTCCAGCAGGTATCCCGGCGACTTGCCGGCCCAGTAGAGCTTGCCGTGGTAGGCCTCGCATCCGGCGAGGGCGGCGACGGCGAAGCCGCATGCGAGGCCCGCGAGCCGATTCACGAGCCGAACCGCTTCCGCAGCGTCACGTGCGCGGCGGCGCGCTTCCCCGCAACGTGCTCCACGCACTCGTAGCCGAGCGTACGCAGATCGAGCCCGCCCAGGAGATGCTCGCCCGAGCCGAGGAGAACCGGTGCGATGACCAGGTGCAGCTCGTCGACGAGGCCGGCGCGGAGGTACGCGCGGATCGTCGACACGCCGCCGCCCAGACGGACGTCGCGCCCTCCCGCCGCCTCTCTCGCCATCCGCAAGGCGTCCTCGATCCCGCTCGTGACGAATCGGAACACCGTGCCGCCCTTCATCGCGAGCGGCGCGCGCGGATGGTGCGTCAGCACGAAGACGGGGACGCGGTACGGCGGCTCCTCTCCCCACCAGCCCCTCCAGGCCTCGTCGGGCCAGGGCCCGCGCACGGGACCGAACATGTTGCGGCCCAGGATCCATGCGCCGATTCCCTCGAAGCTCCGCTTGGCGAAGTCGTCGTCGACGCCGGTGTCGCCGCCCTCCTCGCCGTGCATGCTCCGGAAGGTGCGCGTGGCGAACGCCCAGTCGAAGAGCTCGGGGCCGCCGACGCCCAGCGGATTCTCGAGATCCTGGCCGGGGCCGGCGCCGAAGCCGTCGATCGAGATCGCGAAGCCCGCGACGCGCAGCCTCGAGGTCACGACGGCTTCTTGAGCTCCACCAGAATCAAGTGGACGGTCGTGGTCCCGATGTTCTCGGCCCAATGCGTGATCGGGTCGCGGTAGATCACTTCGCCGGCCTTGAGCTCGCTCTCGTTGGTCTTGCCGTCCGGCGTGTGGTTTCGCATCTTGCCGCCCTCGAGGACGTAGATCACGTAGGCGGGGTGCGAGTGCATCTGCTCCTTCATCCCCGGAGCGATCGACGCCTCGAGCACACGCACCTTGTCGTTCTCGAGCTTGACCTTGATCGACTTCGCGTTGACCACCGCCGGGTCCTGAGCGCTCGCGACGCGAAGACCCGCGATGAGAATCGCTGCCGCCGTGATTCCGAACATGAGCCTTCTCCGTCGCATCTCTCCTCCTCCTCTTCCTCTATTTCGACTCCGACTCCTTCAACCCTCCGTTGCGCAACTCCCGAAGCACCCGGTCTCCTTCGCTCTTGCTCGCCACTCGCAGCGGGATGCCGCCGCCGAGCGGGGTGGTCACCCGCGGTGCCGCGACCAGCCGGCCCCTCAGGAAGATCCCCAGGTATTCATACGCGCGTTCGGGGCGACGCGACCAGGACTCGAGACGCCGGCTGCCCTCGGGCGTCAACGGAAGCCAGATCGTGGCCTCGCCGACGACGCTCGTCCGGCCGCCCGCGAACGCGGCGCCCCCCGGCTCACACGAGCTCAGGTCGAGCAGGGGCTCGGTCGACGCGAAGCCCTGGCGGACCTGCGCGTACGGCAGCTCGACCGGAAGGGTGTGCGCGGCGTCCGGCTCGACCGTGATCGTCCGAACGACGAGGTACTCCGGGTTGCGGACGACCACGTGGACCGAAGGCTGCGGGCGCGAGCAGGACAGGCTCCACGCGAGCGTGAGGCAAACCGCCGCGAAACCTCTTGTCGCGCGCCTCGCGAGCGAACTAGCATGCGCTTCGAACCGGCGTTCCCGAGCAGGAGCAGGAGGATGAGGACAGCCATGCGCATGACGAAGCCCGGAGCGGTCTCGGTCTCGGTCGCTTTCCTGGCTCTGGTCCTGATGAGCGGGCCGCTGCATTCGGCGCCTCAGAAGGGTCCCAAACCCGACGTCGGGACGGGCCGCGTCGCCTGGTTCGACATCACGACGACCAACATGACGCAGTCGAAGGAATTCTACGGCAGGCTCTTCGACTGGCAGTTCGAATCCCTGCCGGGCCCCTACGCCGATCTGGCCGCGGAGATCGTCTCCCGCGGCACGTCGATCGGAACGCTCCGCAAGGCGGAGGGGGCGATCAGCGCCTACGACGGCGTCGTCTACATCCAGGTCGACGACATCCAGGCGAGCTGCAAGAAGGCGGCCGAGCTGGGAGGAAAGGTCGTGCCCGGATTTCCGTTCAACCTGTCGAACGGCGGGGGCGCGATCGGACTCGTGGTCGATCCGGCCGGACATCCGATCGGAATGTACTCCCGGACTCCGCTTCCGGAGGCGCCGGCCAAGAAGTAGCGCGGCCCGATTGACCCCGCCGGAAGCCGGCGCGGCCACGGCTTCGCGGAAACCGATCTCAGGCCTCGTGCGTCTTGAGGATGTCCTCGATCTCCTCCACCGAAAAGACGTTCAGCCCCGTGACCTTCGCCGACGCCCGGTACGGAGGCGGAACGATGTTCCGGGCCTCCTCCTTGTTCGCGACGTCGACGAGCATCCAGGCCTTGTGATCCCCGTCGCGGCAGCCCCAGTCGGCGTGCGTCAGGAAGTGTGACCCGGTCTGCTGGAAGACCCGGACCACCCGGGCGCAGGCCACGCGCTCGGCCTCGTGGGGGACCTCGATGAGAAAACGTGCCATGACTTCTCCCGTGTTCCGGCTCAGTCGGACGCGACGCGTTCGTCGTGCTCGGCATGATCGTGGGCCGCGTGCCGGGCCTCCGCCGCCAGCGCCTTCGCCTTGGGCGTCGAGAACGGGAAGAGGTTCAGCACGTCGTACTCCCAGACGTTCGTCGGGAAGATGACGACGAGCTCCGCGACCCGGTCGTCCAGGTTCTGGAACGAGTGCGGCATCATCGGCGGGATGTTGACGACGTAGGGTCCGGTCATCACGAACATCTCGTCGCCCAGCGCATAGAGGATCTTCTGGCCCTTGAGGAGCACGTGCGACTCCTCGCCCATGTGCGTGTGCATCGGCGGGGCTCCGCCCGGCGCCGTGTACGTGATCCCGATGGTCAGGTTCCGGTAGCCGTGCCTCTGGCCCTCCATGACGTGAACGAACTCGCCGGGCCCGGGATTGATCACGTCCAGGTCTTTCACGGAGAGCGCGTAGTCCTTGACGTCCTTCATCTCGGGCGGCCTGAACGGCCCCGGCACGCGCCGCGTCTCCAGGAGCTCGTGGGCATGGTGCTGCGCGTGCAGCGCCTTCTTCGCCTCGTCGGGCGCGAGGATCAACTCGCCGTGCTCGATCTTCTGCCCCGCCTCCGCGTCGGCCGGGCCGTGGTTGACGATCGGCGTCGGCAGGAGACGGGGCCGGACTTCGGCCGCCTTCGGCGCCGAACGCGAGCACCCCAGGACGAGCGTGAGACCGACACCCACAGGGAAGAGCAGGCGCGCCAGCCCGTGGATCATTCCCCCCTCCTCGCTCGAAAGGCCGACTCCGAGACGCGGCTGGACCCCTTATACACGCGACGCGGCCGAAGGGATGCGCTCATCGTCCCCGGCGCACCTCGTAGCGCAGAGTGACCACGCCCTTCGGCGATGCCTTCGCGTCGACGAGCGCGAGGCGCGCGGGCCTCGAGTCGGCACCGGTCCCCCGCGCCAGGAGCGGAATCCCGCCGCCGAGCACGACCGGCATGACCGCGATCTCCACTTCGTCGACCTGGCCACCGTCGAGGAGGCTCCGGAAGAGACTCCCGCCGCCGAAGAGCCAGATCGTCCCGCCTTCGCCGGCACGCAGGGCGGCCACGGTGTCCGCCGCGCCGGTGCTCACGACCGTGACGCCGGGGGTCCGTTCGGGAGGGAGCTTCCGCGAGAAGACGTAGAGGCGCCACCCCGCCGGCCACGGCGGCGCACCGGGCTGCCGCGTCAGCTCGTACGTGCGGCGTCCTAAAAGAACAGTGTCCACGCGCTCATAGAGTCCCGCGAGATCGGCCCCGCCGTCGCCGACGATCCAGTCCACCTCGCCGCGAGGACCCGCGAGGTATCCGTCGAGGCTCGCCGCGACGCGGTACAGGACGGGACGCATCGGCGACGGAGGGACGCTACGCCATCGGCCGCCAGGGGCCGATGAGGAGCGCGATCGCGACGACGAAGTCGAACGCCGCGCAGGCGGGCGGGAACCAGCGGGCGACCCGAGTGGGAACGCCGCGGGGATGGTGCAGAAGGTCCCAGACTCCGTGCAGCAGGTAGCCCGCGGCGAGCGACGTCGTCGAGGCGCGCAGGCCGACGATCGCGAGCGCGAGCACGACCGCCGCGATCAGGAGCTCGGCCAGCGCGAACGGCGGCGTCGCCTCCTGCGCCAGGAGCGCGCCCGCGTAGGTGCACGCGGTGAACGCCAGGACGAGCGCGATGATCTGCCGCGCCGGCTGCGGCGGAATGGTGTGCACGAGGAGGATGAACACGAGGCCGAGGACGAGGCCGATGACGAAGGCTTTCATGCCGATTCAGCCTATCTCCTGCGGCCACGACGCGGACGAGGAGGACGTCCCGCCTCGCGAGCCTCCTCCTTCACGCGCCGGGTCCACTGCCACAGGCCGGACGTCACCTCCGCGGGCAGCCGCTTTCCGAGCTGCCGGGCGACGAGAACGATCTGCCCGCGGTGGTGCCCCTCGTGCGCCACGAAGTACGCCAGCACGTGTCCGACGTCGAGCGGCAGGTTTCTCCACCGGTAGGCCGGCGTCGGCGGAATCCGACCGCCACGATCGAGGCCGAGCGCGAGCAGCTCGGCCATGGCTCTTCCACTCTCCTTCAGCGCGCGCACGAGCCGCGCCGGGGTCACGCGGCGCCGGTCCACCGAGGGCGGGACCTTCAGGCCGAGAGGCCTCCCCAGCGTCTTGAGCCACATGCAGCGGCTGTTGTGCAGATGGCCGGCGAGCATCCGCACCGTTCGCCACGGCGAGCCCGGGATGGCGGCGGTCCACACCGCGTCCGGCAGCGCCTCGACGAGCGCGATCGTCGTGCGGTTGCTCGTGGCCCAGGCGCCGAGCACGCTGGAGCGGAGCGCGTCGCCGGCCCCGGAGCTCATGCCGTCTCGACCGTGACGAGCTTCGTCCGCCCGGAGCGGCCTGCCCGGATCGTCACGGCGTCCTTCCGACAGCGAAACCGGGCCGCGACGAGCGCGATCAGCTCCGCGTTCGCTCGCCCGTCCACCGGAGGCGACTTCAGCGTCGCCGTCCACGAGCCGTCCGCCACCTGCTCGAGCGAAGACGAGCGCGCGTTCGGCTTCACCCGTATCCGGAGCGTCGATCGCGAGGGTTTGCCGTCTCGGCTCACAGCGACTTCGCCATCGGAAAGTGCGGCACCGTCACGCTGACGTACTCCTCGCCCACGGTCTCGTAGCCCAGTCTCTCGTAGAAGCCGACGGCGGAGGACCGCGCGCTCAGCCGCAGATGCCGGTACCCTCGCGCCCGCAGGTCGCACTCGACCTCCTCGAGCAATCTCCGTCCGATCCCCTTCCCCTGCTGCGCGGGGGAAACGGCCATCTGGCGGATCCTCGCCTCGGTCGGCGAGATCGGCGCCGCAATGACGCACGCCACGATCTCGCGCGCGGAGTCGAAGAGCGCGAAGTGGAGTTGATCCTTCTCGGGTGCCGGGTCCTCCTCCTCCAGCGAGAGGCCGAGCGGCCGGCGCAGGACCTCGTCGCGGAGCCGGCGCTCGCGCTCGTAGTCCTCGGAGCCGAACGCGATCTCGGCAAAGGTCATCTCGAGTCCGGAGCCGCGCGACGCGAGGCTCACCCGCGGAGGTCCCGGAACGGGATCGACGAGGACGTCACTCTCTCGGCTCCATGAGCTCGAGGCGGTTGCCGAAGGGGTCCGCGACGTAGAAGCGCCGATACCCCGGCATCAGGCCGTCGTCGATCACCGAGACACCGGCGGCGCGCAGCCGCTCCGCCAGAGCGCCGAGCTCGCGCACGACGAAGGCCGGATGCGCCTTGCGCGCCGCGCGGAACTCCGGCTCGACCCCGAGATGGACCTTCACCTCGCCGCTCTCGAACCAGACTCCCCCGCGCGCGGCGAGCTCCGGAGGCTTCGCCACCTCGGGAATGCCGAGGAGCCCGGAGTAGAACGCGCGCGCCCGATCCTCCTCGCCGCGCGGCATCGCCAGCTGGACGTGCTCGATTCGGAGGATCGCCATCGCGCCTTCCGGCGTCACGTGTGGATGAGGCGGCCGCCGCCGAACGACCAGTTCTCCCAGGTCGTCTCCACGAAGACGACCATGACGTTCTCGGGATCGAGCCCGGCGCCGGAGATCCGGCTCATGAGCTCTCCCAGCAGCTTCTTCTTGACCTTCACGCTGCGCCCGGCCGACCAGAGAATCTCGACGAGCGCGAAGTCCTCCGTGCGGTTGCGCTGGAGGTCCGGATAGCTCGGGTGGAACCGGAAATCGTCCTTCTCGAGCTCGACGACCCGCTGGAACACGTCGGTTTCCGGCACCCCCGAGGAGACGAGAGCGGCGTGCACGGCGTCGAGCACGGTGGACCTGAACTGCGCCGTCTTCGGCTTCCGGACCGTGAGCGTCACGATCGGCATGGCGTCTCCCTCATCTCGGCGGCGGCGCGGGCTTCCTCGGCCTCCTCCGCTGACCGCGTATGCTACCCAGAAACAGGCGGGATCGGGGATTCTCGTCCGGCGGTCGGCGAAAGGTACCGCACGCTCTCGTCGTCAGCGCACTGAGGGCTTGGCCTCGGTGACCCGCGTCAGCTCGAGAAGGATCCGGCTGTCGTCGAGGTTTCGATAGTCCAGCCGCACGAACCCGTACTTCGGATGAAAGTGGCTTCGCAGCCGCGCCGAACCCAGCCGATTCCGGGCCGTCCCGTCGATGATCGTGCACTCGAGCTTCCCCATCGGCGTCGCGAGTATCTCGGTGCCCACGACCTCGTAGGAGTATTGCGCCGCGACCTTGCCCTCGTAGGTGACGATTCGGGGATCGGACCATCGCGTGTCGATGTCGTCGAGGCGCCATTCCCAGGTCCTGCCCTTCGTCAGAGGGAACTTCGCGAAGGGGAACGGGCTGAACTCGGTCACCGAGAAGTACTTCCCTCGGAATGGATGGATCCAGACGTTGACCGCGTTCTCGACGAGGCCGGTCGTCCCGTCGAAGAGCAGCGTCCGGTCCGGCGACCAGTACCTCTGCTCGATCACGGTCTGCGCGTAGTCCGGAAACAGGTCGTCCATCCCGCCGTATCCCGGGAGCACGCGGAATCCCACGTACCGGATGGTCAGCGGGTCGACCGCCGCACGCTCGACGAAGCTCCAATTCCTGGTCGCGGGATCGCCGGCTGCGTCGGCCCGGCAATAGACCTCGTGGCCTCCCTTGCGGATCGTGTACGAGTACACGAACTCGCGGCCGGGAACGTAGATCGTGTTGTCGCGGTTGAAGAAGTCCGGATCGCGGTGGCCGGGCTCCGGCGTCTCGACGAGGAGTCCGTTCCAGTTCGTCATCGCCCGCTCGCCTCCGCCGGGGATCAGGGCGAGGGCGGCCGCGAGGGCGAACCGGACGGCGACCGGCGTCACGCGCGTCCCCAGACCTGGAAGAGGCGCGGACCGCCGAGGATCGTGTGCGGCTCGCGGACGTACGCCATCCGTCGTCACTCCGCGCACTCGCACGGCGCCAGCGGCTCCGTCGCGATGTACGTGAGGTTGTTGGTGTACGAGACGAAGCCCTTCTGGCGTCCGTAGAGGCGCAGCAGGCACCTCGCGCCCTTCTTCTCGACGAAGAACGAGTAGTCGACGCCCGAGGACGAGGCGACGAGAAAGGGCCGCGGCCCGAGCTCGCCGGTCTGGAGCGCCGCCGTCGAGGACTCGGCCAGCCGCTCGGCGACCGGCGCCGTCTCCCCTTCCTTCTCCAGGACCTTCGCGAGGGCCACGCGAAGCGTGTCGCGGCACGCCGGGTTCGACAGCGTCGTGACCTGCGCGACGGTCGTGCAGCGCGCCGCCAGGAGAAGGCACGCGGCGAGCGGGATCAGGAGAACGAAGCGCCGCGGGGTCACAGCTGGTAGCTCAGGGCAAACGGATAATCCGAACCGTGCCCGACGGACGAGGCGCCCTCGCCGGTGAGCCCGCTCAGCTCTCCGGTCGCGGATCCCGGGACCACGGAGTAGGACTCCTTCGCCTGTCCGCCCTCGAACACTCCGGTCCGTTGAAGCACGAAGCTCCCGGTTCGGCCCGCCAGGCGGCCGACGAAGCGCTCCAGACCGACGAAGCTCGCGGTGCCGTCGCCGCGATACATCATGAGGTACTCGACGTGCGCCTCCCCGTCGATGTCGCCGGTGTACGTCTTGGCCACGGCCGCCTTCGTGAGCTTCGGCTGGTCCGGCCCTTCGCTGTACGGCTTCTCGTCCCAGCTCCGGATCGCGAATCGCGCGTTCGCGTTCTGCCTCATGGGTCCTCCTATGGCCGGCGGAACGCCGCGTTCGCGTCGACCTGCTTGTATTCGACGAATTCGACGGGCGCGAGGCAGTTGGGATAGAGGATGCCGGCGAACTTCTTGACGGCCACCGATTCCCCGTGGATCCGATTCGCCTCCTCGTCCCTCCAGACGAAGATGTGGACGAAGCGCGTCGGATGCTCCGCCTCCTGCCAGACCTCGTAGCGCAGCGCGCCGGGTTCGTTCGCGCGCACGTACGCCACGAACTCGTGGATCGCCGCGAGGCACTGCGCGAGCGCATCCGGTCGGACCTCGTACCGCGCCAGCTCGTGGATCTCGCCGGAACCGCCCTGGATGGGAGTCATCGTGTCCTCCGTCAGAAGAACTTCCGCAGAAACGCCGCCGCGTCTTCCGAGATGCCGCCGATCTTGTTCGTCGCCTGGCGGTAGAACTTGAAGTTGAGCTCGGTCTCTGGCCGCCCGTCCTTCCAGTCGGAGAACGGCTTGAGCTCCCGCCGCCCCAGCCTCCGCTTCGAAGCCGCCGTGCGCCGGACCTCGATGCTGACGCGCGGCGTCTGCCGGGCGACGCCCCTCTTCTTCGGGCTCGCACTCGCGGCGGTGACGACGCCGCTCGCGATCAGACCGGGCCCGCCCTCGTTCTCGCTCGCGAAGACGAAGATCGTGTCCCCCTTCGCGATCCGCCGGCCGCCATACATCGTCTTCTGGGCGTCGAAGGCGAAGGAGCGAGCGCGGGGATCGCCGATCTCCGCCTTGATCACGTAGTTCATGCCGCGCGCGGAATTCAGTCGAGCGGCCCGACCGAGACCTCGACCGACGAGCCCGCCCTCAGGCGCCCGGCCTTCTTCATCTCGTCGGTGACGAGGACCCAGAAGCGCTTCGCGCGCGGCACCACGACGCTCTCGAACCGCACCGCGTTCACGGAACCCTTCACGCGGTACCCGCGGCGCCCGGGCCACAGGGCCACCTCCGCGACGCCCCACCGCGCCGACGGGCTGAACGGGAGCTCGAAGGCCAGCCCCTTGTGGCCGTCGAGAACCTCGGCATCGAATCGCTCCGTCCTCTTCGCCCGTTTCATCGCGGCCTCACTTCCTCGGAGTCTTCCGTCGCTTCCGCCGTGCCGGCCCTCCGTCTGTTCCGGAGGAGCCACACGACGCAGACGCCGTCAACGATCACCATGACCGGGACGAGCACGAAGAGCAGCCGCAGCGGCGACAGGACTTGAAAGACCACGCACGCCATGAATGCTCCGAGCACGACGGTGTCGGCCACGATCATCGCGAGGAGAGGCTTCGGCAGCATCAGGCTCCCTCCCCCGCGGGCGACGCCGGGCGGCGGCGGCCGAGGACGAATCCCGCGAAGAACGCGACCACCGCCCCGAGCGGGCCGCACACGAAGGCGCCGGTCATCGCCGCCTCGACGGATCGGTCGTGCGCGTTGGTGGAGAGCCACGTGATGGCCCAATAGCCCACGAAGGCGCCGAGGAGATACCCGGCGACCGCGCACAGGAGACCGATGACGAGCCGTCTCATCGAGAGCTTCGTTCCGCCTACGCCCGCCGCGCCTTCAGCGGCGGCCGGCCGCGGTCGGCCCTGCGAACGCCTTCCGACTTTCGTGCGTCTCGAGGTGTTCCTCCCCACTGGCGGCTCCAGGCCCTGCGCATCTGGAGGGCCGACCGGAAGCCGCCGAACTCCGCCGCGCGCGTCACGCTGGCGCCGTGCTCGAGCGCCTGCCTCGCGCGCTCGAGGCGGATCGCCTGGAGGTACTGGAGCGGCGACACGCGCGCGTGCTCGAGGAAGAGCCGCAGCAGATGCCTCTCCGCCGTGTGTCCGGCCTCCGCGAGCGACGCCATGTTCCAGTCCCGCTCGGGCTCGTTCAGGATCGCGTCCTGCACGCGGTGCACGGTCGTATGGAGATGTCCCCGGTGGATACCGTAGGGCGACTGCTCCGGATCCCTGTCCGAGCGCCGGAGGTAGACGACCATGTCCTCGGCGACGCTGGCCGCGAGCGCGTCGCCGCACTCCTCGGCGATGAGGTGGAGCGCGACGTCGATGCCCGCCGTGATCCCCGCGCTCGACGCGAGCGGGCCGTCCACGACGAAGACCCGGTTGTCGATGACCTTCGCGCGCGGCGCCATCGCACGCAGCTTGCGCAGCAGCTCGTGGTGCGTCGTGCAGCGCCGCCCGCCGAGCAGGCCCGCGCGCGCCGCGAGGAGCGTTCCCGAGCAGATCGTCACCAGGCGATGCCCCGCGGAGTGCGGTGCCGGCGAATCGCCCAGCGCATCGCGGAGGCGCTCGTTGAGCCAGCGCGCCGCCGCCAGGACCACGGGCGTGGGCTCGCCGAGATGCTTCGTCGGCTGCCCGACGACGACGACCCAGGTGTCCTCCGCCAGCGTTTCCGGCAGCGGCTCCAGGCCCGCGATCGAGAGACCGACCGAGGTGTCCAGGATTTCCGGCGCCTCCGCCGGCGCGGCGAAGCGCAGGTGAAAGCGCGGCGGAAGGCCGCGGAGCTCGCGATGCCAGTTGGCCAGGCGGAACGCCTCGGCGGGACCGGCGACGTCGAGCAGCAGCGAGTGCGGCACGATCACGAACAGGACGTCGAGCGGCTTGGCGCGCGTGATCATTTGTCCGAAAGTGATCGAAACTTGTCGGTCCTCGATGCGACAACTTGAGGCGGGGCCGCTACATTCGCGCCTGACATCGGATGGCGTTTCCTGATCGAAACGGTATCACCGGGGAGCGAGGTCAGGCATGGGCTCTCATCCATTCTTACGGCGACTGACGATCTTCCTGGGGCTGCTGGCGCCGTCCTTCTGGCCGCTGCCGGCCTCCGGGGACCCGGCGCGAACGCTTCGCGGCGGCGGCCGGCCGCCTTCGAGGCTGGAGACCACCGTCGACCCGGCGATCTCGCCCGGAGACGACTTCTTCGGGTACGCCAACGGCGCGTGGCTGAGGACGGCCGTGATCCCGGCCGGCAAGGACCGCTGGTCGGTCCGCGACGAGATCAACGAGCTCACGGCCAGGCAGCTCGCGGCGATCTTCGAGGACGCCGCCTCCGCCGCCCCCGGCTCCCTCGCCCGAAAGGTGGCCGACTTCCGCGCCGCGTACGCCGACCAGGCCGCCATCGAAGCGAAGGGCATCGCCCCGCTCGCGCCGGCAATGCAGCGGATCGACCAGATCGGCGACCGGCTCGCGCTCACGCGCTTCCTCGGCGCCACGATGCGCGCCGACGTCGATCCGCTCAACTTCGGCGTCTACGCGTCGTCATCGGTCCTGGGCCTCTCGGTCGAGCACGGCACGCACGGGGAGAAGAGCTACGGCGCCTTCCTACTCCAGGGAGGCCTCGCGCTCGGCGATCGCGACCTCTACCTGAGCGCGGAGCCCGCCGCCGTCGAGCGGCGCGGCCGCTACCGAACGTCGATCGCGGATCTGTTCCGAAGCGCCGGTCTCGAAGGCGCGGAGCGGCGCGCCGACGCGGTCCTCGCGTTCGAGACGGCCCTCGCCCGGACGCACGCGACGAGCAAGGAGTCGGCTCTCGACGCCAACGCGGACCACATCTGGTCGCGCGCGGACTTCGCCCGCGAGGCTCCAGGCATGGACTGGAACGTGTTCCTCGAGGCCGCGGGGCTCGGCGATCTGTCGACGATCGTCGCTTGGCAGCCGTCGGCCCTCGAGGGCGTCGCGGCGCTCATCGGCTCGCAGCCGCTGGACGCCTGGAAGGACTACCTCCGCTTCCATGCGATCGACGACTCCGCAGCCGTTCTTCCGCGAGCCATCGCCGAGGCGTCCGCACAGCTGCACGGCGATCGACGCACGCGCGACGAGCGCGCGCTGGCCGCCACGCAGTCAGCGCTGGGCGGCGCCGTCGGGCGGCTCTACGCCGAGCGTTACTTCTCGGCCGCGCAGAAGGAGAGGGTCCTCGGCGTCATCGCGAACGTCGCGGCCGCGTTCCGCGAGCATGCGGCCCGCGCCGCGTGGCTCTCGCCGGCGAGCCGGAGGATCTCGCTCGCCAAGCTCGACGCGCTCTACGTCGGGATCGGATATCCGGAGGCGTGGGAGGACTGGAGCGACCTGCGCGTCGACGCCGGCGACGCGTTCGGAAACGCGCAGCGGGTCGACGAGCGAGCCCGCCGCCTCGCCCTCGCTCGCCTCGCGAGACCCTACGATCCGCACGAGTGGGTGATGACGCCACAGACCGTCGGCGCCGTCCTGATCTTCCAGCAGAACGCCTACGAATTCGCCGCGGCGCTCCTGCAGCCCCCGAAGTACGTCTCGGCCGCGTCGAACGCCGCGACGTACGGAGCCATCGGCGCGATCATCGGCCACGACATGAGCCACTTCGTGGACGTGCTGGGCGCCGACTACGAGCCCGACGGCCGGATGCGCCGCTGGTGGACCGCGGACGATCTCTCGCGGTTCGAGGCGGCCGCCGAACCGATCGTGCGGCAATTCTCGGAGTACGAGCCGCTCCCCGGCCTCCACGTCGACGGGCGCGCCGGGAGGACGGAGAACGTCGCCGACCTCGCCGGGCTCACCGCCGCGTTCGAGGCCTACCGCAAGTCGCTCGGTGCGAAGGCCGCGGACAGGGACTTCGTGCGAGGCGAGGACCGGGACTTCTTCATCGCCTTCGCCCAGGCCTTCGGCGCGAAGCTGAACGACACGGCCCTGCGCGCGGCGCTCGCGAGCGACCACGCGCCGGAGATGTACCGCATGGACACCGTGCGCAACGTCGACGCGTGGTACGAGGCCTTCGACGTCGTTCGCGGCCAGCGGCTGTACCTCGAGCCGGCCGCGCGCGTCCACGTCTGGTAGACGCTCGAGCCCCCGCATCGAAGAAACCATGCGCGTCACCGTCTGCGAGCTGCCGCACGAAGCTCGGGCCCTCGCCGCCGCCTGGGCGGACCTGTGCGAGCACACCCGCGCCCACGCATCGGAGCTCGTGCTGCTCCCGGAGCTTTCGATGGTGGAGCCGGTCTGGGAGTCGGAGCGCTTCGACGCCGCCCGCTGGTGCGCGATCGAGACGCTGTCGGACGAATGGCTCCGGCGCCTCCCGGAGCTGCGCGCCGAGCACGTCGTCGGCACGCGTCCGTGGTGCATCGGCAACCGCCGCCTGGACCAGGCCTATCTCCGGTCGTACGCCGGCGACGACATCGGCATCCAACCGTTGCGGAGCAAGTACTTCCTGCCGGAGGAGCCGGGCACCTGGGAGGCGACGTGGTTCGACCGGGGCGACCCGGGGTTCCCCGTTTTTCATGCCGGGCCGGTGTCGTTCGGCGTCAACATCTGCACCGAGCTGTGGGCGCTCGAGACCTTCGGCGCCTACGCCGCGCTCGGCGTCGACCTTCTGCTCTCGCCCCGCGCGACCGCGCTCGAGACGACGGAGACGTGGCTCGCCCTGGGCGTCGTGGCGGCGATGCGCTCGGGCGCCTTCAGCCTCTCGTCGAACCGCGTGGACCCGAGCGGCGCGTGCGGCGGCGGCGGCTGGATCATCGACCCGTCCGGCGAGCTCCTCGCCCTCACCTCGGCCGCCGAGCCCTTCGCGACGCGCGACGTGGATCTCCGGAAGGCGGAGAAGGCGCAGACGAGCTACCCGCGCTACGTGTTCGCGGAAGCGGACGCGCGGGACGCGGCGCCCGCGCTGACGCGTTGATACGGTAGCGGAGCTGTACCAGCCCGTCCTCGAAACGTTCCACGGAGAGCAGCTCCAACGGCACCGGGCGATGGCGCCGCGCGATCAGCGGGACGCCGTCGCCGAGGAACACCGGGACCACGCTGACGACGAACTCGTCGATCGCTCCCGCGTCGAGAAACGAGGCGATGAGATCGCCGCCCCCCATCAGCCAGATGTCCTTGCCGGGCCGCTCGCGCAGGCGAGCGAGGAACGCCGCGATGCCGCCGCTGACGAACTCCACGCCGGACGGGACCCGCGCCGGGACGGGACGGCGGGAGAACACGTAGGTCGGGTTCTTCGGGTCGAACCTCGCTCCGAGGCGCAGGCTCACCTCGTAGGTGATCCGTCCGAGCAGCTTCGTGTCGACCGTCTTCTCGAAGGCGTTCATGCCGTAGAAGCCCTTCGGCGCCGGGCGGGACGTCAGCCACTCGAGATCGCCCTCGGGGCCGGCGATGTATCCGTCGGCGCTCGCGGCGATGTGCACGATGACTCGTCGAGTATTCGTGGACGGCGTCGCGCTTCGAGGCTCGCTCATTTCTCGGCCGCCTCGGAGAAACAGAGGATGTAGCCGTCGGGATCCTCGACGGAGAAATCCAGAGTGCCCCACGGCTTCCGCTCGAGCGGCTGCGTGATCGGCGCGCCGCGGCCGGCGAGCTCCGCGTGCAGCTCGGCGACCCCTTCGACGATCAGGAACGCGTCCAGATGCTCCTCCGACCGGCGGTGGGCGCGCTCGGCTTCCCGCTTCGGCGCGCACTTCAGGTGGATGACCGCGCCATCGCGCGACACGCTGGCGTAGAAGCCCTCGTAGACGAAGTCGCGCGCGAAGCCGAGACGCTCCTCGTAGAACGTCAGGGATTCGTCCAGCTTCCGGACGAGAAACTGGGGCGCCGCCGCGGATATCGAGGCCATCGAGCCACCTCCTCGTCCAGTCGTGATCAGCCGCGCGTCATGGTCTTGTTCAGAGCCACGGCCTCGCGGACGAGCGCCTTCAGAGCCTTCTCGTCGATCTTCTCGCCCTCGTGGAAGTCGATGGCGCGCCGGGCGTTCCCTTCGAGGCTCGAGTTGAAGAGCTTCGAGGGGTCCTTCAGCGACGCCCCCCGGGCGAAGGTCATCTTGACGACCTTCTTGTAGACCTCACCCGTGCTGAGGATCCCGTCGTGGGACCAAACCGGGACGCCCCACTTCCACTCCTCGACGACTTCGGGATCGGCCTGCCTGACCAGGGCGCGCAGCCGGGCGAGCGTCTCGCCTCGCCAGTCGTCGTACTCCGCGATCCTCGCGTCGATCATCTGGGAGGCCGACTTTCCCTTCGTGAGTCCGGTCTTCATCGTGTATCTCTCCTCGCGTTTTCCTTCCGGTCCCCGGCGCTCCTTGCGTCGCGGGGTCAGCGGCGTGCCTGGATCATCTTCCATCCGTTCCCCGACGGATCGCGGAAGCCGGCGTCGACCGTGCCGTAGCGGTCCACCGGCTCCTGCGTGAACTCGACGCCCCGAGCGCGCATGCGCTCGTAGGCCGTCCGGCAGTCGTCCACGGTCAGCACGAGCGGCGGCATCGCACCCTTGGCCACGATCGCACGCACCGTCTGCGCCGTCGCCGGGTCGAGCACCGGAGGCCCCGGCGCGAACAGCCCGAGCTGGAACGACGGCTGATCCGGATGCTGCACCGTCAGCCACCGGTAGTCGCCGTTCTTCACGTCCGTGTGGACGCGGAACCCCAGCTTTTCGACGTAGAACGCGAGCGCCTCCTCCTGATCCCGCACGTACAGACCGACGACTTCGACTCCCTGGCTCATCGGGCCCCCTTTCTTCGAGGCCCGTTTATAGCGATCGCCGCGCGGCGCCGCTTCTCCGAAACTGCCATTCTGAGGTCGGGCCGATGCGCGGCCCGGACGACGCAGACGGGCACGCGCGAGAGCTCGTGGGCGGCGTTTGCCGCGTCCCGTGCGCGCGCGCGGACCGCGCTCGGGCTCTCGCCCGTGACGTCCCGGAACGTCCGGCCGAACGTGCCGAGACTCTCCCAGCCGGTGCGGAAGGCGATCTCGGTGATGGAGAGGTCGGTGTCGCGGAGGATCGCGGCCGCCCGCTCGATCCGCCGCGTGAGGAGATAGCGGTGCGGCGGGACCCCGAAGGCCTCCTTGAACGACCGCGCGAAGTGCGCCTCGGAGACGCCGCTCACGCGCGCCAGCCGCCGGACGGGCCACGCCTCCTGGGAGGCCGCGTCCATCCGATCCTTCGCGCGCAGCAGGCGGCGCAGCAGATCGGGGTCCTGGCGGACGAGTTCCCCGGAACGCCTGGAGGCCCTCGGGCCGACTCTCCGCTCCCGCTCCATGAGCGAGCTAGGAGATCATCAGTCCGGCGGACACGCCACCTCGCCGCTCGACGCCGGCCTACGCGGCCCTTCGTCGGTCGCGGTACCGCCGCGCCGCCTCGGCCACGCAAAACCCGACCGACAGGCCGGCGGCCTGACTCGCCCAGGGTCCCCGAGACTCACCGAGGGAGAAGCCATGCCGAAACATCGCCCAGGCGAAGCTGACGACGAGCGCCGTCAGCACGATCTTCCAATACGCGACGGGCTCATGCGGCGGACCCTCGCGCATGAAGAGGAACAGGAAGGCCATGCCGACCACGAGGATCCCGAGGATGAGATCGACCATGGTCACCTCCCGCCTCCGGCCGCTGGACCCGCAGAACGTCCGCCGCGCCTGCGACCGAGAACTCCGTTCACTTCGGCAACAGCTCCCGGACACGATCCACGGGAATGGCCTCCGCGGTCCCGAACTTCGACGACACCGTCGTCGCCTGGAAGAGCGAGTTGTACACCGCTTCCTCGGTCGCTTCCAGCACGGCCTCGAACAGCGGCGAGACGGCGTCCGTCGGGAGCACGCGCCGCGCGCGGAGCTCGGTCTCCCCGAAGCGGCTGCGCATCTCCGGCGACGTCGAGAAGGCGATCGCGAAGTCGCCGCTCCCGTTGCTGTAGGACGACCCCGTCCGGGCGAGGCCGAAGACGGCCCGCGCCGCCAGCCGGCGAAGGTCGCGGGCATCCAGAGGGGCGTCCGTCGCGACGACGAGCATGCAGGACCCGTCACCGGAGCCGGAGTCCCGGCCGGCTGCCGGGCTCCCGAGGCGCGCCACCGGCTTCGACGGCTGCAGCGACCGGTACACGGGGACGCCGGCGATCGTGAGATGTCCCCCGAAGTTGGTCTGGGCGAGCACGCCCACGACGTAGCCCGACGGAACCTTCCGCGACGCCGTGCCGATGCCTCCCTTCCAGTCGAAGGCCACGGTCCCGGTGCCGGCGCCGACGCTGCCCTCCGCCACCGGCCCGACCTTCGCGCCGTCGAGCGCGGCGACGACGTCCTTCGCCGCGACGTGGAGTCCCCGGATGTCGTTCAGGCCACCGTCGTTCGTCTCGCCGACGAGCGCGTTGACCGAATGGACGTCCTCGTTGCCGGGCCGTTCCAGGACCCAGCGCACCACCGCGTCCACCGCGGTCCCGGCGCTCAGCGTGTTGGTCAGGACGATCGGCGTCTCGATCGTGCCGAGCTCGTTCACCTGCGTCGACCCCGCGAGCTTGCCGAAGGCATTGCCGACGAACACGGCGCCCGCGACCTTGTTCTGGAAGAGGTTTCCGCCGTGCGGGAGGATCGCCGTCACGCCGGTCCGCACGGCGTCGCCTTCGACCAGCGTCGTGTGGCCGACCCGGACGCCCTCGACGTCCGTGATCGCGTCGAGCTTCCCCGGAGGATAGACGCCGGGCGCGATGCCCAGGTCCCGCGCCCGCGGCCGCGTCTGCGTCTGCGCCTCCGTCTGCCCGATCAGGACCGCGGCGCCCAACAGGAAGACGGACCACAGGATTCCGATTCGACGCGCGCGGCGCTCCTTCATCGACGCGACCGCGTTCCGTCGAAGCCCGCCGACCGGCGTCTTCGCCACAGGCCATAGCCGATCGCGAGGAAGAGCGGCGGGCCGAACGCGACCAGGACCGGCGCCACGAAGGAGAACCTCGCAACCGTTCCCTCGTCGGCCACGGCTCGCGTCATGCTCCAGTAGTGACGCCAGCCGAACACGATGAAGACGAGCACCACCCAGAGCATCACGATCCGAAGTCCCACCCATCCCGGCCACTCACCGAGCCTCATCCCGCTAGCCCCGGTACATCCGGAAGATCGTCCAGGCCACGGCGAGGAGGATCGCCAGGACGAAAAGCCACGTCCATCCCTGGAACAGATCCCGCACACCCGGCATCCGATGCGTCGCGGGGAGCTGCTGCGTCACCGGAAGCTTGCCGATGAAGCGAACGGCGCGCCGCGCCCACTTTCCCGGCACGGCGATCGCCCAGAAGCTTCCCGGAAGCAACCCCGGCGGCGGACTGACCGGCATCGCGGTCGAGAGCCCGCCGAGCGTTTCGACACGCCGGAAGAGCGGGATGTGCGCCCGCTCCAGTGCCTCGGCGACCATGTCGGCCTCATAGAGGACGCCGGTCCGATACACGACCACGGGGTCGTCGCGCTCGATCACGGAGTCCGCACCGCGCGCGGACATTTCAGACGGCCTCTCCGTGAAACGGGAAGACGTGCGTGCAGGTTTCCCGCTCCGTCGGCGCCGCGAATCCGAGGCCACCCAGGCGCGTCATCGTCGGGAGAACGCTCGGAACCCTATGAAAAACGAGGCGAGCGCCATCCCCAGACAGACACCCGACAGAAAGTCGAGATCGAAGCGGCGGAGAATCGCGGAAGCCGCGACCGCGGCCATGCCGAGCACGATGGGCGGCTGAGCCTTCTTTCGATCGGATGGATCCATCACGGCTTCCCCGTCTCGGCGTCCGCCGGGACGACAGCAGGGTCATCGCTCGGCATGTTAAGCCTCGATGCCTGCATCCTTCCGAGGAATCGTCCACCGAAGCTCCCGCGGCATCGCGACGGCCGCGTCCAGATCGAACTCCCGCGTGGCCCGGCGCATCGCGAGCCCGACTCTAACGCGGCGCCCGTCGCGCGGATAAGATCCCGGCCGGGAGAGGCGGCGACTTGAGAGGACGATTGCTCTGGGTGTGGATCCTTCTCGTGCCATCGGCGCTCGCGGTCGCCCTCTACCTTCGAGTCTGGCCGGAGGCGCCCTTCCTGGCCGCCGACTCGACCGGCTACCTCGCGGCGGCCCGCACCCTCGGCTCCATCGGCCAGATCCCGCCGACCGTTCGAACTCCGGGATACCCGATCCTGCTGCGCGCCGTCGGCGCCTCCAACGGTCCGACGCGCCCCCTGTTCGTCGTCCAGATCCTCCTGCAGGTCGCCTCGGTCTTCCTGGCCTGCGCGGCGCTGCGTTCGGCCGGCGCGGGCACGGCTCTCACGGTCGCCGTGGGGCTGCTCGGCCTCCTTCCGCCGTACGTCTATCGATCCGCCTTCGTCCTGACGGAAAACCTGGCGCAGTTCTGCGCCGTTCTCGCGGTCGCCTGCCTTCAGCGTTTCCTGGTTCGCGGTGGAGCGGGATGGCTGGCCATCTCCTCGCTCGCCCTGGGATACGCGGCGCTGACGAGGCCGACGTTTCTGCTCGCCGCCGTCGCGCTCGGCGTGCTCCTCCTCCTGCTGCGGATCGGCACGAGGACCTTCGCGTTCGCGCCGCGCCAGGCCGTTCTCCTGGTGGCCGGCACGGCCCTCCTGGTCGGCAGTTACGCCGCCGTCAACGCGATCAAGTTCGGCGTCTCGGGCACCACCGGCACTCTCGGCTTCAATCTGTCGGATCTCTGTCCGAACCTCTACGAGTCGATCCCCGATCCCACGATGAGGCGTCTCTACGTCCAGGAACGCAACGACGCCTACGTCAACGGCCGCGCCGTCGAATGGGCGCACTACCGGACTTATGACCAGCTCATTCAGGAGCATCACCTGAAACCGGAGGAGCTGGAGCCCTTTCTCCGCGCGCAACTGACGCGCGCCATCCTCGGCCATCCCATCCAGTATCTGCAGGCCGTCACGGCGTCCATCGTGCGGTTCACCTTTCCGGCGACCGCGAAGCTCCCGCTGATGCGCGAGAAGCGCTATCAGATCCTGTGGTTCGCGCTCCACTTCCTCGTGATGGGGACGCTCTTCGCGGAGTCCTTCGTCTTCGGCGTCTGGGCCCTGCTCGCGGGGTCCGGCGTGCGATTCAACGAGGCGATCAACCGCGCCTGGATTTTGTGGTTCGCGAGCATGGCCGTCGTCCTCTACAACGCCGCAGTCTCCTGCGCGATCGAGATGGGCGAGGTGCGGTTTCGCAACGCCACGGAGATGCTGTTGCTGCTCGCCGCGGGCGCCGGCATCGTCGGCAGCCGCCGGCTGTTTCGAACGCTGTCTCTGCTGAGGGTGTCGCCGCGGGGCTAGCGGCGGCGCGGGCCTCGGGATGGAGGCCGATCGAACGGTCCCGCCTACTTCGACGCGGCGATGTCCGTCCGTTGAACGGCGACGAGACGCCAGACGCCGGATTCCTCGACCCACACGTGCGTGAACCTTCCTTGAAACGCCACGCCCTCGCCCGTGGTCGCCTCACGGCCGGTCACCACCGCGACGTCGCCGAAGACTCGCACACGAAGCTCGCTGTAATCGTAGGTCCTGGCTCGCGGAATCGAACTTTCGGTTCGACTCGCGATGAAGTCGGCCCGGTCGCGGAGCGACCCCGACGTCCCGATGAACGTCACGTCGGGCGACAGCAGGGCCATGAAGGCGGATACGTCGTTGGCCTTTTGGGCGATACGCCATCGGTCCTCGGCCCGAAGGACTTCGGACTCCGGGCCCGAGGGGCCGGAGGCCTCCGCCACGAGCGCCGCGAGTCCGAGAACCGCGGCCATGACGACTCGGATCCGGCGGCGGACGACCCTCTCGCTCATGCGATGGGCGGGATCACGGATCACCTCGATACCGGCCGCCCGTCGAGGAGGGTGACGGGATTCCGAATCTCGTCGACGCGCCACAGCAGCCAGCCCTTCGGAGTGCAACGCCACCATTCGCGCTGCGTCACGGACGTGTCGACGCGATGCTCCGAGCCGTCCTGGATGCGCTGCTGGCGAGAGGTCTCCTGGAAGACCGTCGCGATCGCCGTGTCTCCGTGGACCTCGAGCTGCTGGATCGTCTCGCGCTGCGAGTTGAAGCGCAGGATGCGCTGGATGAAGCCCCGCGTGCGCTCATCCATCTGCTCTCTCGTCGAGGTTCGACCCTGCTCGTCGATCGTGTGGAAATCCGGATGGCGGAGCCTCATGACGGCGTCCGGATCGCGAGCGGTGAAGGCGGCCTCGTTCGCCGCATAGGCCGCCTCGAGTCCCTTGCGCACGGCCTCGACGGATGAAACGTCGCAGGGCTCCGCGCCGGACGAGCAGGCCGGACCGGCGAGGCTCAACGCGAGCAGAAGACTCGCCGTGCGAATGGCGAATGGGCGTCGGCGCATCATCCGGCCACACCCCCGAAGAGAGCGGCGCGCGTCACTGGCCCGGCAGCGGCTCCCAGAGCTCGACTTTGTTGCCCTCCGGATCGATGACCCAGCCGAACTTCCCGAACGCCGAGTCGTCGGCCTTCTCGAGGACGTTGCAGCCTTCCGCGCGCAGCGCCTCGAGAAGCGCGGAGAGGTCGTCGACTCGGTAATTGATCATGAAGGGCGACTTGCTCGGCGCGAACTGGTCCCCGCCGGCGGGCGCAATGAGCCATGCCGTGGTCCCCTTGATCGGGTTGCCACTCGCGTCCGCCCATTCGAACGCGGCCCCGCCCCAGTCTTGAACGTCGATACCCAGATGCGTCTTGTACCAGGCGCCGAGTGCCGCCGGATCCTTCGCGTGGAAGAAGACCCCTCCGATTCCCGTGACTCTCTTCATCGCCGCTCCTCCAGAATCCTGGGAAGGTGCACAGCGTACCTCCTTCCGGCGCATCGCGAGTCGGCGCGCCCGCGGGAAGGCGCGAGCGGCGGGCAGGAACGCGAGGCGGCTCTCATTCTCGAGATGCTGTCGCGGCCAGGGCGCGTTTCAGAAGCGCGATCTGGCCGGCATGGTAGAGGTTGTGCTGAACGACGCCGCTGAACTGCGCATGGGCAGTGTGGGGAGACTCGGGGACGAGGGGGTCATCCAGCCGTTCGACCGGAAAGTCCCGGACGGTCTGTCGTAGCTTCGCGTTGAGCCGCCGGAGCTCCTGGATCGCCTGTTTCCAGTTCTCCTCGGAGGATGCCGGGCATGCCGGCCAGTCTTCCGCCGCCGTCAGTTGGCGCCCGTCGCCCGACAATCGTCGGAGCACGAGGTCGTAGTCGCTGGTCATGTGAAGCAGGAGCTCCCAGATGCTGTGCGCGCCGGCGACGGGATGGCTGGCCGCCTGCGACGCGGAGACGCCGGCCAGCAATTCGAGTATCGAGGGTCCATGCCACGCCTCGCCCTCGAGCGCTCGCCGGAGCTGATCGTCCAGTCGGTCGACTTCCGCGGTCATTCGCTCCATTCGATCCCGATCCGCCCGGCGACCAGGGCTACCTTCTCGGCTCATAGCGCATCGCCATCGCTCCCGAGCCGAACTCCTGATGGCCCACGAGCCTCAGGTCGACGAGCTTCGAGAGCCCCGCGAACAGCGTCGGCCCGTGGCCCGCCAGCCTGGGATGCACCACGAGCTCGTATTCATCGATCAACCCCAGCTCGGTCAGCGCCTGGGCGAGCTTCGTGCCTCCCACGAACAGTCCCCGACCCGGCTCCCGCTTGAGCCGCCCAACGGCCTCACCCAGATCCCCGCGCACGAGTTCCGCGTTCCAGTCGACGCGGTCCAGCGTCCTCGACACGACGTACTTCTTCGCCGCGTCGATCGTCCGGGCGAAGGGCCTCGTCCACTCCGGCATCTCTCCGGTCTGCGCTGACGGCGGCGTCGCCGCCGCCGGCCGCCACGCGGCCTCCATCATTTCGTAGGTCACTCGGCCGAAGAGGAGGGCATCGGCCCGGGCGATGTTCTCGACGGCGTGACGATGCAGGTCTTCGTCCGCAACCATCACGCGATGATCGCAGCATCCGTCCAGCGTGACGTTGATCGAATACCGAAGGGGTCGCATGAGGCAAGAGTAGCCCCAGACGGAGAGAGTCCGCGAGTCTCACAGGCCATGCCCTCGGCGGGCGAGGCCCCCTCCCAATATTGGAAGCGCGCGACACCGGGGTCGTTCCGGTACGCGAGGAAGTCGTCGAGATCGCCGTCGCGAAACGCGCGGAGCACGAGCCTCCTCGTGGCGATCGGGATCGGGAAAGTCTTCAGAGAGCCTCTGGGAGCCGACGGATTCCCGCCGGACGCCGCGTCAGCGGCGAGCCCGACGCGACGATCACGGCTTCTCCGCGGCGGCGAGCTCGCGCTCCTCCGCCGCGAAAAGGGTGCCGTCGTCGCCGTCGATCTCGTACCCGATCATCTCGCCGGAGTCGTATCCCTGGCGGATTCTGCCGGCGCCGCGCCTCGCGACGACCGACTGACCCTTCTTGAACTTGAAGACGGTCGCCGCGTCCGGGTCGTCCAACGTCTTCAGCCTGTCGCGCCAGCCCGTCCCGTCGCGCCAATGAATGTGGAACGGTCCGACACCGTGGACCTGAACGATCGCGGCGTCCGGAGTCCACCCGAACATGGTGCTTCCCTTCGGGATGAAGGCGTAGCTGCCCGCCTTGAGCTCTTTCATTGCGGAGCGGTCGAACTTCTCGCCGATCGCGAAGTACAGGGTTCCCTGGACCACCGTGATGTTCTCGTCCACGGGGTGCTTGTGCGGAGGAATGATGCCTCCCGGAAGCTCACGGATTCGCATGACGAATGGCTGCCCCGGCTTCTCGGGATCGCCATTGAGGATCTCGACGTCCTCCGCCATCGGGTGGATGGGCATGAGCCGGGCCTCGGGTTTGTCCACCGATTGTCCCAGTGCGCTGGACACCGCCATCCATCCGAATGCCACTCCGACCAGCCCTTTGATCCGCATCTCCAGCCACTCCTCAGCCCATCGGGCCGCGCGTCAGCCACCAGCACGCGCACGCCGGGCGCCGCGTCTCTACCTCTCTCCGATCGTCAGCGTCATCAGCGGAGTCGCAACGGACACCTCGTGACACCCGCTGCGCGGATTGCAGGCAGCGGGATCGATGATCTTCACCCATCCCGTGACCTTCGCCGTGCCGCCGCGCAGCTTGCTCAGCGGAACCGCCTTGTTCCACACGATCTTCTGGCCCGGCAAGAGCGTGAGCTTTTCGACGCAGTCCGGATGGTCGACGCTCACCAGGTAGCCCGCATCGTGCCCGCCCACGATCACCGCGACGCCCCATGACGGTCCAAAGCACCCCTCGAATGCCGCCGACCCATTGTTCGTGAGAGCGAAGTGCGCCGTCACCGACGTGTCGCCCGCCGCCGGGGCGCTCCCGAAGGACATCGCGAGGCTCAGACTCTGGCCAAAGCCCGACCTCGGTCGCGCCGGCGCCGGGGACGACCTCGGATTGTTGGACGTACACCCCAGGGCCGCAATCGCGGCAAGCACGAGGCCGCTCCATCGCTTCCATGACGCTCCGCCGCCTGACGGGCGGCGCGTCGGCAGCGAGACGCGAGGCCGCTGCACGCGCATGTCAGGCGGCCCTCGTCGAACGCCATGTCGCGGTCACCAGGCAGATTGCGATGGCGGTCGCAAAGACGATGGGGATGGTGAAGAAGTACATCCAGGTCAAGACCGTCAGGACAACGAAACAGAGCGAGAGGGCCCACGCCGTCGCACGCATGAGTGGAGCGGATTGTGCCGGCAGGCCACCGAGCTGCCACGCCAGTATCGCCGCGAGGAGGAAGAAGACGCTGACGAACAGGCCGAACCCGACGTAGAAGTCCCAGTAGGTTCGGCTGAAGCCGAGCACCTGGAAGTGACTCGTCCGCATGGCGGTCGTGTCTACGCCCCATTTGGGATCGGACCAGGGATAGCCAGCCGAATGGCCGAGGTCGAAAAGAAGAATGAGGACGGCGGAGATTCGATAGAGCACGCGAGTCGTCACGAGAGCTCCTTTCGGCATCCGGCGGGCAGCCCGGGCCTCGTTGCCGCTCCGCCGGTGGCTGTGCCGCCCCACGGGCGGCGTGTCAGTGGCGAACGGGGAGCGGACAAAGGAAGGGAGCGCACGCGAGCGACGGCAAGGTCGCGGGAACGCCGCAGGCGCAGGTTGGGCGGCTCGCCGTAGGCCCTACTCATGCACGAACCGGATCGTCACGTCGATGCCGAAATCCACCGCGAAGCCATCGCAGCGAGCGGGGTTGTAACGCCATTTCCTGACCGTCTCGAGCGCGAGAATCGAGTAGTCACGGCCAGGCGTCGATACGACTCTCTCGTCGACGACCGTGCCCTCTCGTCCGACGACAACCCTGAGATGGACGACACCACCCTTGTGAGAGTCCCAGAATCCCGCCGGCACGGTGGGCCCTTCCTGCAGAATCACCGAAGGCTTTGTGGGATTTCGACACTCTCCCGTTGCCGAGCAGCCGACGGCCAGAACGAGGAGCACGAGCCACGTCGGCGTTTTCGAGCCTGACGGGCGGCGCATGCTGGGCCGACCGCTGGATCGCCGACTGTAGCCTGTCAGGGAAAGATGCTGTGTACGAGCATCCATCGGTCGTGCCTCTTCGTCCAGGTGTTGGCATAAATCCCGGCCCCTGAGATGTCCTTCCCGTTGCTCGCGCCCTTCTGGGAGTATTCGCCGGTCACTACCGCGATGTTGCCTTGAACGTGCACGGTCACGTTGCGCAAGTCTACGGAAGTGTAGACGTCCCTGTGGCTTCGCACGGATTCCACCCATTCCGTCTTCTTCACCGTGCGCCAATGCGCCGGCGCATCTTGGGCGGCCGGCTCCCAGGCAAGCTCGAGATACTCGTCAGCCATATAGCTGGCCATTCGATCGGCGTCGCCCTCGACCGCCGCCTTCGCCCAATCTCTCTCACTCGCAAGCAGCACTTGCGAGTCGTCATGGCTTGCCCCGGACGGCGTTGCGTGCGAAGACCCGGCCAGGGCGATCGCAAGTATTGCGGCCGCCGGAAGCACAGCGCGTATGCTCAGAAAGCGCGTCATATCTCACTCGCTTTCGCCCGCCCCTGGTAAGCGAGGGTTCCGGGCGACCTCATGGACTTCCCGCCAGCGGCGAGCGAAGAGCCGAAGGCGACGGACGAGTCCGCTGCACGCGCATGCTAGGCGACGGGCCTCAATGCTGCGTAATCCGTACCGAGTAGTGGTTGGCAACCAGGCGCCACCGTCCCTGCTGCTTCACCCACACCCGGGTAAACCGAGTGTCACGGGGAACGGCTTTGCCCTTGTCCTGTCCGCTCATCGTCGAGAGGCCAGTCTCCACAGCGGTGTTTTCGTACACGCGCACCTCGACCTCGGCGGTGGTGATCGACTGAAATCTCAGAGTGCCCGAAGTGAAATCTGAAATCACCTGCGATTTGGACCTCACCGTGCCGCTCGGCCCCACGCCAATGAAGTCTTCCGCGTAGATGCGGTCGAGGGCCGCCGCATCCGCGCCGATCTGCGCGCGAATGCGTTCGTCATCCAGCTGTCTTATGGCCTGCTCAACGCCGCTTCTCTGATCTCCGCTCGTGCTCTGCTCTTGCCCCAGGCCGACACAGGTTGGCGCAAGAGCCAGGATGGCTATGACGAATTTCCATCTCATCAGGACTCTCCTTCGAAGGATCGGGGCGCCTAACCGCCCTCTTGCGGTCGATACCGGCGCGCTCTTCCAAGACTGTTCTCCAACGGCCTCCAAGACATCGATCGAGCCGTGACCTCCAGATCGGGCCGCTCGAGCGGCCGAGCGGGGATGAAGACGCGACTATCGGGCGATGCTTTCAGAGGCCCCCCGATGAAGTTGACCGCAAGGCGGACCTGTCCCTCACGCAGACCTATCGCCCCTCCCGCGATGATGGAGTCACAGCCTTCCGCGCTCGGCTCGAGATGAAGACTCGTCACCTCCCGACAGTCGATCTCGAGGGCCGGTATCGTAGCTCCGCCGCGCTGAAAGAAAAGCCGCACGGACGTGTCCAGATTCGACGGACAACTCATGGCCATGCCCTCTCCAACATAAGTCTCGGTTGCAACCGAGATCTCGCGCAGGCAGGCATCGTGAAAACCGCCAAAACCGACGAGCAGTCGATCGATGGCCTCGGCCGAGTCCAGATCATTCCACACGAGTGCTCCATCGGGCGCCTAGCGGGCGGCGCGTCGGCGAGTGAGGAGACGAGCCCAATGAAAGAGTCCGCTGCACGCGCATGTCAGGCGGTCGGCGACTTGAGTTCGACGATCAGCACGTGCGTTCCGGTTGAACCGACGTTTTCGCCCTATTCGACCCATGAGATGAATTGACCACCATCGGAATGCCGGTAGTACACGACCAAGCCGGGCCCCCGTCGCTCGAGTTGGGCGACCGAAAGATGGATCGCCTCCGGATCGAACTCCGTGTCATCCAGAAACGTCAACTGACCAAGCCACCTGAACTCACGGGCGCGACCAGCGACACGACGCGCGAACCAATAAGGGACCGTGATGCGGACGATGCGTTCACCCCCGCGTGTGTCAAAGACGACAGTATGGAATGCGCGAAGCGGCGCGACGCTTTGCGACGCGTCCGACGTCTCCGTGACCTCTCGGCGGCGCATGTCGATCAGGGGACGCTGATTCGCAAAGCGCGCGCGCATCTGCGAAAATTCAAACTCTGCGACCTGAGGCGACACCGCGACGGCAGTCCTATGGGTTACGACGAACCAGAGCCCCGCGCCCGTCACCGCCAGTATCGCTAGTGTGCCGCCGAGACCTAACAAGCGCAATTTGAGTCCTGACGCGCGTTTCACGCTAACCCATCCTCTCCCAGGCAGGCTTCGTCACCTTCCACCAACTCTGACCTTGCCAGGTCCGCCCCGGTTTCAAGAAGATCAGCCAGGCACCCCGCTTCGTTTGCTCGGCCCCGTGCTTCTTCCAACGCCGCCATGGGACTGCGCGCTTCGCCAGAGCTCCGCACGGCTTCACCCAACGCTTTTCGGGCAATCACACCCCCCTACCAGTGGAGCAAGAACACGGGTGCCATTGCCGCCAGAGCGGCGGCGAATTGCAGGACTAAGACGAGAATAGCCGGCCGGGGATCTCGCGGAATCCACTTGATCGCGAAGAACAATGCGATAGGAATCTGGCCAGCCATGAGGAGCTGCCAGATGTGAGCAGCGGCACCCTCGTCTGGCTGGGGCGCCGGACCGTGGGCGGCGAGGAAGAGCAGCACCACCGCGAGCGCGCCGACTGACATCGCGAGAGGGAGGAAGGCGCTCGGGCGTCTCAATACGCTCACGAGATCCATCTGCGGCCTAGCGGACCGCGCGTCAGCGGCCAGTGAGCAGGCGAGGCCGACGAACGAGTCCGCTGCGCGCGCAGGTCAGTCGGTGGCGCTGCAGTCCCCGGCATGTCCAGTTGGACCGGAGAGTGGCAACCATGACCCATACGTTCGTAACCCCCCGCAGATTGCGAGTTTCGAGGTCCTGAGCTATCGGGGCTGACCTCTTCTGAGATTCCAGAGTCCGCGCAGCGAAAGGATGACGGAGAAGACCGCGGTGACGCCGAGTGCGATCTGTGTCCAGACGAAAAACAGCGCTCCGCTCGATCTTGCGATCTCGCCGGCCGCAACGCCGCCCGTCGCTTTGAAATGCACGACCGGGACCACCGCCCCGAGAAGCGACCCCAGCAAGATGATGACGTACCCCGATCGTCGTCCACTGAGCTCCAGTGTGCCGTACAGCCAGATGACGAGGATGGGTACGATGACGAGGCTCGAAGGCCTTCCGTCCTCCATTCCGCGCACGATGTCGTCCGCCATGTGGAAGGTGATGAAGACCACCGAGAGCAGAGACGCCACTGTCAGGGCAACGTTGTGTCTCACGTGCGCTCCTCTCTTAGTTTTCGGGCGCCGGCAGGCACACGCTATCAGCCTTGCCTCCGCCGTCCAGGGGGCGGCGCGTCAGCGGCGAGCGGCGCGCGACCGCAGGGGGCAAGACGCGAGTTCGCTGCACGCGCATGTCAGGCGGTCGGCTACTTGAGCTCGACGATCAGCACGTGCGTTTCGGTTGAACCGACGTTTTCGCCAATGTGTGAGTGAGCCTTGCCCCACGCGGCCTCACCCGGGCGAACGTCGCGCACCGCCTCCCGCCCATCGGAAAGGACGAACTTGCGCTTGAATGCGGTGACCGCACACATGACGTAATCGGAATGATGGTGCGGCGATGTTCGCCCTCCCGGCGAGTCACGGTACTCCAGAACTCTGACCCGCTCGTTCTCGAATATCACCTTGTACTTGTCACCGTCGGTCACCACGGGGTCACGGGATGGATCACGAAGCTGCTCCAGCTCGGATGGCGTGACGTTGCTCATCGGGCCTCCCTCGACACGGTGTCCTCAAGACTAATCGAAGATTGAACCGGGCCGCCTGACGGACCGCGCGTCAGGGGCGAGCGAGGAGCCGAAGGCGACGAGAGGGTCCGCGGCACGCGCATGTCAGGCGGCATTGGGGTCAGTAGCTCAGCACCAGCGGAAGCACCGGACGCAAGTCTCTCGACTCGTGTCGCCTCCCGCCGTCGAAGCGTAGCTCCACCAAAGGCGCGCTCCCGCCGTCGATCCGAACGACGCCGGCTTCGCTCAGCATTCTCCCGGCTTCCGACACTCCGGAAGGCGCAACGACTGCCCGTACGCCGGTCACGCGTCGGATGCCCAACGGGTGCACCCGGATGCTCAATCGGCGCCTCAGCTCCTCGGATGGCGCGGCCTTCATCTCCCGTTCGAGTGTCGCGGTATCCGGCTGACCCTCCGGCACCACGAATAGCGCTGGCGCTTCCGTGTCGGCCTCGGCGCCCAGGATCCGCATCTCGCTTCCAGGCTGCATCCAGCTGGCGGTGTACCGGCGCGTTGGAAACGGCAGCTCTTCGGGAGTCCCCTTCACGCGGCGGAGGCCGATGCCGATGGGAGAGGCCCCCGTGGTTTCCCATTGCGCCTGACGCCGAGTGTTTGCCTCGGTAGGCGTTACGCCGTCGTACCACAACAGCTCGAGATACGCGTTGTCGAACCTGACGTACCGTCCGACCACGCCGTCCGAAAACACCTTCCGGTAATCGCCAACCCGAAGCCCGCTCTGAGTAAGCGCCGCGACGACCGCAGCCTCAGGGCTGTGCGCCGGCGCGTAAACGTAAACATGATCCAGCTCGACGGCGGCCGACACCGATGAGCCTCTTCTCGCGTCGGGTGGAGAGTTCTGGCACGCCAGAGAGATGCAGGCCCACGATGCAATCAACCAGGAGGCGCGTACTTGAACGCGGCGTCGCACGTGAGCTCGATGTTCAGAATCGGTTAGGGCCGCCCGACCGGCCGCGCGTCAGCGGCGAATGAGAAGCCGAGGCCGCCGACCGTGTCCGCTGCACGCGCGTGTCAGGCCGCTCGCTCATGGGGAGCACTTGATCTCTATGCGCAGGTCCGACGGCCCCGCCGTGCGTGGCGCTGATTCCACGACTTCGATCGAATGCATCGGCTCCGGCGCCTGCCATCGGACAAGCCAGGAACCCTCGTGAACCGGATGATCCTTGCTGGGTTGATCGACTACCGAGCCGTCGGCACGCCGATACCGCACGTGCGGCGAGCTGCCTCCGGTGTCCCAGCTCAGGAAGAAACTCGGCCAGCGATGATGATGCATCGGGATCGTCGATCCGGCCGGCGGAACGGTTACTTCGAGCACACGCACCAACGCGTTCTCAAAGACGACCTTATGCGTTCCGGCCGCCGCCTGCACCGCATCGTAGCCATCCGGAAAACTAACGTTGTCCGCCTGATGCGCGAACCGGAAGGCGACACACGACGTCACCGCCAGCGCGATCCCGAATGACCAACGGAGGCGACGCAGACGAAACGGCCGTGAACCCATTCGCCACTCCTATCGGTTCGAGCCTGTGCCAGCCCGAGACAGACCTCGAGCGGCCTAACGGTCCGCGCGTCAGCGGCGAGCGAGGAGGCGACGAGCGAGTCCGCTGCACGCGCATGTCAGGCGGCGACGGTCGCGTGATGGCGGCGAGTCTTCCTGGAATCACTTTGACGTCTTCCTCCGCGTGGCCTTCCTCTTCG
>Ga0070667_100000714_pt1 | contig 31992 bp, 31 predicted proteins | sample KBSS33metaG_FD_64659 | JGI IMG/M metagenome (GOLD analysis project Ga0070667, IMG submission 64659) | Switchgrass rhizosphere microbial communities from Kellogg Biological Station, Michigan, USA - KBS S3-3 metaG | ecosystem: Host-associated > Plants > Roots > Rhizosphere > Soil ...
GGGCGGGCGCTCGACTGGCCGCCGTCGACCGGCAGGATCGTCCCGGTCGTGAAGCTCGAGGCGTTGGAGGCGAAGTAGAGGGCGGCGCCGGCGATCTCCGGCGGCTGGCCGGCGCGGCGTAGCGCGAAAGCTCGGGCCGAGTGCTCGAACGCGTCCCAGTCCCAGTGCTCGGAGATGTCGGTCGCAAACGGCCCGCACATGATGCAGTTGACCCGGACCTTCGGGCCGAAGGCTTCCGCGAAGCCGACCGTCAGCGCGTTCAACCCCGCTTTCGCGGCGCCGTAGGCGAGCGAGTCGCCGCGGACCAGGGTGGCGCCGACGCTGGAGATGTTGATCACCGAGCCGCCCTCGCCCTCGGCCATCCGCGTCGCGACCTTTGCGGTGAGCCGGTAAGGGCCCTTGACGTTGACCGCCATCGTCTTCTCCCAGAGCTCCTCGGTGAGGCCCAGCGGGTCCGGGTAGAGCGGCGCGATGCCGGCGTTGTTGACGAGGACGTCGACCCTGCCGAAGCGCTCGAAGGCGGCGTCGGCCAGCGCGTCGACCTGCTCCCAGCTGCCGACGTGGCAGGCCTGGGGGAGGGCCTCGCGGCCGAGCGCCCGCACCTCCTCGGCGACCTGCTCGCAGGCCTCCTGCTTGCGGCTGGAGACGACGATGTCGGCGCCGGCGGCGGCGAAGGCGAGGACGATCTCGTGACCGAGGCCGCGGGTGCCGCCGGTGACGAGCGCGACCCGGCCGCTGAGGTCGAAGAGCTCGGCCGGGGTGCTCGGCCGCTCACCGCTCATGCGTTGGCGACCCGCTTGACACTCGTGGCGAGGGCACGCCCGAGCAGCCGTTCGTGGTGCTCGGCGTCGCCGAACTGCGAGCCGCGCAGGTTGATCCGGCGCAGGTAGCGGTGCGCGTCGTGCTCCTCGGTGAAGGCGATGCCGCCGAAGACCTGCATCGCGCCGTGGGCGATCTCGCGACTGGCCCGCGTCGTGAAGGCCTTGGTGATCGAGGCCGACTGCCGGGCCTCGGCGGCGTCGTCGTCGAGCGCCGCGGCGCTGTAGAGGATCGAGGACCAGGAGGCGGACTCGCTCACGTACATCTCGGCGAGGATGTGACGGAGCGCCTGGTTGCTGCCGATCGTGCGGCCGAACTGGCGGCGCTGACCGGCGTATTCGGTCGCCAGGGCGAGCATCGTCGCCGCGGCCCCGCTCGCCTCGGCAGCGGCGAGCAGGCCGCCGATCGCCTCGAGCCGCTCGATCGCTGCCGTCGCGGCGGCGCCGGAGAGGAGGCGGTCGGAGCCGACCGCGACGGCAGCTAACGAGAGGCGGGAGAGGGGGAGGGAGGTATCGATCGAGTCCTGGGCGGTCAGCTCGACGCCGGCGGCGTCGGCGGGAACCAACGCCAGCACCGGCTCCTCGTCGTCGCGGCAGACGACGAGCAGCTCCTCGGCGCCGGCCGCCTCGACAGCGCACTTCTCGCCCGCCAGCGAACCGCCGGTGAGGCGAGTGGTCAGGGTCTCGGCCGTCCAGCCGCCGCCCGGCTCGAGGAAGGCGATCGCGACCGCTGCCGGCACCTCGGCGAGCGCCGCGAAGCCGGCGGGCGGCTCGTCGACTGCCTGGATCGCATAGCGGGCCGCGGCGCTGCCGAGGTAGGGGATAGCGGCGAGATGGGCGCCGAGGTTGCGGGCGATCAGGCAGAGCTCGACCGCGCCGAGCGCTTCCGGGTCGACCATCAGGCCGCCGAACTCGACGATCTTCTCCCAGACCTCGCCGCGGTCGCCGCCGCTGCGTTCGAGCAGCGTCTCGACCGAGCCGCTCAGCAGCTTCTGCTCGTCGGTCAGCTCGAGGTCCATCTCAGCTCACCGGCAACTTCAGGATGCGGTCGGCGATGATCCCGCGCTGGATCTGCTGGCTGCCGCCGTAGACGCTGGCCGCGCGCGAGTAGAGGTAGGTCTCGTACCAGAACTCATTCGCGGCGCGGCGCTCCGGGTCGCCATCGAAGAGGGTCGGGCCGAGGACGTCGAGGGCGGTCGAGGTGAGCAGCTGCTCGGCCTCGGCGCTGAGCAGTTTCACGGTCGAGCTGTCCTCGCCGACCGCCCCCCCTTTGAGGAACTCGCCGACGGTGCGGTAGGCATGGTGACGCAGTACCTCGATGCCGATCATCGCCCGGGCCAGCTCGACCTGCGTCGTCTCGCCGTCGAGCAGCGCTGCTCCGTCGACCTCGCGCTCCGCCGCTTCGGAGACGAGCCGGTCGAGCCAGGTGCGCAGCCTGACCTGGCGCGGTAGCGCCGCGGTGCCACGCTCGTGGCCGAGCGTGTACATCGTGATCGCCCAGCCCTGTCCGCGCTCGCCGAGCAGGTTCTCCTTCGGCACCGCGACCTCGTCGAGGAAGAGCTCGACGAACTCGGCGTGGCCGGTGATCTGGGTCATCGGCCGCACCTCGAGGCCAGGCGAGTCCATGTCCATGATCAGCAGCGAGATGCCGTGGTGCTTCTTCTCACCCTCATCGGTGCGGGCGAGGACGCCGCAGTGGCTCGCGAACTGCCCCCAGGAGGTCCAGGTCTTCTGGCCGCTGACGAGGAAGTGATCTCCCTTGTCGACGGCGACGGTGCGCAGCGAGGCGAGATCCGAGCCGGCCTCGGGCTCGGAGAAGCCCTGGCACCAGATCTCCTCGCCGGAGAGGATCTTGGCGACGTGCTCGCGCCGCTGCTCGTCGTTGCCGAAGGCCAGCAGCGAGGGGCCGAGCACGTCGAGCCCGACGATGTTGGGGAACTCCGGGGCACCGGCCGCGGCCAGCTCCTGGTCGACGATGATCTGCTCGGCCGGCGGCCGGCCGCCGCCGCCGAACTCGGCCGGCCAGGAGCGGCCGACGTAGCCGCGCTCGTAGCAGCGCGCCTGCCAGCCCCGCAGGTAGGCGATCCGCTCGTCGAGCTGGTGGGGGACGTCCTCGTGGCGCGGGCACTCGGCGGCGAGGAAATCCCTCACTTCCGCCTGCAGCTCGCGCTCCTCGGGGCTGAGCGAGAGCTTCATGCCGCGCTCCCGAGCTTCTCGAGCACCCGCAGGCCGGCCTGGGTGAGGGGCAGGACATTGCCGCCGACGTGGTCGAAGCCGTCGCCGACCATCGAGCCGCCGGCGACCCGGTGAGCGATCCCCTGGCAGATCACGGCGATCTTGAAGTAGCCGAAGGCGGTGTACCAGTCGATCTCGGAGAGGTCGAAGCCGCTGCGCTCGGCGTAGCGCTGGGTTACCTCGGCGCGGTTGGGGAAGCCCGCGGCCTCGGTGACCGGCGGCACGACGCGGCCGGCGAGCAGGATCTCGTCGTCGTCGGGGTCGGCCCAGTAGGCGAGCAGCGCGCCGAGGTCGGAGAGCGGATCGCCGAGCGTGCTCAGCTCCCAGTCGAGGATCGAGACGATGCGGCCGGGCGCGGTCGGGTGGAGGATCGCGTTGTCGAGGCGGTAGTCGCCGTGGACGATCGCGGCCGGCTGCTCGGCCCGTGGGAGCCGGGCGGCGAGGCCGTCGCGCAGCCGCTCGAGCTCGGGCAGGTCCTCGAACTTCGAGGCGTCCCACTGCTTCGACCAGCGGCGGACCTGGCGCTCCATGAAGCCCTCGGGCCGGCCGAAGTCGCCGAGACCGACGGCCTCCGGGTCGACCTTGTGCAGGTCGGCGAGGACGTCGATCAGGGCGTCGCCCACCGCGCGCCGCTGCGACGGCTCGTCGGCGTATCCCGCCGGCAGCCGGTGGCGGCAGACGTGGCCGACCACGCGCTCCATCACGAAGCAGGAGAAGTCGAGCTCCTCGCCGGCCTCGGTCGCGGCGAGGGTGCGGGGAACCGGCACCGGGGTGTCGGCAAGCGCCGAGATCACCCGGTACTCGCGCGCCATGTCATGGGCGGTGGGGAGGATGTGCCCGAGCGGCGGGCGGCGGACGATCAGCTCGCCGGCGCCGCAGTGGACCGCGTAGGTGAGGTTGGAGTAGCCGCCGGAGATCAGCGAGACCGAGCACTCGAGCCAGCGCTCGTCGAAGAGGTGACGGGCGAGGAAGGGACCGATCACCTCCGGCTCGCAGCCGGTGCTCAGCGGTCGGTCGACGTCTGGGGTGGACGTGCTGGTGTCAGGCACTCTCTCGGCGCTCCCTGATACGGCGTGGGCGGGCAACCTCTCCAGCCCGAGCCTACCACAAAATTTGACTCGACTTCAGTTTAGGAAAAGGCGTCGGCTCGTGCTTCGTGGAGCTCGCGCAGCTGCCGCTTCAGAACCTTGCCGGCCGCGTTGCGCGGCAGCTCGGAGACGAAGACGATCGCCGAAGGCTTCTTGTAGCCCGCGAGGTGTTGGCGGCAGTGGGCGAGGAGCTCGTCGGGGTCGGGCTCGGCGCCGGCGGCCGGGACGACGACGGCGAACGGCGTTTCGACCCAGCGCCGGTGCGGCACCCCGACCACGGCCACGTCGGCGACCGCCGGATGCGCCGCCAGCACCCGCTCGACCTCGGCCGGGTAGACGTTCTCGCCGCCCGAGACGATCATGTCCTTCTTGCGGTCGACCACATAGAGGAAGCCCTCCTCGTCGGCGCGCAGCAGGTCGCCGCTGTGGAACCAGCCGCCGGCGAACGCCTCGGCGTCGGCCTCGGGCCGCTGCCAGTAGCCGCGCATCACCTGGAGGCCGCGGTAGACGAGCTCGCCGACCTCGCCGCTCGCGACGTCGTCGCCTGCCTCGTCGACGATGCGCGCGACTACGCCGGCGATCGGCTTGCCGACTGAGCCGAGCTTGCGCAGCGAGTCGCCCCCCTTCAGCATCGTCGTCGTCCCCGCCATCTCGGTCTGGCCGTAGGCGCTGACGATCGCCGCTGCGGGCAGGGTGCGCTCGATCAGTTCGAGCGTCTGGCGCGGCGCCGCCGAGGCACCCCAGATCGCCGTTCGCAGCGGACCCGCCGCGAGCCGCGAGGCGGCCGGCAGCGAGCAGATCTCCTGCCACTGGGTGGGCACGAAGACGCAGCGGCTAACCCGGTGGCGCAGCAGCAGCTCGATCGCCCGCTCGGGGTCGAAGCCGGTGGTCGGGGCGAGGACGCTGGTGGCGCCGAGGTGGACGAAGGGGAGCAGCCCGTTGAGCCCGCCGATGTGGAAGAGCGGCTGCCCGGAGAGCCAGACGTCCTCGGGCCCGGCGCCCACCTCCTCGATCCAGGCGAGCGTGCTGGCAACCAGGTTCGAGTGGGTCAGCATCGCCCCCTTCGGGCGCCCGGTGGTGCCCGAGGTGTACATCAGGAAGGCGAGGTCGTCGCCGGCGAGTGTTGGCCGGGGCGCCGGGGCGGCGCCGGCCATCGCCCCCTCGTAGGCGTCGAAGCCGGGCGGCGGCCCGCCGACCGCGAGCCGCAGCCGCGGAGCGCCCGCCGCGGTCGCGGCTGCCGCCGCGAGGTCGAGCAGGCCCTCGTCGGCGATCAGCGCCGCGGCGCCGCTGTCCTCGAGGATGAAGGCGATCTCCTCGGCGACGAGCCGAAAGTTGACCGGGACCGGGCAGGCGCCGGCCATCTGGCAGCCGAAGAAGGCCTCGACCAGCTCGATCGAGTTGTGCATCAGCAGCGCCACGCGGTCGCCCGGCGCGACGCCGCGCTCGGCAAGCGCCGCGGCGAGGCGGTTGCCACGCTCCTCGAGCTCGGCGTAGGTGCGCTCCTCCTCGCCGAAGACGAGCGCGAGCCCACCGGGGCGAGCGGCGGCGCTGCGGCTGAGCATCTCGGGGACCGTTGTTGGTTTCATGAACTGAATTCAATAAGCTAACTGGTGGTGATTGGGCTCGGAGACAAGGTGATCCTCGTGACCGGGGCCAGCTCCGGACTGGGCGCGCGCTTCGCCCGGGTCCTGGTCGAGGCCGGGGCCCGCCCGGTTCTGGCCGCTCGGCGGGCCGAGCGCCTCGAGCAGCTCCGCACCGCGCTCGGGCCCGACACGGTCGACGCCGTCGCCTGCGACGTCAACGACACGGCCGATCGCGAGCGCCTCGTCGCGACCGCGTTCGAGCGCCACGGCCGGATCGACGGCCTCGTCAACAACGCCGGCACCTCGGCCGCCGGCCCGGCGCTGAAGCTCGGCGTCGAGGCCTTCAGCGGCGTGGTCGAGACCAATCTCATCGCCCCCTTCGCGCTCTCCTGTCTGGTCGCCGAGAAAATGCGAGCGGGCGGCGGCGGCGCGATCGTCAACGTCGCCTCGGCGATGGCGATGCGCTCGATCGAGCGCCTGCCCGACGCCGCCTACGTCGCCTCCAAGGCCGGGCTGATCGGACTCACCCGCGAGCTCGCCTCGCAGTGGGGCCGGCACGGGATCCGCGTCAACGCCCTCGCCCCGGGCTTCTTCACCTCGGAGATGACCGCCGAGCTGGCCACCCTCGAGGAGGGGGCCTACCCGTCCTGGCTGCTGGCTGAGATCCCGCTCGGCCGCGCCGGCGATGAGGGCGAGCTCGACCAGGCGCTGACCTTCCTGCTCGGCGACGGCGCTACCTACCTGACCGGGCAGGTGCTGACGATCGACGGCGGGATGGTGACGCGGTGAGCGGGCGGGTGAAGATCGTCGGCTTCTGGACGGCGCCCGCCGACCCTGCCGACATCCCCGCCTTCGAGCGCGACTACATGGAGAACCACGTGCCGATCGCAGCGCGGCTGCCGGGGCTGGTGCGGCTGGGGACGATCCGGGTCGCCGACGGCTGGCAGGGGTCGGAGCCGGAGCACTACCGGATCGTCGAGGCCGAGTTCGAGAGCCGCGAGGCGCTCGAGGCCGCCTTCTCGACCCCCGAGTTCACAGCGATGCGGGCCGACCGCCAGCGGCTGATCGACACCTACGGCGTCTCGAACCGGGCCGAGATGGGCGAGCTGGTCATCGCCGACCTAGGAAACTGAAATGAGGTCAGTTAAAATACGAGCTCGGCGCGGAACGCCGGAGAGGACGGGAAGATGAGCCAGGGTGGACGAGAGGTGGTGATCGCCGCCGCGGTGCGGACGCCGATCGGGCGCGGGCATCCGGAGAAGGGGATCTACAAGGACTCCCACCCCTCGCACCTGCTCGCCGCCGTCTACGCCGAGGTGGTCGCCCGCGCCGGCATCGACCCGGCCGAGGTCGGCGACGTGATCGCCGGCTGCGTCTCCCAGTTCGGCGAGCAGGGCTACAACGTCGGCCGCAACGCCTGGCTCGAGGCCGGCCTGCCGATCACGACGCCGGCGACGACGATCGACCGCCAGTGCGGCTCCGCCCAGCAGGCGGTCAATTTCGCCTCCTCGCTGATCGCCTCCGGGATCCACGACTGCGTGATCGGCGCCGGGGTGGAGCACATGGGCCACCTGCCGATGACCGCGCAACCGCGGACCGAGGAGCTGTTCGGGGTGGCGATGACCCCGGAGCTGCTGGCGCGCCACGAAATCGTCGGCCAGGCGCTCGGCGCCGAGATGATCGCCGAGGAGTACGAGGTGAGCCGCGCCGAGTGCGACGAGCTCGGCCTGGTCTCTCAGCAGCGGGCGGCGCGGGCCGCCGAGGCGGGCGACTTCGAGCGCGAGATCGTGCCGATCGCGGTCAACGGCGACACCCACACCGCCGACCAGGGGATCCGGCCGGGGACGACCCTGGAGGGCCTCGCCGAACTGCAGCCCGCCTTCAAAGCGGACGGTCGCCACACCGCCGGCAACTCGTCGCAGATCTCCGACGGCGCCGCTGCGGTGCTGCTGATGTCGCGCGAGAAGGCCGAGGAGCTGGGAGTCGAGCCGCGGGCTCGCATCGTCGACCACACCACCGTCGGCTGCGACCCGGTGAAAATGCTCGAGGGCCCGATCCCGGCTACCGCGGCGATCCTCGAGCGCAACTCGATGCAGCTCGACGACATCGACCGGGTCGAGATCAACGAGGCCTTCGCGGCGGTGGTCGGCGCCTGGCGCCGCGAGTACTCGCCCGACATGGACAAGGTCAACGTGCGGGGCGGCGCGATCGCGCTCGGTCACCCGCTCGGCTCGACCGGCGCCCGCCTGATCACGACGCTCCTGCACACGCTCGAGGACGAAGACCAGCAGCTCGGCTTCGTGACGATGTGCTGCGGCGGCGGGCTCGGGACCGCGACCCTGATCGAGCGGGTCTAACCGATGCCCTCCCTCGGACAGCCGTTCGAGCTGGCCGAGGGCACCACCCTGCGCAACCGGATGGTCGCCACCGCGCATGGCCGGGCGGCGGTCGTCGACGGGCTGCCGACCGCCGCCGATGCCGAGTACTGGCGGCGAGTCTCCGCCGGCGGCATCGCGATGTGCATCTCGGGCGGCACCGTGACCGCGCCCGAGTCGACCTCGCGCGGCCGCATCTTCGGCGAGGCCTGGCGCGCCGACGGGGTCGAGGCCCTGGCGCTGCGGGCCGAGGCGATGCACGAAGGCGGGGCGGTAGCGGTTCTGCAGCTCGTCCATCTCGGCCGCGAGACCCTCGGCGCCGAGACCTACTACCACCCGGTGGCCCCCTCGGCGGTCCGCTCGCCGCGCGAGCCGACCGCGCCACGGGCGCTCGACGACGACGAGCTCGAGGCGCTGCTCGAGGGCTTCCGTGTCTCCGCCGCCAACGCTTACGCGGCCGGCTTCGACGCGGTCGAGCTGCACGCGGCGCACGGCTATCTCCTCGGGCAGCTGCTCTCCCCGCTCGTCAACCGGCGGCCCGGGGCGGAGACGCTGGAGGGGCGGATCGAGCCGGTGATGCGGCTGGCCCGCGAGGTCCGCGCCGCGGCGCCGGTCGGCAAGCTGCTCGGAATCCGTTTCTCGGTCGGCGACGAGGACGACTCGGGGCTCGACCTCGACGACACCCTCGAGCTGCTCGCCAAGCTCGATCCGGCGCTCGACTGGGTCAACCTCACCGTCGGCATGCGCTCGCACTACATCGCCGACATGGCGACGACGAGCCCGCCGCTGCTCGACCGGGTCGCGGCGCTGCGCGGCGCCACCGAGCTGCCGCTGCTGATCTCCCACGGCTTCCGCGACGGCGAGGCGATGCAGCAGGCGCTCGATTCCGGCGCCGACCTGGTCGGGACGGCGCGGACGCTGATCGCCGACCCCGAGGCGCCACGCAAGATCCTCGCCGGTGAAGGCGCGGCGGTGCGGCCCTGCGTCGCCTGCAACGAGGACTGCCGCTCCTTCGACCCGGCCCTGATGTGCACCGTCAACCCCTACCTCGGCGCCCCCGGCGACCGGGTGCGCCGGGCGATGCCGCTGCTCCGCGGCGAGCTGCGGCCGGAGCCGCGCCGGATCGCGATCGTCGGTGGCGGACCGGGCGGCCTCGAGGCGGCCCTCACGCTGCAGGCGGCCGACGGTGTCGAGGTGGTCCTCTTCGAGCAGGGCGAGGAGCTCGGCGGCGGCCACGCGCTGATCGGCCGGGCGCCGGGCCGCAGCGGCTGGCTGCGCCTGGTCCGCTTCTACCGCGACAACCTCGACCACTCGCGGGTGGAGGTGCGACTGCGGACCCCCGCCGAAGCCGCGGACCTCGCCGAGTTCGACGCGGTGATCGCGGCGCCGGGGGCGACCGAAGTTCTGCCCGAGTGGGCGCAGGGCGCCCGCACCGTCAGCGAGGCGGTCGTGGCCGGCGCCGAGGATCTCGCCGGCGCCGAGCACCTGGTCGTCGTCGACGACGGCTTCGCCTGGTGGCCGCACGCGATGGCGATCGAGCTCGGCGTCGCCGCCGGGGTCGGTCGCATCACCCTCCTCACCCCTGGCGTCGCCTTTGCCATGGGCCTGCCGGCCGAAGGGCGCAGCCAGATGCTGCGGCGCCTGCGGGGGAAGCTGCCGCTCTCGATCCGGCCGCTGACGACCCCGACCGCGTTCGCCGACGGCGCGGTCGCGCTGCGCGACGGCGGCGGCGCCGTCGAGCGGATCGGTGCCGACGCCGTGATCGTCGTCGGCGAACGCCGGCCCCGGGAGTGGAGTGAGCTCGTACTCCCGGACGGCCCGCCGGTCATGGTCGTCGGGGACGCCGTCAACCCGCGCCGCACCGCCCACGCGATCAGCGAGGGCAGGGCGGCGGCCGCGGCGATCCTCGAGGGGCGCCTGGGCGACGTCGAGCGCGTCGCGGCGGTGGCATGAATTGAGGTCGGGTTTGCGCTGTACAGTTCGCCGCAATCTTGTGAAGACTCGAGCAGGGAGCAATTCGCGTGCCTAGAAGCAAAAACGGGCCGAAAGCGCCACAGAAAAACGCCGAGCCGAAACCTTCGGCGCGGAACAAGCGGGCCGAGATCCTCACCGTGGCCACCGACTACTTCGGCCAGCAGGGCTACGAGGACACCAAATGGGCCGACGTCGCGGCGGCGGTAGGCGTCGGCTCGACGGCGCTCTACCACTACTTCGAGTCGAAGCTGCACTGCCTCTACGTGATCATGGCCGAGGCGATCGAGGACTTCCGCCAGGAGTTCGACCAGGTCACCGCGGAGCTCGAGTTCGCCGAGGGCCTCGAGGCGGTCCTGCGGGCGGGCTTCGACCTGACCGAGCACGAGGTCCAGCGCAACCGCGTCCTCGTCGCCGAGCAGGGCCTGGTCGGCAGCCGCCGCAACTCGCCCCGCGAGGAGGAGGCGCGCCAGGTCGCCCGCGCCCGCACCCACGACCTCGAGGTCGTCTGGGCAACCCACCTGGCCCGCGGCATGCAGCAGGGCCTGGTCCCCGAGGCCGACCCGCAGCTCCTCGCCCGCGCCGTCCTCGGGCTCTACAACAGCATCTTCCACTGGTACCGGCCCGGCGGCATCCTCTCGCTGAAAGAGGTCGAGGACTTCTTCGTCCCCCGCCAGCTGGCGATGATCGGCCTCGCCGACGTCCGCACCGGCTAGCTGGCGCATTAGTCGCCTAGCTGGCGACGAATGCGCCAATCGCGCTAGAGCGCGGCGGCTTTTTCGAGGTAGGGGCGGGCCTCGCGGCGGGCGATCGTCATCCGGTGGACCTCGTCGGGGCCGTCGACGAAGTGGAGGATGCGGGCGGTCGCGTACATCTCCGCCAGCAACTGGTCCTGGGAGACGCCGCTGGCGCCGAAGGACTGGATCGCCCAGTCGACGACCTTGGTCGCCAGGTCGGCGGTGGCGACCTTGATCGCCGAGACCTCGAAGCGGGCGCCCTTGTTGCCGACCGTGTCCATCAGCCAGGCGGTCTTGAGGACCAGCAGCTTGACCTGTTCGATCTGGATCCGCGACTCGGCGATCCAGTGCTGGACGACGCCGTGCTCGATGATCGGGCGGCCGAAGGTGGAGCGGCCGGAAGTCCGCTCGAGCATCATCTCGACCGCGCGTTCGGCCAGTCCGATCGCCCGCATCGCGTGGTGGATGCGGCCCGGCCCGAGGCGCTCCTGGGCGAGCCGGAAGCCTTCGCCCTCCTCGCCGAGCAGGTTCTCGGCGGGGACGCGGACTTCGTCGTAGACGATTTCGGCGTGCCCGCCGTGCGGCCCGTCGTTGTAGTTGAAGACCTTCATCGAGCGGCGGATGTCGACGCCGGGCGTCTCGGGGTCGACGAGGATCATGCTCTGGCGCCGGTGGCGCTCGGCGTTGGCGTCGCTGACCCCCATCACGATCAGCAGCTTGCAGCGAGGCGACATCGCCCCCGAGGTCCACCACTTGGTCCCGTTGATCACGTACTCGTCGCCGTCACGGACGATCGTCGTCTCGATGTTGGTCGCGTCGGAGGAGGCGACCGCCGGCTCGGTCATCGAGAAGGCCGAGCGAATCTCGCCCTCGAGCAGCGGCTCGAGCCAGCGGCGCTTCTGCTCGTCGGTGGCGAACAGCGAGAGCAGCTCCATGTTGCCGGTGTCAGGGGCCGAGCAGTTGAAGGCCTCCGGCGCCATCCAGAGGTTGCGCCCCATCACCGCGCACAGCGGCGCGTACTGGAGGTTGGTGAGGCCGGCGCCATCGCCGTGGGTGCGCGGCAGGAAGAGGTTCCAGAGACCGCGCGATCGGGCCTCGGCCTTGAGCTCCTCGATGATCGGCGGCGTGTCCCATGGGTTCGCCATTGCCTCGACCTGCTCGCGGAAGGTCTCCTCGGTCGGGTAGACGAACTCCTCCATGAAGGCTTCGATCTGCTCGAGCAGGTCGGTGGTCGTCTGGTCGTACGCGAAGTCCATTGCTTGGCCTTTCAGGTCAGGGTCAGGCCGCCGTCGACGACGAGCGTCTGACCGGTTACGAACGAGGACAGGTCGGAGGCGAGAAAGGCGACGGCGCCCGCCAGGTCGTCGGGGACGCCGAGCCGGCCGAGTGGGGTGCGGTCGATCATCTGCCGCTTGCGCTCCTCGGTCAGGGTAGTGGTCAGGCCGCTGTCGACCTGGCCGGGGGCGAGCGAGTTGACGCGGATCCCGAAGTCGCCGAGCTGGACCGCGAGGTCACGGGTGAGGTGGACGACCGCCGCCTTCGAGGTGGTGTAGGGGACCACCTTCGACACCGAGCGCTGGAAGGAGAGCATGGCGCCGACCGAGGAGACGATGATGACGTTGCCGCCGCGCTCACGCAGGTCGCTGAAGGCGCTCTGGACGGCGAAGAAGGGCCCGTCGACGTTGAGTGCGAAGACGCTTCGCCAGCGCTCCGGCGGGATCTCCCAGACCTCCCCCCAAGCGTAGCCGCCGGCGTTGAAGACGAGCAGGTCGAGCGGCCCGACCTCGCGGCGGAAGTCGTCGGTGAGGGTGGCGACGCCGTCGGCGCTGGAGGCGTCGCCGGCGATCGCCGCGACGCCGTTGCCGTAGGCGTCGCGGAGCTCGTCGGCGATCGTCTCGCAGCGCTCGCGGTTGCGCGCGGCAAGCCCGACGTTGGCGCCGAGCGAGCCGAGCGTGTGGGCGATCGTGCGGCCGATGTCGCCGCTGCCGCCGATCACGAGCGCGTTGCGGCCGTCGAGCCGCATCAACTCGTCGAAGGCCAGCGGCGCCACCGCTCCGCTGGCTACTGCCCGGTCCAGACCGGGTCGCGCTTCTCGAGGAAGGCCTGCACGCCCTCCTTGGCATCGGCGCTCTGGTGGACGACGTTGCAGGTCATCGTCTCGAGCGTGATCAGCGACTCGCTGTCGGCATCGAGGCCGCGGTTGGCCGCCGCCTTAGTCATGTGCATGCAGAACGGGCTCTTGTCGATCAGCGGCCCGCAGAAGTCGAGCGCCGCCTGCTCCAGGTCGGCGGCGGGGGCGACCGCGTTGGCGAGGCCCCACTCGTAGCATTCGCGGCCGCTCAGCAGCTTGCCGGTCAGCATCAGCTCCTTGGCTTTGCGCATGCCGACGTAGCGCGGGAGGCGGTAGATCGGCCCGGCGCCACCGAAGAGGGCGCGGCGGATGTGGAAGTCGCCGATTTTCGCCTCCTCGGCGACGACCGCGAAGTCGCAGGAGATGAAGAGCTCGAAGCCGCCGGCGACCGCGTAGCCCTCGACGACGGCGATCGTCGGCTTGCGCAGGTTGTAGATCCGGTCGTAGGTGCGGGCGGAGACCTGGGCGATCTCGATTGATTTGGTCGTCGTCGCCAGGAACTCGCTGTTCAGCATGTTGAGGTCGGCGCCGGCGCAGAAGGTGTTGCCGCGACCGCGGAAGCAGACGGCGAGCGCCTCGGGGTCCTGCTCGGCGCGCTCGACGGCAGCGCCCATCTGCATCAGCAGCTCCCAGTTGACGCAGTTTTTGACCTCCGGCCGATTGAGCCAGATCCAGGCGACCCCGTCCCGGACTTCGTACTGGATGTATTCCGGCGCGCTGGCGCCGTTCGTCGCCTCCGCGCTCTGCGTTTCCGTGCTGCTCATGACTCTCCCTCGTAGATGTCCTAAAAAAATGAAGTGAGTTCAAATCATACTGCATGAGGAGGAAAAGTAAACAGGCCGATTCCGCAACTGAGGTGGAATCAACAAACGGGAAAAGGGGAGGGTGGGGACTGCCCGCCCGCGGCTTCGATCAGCGCGAAAGCACCGTGCAGGCGCTTACCCCAGGCGCGCCGTACACATGCGTGAAGCCCACCTTGGGCTCGCCCGGAACCTGCCGCTCGCCGGCCCGGCCGCGGAGCTGCCGCACCACCTCGACCACCTGACGCAGGCCGGAGGCGCCGATCGGCTCACCGTTGGCGAGGCAGCCGCCGTCGGTGTTGACCGGCAGGCGGCCGGTGATCTCGGTGGCGCCTTCGGCGATCAACTGCTCCTGCTCGCCGTCGGCGCAGAAGCCGGTCTCGGCCAGGTGCATCAACTCGGCCCCCGACTCGGTGTCCTGGAGCTGGGCGACGTCGACGTCCTCGGGCCCGATTCCGGCTCCCTCGAAGGCCGCCCGTGCCGCTTCCGCCGTCGGCGGCGTGCCGTCCTCGACCGGGATCGAGGGGCTGTAGACCTCGAACGAGCCGAACTTGCGGGTGCGGAAGGCGACCGAGCGCAGGTAGACGGGGTCGGAGGCGATCTCACGCGCCCGCCCGCCGCGGGCGAGCACGAGCGCCGCGGCGCCCTCGCCCGGCGAGCAGAACATGAACTGGGTGAGCGGATCGTTGACCATCCGCGAATCGAGGATCTCCTCGACGCTGAGCGGCCGGCGCCGCCAGGCGTTCTCGTTGCGCGAGCCGTTGACGAAGGCCTTGGCGGCGACCCTGGCGAGCGTCTCGTTGCTGATCCCGTGCAGCTCCATGTAGCGCTGGATCTTCATCGCGAAGAACTGGGTGGTCAGCATCAGGCCGGTCTCGCCGTACCAGGAGCCGATCCCCCATTCCTCCGGCAGCGCGTTGAACGCCCCGGGCGGATGCTTGTCGAAGCCGACGACGACCGCCACGTCGGCCTCGCCGGCGACGATCATCGCGTGAGCGGTGGTCAGCGCCGAGCCGCCGGTGGCGCAGCCGTTCTTGACGTTGATGAAGGGGATGCCGGTGAGGCCGAGCACAGAGACCGAGGTGTCGGCATTGCCCGCCGCGTCGGAGCCGCCGGCGGCGAACTGGACGTCCTCCCAGCTCAGGCCTGCGTCGGCGAGGGCGGCGCGGGCCGCGATCGCCGCCATCTCGAGTCCGCTGACCCCCTCGTGACGGCCGAAGGGATGGAGGCCGGCGCCGACGATCGCGACGTCGTCGGAGCCGTTCACGCTCGCGGCCGCGGCGCTCATTGCTCGCCCTCCGCCAGCGGCCGGAAGCCGAAGGTGACGGCCTCGCTGCCGTCGGCGCGCCGGGCCGGCAGCAGGGTCAGCTCCATCGCCATCCCGATCCGCAGCGCCTCGGGGTCCGCCACGCTCAGCAGCGACTCGACCCGGCACTCGCCGGGCAGCTCGACGTAGCCGACGCCGTAGGGCTCGAACTCGTCGGTCTCGGGACCGCCGACATAGGGCGGGGTCTTCGGCCGGAAGCGCTGGACCGTCCAGCTCCACAGATCGCCGCGCCGGGCGAGCAGGTGCTCCTCGACGTCGGTTGAGGTGCAGCGCGCGCAGGAGCTCTGGCGGGGGAAGGTGACGGTGCCGCACTGCCGGCAGCGCGAGCCGATCAGCCGCGGGCCGTCGGCGGTCTCGGTGAAGAGCCCGTCGGCGATCGCCTCCACCGAGCGCGCCTCAGGCACGGATCGCGGCGGCGCCGGTCTGGACGCTGCTGATCGTTTCGGGACTGAGGTCGTCGCGCTCGATCTGACCGACGAACCTGCCGTCGCGCATGATCAGGGCGCGGTCGCAGGTGTCGCAGATCTCGGCGTCGTCCGAGGAGGCGATCACGACCGTCGCGCCTTCGGCGGCGGCTTTGCGGGCGAGCGCGTGGATCGTCGCCTTGGCCTGCACGTCGACCCCCTGCGTCGGCTCGTCGAGGAGGACGACCCGCGGTTTCATCCGCAGCCACTTCGCCAGCACCACCTTCTGCTGGTTGCCGCCCGAGAGCGAGTCGAAGACCGCCTCGGGGCGGGGGGGACGGACGTCGAGCTCCTTGATCCATTCGCGCGTTTCGGCCCGCTCCTCGGCCTTGCTGAGGTGGGCGCCGATGCCCGAATGGCGCTTCAGGTCGGGCAGCGTGAAGTTTTCGCGCACGGTGAGGTCGACGATGCTGCCGCTGCCGGTGCGGTCGGCGGGGACCAGCGCGATCCCGGCGGCGACCGACTTGGTCGGGTGCGGCGGCGCCGCCTTGCCGTCGACCAGCACCTCGCCGCTGCGGGGCAGGGCCCCGAACAGCAGCCGCAGGATCTGCTCGCGACCCGAGCCGGTCAGCCCAGCGATCCCCAGCACCTCGCCGCTGTAGGCGGTGAAGGAGACGTCGTCGACGACGGTGCCGCAGAGCGAGCGCACCTCGAGCACCGGCGTGCTCGGGATGCTCGTGTCGCGGTCGATCCGCGGGCTGAGCTGGACGTCGCCGCACATCATCGCGACGAGCCGGTCTTCGTCGAGGTCGGTGGTGGCGTGGGTGCCGACGACACGGCCGTCGCGCAGCACCGTGACCCGGTCGGCGATCGCGAACACCTCATCGAGATGATGGGAGATGTAGATCACGCCGAGCCCTTTGGCGCGCACCCGCGCGATCGCCTCGAAGAGCACCGAGACCTCGTTGCTCGGCAGCGAGGCCGTCGGCTCGTCGACGACGAGGACCCGCGCCTGCTCCCAGTTGTGAAGCGCCCGCGCGATCGCGATCCCGGTTCGCTCCGCCGCGCCGAGCTGGCCAACCGGCCGCCGCACCTCGAAGTCATAACCGAGCGCCCGGATCCGCTCGCGGGCATCGCGGCGCGCCGCCCGCCACCTGATCCGGCCGCCGAAGCCGGTCGCGTAGCCCTCGCCGAGGGCAAGGTTCTCGACGGTGTCGAGGGTCGAGACCAGCCCGAGGTCCTGGTGGACGAAGCGGAAGCCGAGTTCGCGTGACGCGGCGGGGTCGTGGATCGTCACCTCCTCGCCGCCGAGGGTGATCGTGCCGCCGGGATCGGGGTGGTGGTAGCCGGCGAGGACCTTGATCATCGTCGACTTGCCCGAGCCGTTCTGGCCGACCAGCGCGTGGACCTCGCCGGGGCGCAGGTCGAAGTCGGCCGAGTCGAGGGCGAGCGTCCCCGGGAACGTCTTCGAGAGGTTCTGGATGTCGAGTACGGGCTCGATCGAGCCCTGCGTCGGCTGCGCGTCGGCCATCGCTCAGCCCGCCCCGCCGCTGGTCGCCGGCTGTGACGCCCCTGGCGGGTGCTCGCCGCCCTCGGGGTCCGCGGTGGATCCCCGCCGCGCCTCCTTCAGCTTCTGCGCCACCGGCCTGGCGGCGAGGGCGACGGCGATGATCAGCGAGACGCCCTGGAACAGCGGCTGGCTCCAGACCGCGGCCGAGCTGGCCGAGAGCAGCAGCCCCTGGATGCCGAAGGCGAGGGCGAAGTAGGCGATCAGCGTCCCCCAGACGTTGGGCCGCTGCGAGAGCTGGGAGGCGCCGAGGAAGACCGCGGCGACTGCCGGGAAGAGGTAGCCGGGGCCGATCGTCGAGGAGAAGACGCCGCTGCGCATCGAGTAGATGACGCCGGCGAGGCCGGCGATCCCGCCGGAGGCGATCAGCGAGACCCAGATGATCCGGTCGGTCTTGACGCCGGACAGGCGCGCCGCCTCCTGGTTGCCGCCGGTCGCGAACAGGTAGCGGCCGACCCGGGTGAACTCGAGCACGTACCAGAGGACGACTGAGATTCCGATCAGGTAGAAGAGGACCTGGGGGATGCCGAAGAGGTCATTGACGCCGGCGTTCGACCACGATTCGGGGAATTCGCCGACCAGCTGTTTGTTGTCTGAGATCAGCAGCACGGCGGCGAGCAGGACCTGGCTGACGCCGAGCGTGGCGATGAACGAGTTGACGTGGAGGCGGACAATGATGAAGCCGGAGACCGCGCCGACGCACATGCAGGCGCCGACTGCGATCAGTGCCATGACCACCGGCGGCAGGCTCGAGTGGAGCGAGAGATAGACCATGATCGCCAGCGACAGCGACATCAGGGCGCCGATCGAGAGGTCGTACTGGGCGCAGGCGAGGGGGACGAGGAAGGCGAGGGCGAGGACGCAGGTGACGACGCCGCCGCTGAAGACCAGGTTGTAGGTCGTGCTGGTCAGGAACGTGCTGCCGGAGATGATCCCGAACAGCACCATGAAGAAGATCCAGAGGTAGACGGCGCTGAGCCGCCGTACCCCGAGGTAGGCGAGCCAGTTTTTGCGTTCCTCGTCCCCTGCCCCGGGGCTCCCTCCCGAGCTATTCCTGCTACTCATTACACTGTTCTCCTCGTCCCGCGCTGCGGTGACCGTGCTCGACCCATCCCGTGGCATTCGGTTTCCTCCTTGGACGGCAACCCTCCGCTCCAAATTTGACTTCAATTAGGCTAACGGTTCGGGCATGGAAACGTCAAGCAGCGGCGTTTGCCAAATTTGAAGTCGCCTCAAGGAATTGAGACCCGGTCGCGCCGCGGGAGGCAGTCCGAGACGCCGCGGAGTCAGTCCGAGAAGCGGATGCCGGGCGAGCGGCCGACGATGTAGCGCTTCATCCGGCCCTCCGAGTCGAGCTCCGCGGCGGTGACGAAGGTGCCGATGAACTCGCCCTCGTCGGTCCGCGTCTCGCCGAGCACCAGCTCGACGTCGCCGACCCGGGCGCTGGCCAGGATCAGGTGCCCCCAACCGCTGGTGTCGCCGGCCTCGGTGAACTCGATCAGCTCCTCGCGGCCGCCGATGAACTGACCGCAGCGGCGCTCGGTTCCGGGTGCCCAGAGGATCGCGAACTCGGCGTCGTCGGCGACCATCTCCAGCGCCGAGAGCGGCTGCTCGCCGTCGAGCGCGGCGAAGTAGCGGGCGAAGAATTCCTCGTTCATCGCTTTGCCTCCTCCTGGTGGTGACCGTTGACGCCGAGCAGGGCGAGGGAGCGGGCGACGTAGAAGTCGCGCAGCTGATCCAGGGAGATGATCCCCTCCGGGCGGTACCAGTGCCAGATGCTGTTGTAGAGACCGAGCAGCGAGCGGGTCAGGAGGCGCGGCTCGGCCTCGGGGATCGCCCCGGCCTCCATCGCCCGCGAGAGGAAGGTCGACCAGACCATTTCGACGTCGCGCGTCTCCGCGTGGGCGAGCCGCCGCGCCTGCTCCTCGCGCGGCGAGACGCGGGGCGTCGACATCAGCCCCTGCTCGGCCACGATCAGCCGGTTCTTCATCACCTCGTGCTCGTCGAGCTCGAAGGTCGACTCGAGCAGCGCCGTGATCGCGACCAGCGGGTCGTCGTAGCGGCCGCGGACGGCGTCAAAGCGTTCGCGGAAGCCGGCGACGGCGTCGGCCATGATCACGAACAGGCAGTGCTGCTTCGACTCGAAGTAGTGGTAGAGCGCGGTCGGTCCGACCCCGACGTCGCGAGCGACATCGGCCCACTTGGTGCTCTCGTAGCCTTCGCGGCCGAACCGCTCCGTCGCCGCGTAGACGATCGCGTCGAGCTTGGCGCCGTCGTCGCGGTGGTCGGAGTCGTCGATCCCGGCGCCATTCCGCGGGCTGGTTCGGCCGCGCGTGGTCACGCCGTATCCGCCTCGTGGCGGGCGAGCACCCGCTTGACGATCTCGCCCTTGACCGGCTTCAGCGACGAGGTGCGGGGGAACTCATCGAAGACCTCGATGCTCTCCGGCCAGCAGTACTTGGGGACGTCGCGGTGCTCGAGGAACTCCTGCAGCTGCTCGAGACTCGGCGCCGCTGCTCCCTCGGCGAGGATCAGCGCGGCGCAGACCCGCTCGCCGAGCCGCTCGTCGGGGAGCGGGATCAGCGCGACCTCGCGGATCGCCGGATGTTGGAGCACGGTCGGCTCGACGTCGGCGGGGACGATCTGGACGCCGCCGCGTTCGATCGTGTCCTTGCTGCGGCCGAGGTAGACCAGGTGACCGTCCTCGTCGAGGTAGCCGAGATCGCCGGTCCGGTAGCCGCCCCAGGGGGCGATCAGCTCGCGGGTCAGCTCCTCGTTGCCGAGGAAGCCGAGAAAGCGGCTGGGGCCGTTGATCTCGACCTGCCCCTCCTCGCCGCGGCCGAGCGGCTCGCCGTCGCGGTCGACGATGCGGATCTCGGTGCCGCGGTAGGGGAGGCCCTCGGTCTTCAGCACCTTCTGACGCGGTTCGCGCAGCCCGTGGGCGGTGTTGCCGGGGACCTCGGAAAGGCCGTAGTCGGCGAGGGGTGGGTGGCCGAACTGCTCTTCGGCGAGCGCCCGTCGCTCCGGAGTGAGGCCGGGTGCGGCGAAAGCCCGCATGGCCGAGAGGTCATGGGCGCTGGGGTCGGCGTCGGCGAGCGTGTCGGAGGTGTGGGTCGGCATCATCAGCACGTAGGTGATCCGCTCGCGCTCCATCACCTCGAGCGCCCTGACCGGGTCCCAGCGGCCGAGCAGGAAGCAGCGGTTGCCGCAGAGCAGGGTCGGGAAGTAGCTGAAGAGGACACTGCCGACGAAGCCGAACTCGCAGACGATCAGGTGGACGTCGTCTGCCGTCAGCTCCCAGCGCTCGCGGATCTGCTCGGTCGCGTAGCGCATCGTGTTGCCGGAGTGGAGGATCCCTTTCGGCGTCGCCGTCGTCCCCGAGGAGTGGAGGAGCAGATTCGGCTCGTCGGCCTCGAGCTGGCGCGGCGGCGCGGTGCTGGCGGGAGCGGCGAGCAGCTCGTCGAGCACCCCGGCTCCGAGCGGCAGGAACTCGTGGTGCTCGGTGGGGATCCCGGCGCACTTCTCGATCTCGCGCTCGCCGCCGAAGGCGACGAGGGCGCGGGCGTCGCACTGTTCGATCAGGGCGCCGAGCTGGGCGGCGCTGAACATCGGCGGCACCGGCGCCAGCACGGCGCCCGCTCGCATGCAGGCAACCAGCGCGACCGGAGCCTCGAGTGCGTTACGCCCGAGCACGGCTACGACGTCGCCCTTCTCGACCCCGAGCGCCGCCAGGCGCTCGGCGAGAACGCCGGCGGCGTGGTCGAGTTCGGCGTAGCTGAGCGACCGCTCGTCGGTCTCGAAGGCGACGTCGTCGGCGTGCTCGCGCAGCACCTGCTCGACGTCGGACCAGAGCGTGCGCGAGTGCCAGAACCCTTCCTCGTAGTAGCGCTCGGCCTCGGCCACGGGACTATCCACTGACATTCGCTGCCCTTCCTCCATATTCGTTTACGAGAAGCTCGCCGATTTCGCCGATCGCGTCGATCCCCGCCTCGAGCCCGCCTCCCTCGGGGACGATGTTGAACTTTCGCGCGCCGGCCTCGACGAAGGGTGCGAGGGAGGCGGCGATGTCGGCGGGGCGGCCGCAGGGGACGTAGCGTTCGAAGCGCTCCACCGGCAGGTCGTAGGCGGTTTCCATCACCGGTGCGACGGCGCTGCGGGCACGTGCCGGGTCGGAGCCGAAGCCCGCCCAGAGCTGCAGGACGTGTTCGGGCTCGGCGACCGCGCGGTCCACCGCGGCGGCGTGCTCGGCGAAGCGCTCGACCGCGGCGGCGAAGCGGCGGGGCGAGACCCAGACGCCGATCCAGGCATCGCCGAGCCGCCCGGCGCGCTCCAGCGCGGCGTCACTGCGGCCGCCGACGACGATCGGCGGCGGCGGCTCGGGGGCGGGTAGGATCGCGGCCCGCTCGACGCGGAAGAAGCGTCCGGCGTAGGTGACCTCCTCGCCGCTGATCAGCGCCCGCAGCAACTCGATCGCCTCGCTGCCGCGGGCGCCGCGGGTGCGCGGGTCGACGCCGCAGAGCTCGAGCTCGCGGGGATCGTCGCCGCCGATCCCGACCCCGAACGTGAACCGCCCGGGGGCGAGCGAGCAGAGCGTCGCGATCTGACGGGCGACCGGGGCCGGGTGGCGAAGCGTGATCACGTAGATGCCGGTTTCGACCGGCATCGATTGGTGCGAGCAGAGCAGCGCCGTCGCCTGGACGAGGCCGTCGGCGCCGCGGCCGGCGGCGAAGCTGACGTGGTCGCCGACCGTGACGTGGTCGATGCCGGCGGCGGCGATGCGGTCGGTCAGCTCGGGCAGCCGTCCGGCGTGGGCTTCGACGTCCTCCTGGCGGAGCACGATGCCGAGGCGCGGCGCGGTCATGCGGCGGTCGTCGCCTCGACCATCGCGTGCGTGTCCCAGTAGTGGACGACGATGTCGGCGATCGCCCCGTCGCGGATCGTGTAGACCTCGGCGATGCGGAGCTCGAGCGCCTTGCCGGTCGCTTTGGCAACGACGTCGGCATGGGCGAGGACCAGCACCCGATCGTCGCCGGCCGGCAGGATCTCCTCGACGACCAGGCCGCCTTCGAGCTCCCAGGTGGCGATGAAGTCCTGAAGCAGCTGCATGAAGCCGTCCTTGCCGCCGTAATCGCCCGGGTACGGCACTGAGTCACACTCGTGGACGACGACGTCGTCAGTCAGACTGGCAAGGACTCCGTCGATGTCGCCGCTGGCGAAGGCATCCTCGAAGCGCCGCACTACATCGACGTTCTCTGCGGACATCTGCTCCCCCTTCGTGGTTCCCGAACTGAGCATACTTCAATTCATATAGGTGTGCGAGTGTATGTCTTGATGCCATTGACAGCAGCGGGTCAGCGGACTACCGTCATCAAGAACTGAAGTCAGATCGAGGAGTGGGAGAGATGACGGAGCGGGCGGAGTTGGAAGCGCTTGCGCAGCGCGTTTGCGAGGGGTTGGCGAAGCGCGACATCGAGCAGGTCCTGTCCTGCTACGACCCCGAGGTGGTGCTGCTGGTCCCTGGCGCCCCGATCGTCCAGGGCATGGACGGCCTGCGGGAGTACTACGAAGGCGTCTTCGCCGCCGGCGTCAAGAGCGCCGAGATGCGGATCCGGCAGGTCGAGTCGCTCGGCGACGCGCTCGCCGAAGTCGGTGAGTACCGGATGGCGCTCGAGCCGCCCGACGGGGAGCCGTTCGAGGACACCGGCAAGTACCTCGTCGTCTGCCGCCGCGACGACGAGGGCCAGCTCCGCTTCTGGCTCGACATGGTTCAATCGGACGCCGCTGCAGCCTGAGCGCGCTGTTCAGCTGGAAGGCGGGTAGGTCGCTTCGGGGCTTGGCATCGTGAAACCAGACGGCGCCTCGCCCAGCTCGAGCAGGAAGCCCAGATCCGGCTCGGTGTCGACGTAGGTGCACCGGAAGGCTGGCCCGTCCTCGCCGCCGCCGGCGAACTCGGCACTCATCTTCACGCCGGCGCCGGCGTCAGTGGCCGCGGCCAGGGCCTCGTCGTAGTCGGCGCAATCGAGGCGGACGTGGTGGAGATGGTCGGCCTCGCCCCGCGCCCGCAGCGATTCGGCGTACTGGCTCTCCTCGTCGAGCGGCTGGATCAGCTCGATCCGCGAGCCCGGACCGAGCTGGGCCAGGGCGGCGCGCATCTCGAACTTCCTCGGCTCGCCGTCGACGGTCGCGTTCATGTTCGACTCGTCGTAGCGGTAGATGGTCCAGGGCCCGACGCCGTACTTCTCCCAGTAGACGCGCACCAGTCGGTCGAGGTCGCGGGTCACCACGCAGACGTGGTTGATCCCGGTGATCGGCAGCTTCCCCATATCTCTCTCCCTAATTGACTTCAGGTCGGGAAATTATAGACTCGCCGCCATGGGCGAGAAACGACTGCAGGGAAAGGTTGCCGCGGTGACCGGCGGCGGCGCCGGCATCGGCAGGGCGATTTGCGAGCGGCTGGCCGCCGAGGGCGCGACGGTGGCGGCGCTCGACATCGGCCGCGAGAGCGCCGAGGAGACCGTCGCCACGATCGGCGCCGGCGTGGCCGTCGAGGTCGACGTCAGCGACAGCGCCGCGGTCGACGCCGCGGTCGCCACGGTCGAGGCCGAGCTCGGGCCACTCGACGCCTTCGTCAACAACGCCGGCGCGATCGGGCTCGAGCACGTGCGGCGCGTCCAGCCGCGGCTCGACCAGCAGCGCGAGGAGCTGCGCGACGGCCCCGCGAAGACGCCGCTCGACGCTCTCGTCCGGCTCGAGGACGAGGAGTGGCGGACGCTGCTGGCGATCCACCTCGACGGCACCTTCTACGGCACCCGCGCCGCCGCCCGGTCGATGGCCGAGCGCGGCGGCGCGATCGTCAACATGGCCTCGATCTGCGGCCTCGAGGGCTGCGTCGGCCACCCGCACTACTCGGCGGCCAAGGCCGGGATTCTCGGCTTCACCCGCTCGGTCGCCAAGGAGCTGATCGTCCAGGACATCCGCGTCAACGCGGTGGCGCCGGGCTTCGTCGACACCAGCCGGCTGAAAGGGGATCTCGACGCCCGCCGCCGGACCGAAGCGAACCGCACCCCGGCCGGCCGTCTCGGTCGACCCGAGGAGGTCGCCGCGACGGTCGCCTTCCTCGCCTCCGAGGACGCCGCCTTCTACGTCGGCGCGACCCTCAGTCCCAACGGCGGCCTCGTCACCGCGGTCTGATGGACGAGCGCGTCGCGGCCCTGCTCGATCGCGAGGAGATCCGCCGGGTGATCATGGACTTCGCCCGCGCCGTCGACCGCCGCGACTGGGATCTGTTGCGCTCCTGCTTCCACCCGGACGGCCGCGACGATCACGGCGTCTTTGCCGGCGACGCCGGTGAGTACGTCGAGTGGGTCGCAGCCAACCTGCCGGGGTTTGCCGAGCGGACGATGCACTTCGTCGGCAACGTGATCGTCGACCTCGAGGGCCCGGCGGTGGCACGCTCCGAGTCCTACGTGGTCGGCTACCACCGCTACACCCGCGAGGACGGGACCCGCGCCGACTGGATCGCAGCCGGCCGCTACCTCGACCGCTTCGAGAAGCGCGACGGCGCCTGGAAGATCGCCGAGCGACAGATGTTCTGGGAGTGGGTCCGCGACGAGCCGATCGGCGCCGAGTTCGAGAACTTCGGCATCGATCCCGGCGTGCTCAACTGGGGTTAGTCCCTCCTAGGCCAGGAGGCCGCCGTCGACCGTGATCTGGGCGCCGGTCACGTAGGAGGACTCATCGGAGGCGAGGAAGAGGACGAGCTTCGCGACCTCCTCGGGCTGGCCGGCCCGTCCGAGCGGGACGTTGGCCAGCAGCGCTTCATGTGCCTCGGCCGGGTTCTGCATGCTCATCGGTGTGACGATGAAGCCCGGGCAGATCACGTTCGCCCGGACGCCGTCGGCGCCGTGGCTGCGGGCGGCGGAGCGGGTGAGGCCGACCACCGCGTGCTTGCTCGCCTGGTAGGCGGCGTAGCCAGCCGAGCCGCTGACCCCGAGCACCGAGGAGACGTTGACGATCGAGCCGCCGCCGGCGGCGATCATCTGCGGCAGGCAGTGGCGCATGCCGAGGAAGACGCCGCGCTGGTTGACCTCGACGGCGGTCTCCCACTCACTTTCAGGGGTCTCGAGGATCGGCGAGCGGGTGGCGACCCCGGCGTTGCCGACCAGGACGGTGATCGGCCCGAGCTCGTCGCGGGTCGTCGCCGTCACCGCCGCCCACTGCTCGGGCGAGGAGACGTCGAGGTGACGGTAGGCGGCGGTGCCACCGGTGGCGCGGATCCGCTCGGCGGTCGCCTCTCCCTCTTCGTCGAGGACGTCGGTGAGGACCACCGCGGCACCCTCGGCGGCCAGCAGTTCGGCCTCCGCTGCGCCCTGGCCACGGGCGGCGCCGGTGACGATCGCCACCCTGCCCGCTGCCCGTCCGGTCGGGCTCACGCGCCGCCCTCCACCTCGTAGCCGTTGCAGGCGTGGAGCTCGACGCCGAAGCGCTCGATCATCGTCGTCGCGTCCGCGACCATCGTCGCCCAGCCGTCCGATTCGGCCGCCGCCTCGAATGCCGCCTCGTCGGCGAAGTACATCTCGGCGATCCGGTAGATGTTCGCCTCGCGGCCACTGTCGCCGGCCTTGAGGAAGGTGAGGCGCTCGACGTTGGGCACGCCCGCGGCCGCGGCGACGTGGTCGTTCAGGTAGTAGCGCTCGAACTCCTCGACGTCATCCTCGGCCGGCCAGCTCCAGATTCCGACTGCTTTGAACATCCGTTCCCTCCTTCTTTCTGACCGCTAGTACGGGACGGTCCCGCCGTGGACCGGGAAGAGGGTGCCGGTGACGCTGCTCATCGCCGGGGAGGCGAGAGCGAGCGCCGCGGCGGCGACCTCCGCCGCCGTGTTCGGTCGTTTGATCGCGCCGCGCTCGGTCCGAGCGAGTGCCGCCGCGTCGCCATCGCCGTCGTTGCCGGCGATGGCGCCGCAGACCAGCGCATTGACCAGAACGCCCTGCGGGCCGACCTCGTGGGCGACCGATTTGACCAGGCCGGCGACGCCGTGCTGGGCAGCGACGTAGGGGGTGGCGCCGGCGCGGGCGAGCTTCGACTCGACCGTGGTCGTGACCAGGATTCGGCCGCGGCCCCGCGGCAGCATCTGCGCCAGCGCCGCGCGGACGCCGCGGAAGGCGACGCCGAGCTGGTCGTCGATCTCGCGCTGCCAGTTCTCGTCGCTGACCTCGGCGAGCGGCTGCGAGGGTCCCGCCTCGCCGAGGCAGATCACCGCCAGGTCGAGGCCGCCGAGCCGCTCGGCGGCGGCCGCGAGGAAGGGGGCGACGTCCTCGCCGTCGTCGCGGGCCAGGTTGGCGCCGGCCGCCTCGAGCGTGGTGGCGATCGCCGCCCCGAGGCCGCTCGCGTCGTCCCAGACCGCCGCCGTCGTGCCGTCGAGCTCGCCCATGCTCAGAAGGGGGCCGTGCCGCCGTCGACCGAGATCAGCGAGCCGGAGATGCCGGCGCCGGCGTCGGAGGCAAGTAGTACGGCGATCGCGGCGACGTCCTCGATCGCGGTGATCTCCTTGGTCGCCGCCTCGGTCGCGAAGTGGGCGAGGAACTCGTCGAGGGTCAGCCCTTGTTCGGCGGCGATCTCGACGCCGACTTCGTCGAAGATGTCGGTGTGCATGGCACCCGGGCAGAGGGCGTTGACCGTGATCCCCAGCTCGCCGACCTCGTACGCGCATGACTTGGTCAGGCCGTTGACGGCGTGCTTGGCGGCGACGTAGGCCGAGGTGACCGGCTTGCCGCACTTGCCCTCGAGCGAGCTGACGTTGACGATCCGGCCGCTGCGGCGGGGGATCATGTCGGCGAGCGCCAGCTGCGTGCACCAGAAGGTCGACCACAGCGTCCAGTCGAGCGTCACCCGCAGCGTCTCGTCGCTCATCTCGGCGACGGGCGCTGGGTCGACCGTGCCGCCGGCGTTGTTGACGAGGATGTCGACCTGCCCCCAGTGCTCGAGTGCCTCGCCGACCACCTGTTCGCAGCCGGCGCGGTTGGCGACATCGGCGGCGACGAAGCGGACCGCCTCGCCGGCGTCGATCTCCGCGACCGCCTGGCGGCCTTTCTCCTCGCTGCGCCCGTTGAGGACGACCTTGGCGCCCTCGGCGACGAATGCCTCGGCGATCGCGCGGCCGACCCCACGGCTGCTTCCGGTGACCACGGCGACGCGGCCTTCGAGCTTGTCCAACTCTCCTCCTAATGCGTCAGAACTGAACTCAGTTCATGTTATAGGATCGGAGCCGGAATGAGGGCGGTGCGGTTGACGAGCTGGATGAGCGACCCGGAGCTGGCCGAGGTCGGCGAGCCCGAGCCCGGTCCCGGCGAAGTCCTCGTCGAAGTCGAGGCGGCGGGCCTCTGTCACAGCGACCTTCACCTGATGCACGACTGGCCGGAGGGCACGCTGCCCTACGAGCTGCCCTTCACGCTCGGTCACGAGAACGCCGGCACCGTCGCCGCACTCGGCCCCGGCGCCACCGGCGTCGAGGTGGGGGACATGGTCGTGATCCACTCGCGCTGGGGTTGCGGCCACTGCCGCTTCTGCCTGCAGGGGATGGACAACGTCTGCCAGACGCCGGTCGGCGAGCTCGGCTTCCACGGCGGCGGAGCGGGCCGCGACGGCGGCCTGACGCAGCTGATGGTCGTGCCCTCGAGCCGCTACCTGGTTCCGATCGGCGACCTCGACGCCGCCACGGCGGCGCCGCTCACCGACTGCGGCCTCACCCCCTACCACGCGATCCAGCGCTCCCGCCACCAACTGCGGCCTGATGGCGCCGCGGTCGTGATCGGACTTGGAGGCATCGGCCACGTCGCGGTGCAGATCCTGCGGGCGCTCAGCAGCCTGCCGATCGTCGCAATCGACTCGCGCCAGGAGCCGCTCGGCCTGGCGCTCGCCGCGGGCGCGGACGCGGCGCTGCCGGCGGCCGAGGCGAGCGCCGAGCGGGTCCGCGAGGAGCTCGGCGGCATGGCGGCGACGCTCGTCCTCGACTGCGTTGCGATCGACTCCACCCTGGCGCTTGCCGCCGCGGTGCTGGCTCCCGGTGGCGACCTCTCCTATGTGGGTCGCGGCGGCGGCACCCTGCCGGTCGCCCCCGGCAAGGTCCCATTCGAGGCGAGCGTCATCGTCCCCACCTGGGGCTCCCTCGCCGAGCTGGTCGAGGTCGTCGCGATGGCCCGGGCGGGGGCGATAAAGATCGAGGTCGAGCGCCTCACGCTCGACCAGGCGATCGAGGGCTACGCTCGCCTCGAGCGCGGCGAGGTCGTTGGCCGCGCCGTCGTCGACCCCCGCACCTGACGCTCGCTCAGCTCGACGAGACGGCCTCAGCCGGTGCGGGTGGCGACCAGCGTGCCGGAGGCGTGGACCTCGACGCTGAGATTGGCGTCGAGGTAGGAGGTCGCGGTCGCCTCCTGGACGATCGCCGGCCCGGAGAAGGTGTCCCCGGGCGAGAGCGAGTCGCGGTCGATCACGGCGAACTCGCACCACTCGTCGCGCACGAACGAGTAGGCGCGCGCCGACCGCTGCTCCGGGGCGGCGCCGTTGGCGGAGCCGACCGCGGGGCGATCGGAGGGGCGGGGGAGGACGGTGCGCTCGATCGCCCGCACCGACTCGATCTCGGCACCGAGCTCGAAGCTGTGGCCGTAGTTGCGCTCGTAGGCCTCGGCGAAGCGACTGGCGATCTCCTCCGGTCCTTCGGCGATGCGGCCATCCTCGAGCGCGACGGAGACGGTCAACGTGTACTCCTGGCCCGGGTAGCGGCAGTCGAACTCAGCTTCGCGGCGGACGGTGCCGGCGAGGCGCTGCTCGAGCCGCGCCTCGAGCGTCTCGAAGAGCCCGTCGAGGGCCTCCTGGGCGCGGCCGATCCCGCCCTCGTCGAGGCCGGTGACGATGGTCAATGCGGCGGTGCGGACGACGTCCTGCTCGAGCAGCCCCCAGGCGGAGAAGTTGCCGGCGTAGTTGGGGATCACGATCGTCTCCATCCCGAGCTCCTCGGCGAGCAGCGAGGCGAACAGTGGGCCGGCGCCGCCGTAGGCGATCAACGCCCCCTCGCGGGGGTCCTCGCCGACCTCGATCGTCACCGCGCGGATCGCGCCGGCCATCGTTGCGCCGCCGACCCGCAGCACTCCCTGGGCGAGCTCCTCGGCGCCGAGGCCGAGCTCGTCGCCGAGCCGCTCGAGCGCTGCGCGGGCGCCGTCGAGGTCGAGCGCGAGGTCGCCGGCGAGGGTCTCGCGGGCGAGCATTCCGAGCGTTACCGCGGCGTCGGTGACGGTCGGTTCGGTGCCGCCCTTGCCGTAGCAGACGGGGCCGGGGACAGCGCCGGCGCTCTGCGGACCGACGTGGAGCAGGCCGCGCTCGGCCCAGGCGATCGAACCGCCGCCGGCGCCGACCGAGCGGACGTCGACCCACGGGGTCTGCAGCGGCATGCCGACCACCTCGCCCTCATATTTGACCTGGGGGCGGCCGCCAAGCAAGAGGCAGGTGTCGAAGCTGGTGCCGCCGACGTCGGCGGTCACCGCCAGCTCGAGCCCCAGTTCCTCGCAGATCTTGCTCGATCCGACGGCACCGGCGACCGGCCCCGACATCACCGTCTCGAACGGCCGCGAGCTCGCCTCGGAGAAGGCGACGCAGCCGCCGGAGGAAGTGGTGATCAGGCACTCACCGTCGAAGCCGCCGCGCTCGAGGCCCGACTGCAGCCGCTCCAGGTATCCCGAAACCGCGGGACGTACGTAGGCGTCGACGACCGTGGTCGAGGTGCGCTCGTACTCGCGGAACTGGCCGGTCACTTGGTGCGAGAGCGAGAGCGGACCGGTGAAACCCTCGGCACGCAGCAGGTCCGCCGCCTCCAACTCGTGGGCCGGGTTGGCGTGGGCGTTGATGAAGACGATCGCCACGCACTCGACGCCCTCGGCGGCGAAGGTCGCGGCCGCCTCGCGGATACCCTCGGGGTCGAGCGGGCGCTCGACCGTGCCGTCGGCGAGGATCCGCCCGCGCGCCACCAGGCGCAGCGGCCGCTCGACCAGCGGCTTCGGGGTGCGGAAGAGCCGGTCCCACATGTGCTCGCCGTCCTCGTCGATCCGCATCAGCCGCCGGACCTCGAGCACGTCGCGGAAGCCCTCGGTGGTGAGGATCCCGACCCGGGCGCCCTTGCGCTCGAGCAGCGCGTTGAGGCCGACCGTCGTCCCGTGCAGGAAGTAGCCGGCGCGGCCCAGCCCCGCCTCGCCGACCGAGTTGTCGACCACGGCCTGAACCGCCTGGTCGACCGCGGCCGGGTTCGAGGGACCCTTGCCGACCGTCACCCGGCCGGTCTCCTCGTCGAGGAAGATCAGGTCGGTGAAGGTGCCGCCGACGTCGACGCCGATTCTGCTTGCCACTTTGTGTCTCCTCTCAGCTCCGGCGCAACCGGGGCTCAGTCTTCGAAGGCGTGCGGGTAGCGCTGGCGCGCCGCCGCCTCGGTCAGGTATCCGGCCGCGACGTCGGCGCTGACCTCCTCGGCCGGCCGCTCGGCGGGATCGCCGTAGCCGCCGCCACCGCTGGTCAGGATCTCGACCAGGCCGCCCTTCGGCAGCGTCAGGCCGGTCGCCTTCATGTACTCCTCGGGGTCGCCATCGCCACGGTGCACGAGGGCCACCGTCGGCCGCCCCTTATCGCCTCCCATCAGAGCGAAGGGGGCAAAGTGGGAGCGCTCGTTGACGACAGTGATCTCCATGTCGGTGCGGGCGCTGACCGCGAAGTCGATCCCGGGCCCGCCGCGGTAACGACCGGAGCCGGCGGAGTCGGGGGCAAAGTCGGCGCGCTCGACCACGCTCGGCGTTTTCGCCTCCCAGACCTCCCAGGAGATGCCGCGGATGCCCGAGCAGGGAATCGGCATCAACGGCCCACCGCCGTCGCCGTAGGCAGCCGCGGCGGGGGCGCCGCCGATCACGTTCAGCGAGTCGGCCCAGAATTTGCCCTCCTCGTCGGTGCCCCACATGATCAGCGAGACGCACATGTCGTAGCCGCAGGGCATCTGCTCGGGCACGGCCTGGGCCAGCGCCTCGTTGATCCCCTCGACGAGGATGTACAGCGGGTAGCTGGCGAGCGCGCAGGGGGCGGGCCGCCGGGCGTCGAACATCGAGCCCGGCCGGGTCCTCAGCTCGAGCGGTCGGAAGTAGCCCTCGTTGGCGCGCCCGTCGCGGACCGCCAGCGCCATCATCGCGCAGCGGATCGCCGAGACGGCGCCGACCCGGGGGCTGTTGACCGGCCCGGGCTGGGTCGGCGGCGCGTCGGTGAGGTCGATGGTGATGTTGTCGTCGCCGATCTCGACCGCGACCTCGTACGGGACGTTGACTTCTTCGTGCCCGTTGTGCTCGTGGACGGCGGTCGCCGTGAAGCGGCCGTTCGGCAACTTCGCGAGCTGTTCGCGCATCTCCGCCTCGCCGGCGTCGAGGATCACCTCGACCGCCGCCTCGAAGCGCTCGAGCCCGTAGCGCTCGATCAGCTCGAGCAGCGCCCGAAGACCGGCTCGGCAGGCACCCGCCTGGGCGCCGATGTCGCCGGCCGCCGACTCCGGCATCCGCGTGTTGGCGAGCATCATCCGGTAGAGGTCTTCGTCGCGGACGCCCGCCCGGTAGAGCTTGACGCCGGGGTAGATCGTCCCCTCCTGGAAGACGTCGGTGCTTTCGGTGACGAACGGGGCGAGCGCGCCGACGTCCATGTGGTGGGCCTTGATCCCGGCGTAGCCGACCAGCTCGCCGTCGAGGAAGCCGGGGACGATCACCGCCACGTCCCACTGGTGGGTGCCGGTCAGGAAGGGGTCGTTGACGACGATCACGTCGCCGTCCTCGAGGCCGCCGCGGTCGGCGTAGTGCTCGACCACCGATTCGAGACAGAGGCCGAGGCTGCCGACGAACAGCGGCAGCGTCTGGATCTGGGAGAGCATCCGGAACTGGCGGTC
>Ga0070667_100000716_pt1 | contig 31923 bp, 28 predicted proteins | sample KBSS33metaG_FD_64659 | JGI IMG/M metagenome (GOLD analysis project Ga0070667, IMG submission 64659) | Switchgrass rhizosphere microbial communities from Kellogg Biological Station, Michigan, USA - KBS S3-3 metaG | ecosystem: Host-associated > Plants > Roots > Rhizosphere > Soil ...
AGCGTCGAATGGGACTTCTACGGCGGCTACAAGTGGGCGTTGCCCGCCGATTTCACCCTCGATCTCGGCGTCCTCTACTACTACTACCCGGGCAGCTATCCCACCGGGTTCACGAAGCCCGACACGACCGAGCTGTACGCCGCGCTCACGTGGAAATGGCTCACCGGCAAATACAGCTACAGCGCCGAGAACAAGACGTTCGGATTATCGAATTCGCGCGGGTCCGATTACTGGGAGTTGAACGCATCCTATGACGTCGTCGAGAAGGTCAACGACGTGATCGGCAAGGTCACGGTCTTCGGCCACATCGGCAAGCAGAAATTCAAGAACAACGGCTTCTACGACTACGGCGACTGGAAGGTCGGCGTCTCGACGGAAGTCTACGGCGTCACCGTCGGTATCTTCGGCACGGGCACGGATGCGGAGAGCGCCGCCTACACCAACCGGTTCGGCAAGGACATTTCGGCCAACCAGTTCGTCGGCTACGTCCAGAAGACCTTCTGATGTTCCACTGGCGCGGCGGTGCAGCCTGACCGCCGCGCGTTTGCGGGGAAACCATGAAACTCGTTACCGCCATCATCAAGCCCTTCAAGTTGGACGAGGTCCGCGAGGCCCTCTCTGCCATCGGCGTTCAGGGCATCACCGTCACCGAGGTCAAGGGCTTCGGCCGCCAGAAGGGTCATACCGAGCTCTACCGCGGCGCCGAGTATGTCGTCGACTTCCTGCCCAAGGTCAAGATCGAGGCGGCGGTCAAGGACGACATGCTCGATCGCGTCATCGAAGCGGTCGAAAAAGCCGCCAACACCGGCAAGATCGGTGACGGCAAGATTTTCGTGTTCGACCTGCTGCAGGTCGTGCGCATCCGCACCGGCGAGACCGGCGCGGACGCACTTTAAGGGGGCCTTCAATGAAAAAACTGCTCGTAGTGTTCGCCTTGCTCGGCGCGCTGGGACTGGCGATGCCGGGTCTGGCCCAGGACAAGGCGGCGCCCGCTCCCGCGGCGACCGCGCCGCCTGCCGCAGCACCTGCTGCAGCGGCCGCCGCGGCTGCACCTGCCGCAACGGCAGCGCCCGCGCCGGCACCCAACAAGGGCGACGTCGCATGGATGCTCACCTCGACGGCGTTCGTGCTGATGATGAGCGTGCCGGCGCTGGCGCTTTTCTATGGCGGAATGGTGCGTTCGAAGAACGTGCTCTCCGTGCTGATGCAGGTGTTCGTGGTGTTCTCGCTGATTTCGGTGCTGTGGTGCGTGTACGGCTACAGCCTCGCGTTCACCGAGGGCAACGCGTACTTCGGGAGCTTTGATCGGTTGTTTCTGAAAGGGACCTTCGACTCGTCGAAGGGCGAGTTCGCGATGGCGGCGACGTTCTCGAAGAACACGCCGATACCGGAGCTTGTGTACGTCGCGTTCCAGGCGACGTTCGCCGCGATCACCGTCTGCCTCGTCCTTGGCGCATTCGCGGAACGCATCAAGTTCTCGGCGGTGCTCGTGTTCTCGGTGCTGTGGTTCACGTTCTCGTACCTGCCGATCGCGCATATGGTCTGGTTCTGGCCGGGCCCGGATGCGTACACGGCGGCCAATGTGGTCGATGCGACCAACGCGAAGGCCGGCTTGATCTGGCAGTGGGGCGCGCTCGATTTCGCGGGCGGCACCGTCGTGCACATCAATGCCGGTATCGCCGGATTGGTGGGCGCCTACGTGATGGGCAAGCGCATCGGCTTCGGCAGGGAGTCGATGGCCCCGGCCAATCTGCCCATGACGATGATGGGCGCGTCGCTGTTGTGGATGGGCTGGTTCGGATTCAACGCCGGATCTGCGCTGGAAGCGAACAACTCTGCCGCGCTCGCATTCATCAACACGTACCTGGCGACGGCATGCGCCGTGCTGTCATGGACGTTCGGCGAATGGGTGTTCAAAGGCAAGCCGTCGATGCTCGGCGCCGCGTCGGGTGCGGTGGCGGGACTCGTCGCCATCACGCCGGCCGCCGGCAACGTGGGCATCCCGGGTGCGTTCGTGATCGGCATCCTCGCCGGCCTCGTTTGCCTGTGGGGCGTCAACGGCCTGAAACACATGCTGAAGGTCGACGACACGCTCGATGTATTCGGTGTTCACGCGGTCGGCGGGATTCTGGGCGCGTTGCTCACCGGCATCTTCGTGTCGCCCGACCTCGGCGGGCCGAGCGTGGTGTCGGACTGGGTCACCGGCAAGACCGAGTACCCGGGCTACATGGCGCAGCTCATCATCCAGGCCAAGGCCGTGGGCCTGACGATCGTGTGGTCGGGCGTCGTCGCCTACGTTTCGTACAAGATTGTCGACTTGACCATCGGACTGCGCGTGCCGGAAGAGCAGGAGCGCGAGGGACTCGATATCACGTCGCACGGCGAATCCGCGTACCGGACTTAGAAAGGAATATTGCCGGCACCATTACGCGCGGGCGGCTTCTCTCCCCCGCCCGCACGTAGAACGGGGATCCCACCTCCTCCCCGTAGTTTTCTCCTCAGTGCTATTCGGGGCGCGCCCAACGCGCCCCGTTTTTTTCGATGGACGACCTGCGCCACGAGGGAAATCGGCACCGTCCGCCGCGCTACAATCCGGGCTCCCCCGTCGTCATGGCGCGTCATGGTTCCGCATCTCATTACGGCCCTCACCGGCCCGTTGCAGGATCTCAGGCGACGCATGCCCGAACGCATGCCGGCGATCGAGCGGCGGCTGCGCGCGGAATAGCGGGAACACACGGTGCCGTTCCATCCATCGGCCGACTTCTGCGCGCGTGGCGTCGTCGCGCAGCTCGCGCAACTCGCCGCGGCAATCGAAATCGAGGAGCCCGAAGCCGCCGCGGTTCCGGAGACCGTTGCCGCGTGATCTCCGTCGAATACTGCCGACTGCTGGCGCGCTACAACCGCTGGATGAACGAGCGGCTGTACGCGGCCGCCGACCTGCTTTCCGACGAAGAACGCAAGCGCGATCGCAGCGCGTTCTTCGGATCAATCCATCGGACGCTCAACCACATCCTGTGGGGCGACCGCACGTGGCTCGGCCGCTTCACGGGCACGCCATGTACGGTCGCCCCCTACGGCACGGACATGTACGGCGATTTTGCGACGCTCACGCGCGAACGCGAGCGCACCGATACCGAGATTCTCGGGTGGGCGGGGGCTTTGGCGCCTGATTGGCTTGCGACCACGCTCGAATATCGCGCCGCGTCCGACGGTCGCTTACGGCAGTTACCCGCGTGGATCGCGGCGACGCAACTTTTCCAACATGCCGCGCATCATCGCGGCCAGTTGACCACGCTGCTCAAGCAATCGGGCCAGGACATCGGCGTGACCGACTTGCAGGGGCTGCCGGGGTTGGCGCGCATCATCGACAAATAGGGTCAGAGGCGACTTTCCGAAAAGCGGTCGCGAGGATCGCGAGTACGCGCGGAAAGTCGTCTCTGACCCTATTTCTTCCGCTTTGCCCGCGGGTGCGCGGCGTCGTACACCTTGGCGAGCGCCTGGAAATCGAGATGCGTGTACACCTGCGTGCTCGCGATCGACGCGTGCCCCAGCATCTCCTGGACGGCGCGCAGATCGCCCGACGACTGCAGGACGTGCGATGCGAACGAGTGGCGCAGCATGTGCGGATGCACGTGCCGATGCAATCCGCGCTTGATCGCCCACGCGGCGAGGCGACGCTCGATCGTCCGCGCCGAGATGCGGCGCCCGCCGACGCCGATGAATAGCGCGCGCTCGTCGTCCGCCGCGAGCGGCGCGCGTTGCACGAGCCACACCGCGATCGCCTCACGCGCGGGCGCGCCGACCGGCACCACGCGCTCCTTCGCGCCCTTCCCCCACACGCGCACCTCGCCACCGATGAGGTCCATGCGATCGATGTCGAGGCCGGCAAGCTCGGACAGCCGAAGTCCCGACGAATAGGCAAGCTCGAACAGCGCGCGATCGCGCACCGAAAGGAGGTCGTCGCCGTCGATGGCGACCAGCTGCACCGCTTCGTCGGGCGTCAGCGCCGACGGCAGGCGCTTGCCGGATTTCGGCGCCTTCAATCCGGCGCAGGGATCATCGGCGAGCGCGCGGTCGCGCGTAAGCGAGAAACGGTAGAACGCACGCCAGGCCGAGAGCATCCGCGCGAGGCTTCGCCCCGATAATCCGCGTCCGTGCAATATCGCGAGCGTGCGCGCGAGCTGCGCGCGGGAAAGTCCGGTCAATGGCGCGTCGCCTGCGGCGGCAGCCAGTTGCGCGACGTCGCGCATGTAAGCATCCCGGGTGTGGCGCGGACGCGTGGAAAGATGCGTTGCGAACGCTTGCAGGAGCGCCGCGTTGATGGAGCTCAACGCCTTCGTGTCGGGCAACTCGGCAGGTCGCTTCGACACGTTGGGCGCGGCTTTTGGGAGACTACGACGGCGGCAGGAAGCGCGCGGTCGCGACACTCGCCAATTCAGCGAGCCGCGTCTGATACAGCGTGCCCATGCCAGGATGAAAACGCTGCGGGTCCGGGCTGCCGAGCGCCAGCACGCCGAACGTCTGCGCCGTGCGCAGCGGCAGGAAAGCAAACGACTGCAGCACGTCGCCATCCTCGAACCATTCGCGCGATTCGAACGCCGCCACCGGTCCGCAATAGGGGCCGCCCAGCTGGTCGGCGTATTGGCGTATTTCGGAGGACGTCGCCGCGAGCTCCGGCAGATACGATTGCTCGGGCACGCGTCCCCACAGCCGCGCCGCGACCTGCGGCACCGCGAAGTCTTCCTTCAGGCTGTGATAGAGAACCGCGAGTGTGGTCTCGAGGTCGGGAGAGGCGAAGAGCGCGAGCGTGGAACGGTGCACCTTCTCGCTGATCTGGTCGTTCTCGGTTCCGTAGGAAACGAGCTCCTTGAACTTGGCCTCGAGCTCCTGAACCTTTTCGCGCAGCGTGACGATCTGCCGCTCCGCGATCGGTATCGCGTGCCCGCCGTGCGGATGGGGGACGAAGATTTCCGCGATCATATCGGCGTAATCTTCGAAGAATTGCGGATGCTTCTTCAGATACTCGGCGACTGCAGGTGCGTCCATGCCTGATATCCCGCTTGTGGTGTTTTTCTCGCCGGCTTCATTCGCACCGTCGCTAACGTGTGCCCACTCATTTCCCACCGAGGTTCCATTCGCCTTCGAACACCGTGGCCGACGGTCCCGTCATCATGACCGGCGTGCCCTCACCATTCCAGCCAATGACGAGCTCGCCGCCACGCGTTCTCACCCTGACCGGCGAATCGACAAGCCCGCGCCTGATGCCGGCGACCACGGCCGCGCAGGCGCCCGTGCCACAGGCAGGCGTTTCGCCGGCGCCGCGCTCCCAAACCCGCAGGCGAATGGTAGCGCGATCGACGACCTGCATGTAGCCCGCATTCACCCGATTCGGGAATCGCCGGTGGTTTTCGATCAACGGCCCCTGCGTCGTGACCGGGGCCGTGTCGACATCGCTCACGATCTGCACGGCGTGCGGATTTCCCATCGACAGCGCCGATATGCGCACGGGTGAGCCGGCGACGTCGAGCGTCTCCTCGACTGCGCCTTCGCCGCCCGCGAACGGAATCGCTTCCGGCCGGAATCGCGGGACGCCCATGTCGACGGTGACCTGGCCGTCGGATTCGAGCCGCGGCACGATCAGCCCGCCGGCGGTCTCGACACGGATCTCGCGCTTGTCGGTCAAGCCGTGGTCGCGGACGAACACCACGAAGCAGCGCGCACCGTTGCCGCACTGCTCGACCTCGGAGCCGTCGGCGTTGAAGATCCGGTAGCGAAAGTCGGCATCGCCGGTCGCGCGCTCGACGACCAGCACCTGGTCGCATCCCACGCCGAAACGGCGATCGGCTAGCGCGCGGATCTGCGGCGCGCTCAGGTCGACGCGCTGGCGCACGCCGTCGATGACGACGAAATCGTTGCCGAGCCCCTGCATCTTGGTGAACTTGAGCGTCATTGCGATGATGGACCCGTGCGTTGCAGCGGGAACTCGCCGGCGCGGGAAAAGGGGAGCGTCGCTCCGGTGTCGAGCGTTGCAACGCCCGACACGCCGTAACGCACCGTCGGCGGAGCGCCATTGCCGGTTTGCGCGCGGCGCGCGGCCTCCGCCACCGCGAGCAAGGTGGCCGCCCATCCCGCCCTGATCGTCAGCGCCGCCGTCGCCTCGCCGTGCGCAGGCAAGCGGACAGGCTCGGCGAGATGCGCGGTGCCGATGGCAACGTCCTCGACGCGCAGCTCCGCATCGATTGCATCGACGGCGATCGCGCGTTCGTTGGCGTTGACGAGATTCACGACCACCGTGAATTGCGCGTCGGCGTTGGTCATCCGGTCGATGCTTACGCGGTCCACCGACACCTTCGGCGCTTCGAGCCGCGGCGGGGTCGCGCACGCGCCCAAGAGCACGGCGGCCGCGCAGAGCGCCCACACCGCGACGCGCCGGCCGACGAAGGGCCGCCCCGAGTCGGGCGTGCCCCCAGTGGGGGAAGCGCGCAGCGCGTCGGGGGCGTCCACTCGCATGCTAGACATTGAACCGGAAATGCATGACGTCGCCGTCCTTGACGAGATAGTCCTTGCCTTCGAGGCGCATCTTGCCCGCCTCTTTCGCGCCTTGCTCGCCCTTGCAGCCGATGAAATCGTGGTAGGCCGTCACTTCCGCGCGGATGAAGCCCTTTTCGAAATCCGTGTGGATGACCCCGGCGGCCTGCGGCGCGGTATCGCCGACATGGATCGTCCACGCGCGCACCTCCTTCGGCCCGACGGTGAAGTACGTCGACAGGCCAAGCAGCGCATACGCGGCGTGAATCACGCGATCGAGCCCCGGCTCGGTCAAGCCCATGTCGGCCAGGAAGACGAGCTTGTCGTCGCCGTCGAGATCGGCGATTTCCGCCTCCATCGCCGCGCACACGGCGACTACGGGCGCGCCTTCCTTCGCGGCGTGCGCGGTGACGGCATCGAGCAACGGATTGCCGTGGAAGCCGTGCTCGGCGACGTTCGCCACATACATTGCCGGCTTCATCGTCAGCAGGAAGAACGGCTTCAGCAGCGCACGCTCTTCGTCGTAGAGATCAGCGGAGCGCGCCGGACGCGCCTCGTTCAGCACCGCCTGCACCTTGACGAGCACCTCGTGCACGCGCCGGGCTTCCTTGTCGCCGCCGGAGCGCGCCACTTTCTCAACCTTGGCGATCTGCTTTTCGACGGACGCGAGATCGGCCAGCGCAAGCTCGGTGTTGATCGTCTCGATATCGGAGACGGGGTTCACGCGGCCGGTGACATGGACGACGTTGTCGTCGTCGAAGCAACGGACGACGTGCGCGATCGCATCGCATTCGCGGATGTTCGCGAGAAACTGATTGCCGAGGCCCTCGCCCTTCGACGCGCCCGCGACGAGACCGGCGATGTCGACGAACTCGACCACCGCCGGCATCACGCGCTCGGGCTTGGCGATCGCGGCCAGTGGGGCGAGCCGCGGATCCGGCACCTCGACGATGCCGACATTGGGCTCGATCGTGCAGAACGGATAGTTCTCGGCGGCGATCCCCGCCTTGGTGAGCGCGTTGAACAGCGTCGACTTGCCGACGTTGGGCAGACCGACAATCCCGCACTTGAGGCTCATGTCACCAATTTCCCAAAGTCGGGCCGGCTACGCCGGCCCGTTTCCACTAGAAGTTTTCCCACGCGTATGCAGCAACATCATCGCGCGCTCCATGTCGCCGGCAGCGATCGCCTGCCACGCCGTCAGCGCCCGGGCGATGGCTTCGTCGATGGAGGAGCGCTCTTCGCCGCGTGGCGGCTTCAACACATAGTCGACGACTTCCTGCTGGGTAAGTTCCGAATCGCGCGGGTGGCCGATGCCGATGCGCAAGCGCCAGAAGTCGGCCGAGCCCAGCTGCGCCTGGATATCGCGCAACCCATTGTGACCCGCGTGCCCGCCGCCGAATTTCATCTTCGCCTCGCCGGGCCTAAGGTCGAGCTCGTCGTGGACGACGAGGATCTCGCCGGGCGCGACGGCGAAAAACCGCGCGAGCGCGCCGACCGAGCGCCCTGACAGGTTCATGTACGTCGAGGGCTTCACCAGGCGCAGTTCGCCCACCTTCGCCACGTCACCGGCAAATTTGGATTCCGCGCCAAACGTCGCGGCGAGTCTCGCCGCAAGTTCGTCCGCGAACCAGAAACCGGCGTTGTGCCGCGTGTTCGAATATTCGCGGCCGGGATTGCCGAGCCCGGCGACCAAGCGGATGGGTGTGGCCATGATGTCCTTGCGTTCCAAGCCGCAACGAAAAAGGCCCGCATCAACCCGCGGGCCTCTCTCGCGATGCAGTCGATGGAACGCTTACTTCTTCTTGTCGTCCTTCTTGCCTTCCTTCTTTTCCGCGCCCTTTTCGGCCGCGGGCGCCGCCGCCTCGCCTTCGACGGGTGCCGCCACGGCTGCGGCTGCCGCCGCCGCTTCTGCCGCCGCGGCCGTTTCTTCCTCGGTCTCGACCTGGGCACGCGGCACGATCGCCGTCGCGACGACAGGATCGAGCTTGCCGCGCGACACGACCGTCACGCCCGGCGGCATCTTCAGCGCCGATACGTGGACCGAATGGCCGACGTCGAGCTCGGTCAGGTCGACCTCGATGAATTCCGGCAAATCCTTCGGCAGGCACGTGACATCGAGATCGGCCACCACGTGGCTGATGATCGCGCTGTTGATCTTCACCGCCGGCGAGACCTCGCCGTTCACGAAGTGCAGCGGAATCTTCATGTGAATTTTCCGGTTCTCGTCCACGCGCTGGAAGTCCACATGCAGGATCTCGTTGCGGAACGGATGCATCTGCACGTCGCGCAGCAGCACCTTGGTGGCCGCGCCGTCGAGCTTCATCGTTAGGATCGACGAATGGAACGCTTCGTTGCGCAGCGCATGGAAGAGCGCGTTATGGTCGAGCTCGATCGGCGTGGGAGCGACCGGGCCGCCATAGACGATGCCGGGCGCCTTGCCGGCGCGACGCATGCGACGGGATGCGCCGCGACCTTCGGTGTTGCGCGCGAACGCGGTGAATTCGATGTTCATTTGAAAGCTCCGGTTGTCTGCGGCCTCGCCTGCTGCGCGTCCTGGCGCTTCGGCTCGTCCGCCTCAAGTTTGCCTCGATGGGCGACAACCGCCTCGGCGGCTCTGGATGAGCTTGCGAAGGCGGGAAAGCCTTGAATTCTAACCCGATTTCGGGTCGGCCGGCAACTTAATCCGTGAAGAGAGAGGAGACCGATTCCTCGTTCGAAATCCGCGTCATCGTCTCCGCCAGGAGCTGCGCGCAGGAAAGCTGCCGCACCCGCGGGAGCGCCTGCGCTTCCGGCGAGAGCGGAATCGTATCGGTGACGACCAACTCATCGAGGTCGGACTCGGCGATCCGGGCAACCGCGCCGCCCGACAGCACCGGATGCGTACAGTAGGCGACGACCTTGACCGCGCCGCGCTCCTTCAGCGCAGTCGCCGCCTTGCACAGCGTGTTGGCGGTGTCGACCATGTCGTCCATGATCACGCAGGTGCGGCCTTCGACGTCGCCGATGATGTTCATGACTTCGGCGACGTTGGCCTTCGGCCGCCGCTTGTCGATGATCGCGAGGTCCGAATCGAGGCGCTTCGCGATCGCGCGGGCGCGCACGACGCCGCCGACGTCAGGCGACACGACGATCAGGTTTTCGTAGTTGCGCTTCCACAGGTCGCCGAGCAGGATCGGCGTGGCGTAGATGTTGTCGACCGGGATGTTGAAGAAGCCCTGGATCTGGTCGGCGTGCAGGTCCATCACCATCACCCGATGCACGCCCACCGTCGACAGCATGTCGGCGACCACCTTCGCCGTGATCGCCACGCGCGCGGAACGCGGGCGGCGGTCCTGACGGGCGTAGCCAAAGTAGGGAATCGCCGCGGTGATCCGTGCCGCCGACGCGCGCTTCAGCGCATCGACCATCACCATGATCTCCATCAGGTTGTCGTTGGTGGGCGCGCACGTCGATTGGAGGACGAACACGTCGCGGCCGCGCACGTTCTCCATCAGCTCGACCATCACCTCGCCATCGGAGAACCGGTCGACCACGCAGCGCCCGACGGTGAGATTGAGATGGCGACACACGGCCTCCGCGAGCTTGGGATTCGCGTTGCCTGCAAAGATGCGCATGCGCTCGAAGGCCATATCCGCCTGTCCCGTCCAAATCCAGCCAGCGGTCGAGTCTATCCGAAATCGCAGGCCGATCGTTGGCCCGCGCGCGCGCCGCCGCTCATGCGCGGCACGGTGTCGCTATACTGCCCCTCGGCGGACATTCGATGGGGAGATCGAATCGTGAAGCGGCGTGAATTCCTGGAGTCATCGCTCGCGGCCGTGGTACTCGCGGGCTGCGGAGGCGGCACACCGGAGGTCGAGCCGGAGACGCTGCGGGTCAGCCGCACCGACGTGTACGCCGAGGATCTCAACGGGGCGCTGTACCGCGCGACGCCGTCCGCCAACGTGGTATCGCGCATCGGCGTCAGCGGCGCGCCCGTGTGGACCATCGGAACACGTGGCAGCGGGCCCCTGCAATTCGATTTCCCGACGGCGATCGCCGCCGACGACCGGGGCCGCGTCCTCGTCGTCGACCGCGGCAACTCGCGCGTGCAGATCCTGGACGGCGATTCAGGCCGGTATCTCGGCGCGTTCGGCTCGGTGGGTACCGGACCCGGCCAATTCCGCATCGCGCGTCACATCGCGACCTCCGGCGATCGCATCTACGTTGTCGACCAGCTCAACCACCGAATCAATGTCTTCGACGTGAACGGCCAGCCGATCCTCGCCATCGGCGCCTTCGGAACGGGCAACGCCGGTCTCAACGTGCCGCGCGGCGTGGCCGTCGATCGCACCGGCGCGGTCTACGTCTCCGACAGCACGAATCATGCGATCAAGCGTTTCGCGGCGACCGGCGCATTCGAGGCGCGCGTGGACGGCGGCAACGTCACGCACCCGCACGGGCTCGCGTTCGACCGGAATGGCAACCTGTGGGTCGCCGACGGCACGGCGGGTCGCGTGGTGGTGCTCGGCAGCGGCGCCGTGAAACAGACGTTGACGACCAAGCTGCCCGACGGGCGATCCGCTGCACCTCACGACATCGCGCTGGCGGGACGCGACATCTACGTTCGCGCCGTCCCCAACGGCGCCTGACCGGAGCACGCCATGGATTTCACGATCGGCCAGATCCTGGTCTCGGCGCTCGATTTCGCGCCCACCGGCACGCTCACGTGCAACAGCCAGCTCGCCCCGGTCTCGGCGAACAGATCGCTCTTCGAGTTGCTGGGGACGACCTACGGCGGCGACGGCGTGACGACGTTCGGCGTCCCCGACATCGTGGCCCGGTTTGGACCCACGGGGCCGCCGGTGGGCTTTTACATCGTCGCGGACGGCGCCCCGTACCAGAGCGGGATGGAGGCGCTGCTGGGCGAATGTCGCTTGTTCCCCACGCCCCCGGCGGCCGGCAGCACGCTCGCGCTGACCTGGCTGCCGTGCGACGGGCGCCTCCTCGCGCTCGACCAGCAAAGCGAAAAGCTGTTTTCCCTCATCGGCACCGTGTACGGAGGCGATGGCATCAAGACATTCGCCCTGCCGAAAATTCCGCCGCTGGTCGTCGCGAAGGGACCGCCGCTTCCGTACTGGATCTGCATCAGTGGCGTGTATCCATCGGCCGGCGGCGACGCGGTGACCCCGACCTACACCACCGATCAGTCCTACGACACGTACATCGGGACCTTGCTGCAGCTAGCGTACGGGGCGGGGCCGGCGGTTGACCAGATGTCCGGAGTCGCGCTTTGCCGCGGGCAAACGCTGCCGATCGCCGATCCGTGGCTACCGCTCTTTTCGCTGCTCGGGATCCGCTTCGGCGGCAACGGCACCACGACGTTTGCGCTGCCGACGCTCGCACCGGGCCCGGCATTCGCGGAGGGCTCGTTGATGGTGATCGAAAGCATGTATCCGCCGCGATCGTGATGGCTGGGGAGGTAGGGATCGAACCTACGAATGCCGGAATCAAAATCCGGTGCCTTACCACTTGGCGACTCCCCAGCTGAAACTGGATCGTTCCCCTACTTGCAATTATCGCGCGAAGTCGGCGAGCGGATGCCGTGCGATCGTCCGCGCGAGATGTCCGTCGATGTGCGACGGCAGCAGCGCAAGCGCGTCACGCGCCTCGCGCTCCGTCGAACATGCGGCGAACACGCACGCTCCCGATCCGCTCATGCGCACCTGCGGTGCTCCATGCGAAAGCGCGGCGATGGCGGCGGCAACCTCGGGAAATCTCGCGCAGGTCACGGCCGCGAGATCGTTTCGGCCATAACTCACGGAAAAGACGTCTATTTTCGCCGACGGTGTCGTGCGTGTCAATTCCGGCGCCGCGAAGATGTCGGCGGTCCGTACATGAACACGCGGGAACGCAAGCGCCAGCCAGCACGTCGGCAACGTGACCGGCGTCAACCGTTCGCCGGTTCCACGCACGATCGCGTTTTCGCCGCCGACGAAGAACGCAACATCGGCACCGAGCGTTTGCGCGATATCCAGCAAGCGCGCGCGCGGTAGCTCGAGCTTCCACAACCGGTTCAGCGCAAGCAGCACGCTTGCCGCGTCCGAGCTGCCGCCGCCGAGACCGGCCCCTTGCGGGATGCGTTTGGCCATCGCGACGGCGACCCCGTGCCGCGTGCCCGTGGCGGTCCGCAGCGCGCGCGCGGCGCGCAGCGCGAGATCTTCATCGGCCGGCACACCGGCAACATCGCCGATGCGCACGATGCCGCCGTCGTCGCGCAACGTCAGCGTCAGCGTGTCCGCGAAGTCGGTGAAGGCGAACAGCGATTCCAGCAGGTGATAGCCGTCGGCGCGCCGGCCCGTCACGTGAAGGAAGAGATTGACTTTCGCCGGCGCCGCGACGACAAGCGTGCGCGGCGAACTTCCGTCATCCATGATCCACCACGCTATCGAACAGTGTTCGCGAGTTGCCAGCGATCGACGGCGATGCGCACTTCGATCGGCTCGGTGTCGGGATAGCGCATCACCAGGCGGCTGGGATTGGCCGACGACGCAGCATCGGCGTACGCGTAGACGATCTCCCAGCCTTGCTGGCGCAGCACGAGCGGGCGCCCCGCCGCATCGCGCTCGAGATCGAACGCCGGACCCGCGACCGGCTGCGCCTGGATCCACGAAGCCAACCCATCGACCGGGATCGCAACGCCGAAGACCTCGCGCGTCAACGCTCCCCAATCGGGATAGGCGACGGGCGCCTCGCCGGGACGCTCGATGCGCACGCCCGAAGGATCGCCGGAAAGTCGCGCGACGATCTGTCCCATCGGGGTCGAGACGTCGAAGCGATCGCTCGAAGGTGCATGCGACCAGGTGAAGTGCGCCGCGACACCTTCGCTGCCGCGTTTCGCGGAAAGGCGTCCCGACGCTTCGAACGCGGCGGCGGTTTCGTTCGTCGACCGGACGGCGGAAGGCGCCACGGTCGCGCATCCGGCGAGCACCACGACAATGGCAAGCGCGCCGCCAAGTGCGCGCAGCCGGATCACGATCGACGAGAACTAATCGGCGCGCAGGTCACCGCGCACAAGGCGGCGAACGGTTTCGAGCAGCACCGGGTTGTCGGGCGTGGTTTTCAATTGCGACTGCCAGATTTCCTTCGCGCGGTCGTGCTCGCCCTTGGCCCACAGGACTTCGCCCAGGTGCGCGGCGACTTCGGCGTCCGGCCGCTCCTTGAGTGCGCGACGCAGATAGCTCTCCGCTTCCGCATACCGGCCGAGCCTGAACAGTGCCCAGCCCATGCTGTCGAGGATGAACGGATCGTCGGGGGCAAGCTTGTTCGCTTTCTCGATCAGCACCAGGCCTTCGCTGGTGCGCGCCGTGCGGTCGACGAGCGTATAACCGAGCGCGTTCAGCGCCTGCGCGTCGTCGGGCTTCAGTTCGACGACGCGGCGAAGCCGTGCCTCGGCGTCGTCGATCTTGTCGAGCTTTTCGGCGACCATCGCCGCGTCGTACAGCAGGTCCGGTGAATCCGGATGCTCCTTCAACGCCAGGACCAGCACGCCATAGGCGCCGTTGTTGTCGTTGGCGTCGCGCAGCAATTGTGCTTCCGCCTGCCGGACCTGGACGCGCTGCTCGATCGTCACCGCCGGAAGATCGGCGAGATACTTGCGCGCTTCGACGACCTTGCCGAGCTTGCCCATCATCGCCGCGACACGCACCTTCGCGAGCCACGCACGCTCGCCTTCCGGCACGGCCTTGTAGCGGTCGATCGCGTCCTGGTAGCGGCCGGTCTCGTCGGCAATCTGCGCAAGGTACAGCTCGACCGCGCCATTTTCGCCGTAGTTCGCACGCTTCAGGTCACCGAACAGCGACTCGGCGGTTTCCCAGTCCTTCATCTGAACGGAGATCACGGCAACGCCGAACTCGAACTCGCGGGCGCTGCGGTCGCCGTCCCACAACCGCTGGAACACGGCGCGCGCCTCGGCATAACGCTTTTGCTCGACCAGGAACTGCGCGAGGCCACCCGCGGCGGCGCGCGCATCCGGGTTCGCCGCCACGAACAGCGACAAGTAGCCGATGGCGTCGTCGGGCTTCTTGCGCGACAGGATTTCCGCCTTGAGGAGCGCTGCACGCTCCCAATCGGGCCTGAGCGCCAGCGCGCGGTCGATCTCCTCGAGCGCGCCGTTGTCCGAGCCGCTTTCCGGCGTTGACGCCGTATAGGCAGCGAGCGCTATCGCGAAATGCGCCTCCGGATTTTTCGGATACGGCTTGGCGAGCTCGCGCACGAGCTCGAGGATCTGCCGCCGGTCCTGGGTATCACCGAAAAAGCGGTTGAGCTGCAAGAAAATCTCGCCGGGGCCCCGATCCGTGATCGCCGCGTCGGCGATGACCTTTTCGAGCCGGACCTTCAAGTCGTTGTCGACGCCGCCTTCTGCGGTCGCCTTGCCGTTGGACCCGGCGGCGAGCGCGGCCAGGATCTGCTTCGGGCGCTCGGCCGTGGGATCGAGCGTAGCCCACAGCTTGGCGGACTCCTGGGCGAGCCCGCTCATCCGCGCCGCCAACGCCAATTCGGAGGCGCGCTTCGCGATACGCGGGTCGCGCGCCTCGCGTGCAGCCTCGTAGTAGGCGCGCGCGGCAAGCGACGTCTCGCCACGCTGCAATGCGACGTCGCCCAGCAGGAGCCGATAGAACACATCCGGCGACAGCCCGGAGTTTTCGTCGGCGGACCGCGGAACCGGCGTCGCATGCGGAACGATGCCCGGGCCAATCGGCTGCGCATGAACGGAAGCGGGATCGGCGACGACGAGGATCGCCGCGATCGCGGCGGCCACCAACGTGACCCGGACCGCGGCAGGATGAGGAAGAGCGCAAACTGACGGCATACGGACTCGCTGCTTACGGGTGAGGAAATCCCGATCGATCCGGGAGCGGTGCACGATCCTAAAAGGATCGTCGAATGCCTGGCGTGCAGTCGATGTTAGGCTATATCTGGCAATGCAACAAATGGGCCGGTGCGAAGCATTTTCCGCCGCCGAGACCCCCGGCGCACCCGTAATCACAACATCGATAATGCCTGAACTTCCGGAAGTGGAAACGACGCGCCGGGGCGTCGCGCCGCACGTGGTTGGGCGAAGCGTAGCCGCGGTGAATGTATACGACTCGCGTTTACGGTGGCCGGTTCCCTCGGATCTCGCGAATCGCGTTGTCGGGCGGACGATCAACGGCGTCGACCGGCGCAGCAAGTACTTACTGTTTCGCTTCGGTGCAGACACGCTTCTTGTACACCTCGGCATGACCGGCAGCCTTCGCGTCTATCGCCGGGCGCCGCCGCGCAAGCTGCATGATCACGTCGACCTCGTGCTCGATGATGGAACGCTCATCCGTTACAACGACCCGCGGCGGTTCGGCGCGGTGCTCTGGGTTGGCGCAGCTGCCAGCGACCATCCCTTGCTGCGCGACCTCGGCCCCGAGCCGTTCGATGCGGCGTTCGATGCCTCCTATTTCTGGCGCGCCACCCGCGGCCGCACGGCGGCAATCAAGCTCGCGCTCATGGACAACGGACTCGTCGTGGGTGTCGGCAATATTTACGCGAACGAGTCGTTGTTCCGGGCAGGCATCCGGCCGACGGTCCGGGCCAACCGCGTTTCGCGCCCGCGGCTGGCACGGTTGGTCGACGAGGTGCGCGCGGTGCTCACCGACGCCATCGCGAAGGGCGGAAGCACGTTGCGCGATTACGTGGATGCGCGCGGCGAGCCCGGCTATTTTCAGCTCGACTATTTCGTCTACGGGCGCGAAGGCGAGCCCTGCCGGGTGTGCGGGTCCCCGATCCGGCACCGCCGGTTAGGCGCCCGGGCGTCGTTCTATTGCCCGCGCTGCCAGCGATAAATGCCGGGGCGGGGACGGGGGGAACAGCGGCGTAATTGGATGCAGTTGATGTATACAATCCACGCGCACAGCGCCTCGCCCTCGCCCGTCTCCCCTGACCGTCGCGGGCACCTGACGACGCTCTCCGGCACCCGGTGGCAAGCACCCAGGAGCGCCCAAGAGCGCCGCCAACGCCGCGACCCATCGGCATGAGTTGTGCTTGACAGCTCCATGCTAAAGTGCGCGCCCTCGCCGGGGGCTCCCACGCGGCGAACAACAAGGAGTGACATGGTTCCGTCCCGCGATCTCGCGGCACGATTCGAGGCCTATAGCGACTGGCGACGGCGCCTGTCCGCGGGCGTCTCGGCGTTGCACGCGTGGCTGCAGGACCAGGAACTCGCCGATGCGCAAGTCGACCTGCGCATCCAGCAGCTTCTCGAGCGCCTGCATCAGGACAAGCTGATCGTCGCCTTCGTCGCCGAGTTCTCGCGCGGCAAGTCGGAGCTCATCAACGCCATCTTCTTCGCGGACTTCGGCCAGCGGCTGCTGCCTTCGTCGGCGGGGCGCACGACGATGTGTCCGACCGAATTGCTGTACGACGGGTCGCGTCCCCCGTCGATCCGGCTGCTGCCGATCGAAACGCGCTTGAAGGACGCGACGGTCGCCGAATTCAAGAACTACGCCGACGAGTGGGTGACCTTTTCGCTCGATTTGGCCAACGCCGACAAGATGGGTGAGGCGCTGTCGAGGGTGTCGCAGGTCAAGCGCGTCCCCGTCGAGCTCGCGCGGAAGTACGGGTTGTACGGCCATGACGAGGACGATATCCTGGCCGCGCTGGAGCACGGCGAGGAGGGCAGCGTGGACATCCCGTGCTGGCGCCACGCGGTCATCAATTTCCCGCACCCGTTGCTGCAACAGGGCCTCGTGATCCTCGACACGCCGGGACTGAACGCGATCGGCACCGAGCCCGAGCTGACGCTCAACCTGCTGCCCAACGCGCACGCGCTGCTCTTCATTCTCGCCGCGGATGCCGGCGTCACCAAGACCGACCTCGAGGTGTGGAACCAGCATCTGGCCGGCGACGACCAGGCGACCAAGTCCGGGCGCATCGTCATCCTGAACAAGATCGACGGCCTGTGGGACGAGTTAAAGAGCGAAAGCGACATCGACGCGGAAATCAACCGCCAGATCAAAACCAGCGCGCAGATGCTGGGAATCCCGCCGTCGCAGGTCTTCGCCGCATCGGCGCAAAAGGCGCTGGTCGCCAAGGTCAACGGTGATGACGCCCTGCTCGCGCGAAGCCGCCTGCCCGCGCTCGAGGCGTCGCTGTCGCAGAAGCTCATCCCCGCCAAGCGCGACATCGTCGGCGCGGCGTCGCAGGCCGAAGTGCGCTCGCTCGCGGCGGCAGTCCGCGCGATCCTCGACGCGCGCGTTGCCAGCATCGCCGAACAACTCGCGGAAATGCGAGCGCTGCGCGGAAAGAATCAGGATGTCGTCGGGCACATGATGGAGCGGGTCCGGCAGGAGAAGGAGCTCTTCGAGCGCGGCCTCGCGCGCTTCACTGCGTTGCGCAACGTGTTCACGCAGCAGACCAACGACCTCTTCGATCACATCGGGCTGGAAGCGCTGCGCGCGAACGCCGCCCGCACGCGTCGCCATATCGAGGACAGCCCCTTCACACGTGGCGTGCGCGGCGCGATGAACGATTTTTTCCGCAGCATCCATGCCGACCTCGGCGCAGCGGCACGGCAATCGGTCGAGATCCACGACATGATGCGCGCGATGTATGCCCGCTTCGCCAAGGAGCACGGGCTCGAGGCCTTCAACCCGCCGCCGTTCTCGGTCCTGAAATACCAAAAGGAGATCGAGCGACTTGAACGTGCGTACAACACGCATTTCAACACGTTATGGAACATGGTCAGCAAGGCCAAGTTCGCGCTGATGAAGCGCTTCTTCGAGACGATTGCGTCACGCGTCAAGCACGTCTATGTCATCGCCAACCGCGATGTCGAAGCCTGGCTGAAGGCGGTGATGTCGCCGCTCGAGACGCAGGTGCGCGAGCATCACCTGCAGTTGCGACGCCGGCTGGACAGCATCAAGCGCATCCATCATGCGAGCGATGAATTGGAGGAGCGAATCGCCGAGCTCGAGCAGCAGGAAGAGGCGATTCGCGTGCAGCAAAAAGGCTTGCAGCGCCAAGTCGCGGGGATCGATACTGTCGTCGACGCGCCGGACGCACTGCCGCTGGCGGCCAACTCGTGACGTCAATCGGCGACACTTGTTGCGTATTCGTTGTAGGACCGGTGTAGGACGAAAATTTATCTTCGACGCTATTTAACTGATTTGTCGGGGCGTAGCTGTATCCGCATGTAATTCCTGGGATTTTGGGGAACTGGGATTACGTTTTTCTTGTCTTATAATAGTTGTACTTTGCCCATTGCCCAGCCGGGGTAGCACCCGGCCTCAAGATCATGCGAATCCGAAATTTGTTGGGCGCTCTGCTCGCGTCTTGCGCGTTTGCAGCAGTGGCAGCAATCCCCGCGACCGAGCAGACCATGGCGGTCGAGTTCTATCACTCCGGTCTCGACCACTACTTCATCAGCGCCGAGACGGCAGAAATCGCCGACCTCGACACGGGCGTTCATCCAGGATGGACGCGCACCGGTTACAAGTTCCCGGTGATCAAGGCCGGCAGCTCGTATGCCGGCACTTCCCCTGTGTGCCGATTCTACGCACCGGGGATCAGCACCCATTTCTATTCGTCCAAGCTGTCCGAGTGCGACGACGTCAAGACCAAGTTCTCGGACGTGTGGACCTTCGAATCGGCGGAAGTCTATCGCGCATTCGTTGTCGACCCCCAAACCGGTGCCTGCCCCACCGACACCACGCCGGTGTATCGGCTGTGGAACGACCGTGCCGACGTCAATCATCGCTATTCGGATCAGATCGCCATCTTCCAGTTCATGACCAGCCAGGGGTACAAGCCGGAAGGTGACGGCAATCCCGCGCTGCCGGTCGTGTTCTGTACGCCTGCGGGCGGTTCGGTAACTCCGGCGCCCGCGGCGACCGCACCCAACTGTACGGTGACCGCCAGCAGCGGCGCACCTGCGCTCGCGAGTCCGCTCACGCTCAACGCGAGCTGCACGAACAGCCCGACCGGTTACCTGTGGGTAGGTTGTTCCAGCACGAGCAACACCTGCACGATCTCGCAGGCAACGCCTGGCACGAAGAGCTACACGCTGTATGCGTCGAACAAGGACGGTCCCGCGGCCCCGGTGACCATCAACGTCAATTGGGGCGGCGGCGGCGGCGGCGGCGGAGCGTTGCCGCTCTGCACGATTTCAGCCAGCGCCGCCAAAATCGCCGTCGGCACGCCGCTGACGCTCACGGCCAGTTGCAGCCAGACGCCGAATCGCTATGACTGGATGTCCTGTCTCTATCTGAGCAACCAGGGCGTTTGCCTCATCATGCCCGCGTGTGCGGCTACGTCGGCGACTTGCGTAGTCAACGCATCCACCGCCGGCTATGCGCGCTATGCGGTTGCCGCCGGCAACAGCGCCGGCACCGGACCCCGCGTGGAAGCCGAGGTCGAGTGGACCGGTGGTGGTGGCGGTGGTGGCGGCGGCGGCGGGGGCGGCGCTCCCGATCCGATTCCCGTCTGCAACGCGCTGGCCAGCAACTCTTCGCCGCTCGTCAACACGTCGGTCGTGCTCTCGGCCTCGTGCAGCGGCAATCCCACGAGTTATTCGTGGAGCCCGATCAGCTGCACCGGGGTCCAATGCTCGACGACTTCGTCGACGGCCGGGACTATCACGTATGCGGTGACCGCGGGCAATGCGTCGGGCAGCAGCACAGCGTATGTCGCCGTCAATTGGCAAGCTGCGCCCTCGCCGTCGCCCGTATGCTCGCTCACCGCAAGCAATAACACGCCCTTGACGGGCCAGACCGTGGTGATATCGGCGTCCTGCACGAACAGTCCCACGTCGTATGTGTGGACCGGCTGTGCGTCCAACGGCCCGAACTGCACGGATACCGTAGGGGTCGCGGGCAACAAGACCTATACGCTGGTCGCGAGCAACAGCTCGGGCGCCAGCAACAACGCGACCGTGATTGTCAACTGGACGGCCCCGCCGACCGTACCGCCGGTGTGCAGCGTCTCCGCAAGCAGTCCAACGCCCACCGTGGGCACGAACGTGACCCTGACCGCGAGCTGCAATGGCGCGCCGACGAGTTATGTCTGGACGAATTGCGCCGGCAACACATCGAGCTGCACCACGAGTTCGGCCAGCGCCGGCCCCGCGACGTATACCGTTGCCGGCGTCAATCAGTTTGGAACGGGCACTCCCGCCAGCGTCACGGTCAACTGGACGGCCAACCCGCCGGTGTGCTCGGTCTCGGCAAGCAATTCAACGCCCATTGTCGGGAACAACATCACCCTGACCGCGAGCTGCAGCGGCGCGCCGACGAGCTATATCTGGACGAATTGCTCCAGCACGGCGTCGACGTGCATCACGACTTCGGCCAACACCGGTGCCGCGACATACACTGTTGCCGGCGTCAATACGTTCGGCACGAGTCCCGCGGCGAGCGTCAGCGTGAATTGGCAGGCTCTCGGTAGCGGCGGCCAGGACTTCTGCCCGAGCTACAAGAACGTCGTGAAATTCAGCGTGCCCTGGGGCGACAGCAACCGCTATCTCACCAAGAGCATCGGCGGTTTCGCGGCGGACGGGGTGATCGTGATGGAGTTCACCGTGCCGGCCGGCCCGGCGAGCTACGCGGTCCCCGGCGTTACCAACATGGCCGAATATGGTGAACCCGCAACCGCCCGGCAAATGACGCTTTCGAAGAGCTCCTGCGACTTCCGCGGCACGGATCCTTCCGGCAACAACGGTCCGTACGCGGTGAGTAACGGCAATCAGGTCGGCATCAGCTTCAACGTCGGCGTGCAACCCGCGGCACTGGTCCCGGGCCAGACGTATTACATGAACTTCCGCAACTGGTCGGTGGACCTGGGCGGCCCGAGCTGCGGGGCGGGGACGTGCAACGCGGGGATCATCACCATCCCCTGGCCGCATTGAACGACCCCCTTGGCGCTTGAGTCACCGCAATGAACAACGGGCACCCTCGGGTGCCCGTTTTCTTGGGAGCGCCGGCTGCGGCGTCAGCTGTTGACGCCAGCGACCTTCTTCGCCATCAGCCCTTCGTACTTGAGGAACAGCGCTTCCTTGGTCTCGACAACGCCGGGATTGACCGGAATGCAGTCCACCGGGCACACCTCGCGGCATTGCGGGACGTCGAAGTGGCCGACGCATTCGGTGCATTTCGCGGGATCGATCACGTAGATCTCCACACCCTGCGAGATCGCGGCGTTCGGGCACTCCGGCTCGCACACGTCACAGTTGATGCATTCGTCGGTGATCATCAGCGCCATGATTATTTCGCGAGCTCGGCCACGCGCGCGCGGATCCGGGCGGCGACGTCCGGATGCACGAAATGGGAGATGTCGCCGCCGAACTTCGCGATCTCGCGAACGATCGTCGCGGAAATGAACGTGTACTGCTCCGACGGGGTCAGGAACAGTGTTTCGACATCCGGATACAGGCGGCGGTTCATCCCGGCCATCTGAAACTCGTATTCGAAGTCCGAGACGGCGCGCAGGCCGCGCAGGATGATCTTCGCGCCTTGCTCGTGGACGAAATCCATCAGCAACGACGAGAATCCCATCACCTCGGCGTTGGCGATCGGGCGCACGACGTCGCGCGCCATCTCCACCCGCTCGGCCGCGGTGAAAAACGGATGCTTCGCCTCGCTGTCGGCGACGGCGACCACTACGCGGTCGAAGACGTGGGCAGCGCGCCGCACGAGGTCCTCGTGACCCCGCGTGAAGGGATCGAACGTGCCGGGGTAGACGACCTTGATCATCGCATCACCGAGGACGACCGCAACAGGAAGCGACGTCCGCAAGACTCTCGTCGTCCCCGCGAAGGCGGCGACCCAGTGTCGTGCAACGAAAGTCGCTGGGTTCCCGCCTTCGCGGGAACGACGGAGAAATTTTCATGTATCCGGGCAGTGGCGCAGCAGATGATAATGCACGAGCCCGGCCTTGGCGTGCCGGAACAGCTCGAGCGGGGCGGGCGGCACAAGCTCCCGCGGCGATTCCGCGTACAGGAAGCCGCCCGCCGCCAGCCGTGCCTCGGACGCGGGCAGCAGCCATGGCCACGGGTCCTCGGCAAAGGGTGGGTCGAGAAAGATCACGTCGAAGAGGCGCGTCTCGCGCGAGAGCCATGCCTTGGCGTCGGCTGCGTGGGCTTCGAGACCGGCAGCGCCAAAGGTACGCGCCGTTTCCGCGATCGCGCGAACCAGCGCCGCGTCGCGATCGATCGCCACGGCCAGCTCGGCACCGCGCGAAAGCGCTTCCAGCGTCAATGCGCCGCTGCCCGCGTACAGATCGAGCGTCGAGAGCTCGGCCAGGTCCTGTCCGAGCCAGTTGAACAAGGTCTCGCGCACCCGATCGGGTGTGGGCCGCAGGCCTTCGGCACGAGGAAACCGGATGACGCGGCCGCGATAGCGGCCGCCGATGATGCGGACGCGGTGGGCGTTGGGATGCGACACGGGAAACCGGGAGGAGGGACCGAACCGGTAGAATTCTAGCCTTCGCAGGTCCGTCCTCTCGTATTTCCTCCCCGCTGGTGCCGCGTTGTTCGATCTGTTCAAGAAAAAATCGCCGGAAGAACCCCCCGTCGCGCAGCGCTCGTGGACCGAGCGACTGAAGTCCGGGTTGGGCTTGTCACGCGACAAGCTCGCCGGCGCACTGACCGGCGTGTTCGTGCGCCGGAAGCTGGACGATGCCGCGCTCGACGCGCTGGAGGGGGCGCTGCTGACCGGCGATGTCGGCGTCGATGCCACCGAGCAGCTTCTTGGAGACTTGAAGTCGCGCTGGAAGGCGGCGGGCGACGGCGCCGATCCCCGCGCCGAGCTCGCGGCCGCCATGGTCGGGCTCCTCGGTCCGCTCGAGAAGCCGCTGGTGATCGGCGCGCCGCGACCGTTCGTGATCATGCTGGCCGGCGTGAACGGCGCCGGCAAGACCACCTCCATCGGCAAGCTCGCAAAGTGGCTGCAGCAGCAGGGCCTGTCCGTGCTCCTCGCCGCCGGCGACACGTTTCGCGCCGCGGCGCGCGAGCAACTCGCGGTCTGGGGCGAACGCAACAACGTGGCCGTGATCCAGCAGGCAGGCGGGGACGCGGCGTCGGTCATGTTCGACGCCATCGGTGCGGCCAAGGCGCGCGGGATCGATATCGTACTCGCCGACACGGCGGGCCGCCTTCCGACCCAGGCGAACCTGATGGACGAGCTCCGCAAGATCAAGCGCGTGATCGGCAAGGCGCAAGCTGGGGCCCCGCACGAAGTGCTCCTCGTGCTCGACGCCAACACCGGCCAGAATGCGCTCGCGCAGGTCAAGGCATTCGACGCCGCGGTCGGCTTGACCGGGCTCATCGTGACCAAGCTCGACGGCAGCGCCAAGGGAGGCGTGGTCGCCGCCATCGCCAAACAGCACCCGGTTCCCCTGAAGTTCATCGGTATCGGCGAGGGCGTCGACGATCTGCGGCCTTTCGTAGCCCGCGAGTTCGTCGACGCGCTGCTGCCGGTGGTGCCCGAGGCGGAATCAGGGTGAACTGCGAGCGCCCACTGTCGTCTAATGACCCGGCTGGTGGTGTTTTCCTCGTCTAGTGCCTAGCGGGCGGCGGTTCCCCCGCGACTCGGCCCGGACCACGCCGAATCCCAGCAGGATTCCCCGGTCGCCACCGATCCCACCGGGACGGCGTTAGCGGCCGCCAAGTCGCTGCCCGTCGCAAGGGCGGCGGCGTTCGCGATTCCGGCTGCTAACGTGGTGGTGTCGCGGCAGTTTCGGCGCCTCCTCGGCATACCCGACTTATTTGGTCGGGAACAAAGGGGAGCGCTTAGCACTCAAAGCATTCGACTGCTAAACTGGCATCCAGGCCGAGCGGATCGCTGCGGTTCCGCTCCTGCGATGCCTCATAGGAGATAGGGCATGACGAACACCACGCTGGCATTTCCCACCCCCGCCTCGCTGGGAAGCCTCGATCACTACATCCAGGCCGTCAACCGGTTTCCGCTCCTGACGGCGGAGCAGGAGACCGAATTCGGCCGGCGTTTGAAGGAGACCGATGACATCGAAGCCGCCCGCCAACTGGTGCTGTCGCACCTGCGGCTGGTGGTCGCCGTTTCGCGTGGTTATCTGGGTTACGGGTTGCCGCAGGCCGACCTCATCCAGGAAGGCAACGTGGGCCTCATGAAGGCGGTGCGCCGCTTCGATCCCGAACGCGGCGTTCGTCTCGTGTCGTTCGCGCTGCACTGGATCCGCGCCGAGATGCACGAATACATCCTGCGCAACTGGCGGCTGGTCAAGATCGCCACCACCAAGGCGCAGCGCAAGCTGTTCTTCAACCTGCGCAGCATGAAGGCGAGCTCGGCCGCGCTTTCGGTCGCCCAGGCGAAGGCGATCGCGCGGGACCTGGGCGTCAAGCCCGAGGAAGTCGTCGAGATGGAAACGCGTCTCGGCGGGCACGACGTCGCGCTCGACCCGACGCCGGGCGATGAAGAGAACTTCGTCTCGCCGATCGCGTACCTGACCGACAGCGAAGACGAACCCGCGCAGATTCTCGAGCGTCAGGAAACCGCGCAGAACCGGACCAAGGGCCTGCAAACCGCGCTCGCCAAGCTCGACGCACGCAGCCGCCGCATCATCGAAGCCCGTTGGCTGCGCGAAGATGATTCGACGTCGACGCTGCAGGACCTGGCCGACGAGTACGGCGTTTCCGCCGAACGGATCCGCCAGATCGAAAGCAAGGCAATGAAAACCATGCGCTCACAAATGGCGCAGGCCGCGTAAGCGAGTTCATAGTGTGGTGCACTCAAACGCCGGCCTCGTGCCGGCGTTTTTCGTTGCGGCGCACGCACGCGCGCTCACCCTGGACGTCAGAGCTCCACTTGCGTACCTAGCTCGACCACGCGGTTGGTGGGAATCTGGAAGAACTCGGAGGCCTTCACCGCATTCTTGGACATCGACGCGAACAACCGTTCACGCCACATGGCCATGCCCGGCGACACCGTCGGAATCAGCGTTTCGCGGGAAACGAAAAAGCTCGTTTCCATCATTTCGAACGCGAAACCGCAGCGGCCGGATTCCTCGAGCAACTCCGGAACGTCCGGATCCTCCTTGAACCCGTAATACGCGACGAACTGGTAGAAGTCGCATCCCAGCGTCTTGATCTCGATCCGCTCGCCCTGCGGCACGAACGGAATGTCGCGCATGATGACGGTGAGGAACACGACCCGGTTGTGCAGCACCTTGTTGTGCTTCAGATTGTGCAGCAGCGCGTGCGGCACGCGATCGAGCGCGGACGTCATGAACACCGCCGTCCCCTCGACGCGCGTCGGCGGCGCGACCTCGATGCTCTGGATGAACATCGACAGAGGCAGTGCTTCGGCGGAGAGCTTGTCCATCAACAGCGCCCGGCCGCGCTTCCACGTCGTGAGCAGCACGAAGATGACGGCGCCGACGACGAGCGGGAACCAGCCGCCGTCGGGGATCTTGAGGGAGTTCGACGCCAGAAATCCGAGGTCGATGAGCGTCAACGGAACGGCGATCGCGAGGGCGACGCCCAGGTTCCAGTTCCACAGGCGACGCATCACGATGAAAATCAGGATGGAGTCGATCATCATCGCCAGCGTCACCGCGATGCCGTACGCGCCCGCCAGGTGTTCCGACCTTTTGAACGCCACGACCAGCAGGACGACCGCGATGCACAGCGACCAATTGATGAACGGCACATAGATCTGCCCGATCTGCCGCTCGGAGGTGTGCTCGATCTGCAGCCGCGGACAGTAGCCCATCTGGATCGCCGCGCGCGTCAGCGAGAACGTGCCCGAGATGACCGCTTGCGACGCGATCACCGTTGCGCAGGTGGCCAGTACCACCAGTGGAATGAGCGCCCACGAAGGCGCCAGCAGATAGAAGGGATTCTTGATTGCTTCCGGCTGCGCGATGATCAGCGCCCCCTGCCCGAAATAATTGATGACCAACGCGGGCATCACGAAGAACAGCCACGCCCGGCGAATCGGCGAGCGGCCGAAGTGCCCCATGTCCGCGTAGAGCGCCTCGGTGCCGGTGACGGCCAGCACGACGGCGCCCAGCGCGACGAAGGCGACCCATGGTGTTTCCGCAAAAAATGCGACTGCGTGGTAGGGATTCAACGCGGCCAGGATGCCCGGCTGCTGCGCGATTTCAGAGGCGCCCAGCAAGGCAATCGTGACGAAGTAGACGCACATTACCGGTCCGAAAAAATTTCCGACGCTCGCCGTGCCGTGCTTCTGGATTCCGAACAGCACCAGGATGATGACGAGGGTCACCGGCACGATGAACGGATGGAGTGCGGGGGTGACGATCTCCAGGCCTTCCACGGCCGACAGCACCGAGATCGCCGGCGTGATCATGCCGTCGCCGTAGAACATCGCGGCACCGAAGATCCCCAGGCCGACCAGCCACCAGCGCCGCCGCTCCTCGCGCGCAATGCCGCGCGACACCAGCGCCGTCAGCGCGAGAATGCCGCCCTCGCCATTGTTGTCGGCGCGCATGATCAGCGTGATGTACTTGAGCGTCACGACGACCATCAGCGCCCAGAACACGACCGAAAGGATGCCGTACACGTGAGGCGCGGTCAGGGGCACGCCGTGCTCGCCCGTGAACGCCGTGCGCAGCATGTACAGCGGGCTCGTCCCGATGTCGCCGTACACGACGCCGATCGCCCCGATGACGAGGGCGGTCGAACGCTTCGAATCAGACGGGGAGGCGGTCACTTCGGTCGTACGCGCGGACACCGCTCGTGGAGTTGACCGCGCCACGCTCAAGCGGCGGTGTCATCCGTGCGGCGAGAGAAACGGATGTTCAGCTGTTTCAACTTGCGATACAGGTGGGTGCGCTCGAGCCCCGCCTTCTCGGCGACCTTGCTCATGTTGCTCTGTTCGCGGCCCAGCAACTGCTCGAAATAAATGCGCTCGAACGCCTCGCGCGCCTCGCGCAGCGGCAGCTCGAAAAAGCGCGACGTGATTTCCGGCGCCAGCGACGGGTTCGGCAATGCCGCTTCCCCCAGCACGCGCTTGACGTGCTCGGTGGTGATCTCGCCGCGCAGCAGGATCAGGTTCTGGATGAATCCCGAAAGGTGATCGAGATTCCCCGGCCAGTACGCGTTGGAAAGCGCGGTGAGCGCGGCGGGCGGCAGGGCGGCAAGCAGCGGCTGCGGCGGCGGCGCATCGTCCTTGGTCAACTCGCGCCAGTAGCGCTCGATCAACAGCGGAATGTCCTCGCGCCGCTTGCGCAGCGGCGGCAACACGACGGCGCCCGCCGACAGAAGCGCGAGCAACGCCGGATCGAATTTGCCTTCGGCGGCGAGATTGCCCAGCGCCTCGCTGCTCGTGCACACCAGCGTCACATTCAGCTTGTCGAGCTTCGGCAACAGGAACGCGAGCCCCTTCTGCTCGGCTTTCGAATACTGGCCGACCTCCGCGCAGTACAGCGCGCCATCGCGGGACTCCTCGATCAGCGCCAGCGGGTTGGCGGTGAGCCGCTGCCCGTTCGCGAGCGCGACCCACGGCACGTCCGGCGACTGCAATGCCCGCGCCGCGATATCGTGGCCGGTTCCCGGCTCGCCCAGGATCAGGATCGGGCGTCTGCCGGCAATCAGATGCTCGAGTGCGCGTTCCGTCTCGCGAATGCCGGTACCGGCGCCGAGCGCCGCCAGCGAAATGCGCCGCGGTTCCTGCGCGGCGGCGCTCTTCAGCGCCCGCGAGATCGTCGACAGCAGCTTTTGCAGACCGACCGGCTTTTCGAGGAAATCGAACGCGCCGATCTTGGTCGCGTCCACCGCGGTTTCGATCGTGCCGTGACCCGACATCATCACGACCGGCATCGTCAACTGGCTGTTGGCCGCCCATTCGCGCAGCAGCGTGACGCCATCGGTGTCGGGCATCCAGATGTCGAGCAGCACCAACGCCGGTTGTTGCCGCTGGCGATACGCGCGCGCCTCGCTCGCGTTCGAGGCGAGCGCGACCCGATACCCTTCGTCCTGCAGGATCTCGGAGAGCAGCTCGCGGATGCCGACTTCGTCGTCGACGATCAGAATTTCCTTGGCAATCGCCATCGTGTTCCTGGTTCCCTTAAGCAGTTGCTGCCGCGAGCCTGCTGCCCGCGGTGTTGACCGGAAAAACGATGGTCACGCGCGCCCCGCCTCCCGGCGCGTTGTCGAGCACGACGCGTCCGCCGTGCTCGTCGACGATCTTCTTCACGATGGCAAGGCCCAAGCCCGTTCCTTTCGCCTTGGTGGTCACGTAGGGCTCGAACGCGTGCGCCAGCACATCGGCGCCGAAGCCGGGTCCCGCGTCCGCGAATGCAAGCGTCGCCTCGTTCGTATCGGCGGACAGCGAGATCGCGAAGTGCGGATCGGCAACGTCGGCCTGGGCATCGACCGCGTTCGAAATGAGATTGTGGAACACCTGGCGCAGGCGGGTGGGCTCGCCCTGGATGAAGAGGGGCGCGTCCGGCAAGGATATCGCAACGTCGGGACCGAGATTGTCGTACAGAGCAAGGACGTCGAGCAAGAGGGCGGAAAGATCGACGTTCTGCATCTGGCCGGGCCGCGGCTGCCGGGCATAGATCGCGAAATCGTCGACCATGTGCTTCATCGCACCGACCTGCGACACGATCGTTTGCGTGCCGCGCCGCAGCGTCTCCTGATCTGCGCCTTCGAGCTTTGCCGCGAGCTTGACCGCGAGCCGCTCCGCCGAGAGCTGAATCGGCGTCAGTGGATTCTTGATTTCGTGCGCCAATCGCCGCGCCACTTCCGCCCACGCGGCATCGCGCTGCGCCTGCACGAGTTCGGATACATCGTCGAAGACTACCACGTAGCCGCCGGTGGTCGTCGTTCCCGGCAACCGCGTACCGCGCATCAACAGCGTCCGCGAAAGATTCGCGACGGCGAGCTCCGCCTCCTTTTGCCACTGGCGATCGTGGCTGCCGCGAAATCCTTCGGAAACCAATTCGGCAAACGACGCGAGCGCCGGCAAGCGCTTGCCCCAGTCGGCGAGCGACATGCCGGTCAGCTCGGCCAGCGGCTGTTGCAGGATGACCGCCGCGCTCGGATTGACGGTGCGCAGCCGATGGCGCTCGTCGAACACGAGCACGCCGGCGGAAAGATTGCCGAGGATGCTTTCGAGATATGCGCGGGTCGTCTCGGTGGCGCGGCGGCTGTCTTCGGCCTTGCCTTGCGCTTCCGCCAGTTGTGCCGTCATCGTGTTGAACGACTCGGTGAGCACGCCCAGCTCGTCGCGCGATACGACTGGCTGTCGCCGTGTGAAATCGCCTTGCGCCACCGCTCGCGTGCCTTCGGCCAGCAACCCGAGCGGCGCCGCGAAGCGCTCGGACAGCACGACCGCAAGACCCAGCGCCGAAGTCAACGCCAGCAACAGCGTCAGCGTCAGCGTCAACGCATAAAGACGCTTCAACGCATTGCGCGAAAATGAAAGCTCCTGGTAGTCGCGCATGCCGGCCTGCACGCGTTCCGCGTCCTGCGCGAGCGGCTTCGGCACGGGTTCGACGACCTGCAGCAGCTTGAGCGGATTGAGGCTGTCGTCGGTGTTCACCGGCACCACGACGCGCAACACCAGGCCGCCGTCCGGCGCTTGCTCGATCTTGGAGTATGGCTGCTGCAGGCGTGCGAGCCGCAGCGCCGCCGCGGGCGGCGGCTCCGGAGTCGCCCGCGAGCCGCCCATCCCGGCGACCGCGAGCACGCTGCCGGTCGACGAGAACAACGCGGCCTCGTACACGTTGGCCTGTTCCGCGGCTCGATTCAGCGTAGCGGCGAGATTGCCCGGGCTCTCGGCCAGCGTGACCGCCATCTGGCCCGCCTTGCTGGCCGTTTCCTTGAGCAGGTAGTCGAGCGCGTTGCGGCCCAGATTGAGCCCGCCTTCGAGCGCGCGATCGACGCGCACGTCGAACCAGCTCTCGATGCTGCGGCCGATGAACTGCACCGACACCGCATAGACGAGCGCGCCCGGCAGTACCGCGACCAGCGCGAACAGCAAGACCAGGCGCACGGCGAGCCGCGAGCCGAAGACCCCCGCCTTCAGGTTGCGGCGCAATTGCCACAACTGCCAGCCGACGACCACCATGAGCAGCGACGCCAGCAAGCCGTTCAGGATCAGCAGATTGTCGTAGCCCTGCGCGAACAGCGCCGTGTTGGCGGTGGCGGTGGCGAGCAGGAACAACGCGATCGCCGACAGCGACGCCGACGCCAGCAGAAGCCACCGCAATCCGCGCTTGCCGGGAATCGCGTTCATGGACTCCCTCGTAGCGCGGTTCCACCGCCGGATGGCAATAGCGAATCGTCTGCCGCGAAGGCGCACGCGCTGGCGCGCGTGCCCCAGTGGCGTTTGTGCCAACGACGCCGGATTCCCGCCTTCGCGGGAATGACGGCAGCGATAGATGAACCCGCGGCGCTCATGGCACGAAGCTCCATCGATACCACTCGGACGACAGCGTCCACTCGCGCGACGCGAGCGCATCGACCTGGAACGGCTTCGGCAACTGATTGACATCGAGTCGCAAGCGGACCGCCGCGTCGTAGCGCGTGCCCTTGGACAGCGCGCTCGCCGGCGCCACGGGTCGCGACGTGACGCGGCCGAGATAGCGCTCGACTTCCTCGAGCGAATTGAAGGTCTGCCCCAGCAGACCGCTGGCGACGCGATACTGCCGCGTCAGCGCGTTGTACGACACGCGAGATGTCAGCGCGGTCTGCGCGACCTTTTCGTCCAGCCAGTACCAGCGACTGCGGGTCAGCTCGAACTCGAGCACGACATAAAGCGGGATGCCCTTTTGCAGCGCCTCCTCGAGTGTCGGATTGAAATTGAGGTCGAACTCCGCGTTCAGCAGGACCTCGCCTTCATCGGTCCGCAGCTCGGCGGATTTGACCGGGACGGTGTCGGCATGCGCGGCGGGGCCGGGCAGCGCGAACAGCACGACGCCCGCCAGCAACACGGCAAGCCATCGCCGGTGCGGCGGCACGCGGGTGATGGAAGGAACGCGGAAGAGGGAGGCGGACGGCATGCCGGCGAGTGTCGGTGCGACTTTCCGGCGGCGTGGCGGCGCTCACCGCCAAGGCTATTGGAGCCTGTCGGACTTGCGTAGCAGGGCGTAGAAGAATCCGTCCTGATTGTGGCCTGCGCCGTTCCCCGAAGGCAAGAGTTGGCCGCCTTCGTGCGCGCATTCGGGTGGAAAGCTGATGGATTCGCGCAACGCGTCCGGGTTCGCGGCCAGGAAGTCGATGATCTGCAATTCGTTTTCCGACGCAAAGACCGAGCAGGTCGTGTAGAGCAGCAAACCGTCCGGCGCGAGCAGTGGCCACAGTCCGGCCAGAATTCGCCGCTGCTGCGCGCCGAACGCCGCGATATCGGACTTGCGCCGGAGCCATTTTCCGTCGGGGTGGCGGCG
>Ga0070667_100000718_pt1 | contig 31876 bp, 29 predicted proteins | sample KBSS33metaG_FD_64659 | JGI IMG/M metagenome (GOLD analysis project Ga0070667, IMG submission 64659) | Switchgrass rhizosphere microbial communities from Kellogg Biological Station, Michigan, USA - KBS S3-3 metaG | ecosystem: Host-associated > Plants > Roots > Rhizosphere > Soil ...
CCGCATAATAAGAACTGTTATTGTCAACATACCGCACCTGGAACTCGCTTCGTATTTCATTTCCCTTCGGAAAAACAAACATATTGCAGTACCAAAGCAATAAGCCCAGCAGGCAGCCGCCCATAATGTATGGCCGCAAGAAACGACGGTAACGCACCCCGTTGGCCAGTATAGCTACTATTTCCGCCCGTCCTGCGAGTTTAGACGTAAAATAAATAACCGCGATAAAAACCATCAGGGGGAAAATCATGGATATAATAAACGGAACAAACCCGATATAATATTTGGTAATGATTTGTGATGTGCTGAGGCCCGATTTTACAAAATCATCTGCTTTTTCGCTGGTGTCTATCACTACCGAAATAACCGTCAGCGCGAGAATCGTAAATACAAATGTTACAAGGAAGTTTTTAAGTATATAACGGTCAAGAATTTTCATTGAAGCTTAATCTGGTGCCAGTGCGGGTCAGCAGCCAAAAATAAGATAAAATTTGTTGTGGATAAGTTATAGTAAACTGTTCAAATTACAGTACCTGCACCGGTCAAACGAAATAGAAAATTTCTATTATATTTGAAGCTTGCTGACGGTTGCCGCTTTTTGCGGCAATATTTATTGATGAAGCCATAAAAGCAGATTTTTACCGCTTCATCGCAATTATAAGCCTTGCTATAACGGGTCACCTGCAAAAAAATAGGTTCCTGTTGATGCCTTAAAATCAAATACCTATTAAAAACTGCCCTGCCAGATAAAAATTATCTAATGAAAAAAAGCAGTTTTACGGGTTCCGCGAATAAATATACTGGTATGGACCCTGCCTCTTTAACTTTCTCCACGCATCTTAAACGCTACCGCTGGGCTATTGGCTGGTGCCTGTTTCATCTGTGTGCATTGATTCTTTCTTATAACGAAGTACGTTTTTTTAATTCTGCCGGTGAACCCAAAACGGAAAAATTCTGGCCTTTTGTAAAATTCACTTACCCTTATTTCCTGCCCAACGACAATACCACCTATGTTAAGTTCAATGGTTTTTTTACACAATATGATTGGACTGAGTTCAGCTTTTATGTAGGCAGTGTGCTGTTTTTAATAGTGGTGGTATATGTTTACAAAAAATCGGAACAATAACTGCCGTCAGGGTTTACAACCTTTGTTTCAATAGCGGGACAATATTATTTTTCCAGCTCATAAAGTCGCCCGCCACGATGTGTTTTCTCGCCTCTTCTACCAGCCACAGATAAAACGCCAGGTTATGAATGCTTGCAATGGTTAATCCCAATATTTCTTTCGATTTAACCAGGTGCCGCAGGTAGGCTTTGCTGTAATAATTGCTAAGTGGTGCAGGTATGCCGTCATCCAGCACGGAAAAATCCCTTTCCCATTTTTTGTTGTCGATATTAATGATGCCGCGGCTGGTAAACAGCATCGCATTGCGACCATTGCGCGTGGGCATTACGCAATCAAACATATCTATGCCAAGGGCAATATTTTCCAGAATGTTCCAGGGCGTACCAACGCCCATCAGGTAGCGGGGTTTATCAACTGGTAATATGCTGCAGCAAAGTGCACAATATTCGTACATCATTTCTTCCGGCTCTCCCACACTTAAGCCACCGATGGCGTTGCCTGCGGCATTTTTAGATGCAATAAATTCGGCCGATGCCGTGCGCAAATCTTTATAAGTACCCCCCTGCACTATCGGGAAAAGATTTTGCGTATAGCCATATTTTGCCTCGGTACTGTCGAAACGTTTAAAACAACGGTCTAACCAATAATGGGTTAGCTGCATACTTTGCTTTGCGTACTGGTAATCGCTGGGGTAAGGCGGACATTCATCAAAAGCCATAATGATATCGCCGCCGATAATGCGCTGTATATCCATTACATTCTCCGGCGTAAAAAGATGTTTGCTGCCGTCTATATGACTCTGGAATATTACCCCGTCTTCGGATATCTTGCGGTTGGCCGCCAGCGAGAACACCTGGTAGCCGCCACTATCGGTTAAAATCGGGCGCTGCCAGCCGTTGAAGCGATGCAATCCACCTGCGGCTTCCAGTATTTCCAGTCCGGGCCGCAGGTATAAATGATAGGTATTGCCTAAAATAATCTGCGCCTTTACATCCTGTTCCAGTTGTTGCTGCGAAACAGCTTTAACGCTTCCCACCGTACCAACGGGCATAAATATGGGGGTTTCAATTTCGCCATGATCGGTCTGAATAAAGCCTGCCCGGGCAGAAGAATGGTTATCGGTCACTTCCAGCCTGAATTGTAATGCTGCCATACGGCCGCAAGATAGGAGAATTGATGGTTTCAGCCGTTTGGTTAAGAAGATTAGAACCGCGATGAGCTGCTGCGGCCATCACTTCGATGGCTGGTAAAAAAGCCTTCCGGCAACGAAATCAGAAAATCAGCTATCATTATCCTATTTTCGCAGGCAATTTGTACTGCCCTTAACCAACTTGATTACATGAATGTACTGGCGCAATTGAGACCGCATCTGTGGGAAATATTGTTTGGCCTTTTTGGCACTGTAACCTTTATTCAATTACTATATTACTGGTTCTTTTTTCGCAGGGTAGCATTCTTTGTACAAAAAGAAAAGACCACTTCGCAACAACACCCGGTTAGCGTAATTGTTTGCGCTCGTGACGAAGCAGGTAACCTTGCACATAACCTGCCCGGTGTATTGGTACAAACCTATCCCACCACACATGAGGTAATAGTTGTAAACGACAACAGTGAAGACGAAACAAAATACCTGCTGGAAGAATTGAGAAAGACGTTCAAGCACCTGCAGATGGTCAACCTTAACTATGAAGCAAAACTGATTCCCGGTAAAAAATATCCATTATCGATTGGTATAAAAGAAGCAAGGCATGAAGTGGTATTATTAACCGATGCGGATTGTATGCCCGCCACCGAATTCTGGTTGCAAAAAATGCAGGATGGTTATTCAGCCGGCATAGAGATTGTACTGGGCTATGGTTCATACAACAAAAGGCCGGGCCTGCTCAATAAACTTATCCGTTTTGAAACCTTTCATACCGCATTGCAATACCTGTCTTATGCATTGGCCGGAACGCCGTACATGGGTGTGGGCCGGAACTTGTCTTACACAAAAAAGTTATTTTTCCAGAACAAGGGATTTTCATCGCTCAATCATGTTACGGGTGGCGATGATGATTTATTCATCAATATGGTGGCAACCAAACAGAATACCAATGTGGTGATTGATCCGGATGCAGTCACATTATCGGAGCCCAAAAAAACCTGGAGCGATTGGATACGCCAGAAAACCCGGCACTATACCACCGGTAAATATTATAAACCGAAACACCGCTTCTTACTGGGTTTATATGCCATCACGCATTTTCTTTTTTACCCGTTGTTTGCAGTAAGCTTATTGTTTTCCGACTGGCGTTATGCACTCGCTGTTTTTTTGGTAAGGTTTATAACCCAGGGTTGGATTTTTTATAAAAGCATGGAAAAGCTGAATGAAAAAGATCTGTGGCCCTGGTGGTGGCTGTTTGATATTTGGATGTTTGCGTATTACCTCATCTTTGCACCTGCAGTATGGAAAAAGCCGCGCAAAACCTGGAAATAATATTAAAATACTTTGCTGATTTTACTCCACAGCAGGTGCAGCAATTTGCGGCGCTGGAAGAATTGTATAAAGATTGGAACAGCAAAATAAATGTGATCTCCCGCAAAGACATCGACAGCCTTTATGAAAAGCATGTGCTGCATGCGCTTAGCATAGCGGCAGTGTTTGATTGTATGCCCGCTGCAGAGATCATGGACCTGGGCACAGGCGGCGGTTTTCCCGGAATACCGTTGGCTATCTTCTTTCCCGAAGTAAAATTTCATTTGGTAGACAGCATCGGAAAAAAATTAAAAGTGGTGGAAGCAGTGGCATCCGCCATTGAACTTAAAAACATAACTGTACAGCATACCAGGGCGGAAGAAATCAAAAACAGGAAGTTTGATGCAGTGGTATCGCGGGCAGTGGCACCGCTGGCTGATCTGTGGCGATGGTCGAAGCCCTTGCTAAGAAAAAAAACGATGTCTACGGGCAATACTATTAATGGACTGGTATGTTTGAAAGGCGGCGATCTTGCACAGGAAATTGCAGACAGTACCTGCAGGCCCCGTAGTATAGAAATTTATGATTTGTTCGGGGAAGAATCCTTTAAACAAAAATACCTGCTACATGTTTCCGTGTAGCACTTATTACCACTTTGTGGTATTGCCTGCTAACCCAAATAAGTCCAAATTTGCATCATGACAATAACAGTTTGTATAGTTGATGATAACAAAGACATCCGCTCGGCCCTGGAGCAGATTATTATCATGTCCGATGGCTATCGTTTGCTGGGAAGTTTTTCCAGCGCAGAAGAGGCAATTGAAAAGATACCGGCACTAAGTCCGCAGGTTGTTTTAATGGATATAAACCTCGGAGGAATGAGCGGTATTGAATGCGTGCGCCATCTGAAACCAATGCATCCAGACACACTGTACATGATGTGTACTGTATATGAGGAAGATGAAAAAATATTTGAAGCATTGAGTGCCGGGGCCAATGGATACATTCTTAAGAAAACAGCGCCGGGCAAATTACTGGAAGCAATAAGAGAACTTAGTGAAGGCGGCGCTCCTATGAGCAGCCAGATTGCACGCAAGGTGGTGACTGCTTTCAGGGGCAAATCAATGGCTGAAGGACCTATACAGGAAGACAAATCAATTAACATGCTCTCCTCGCGCGAAAGAGAAATCCTGGAACATCTTTCTAAGGGCCTGCTGTATAAAGAAATTGCCAACAATCTTTTTATCAGCCCGGAAACCGTGCGCAAACATGTGTATCATATTTACGAAAAATTACATGTAAACAACCGGGTAGAGGCAGTCAATAAATACTTTGGAAGATAGGCCTGTTTTGTTTAACCTTTTCAGCTAGTTTTTGAACATTTCCTCCCATAAATACCACTAAAGTGGTATTGCAGCGGCCCTGGTGAGTACATACTTTTATACCCTGAAAAAAAGGGATGCTTAGCAACAAATACTGTAAAACCATTATACCTTACCTTTTACCATTTACAGGTTAGCACATTATTAAGAGATTGATTCTTGTAAAGGCTCAAACATCTTTTCCCGTAAAAAGACCGCTCCAACAATTGAAATTGGAGCGGTCTTTTTGTGGAAAACCATCATGATTACCTTTTTATCTCGAGTTTATTATTGCTTCGGTTGATATCGGCCATGCGATGACTCGCATCAATTTCAGCAACCGTAATATCAGCTATCCTTCGGTTGCTTTCTATAATATAGGAAGGATTGGTCCAGTTCCATTCTTCATATTGTTTAACCGGCAAGGAAGGATCTTCTATCTCTTTTGCTCCAAACATTAAATCCATGGGAATATAATGCAGCTCTTTAGTTCCATCGCTAAAAGTCAGTTGCATATCGATGGGCATTGGCATCTTCCCCTTATTAACGAGACGTATTTTTGTTTTACCTCCATCTTCCCATAAACTATCAATTCCATAATCGATGGTTTTGGTAGTATTCACAAAATATTCCCTGTACCAATCCAGCTTCATACCGCTGTTTTTTTCTGCTACCTGGATCAGGTCGTTCACGTTCGGATGTTTAAAACGCCACTGGTCGTAGTAGTTCAGTAAAATTTTATCGCGGATTTTGTCGCCAACAATATATCCCAGCTGCGCCATAAACACGGCACCTTTTGCGTATGCAGCATTGCTGTAGGCATAGTTGGTATTGAAATGATCAGCATGGGTTGTCAGTGGTTCTTCCAGGCCACTTTTTGCCAGCCTGAAGTACCCAAGGTAAGAATCGCCTTCGTCTTCCGGAATTACATTGAGCGCATCCGTTAGATTTTTGTCGCCCGGATTGCGCTGCAACGCTTCTTTGTAATTTTCCAATGTAGACTTGCCATAAAAGAAACGGCTCACCAGGTCTTCGGCATAGGAAGTAAAGCCTTCGTCCATCCAGGCATACTCACTTTCATTGGTTCCCATCATCATCTGGTACCAGCTATGCATCCACTCATGAAATACTACATCAGTGCCGGCGCCTTTCAGCAATGTTGCCATCGGGTATTCCATTCCTCCATCACCGCCTTGTATAAACGAATATTGTTTGTACGGATATTTTCCAAAAGTTTTATCCATGAACGGCAGCACTTTAGCAGCCTTTTCGAGTACAGTTTCCCACTCTTCACGGTAATTGTTTACAAAATTGTCTGCACTGTTGCCATACTGTTGTTTTTGCCGGGCAGAGAAAGCATTGTACTGTCTTTTCAAAGCTTCGGGCGAAATTTTATAAAACGCGTGCAATACCATTCCATCACGTACAGGTTTGCTGATATGTTTGTATTCGGGATCAGCGGCCCACACAAAATCATGCACGTTGGGTGCGCTGAATATCCATGTCAGGTTATTACCCGCAGGTTGTATTACTTTGGTACCGGGTGTTTCATAACCATAACCTACCTGCGCGGCATTTTGAAGATAACCGGTTGCCGCCAGCAGGTATTTTTTATCAATAGTGATCCTTACATCATAATCGCCCCAAACACCATAAAATTCTCTTGCAACATAAGGCGTAGGATGCCATCCTTCATAATCATACTCGCACAGCTTAGGATACCACTGGCTCATGCTATAGCGAACACCCTCTGCGTTATCCCGGCCGCTCCGCCTGATTTGCAGGGGAACCTGTGCTTCAAACTCAAGATCAAATGTAACAGATGATCTTGGCAGAATGGGCTTGTTCAGTATTACCTCCAGGATGGTTTCATGCAGCTTCATCGTTTGGGCAATGCCGTTCATCTTAATCCATTTTACTTTCTGGTAACCGATTTCATCGGGCTGCAGGTTCAGTATGCGATCGCGCACACGGCCATCCCAGTCGGGCCTGCCATTTACATCTGTCTGTCCCAATACCCGGCTTCGGTTATCCATCATGCTGTTTGGTTGAAATGCATTCCAATAAAGGTGATAAAACACCTTTGTCAGCGTATCGGGTGAATTATTGGTATACACCAGTTTTTGTTTACCACTGAAACGATTGGTGCCAACATCAGCTGTTATATCCATGCTGTATTTAACATGCTGCTGCCAGCGGCTGGATTGCGCCGATGCGATTGTACACCATACAATGAAACAGACTGCCGTAAAAAACTTTATCATTATTACCTGTTTTAATGCGCGAAATTCCTGCAAATAAAGAAATACAACATTAAAATAAAGCAAAACTTCCTTTTTTTAATGAAAAGCCTCTTTCCGCATTGCGAAAAGAGGCCTGGCCTGTGTATATTTATCCGCTGTATTAAATGGTAATTTCGTCCTTAACCAGTTTACCTTCGGGATCAAAATACAGGTATTTCTTTTCTACCCCGCTCTTTCGTACAAACAACCGGTATTGTATGCTATTGTCTTTATTCTCGATACGGCTTACTTCCTTTAGTTGCCAGCCGGTATATTTACTTTTACCATAACCATCTTTTACGGGCGCAGGCAGTGCCTCTTCAGCAATACTTTTTTCGGTCTGCAACCACTCACCCTTATTGCTGAACTTAGACTGGTAGTGAACGCCATTTATTTCATAGCTGGCCTGAAATCCGGTCAACTTATCTTTCCATTCCACATTCTTTGTATCGGGGTATTTTGCTTTGAAGGCTTCCGTTACTTCAGCCGGCACTTTCCGTATTTGCGCATGTGCAACAGTGAACATCGTTGCGATAACTATTACTGAAAATATCTTTTTCATTGCTTGTGTTGATTGGTTCAGTTGACAGTTAAAAATATCATGCCAATCAACTTTGCAGAAATAAAATCACTGTTTAGGTTTTGTGAAAAATAAAGAAATAGGTATAGGATCAGCCAAGCCCCTCAATAACGATTACTATTTCCCCTTTAACATCTTTTTGTTTAAAATGATCGCGCAGTTCCTGCAGACTTCCCCTCGCATTTTCTTCGAACATTTTGGTCAGCTCGCGGCTCACGCAACACCGGCGATCAGCACCAAAATAACTGATAAAATCCTCCAATGTTTTTACCAGCCGTACAGGCGATTCATAAAATATCATGGTTCGTTCTTCCGTAGCCAATTGCTTTAGCAGTGTTTGCCTTCCTTTTTTTAATGGAAGAAATCCTTCAAAACAAAAACGGCTGGCGGGTATACCGCTGTTTACCAACGCAGGTACAAATGCAGTGGCTCCGGGCAGGCTTTCTATCTTTATGCCCGCCCTGATGCATTCCCTGGCCAATAAAAAAGCAGGATCAGAGATACCCGGTGTGCCGGCATCTGTAATCACGGCCATACTTTTTCCTTCGGCCAGTTGCTGTACAAGGTGCTGGACTATCTTATGCTCGTTGTGCTGGTGATAGGGAGATATTGATTTGCTGATATTGTAATGGTTCAGCAGCTTTGAGGAGGTGCGTGTGTCTTCTGCCAGTATCAGATCAACTGTTTTCAAAACCTCCAGCGCACGAAGGGTGATATCCTGCAGGTTACCGATGGGCGTGGGAACAATGTAGAGCATTGGTTGATGGGTTGATCAGTTGACTGGTTGACTCGTTACCTTGTGGAAAAAATGCGTCGCAAACGATTAATTGACTGATAAACCAGGCAACAGTTGATTGATTGACTGGTTGCTTCGTAAAGAATGCATCGCAAACGACCAATTAACTAATAAACCAGGCAACTGGTCAACTAACTAACGGCTACTTCAAAATATTCCATCACCGGGTTTGCCAGCAGTTTCTTAGCCGCATCTTCTGCTACCTGCCGAGCGGCATCAGGTGTGGCAGCATCTACCTGCAGGGTAATATTTTTTCCAATGCGTACATCCTGTACATTGGTTAGTCCAAGATTGCTTAGCCCTCCCATTACTGCCTTGCCCTGTGGATCCAGCAACTCTTTCAGTGGCATTACTTTTACCTGCACCGTATAGGTCATGTGGTTTTATTTTTAAGCGCCAAAGATAAGATAATGTAGGCGACGAAGATAACCGGCACCGCCATCCATTTGAACAATATGGCGGCAATTACTGCAATCACCAGCAAAATAATTTTAGGCATATTATGCTGCAATGAAAAATCTTTGAACTTCAATCCCATTATTGGCAATTTGCTTACCATCAGGTAGCTGAGTACAGCAATCAGTATATACAAAAACCACTTATTGAAAATGAGGTTATTTACGGCACCATCGTAATAATTATAAAACGCAATTAAAGGCAGCGAAGCCACTACCAAACCCGCCGCGGGTATGGGTACGCCTTTAAAGCCAAAGGTCTGTGTGGTATCAATGTTAAACCTTGCAAGCCGGTAAGCGCCGGCGCAGGCAAAACCGAAAGCAGGTAATAACCAGGCGATGTTGATGTCCAAACCGTTTTCCTGCTGCATATATGAAATACGCAGGAACTGGAAAAGAATAACCGCAGGCGCCACCCCAAAACTCACCACATCACTCAGTGAATCCAGTTGCTTGCCCATATCGCCTGTGGCATCTAAAAGTCTCGCCAGGAAACCATCTAAAAAATCAATAAAAGCGGCGATGGCAATACAAATAGCCGCATAATATAATCGTTCAGGCACGCTGAAACTGGTAGACAGGTCATCGCTCTGCGTTATCGTAATTGATTCTGTTTGCAAGGCAAATACAATAGCACAGCAGCCAAACAGCAGGTTAAGCAAGGTGAACAGGTTTGGAATTTTTTTCATAATTAATACCGGGCATTAAACGTGGTTAGTCAGCAATGCTTTGCGCTACCTGCGGCAAGATATAACATTCATGCATACCTGCGCTTGTTTTTGGCACGCAACTTACCTGCGCATCAGGCTTTCTATTTCTTCCACGGTGATGGGAATATTGGCCATCAGGTCTTTGTTGCCATTGCGCGTAATCCAAAAGTTATTTTCTATTCGAATACCCATTTTTTCTTCTTCAATATAGATACCCGGCTCTACCGTAAATACCATACCTGCTTTAATAGGAGCTGTTTTGGTGCCCAGATCGTGCACATCAATACCCAGGTGATGCGAAATACCATGGTACAAATATTTTCGGTAAGCCCTGTTTTCCGGATCCTCGTTTTTGACATCCGTTTTTTTCAAAAGTCCGATTTTCAGGAATAATTGCGTGGCATGTTCACCCACTTTATCATGGTAATCTACAATAGTGATACCCGGTTTCAGCAGGCTTTTGGCATAATTATGTAAATCGAGGCAGGCGTTGTAAACTGTCTTTTGCCGTTTTGTAAACTTACCGGAAACGGGTACCGTGCGGGTAAGATCGGCACAATAGCCGCCGTATTCGGCACCAAAATCCATCAGTATCAGTTCGCCTGTAAGGCATTCCAGGTTGTTGCTTACATAATGAAGCGTACGAGCCCGGTCGCCGCTGGCCAATATAGAACCATAGGCTGGCCCCGTGGCGCGTTGCGATAGAAACGAATGATATATTTCAGCTTCAATTTCATATTCCATTACACCGGGCTTAATAAACGTAAGCAATCGGCGAAACGTGCTTTCGGTAATATCTATGGCTTTCTGCAACACCTCAATTTCAAGCGCCGTTTTTATGGCCCTGAGCTCCCTCATAATTTTTGCGCTGCGCCGGTACTGGTGAAGGGGATAACGCTGCTTCAACTGCTCTGCGTAGCGGTAATCGCGCACCGGTACCAGGTTGGCCTTGCGATCATTTTCATTCGTGTTCAGATAGATAGTGTCAGCCAGGTGGATCCATTGCTGCAATAACCCCTCGAGCATATCCAGCCAGACAACGGTGCCGATGCCACTGATGGCTTTCGCTTCGGCAGAGCGGTGACGGCGACCATCCCATTTTTCCTTTAATTCATTGGGACGAACCAATACCAGCACTTCCCGGTATTTTTTATCGGGATTATCCGGGAAAAGCACCAGCATGCTGTCTTCCTGCTCGATCCCCGTCAACCAGTACAAATCTGAATTTTGCTTGAATTTATACAGGGCATCGCCGTTCATGGGCAATTCGTCATTGCTGTTAAAGATAGCAATGGCATTTTTCTCCATCTGATCCGTAAAGCGTTTGCGGTTTTGTACAAAAATATCGGCGTTTAGCGGCAGGTATTTCATTCCGGCTGATTTTTAAGTGGGCATAAAATTATGGATTCAATCTTGATAACCAGTACCCAAATATGTACTAATTACTATATATCAAATGAATAACCCGGCTGGCAATGAGCCAATGCCCAAACAAGCCGGCCTTAACAGATCTGCCCAACTATCCTTCTGCTACTACCAGGACAAAACCCAGTTAACGACAAAATCTGCAGTAAAAAAATTAGAAAACATGCAACGCCTGTGTTATTCATTTGAAATATTCTAATGAAACCCCTGAAAAACCAGTTTATCGAAGCCGTCGTTTCCAAACTGGTTGATCTTATACAAAACAAACGACCTATTACAATTATGATAATAATACAGGATATCTATATTTGTATGCTAACAAACGTTTGTAACAATATGTCATTCCCCTCCGTAGCGCTTCCTGCCACCCAGCTGAGCTTGCTGGGTATAGATTCGCCAGTTACTATACATTACCAGCTTTCTGCTGAGCAATTAATTGAAGATAGCATTTGCATGGGCGAAGGAATGCTCAGCAGTAACGGCGCATTGGTGGTGAACACCGGCCAGTTCACGGGCCGCAGTCCCAAAGACAGGTTTATTGTTAAAGACCAAATCACCAGCGATACCGTGTACTGGAACGATTTTAATATCCCGATAGCTGAGAAATATTTTCATATTATCCGGGAAAAAATCCAATCGTATCTCTCTTCAAAGGAAGAGTTATGGGTAAGGGATTGTTTTGCGTGTGCCGATGAGCGTTACCGTATCGGCATTAGGGTTGTTAATGAAAAACCCTGGATGAACTTGTTTGCATCGAACATGTTTTTACGTCCTGGCGAAGATGAACTCGAAAATTTTGTACCGGGCTGGTTCATTTTTTGCGCGCCCGGCCTGAAACTGGATCCGGCTGTATGCGGCACCCGGCAGTCAAATGCGGCCGTAATTTCATTTAAACATAAAACAATATTAATAGCAGGCACCGGCTATACAGGTGAAATTAAAAAAGGAATATTCTCAGTCTTAAATTACCTGCTGCCCCAAAGGAATGTGTTGAGCATGCATTGTTCTGCCAACATGAGCGCAAACGGCGATACCGCATTGTTTTTCGGATTAAGCGGAACGGGCAAAACAACTTTGAGCGCCGATCCCAAACGCCAGCTGATTGGGGATGATGAACATGGTTGGACCAACAATGGCATATTTAATTTTGAAGGCGGTTGCTATGCTAAAACCATCGACCTGAGCGAAGAAAAAGAGCCGGATATCTTCAACGCCATCCGGCCGGGGGCACTGGTAGAAAACACCCCGTTTTTTCCCGGCACCAATAAAATTGATTTCAATAACAGGGCCATTACAGAAAACACCCGTGTATCCTATCCGTTGGATTTTATCCGCAATGCAACCCAGCCCTCCGTCGGAAATGTTCCTGCCCATATCTTCTTTTTGACCTGTGATGCCTATGGTGTTTTACCGCCCATTTCCAAACTAAGCAAGGCCCAGGCCATGTACCAGTTTATTTCGGGTTATACCGCAAAGGTGGCGGGCACAGAGACGGGTATCAACGATCCCAAATCAACGTTCAGTGCCTGTTTCGGTGCGCCGTTTTTACCCCTGCATCCTGGCAGGTATGCTGCCATGCTGGGCGATAAAATACAAAAACACCATGTACAGGTGTGGATGATAAACACCGGATGGAGTGGTGGTGCCTACGGAACCGGCAACCGCATAAAACTGGCTTACACCAGGGCTATGATCAGCGCCGTACTGGAAGGAAAACTGGATGCTATCGCATTCACCACACATCCTTTTTTTGGGATGCAGGTGCCCGTTAGTTGCCCCGGCGTACCCGACAGTATATTGAATCCTGCAGATACATGGGCAGATAAAACAGCCTACAATACAACCGCCAACAAACTGACAGAACAATTTATCAGCAATTTTGAAAAATATGCAGCCGGGGTTTCATCTGAAATTTTGGCTGCCGCACCGGTCATCATAACACAATAAGCGTACAACACGCACCGGCCTCAACGACGCCTGCCAAAACAGCTCCTTCACAACATAGTGAGGGAGTTTTTATTTGCGCTGGACTAAGGCAATAAACAATAATGACTAAATAATATTGCAGCAATGCTTAACAACAGCAATCGGGAAATCAGCAATTTTCACATTCCCACACCATCACATCTCCACATTTCTAATACCCCCATTTCAACAGTGTGGCACCCCAGGTAAACCCGCCACCAAAAGCTGCCATCACAATATTATCTCCCTTATGCAATTGATCTTCCCAATCCCACAAACACAAAGGAATAGTGGCTGCGGTAGTATTACCATAGCGCTGGATATTCACCATTACCTTTTCTTTTGAAAGGCCAATCCGGTTGGCCGTTGCATCAATAATACGCATATTGGCCTGGTGCGGCGCCAGCCACGCAATATCATCTCCGGTAAGATTATTCCGTTGCAGCAATTCAGCAGTAACATCGGCCATCCCTTTTACCGCAAATTTAAAAACAGCCTGCCCCTCCTGGTAAGCAAAATGTTCTTTTTTTGTAACGGTTTCAATACTTGCCGGTTTTAAAGACCCGCCGGCTTTCATATGCAGGTAACTACGGCCGCTGCCATCGCTTTTCAGCAGGCTGTCCAGTATACCATAACCCGCTGTGTTGGGCTCCAGCAAAATGGCGCCGGCGCCGTCTCCAAAAAGGATACAGGTATTGCGATCGGAATAATCCACAATAGCGCTCATTTTATCAGCACCTACTACCACCACTTTTTTATAACGGCCGCTTTCAATAAAGCTGGCGCCGGCAGTAACAGCGTATAAAAATCCCGAACAGGCAGCGCCCATATCAAATCCCCATGCATTGATGGCCCCTGTTTTATCACAAATAATATTGGCAGTGGCCGGAAAAACCATATCGGGCGTTACGGTCGCCACTATCATGCAATCAATTTCAGCCGGCGTTATGCCACGCTTTTTACAGAGTTCCAGTACCGCAGGTACTGCCAGGTCGGACGTAGCTTTTCCTTCACCTTTTAAAATTCTTCTTTCTGTTATTCCGGTGCGGGTGCGTATCCACTCATCGCTGGTATCTACCATTTTTTCCAGGTCTGCATTCGTAAGTTTATCTTCTGGTACATATCCTCCTATTGCCGTAATGGCAGCGGTGATGGGTTGATTCATATTTTGGCTTCTAAATTTCGGTAAAAGTAGGAAATACACTAATGTGAAAATGTGATAAATGTGGAAATGTGAAAATGAACCCGCTTCGAAATGTAATTGTTACAGTAAAAAATTGTTGCGGCGAAAGCAATTTACCACATTTGCAAATTTCCATATTACCACATTGTATTTCACCTTATTTTCGCCGTCATGATTGCGTTTGTAAGAGGCAGTTTTGTACAGAAAACGCCCGCTGTTGTGCATGTTGATGTAAACGGTGTGGGATACGAAGTGCAAATAAGTTTGAATACTTATTCCAGTATAGAGAACCTGCAGCAGGGCCTGCTGCATACCTACCTGCATATCAGGGAAGATGCACAGGTTTTATATGGTTTCTTTGATGTAAAGGAAAAAGAACTGTTTATTCAGCTTATTGCGGTAAACGGCATCGGCGCCGCCACGGCAAGAGTGATGCTTTCCTCTATGAAACCAACTGAGATCAGCCGCGCTATTGTACAGGGAAACGTGAAATTATTAGAGAGTATTAAAGGAATCGGTAAAAAAACCGCCGAACGCGTGGTATTGGAGCTTCGCGATAAACTCAGCAAACAGGTAAACGAGTTAAATATTGCTGCATTGGCAGGCAATACTTTAGAGCAGGATGCGTTAAATGCTCTCCTGGCATTGGGCATTGGAAGACAAGCTGCAGAACAGGCAGTAAAAAAAGTATTGACAGCTTCTCCTGCCAGCGAAAAAGTAGAGGATATCATCAAACAAGCATTAAAAATTTTATAGGCCTATTGATACGACGTATACCTAACTAACTTTTCCGACAAAGATTTGGTTGTTTATTTTCGTTCAATACTATACGCTCCGGTAACCACACTTGCTGCTTTGCTAATACTTATGCTATGCAGCAACCTGCCTGCTTTTGCGCAAAACAAACCCGGTGATTCCTTAAAATATCCTATCCAGGACAGAAGGGGCGATAAACTCTCGAACCCCGGCAGAACCTCGCTCGATTTAAAAGACCCGGTTAATATCAAAGATTCCATTGAATATGACCCCAAAACCAGGCGGTATTATATTGTTGAAAAAATTGGCAATACCTACTACCGTAAGCCCACTTACCTCACTTTTGATGAATACATGCGCATTCGCGCCAAACAGGATGAAGACGACTATTTCAAGAAACGTTCCGATGTTCTAAGCGGCCTCAATAAGAAATTGCTGCGGCCCAGAATGAGTGTGGGCGATAACCTGTTCAACCGCATTTTTGGAAATGGCAAAATAGAAATTAAACCACAGGGTAGTGTAGACATCATTGCGGGTTACCAGGGGCAGAATATAAAAAACCCCACCCTGCCCGAGAGTGCGCGTAAAAGCGGCGGGTTCGATTTTAATATGGACGCCAATCTCAGCGTGATTGCCAATATCGGCGATAAAATGCGGCTTCCCATCAGCTATAACACACAGGCTACTTTCGACTTTGAGAACCAGTTGAAACTGGATTACTCCGGTACCAGCGATGAAATCATAAAACGAATTGAAGCAGGTAATGTGTCCTTTTCAACCAAGGGTACATTAATACAAGGTGCACAGCAACTATTCGGTATCAAAACACAGCTGCAGTTCGGTAAATTGAACGTTACAGCCGTGTTGGCCAACCAACGTTCACAACGGCAGTCGCTTGGCCTACAGGGTGGCTCTGCTTCCAATCTTTTTGAATTTAAAGCAGATGACTACGAAGAAAATCGCCACTTTTTACTGGCTCAATATTTCCGGAACAATTACAACAAGGTACTGGCCAGCCTGCCGGCCGTGGTATCGCGGGTGCAGATCCTGCAAATGGAAGTCTGGGTCACTAACCGCAATGGATCTACTACGGATACAAGGGATATTGTTGGTTTGATGGACCTGGGCGAAGACTCCGCCTTCAATTCAAATATTCATCCCTATATCCCGATGCCCAACAGGTTGCCATCAAACGATGTAAACACGCTGTACCGCAGCATCGTAAATGATCCTGCCAGCCGCAACTCTGCATTTATTACGTCCAAACTCAGTGCATTGGGTTTATCGCCGGTACAGGACTTTGAAAAAACATTTGCCCGCAAACTTACTTCTGCTGATTATTACTATGACCCGCAGGTTGGGTATCTTTCGCTAACGCAACCCCTGCAGTCGGACGAAGTGCTGGCTGTTGCTTTTCGGTACAGTTATAACGGGAAAATCTACAGCGTGGGTGAATTTTCACAGGATGTTCCGCCCGACACCACGGCTGCCAAATCAGGAACACAAAAAGTGCTATTCCTGAAATTGCTGAAAGCTACATCGCAACGTCCTAACCTGCCTATCTGGGACCTGATGATGAAAAACATTTATGTGCTGAAAACAAAAGATGGCAGCTATCTCAGTGGTGTGCAGCCCGCCGATTTTCAGTTGAACATTTTATATGAACAGCCCAGTCTGGGTACCAAACGTTACCTGCCGGAAGGTCAGCGTGCAGGCGTTCCGCTGCTGCAGATTTTACGGTTAGACACCTTGAATACCCGTAACGACCCGCAGCCGGATGGTATATTCGACTATATAGAACAACGCACCATTTTTTCGCAACAGGCAAGAATTGTATTTCCATTGCTGGAACCTTTTGGCCGGGATCTGCAGCAAAGGGCGTTTAACGGCAGCCCGCAAAATATCATCGATCAATATGTGTATTATCCACTGTATGATACGATTAAAGAAATCGCAAAAACCTATGCCAACCTCGACCGCTTTATCATCAGCGGGCGTGCCAAAGGAAATTCTACTTCAGAAATCCAGTTGGGCGCTTTCAACGTTCCGCAGGGGTCCGTTAGCGTTAGTGCAGGTGGGACTATTTTAAAAGAAGGCATCGATTACGCAGTTGATTATGGATTAGGTACTGTAAAAATCATCAACCAGGCTTATATAAATTCAGGCGTACCTATAAACGTGCAGTTTGAAAACAATGCCGGGTTTGGATTGCAGCAACGAAACTACCTTGGCTTGCGGCTTGATTATCTTGCGAAGAGCACCGCCAAAGAATCACTCACCATTGGCGGAACAATGGTACGCATGGGAGAACGGCCTTATTTCAGCAAAGTAAGCACCAGCGATGGCGACCCCATCCGCAATACCATGTACGGTGTAGATTTTAACTATCGATCAGAATTTCCCAAGTTGACACGCTGGCTGGATAAATTGCCCGGTTATCATACCACGGAAATGAGTACCATTCAGGCCTATGGAGAAGCAGCTGCATTAAAACCCGGTCACCCGCCACAGATAGGCAAGGGTACCAGCGGCTCGATCTATATAGACGATTTTGAAGGCGCCACCAGCAATATCGATTTGCGTTTTCCATTGATCAGCTGGACGCTTGCTTCCACCCCGCAAAATAACGGACTGTTTCCTGAAGCGAGCCTGAGTAATGATCTATCGTATGGGTATAACCGCGCTAAACTGGCCTGGTACAATATTGAACCTAATCTGCAGGATGCCAAGGGAAGCAATAACCCGGTAAAAGGATACCAGGATTTTTCCGATCCCCGCATCCGCGCCATTAACCAGCAGGAAATTTATCCAACCAAATCGGTTGACTATGGCCAGGCGCAACTGGTAACATTCGACATGGCTTTTTACCCGCAGGAAAGGGGTCCGTATAATTTTGATGCGCGTATCGGCAGTGTAAGTCCCAATGGCAGGCTGCAAAATCCCAAAACCCGCTGGGGCGGTATCATGCGTGCGATTGATCAAACTGATTTTGAAACCAGCAATGTTGAATACATAGAATTCTGGATGCAGGACCCATTTCTAAACAAGCCTTCCAGCAACGGTGGTCAATTTTATATCAACCTGGGAAATATTTCTGAAGACCTGCTGCGCGACGGAAGAAGACAGTTCGAAAACGGCTTACCCGGTGCAAACGGCCAGGCCGTGGTAGATAATTCATCGGTATGGGGCAGTGTGCCCGCCAATCCTATACAGGTAACAACCGCATTTAGCAATGATCCGGCAGACCGACCTTTCCAGGATGTGGGTTTTGATGGACTGGGCGATGCGGGGGAACAGGCAAAATTCAATACCTACCTCAGCCAGCTGGGTAATATCACCGGAGTGGGTTCACCGGCATACCAGACAGCCCTGCAGGATCCAGCCAATGACAACTTTAAAAATTACCGCGATGCATCGTATGATAATGCCCAGGCGAATATCCTTGCCCGTTATAAACAAATCAATAATCCCCAGGGCAATTCACCCATTGCGGAGTCCAATTCAACCATAACTACCGCAGCTACGCTCTACCCCGACCAGGAAGACCTTAACCGCGACAATACCCTCAATGAGCTGGAAGAATACTTTCAGTATAAGATAAATTTAGTGCCGGGCCAGTTTGCAGTTGGACAGAATTTTATCACCGACAAACGTTCTTTTACCCCCAATATACCCAATGGCAAACCAGAAAGCTGGTACCTGTTCAGGGTCCCGATAGATCAGTATGAAAAAAAGATAGGCAATATTCCCGATTTCAAATCCATCCGCTTTATCCGTATGTTCCTCACCGGGTTTGACGATTCGCTGGTTTGCCGTTTTGCGCAATTACAGCTGGTGCGTAACCAATGGAGAAATTTCACCTTTAACGTAGACACTACCGGCAACTATACCAATATACCTGCCAATAGCAGCACCGAGTTTAACGTGCTGGCGGTGAACATAGAAGAAAATAGCAAACGCACACCCGTTCCGTATGTAACACCCCCGGGTGTGGAGCGGCAGCAATTGCTGAGCAATAACAATGTAAATCTTTTTCAGAACGAACAGAGCATGAGCCTGCAGATTTGCAACCTGGCACCAAAGGATGCAAGAGGTGTTTTCAAAACTTTTAACCTGGATCTGCGGCAGTACGGCAATTTGTCTATGTTCATACATGCAGAAGGAAGAGGCGCGGTGGATCCGCTGCAGCCGCGTTCGCTGGTAGCCGTTATACGGCTGGGTAATGATTTTGTGAGTAATTACTATGAAATAAAAATTCCTTTAACCAAAACAGATTATAATACCACCGTTGCAGAAAAAATATGGCCGGTAGAAAATGAATTGGCGCTTAGCCTTCAGCGCCTGATACAACTTAAGATAAGGCGCAACAATGCGGGGCAGCCCAATGCTTATTTTAAAGAAACGGATGCCGATGGAAAGAGCTATGCTATTTTAGGTAATCCCAACCTGGGCGAAGTGCGTGGTATGTTCCTGGGTGTGCAGAATGTAGGGCCTGCACCTACCTGCACCGAAGTATGGTTTAATGAACTGCGCTTATCAGACCTTAATGAAAAAGGGGGCTGGGCCGCCCTGGGCAGGGTAGATGTTAAACTGGCCGATTTGGGAACACTAACCCTCTCCGGCAGTTATAAAGGAATTGGATTTGGCAATATTGATCAGCGGGTAAATGAACGCGCAAAAGACAATCTGTCTCAATTTGATGTGGCCACCAATCTTGAAATGGGTAAGTTCTTTCCGCAAAAAGCAGGTATCTCCATACCGGTATATGCCAGCTATTCGCAAACACTCAGCACGCCTCAATATGATCCCTACGACCTGGATATTACGCTGCATGATAAATTAAAATCGGCAGGCGCCAAAAAAGATTCCATCAGGGAGGATGCCGTGGAATTAACCACCATCCGCACCATCAATTTCACCAATGTAAAAAAGAATAATACCACCGGCAAAAAACAAAAATTGTGGAGTATAGAAAACATCGACCTCAGCTATTCCTATACCCGGCAAGAGCACCACAATCCGCTCATTGAAAGTGATCAGCTAATCGTTCATCGCGGCGGGCTGGGTTATAATTATTCTACCACGCCCAAATACATAGAACCATTTAAAAATTTCATCCGGTCTAAAAGTCCCTGGTTTAAATTTCTGAAGGAATTTAATTTCAGCCCGATGCCTTCCATACTCAGTTTCCGCGGAGATGCAAAACGGCAGTTTGGTGCATTTAGGCCACGCAATGTGGGCGGACCCAAAGGGGTATTGCCGGAAACCTACAATAAATATTTTACGTTCGATCGTTTTTATACACTGCGTTGGGATTTTACAAAATCCTTCAACCTCGATTTCACTGCTACCAACAATGCAAGGGTGGATGAAGCGCCTGGCCGGTTGACGGCCTACGAAAGAAGCCGGATGTGGAACAATTTTCTGAAAGGCGGAAGAAATGTTGCCTACCAGCAGCAGGCCACTTTCAGCTATGTGTTACCCACCAATAAAATACCCTTGCTCGATTGGACAACTATACGTGCCGGTTATATCGCCAAATATGGATGGCTGGCATCATCGCTGGATTCTGTTGCAAAGAGTCTCGGTAATTTTTTAAACAATGCACAGGATAAAAACGTAACTGCCGAACTTGATTTTACCAAGCTATACCAGAAAAGCCGTTTCCTGCGGGCATTGGATTGGGATGCACCCAAAGCAGCACCTATACCTCCCGGTGCAAAAACCGATTCAACCAAGACCAAAGGCAGGAAAAGCAAGGTAAAAGATCTGAATGCTTTACCTGAACTCAGCACAGTAGTAAAAGTTGTTGGAAGATTAATCACCTCGCTTAAAAGAGCAAGCATTACTTATAATTCTACCGGTACCACCAGTCTTGCGGGCTATACAGACAGTACGAAAATTTTGGGCATGAACTGGAGAACCATGGCGCCCGGTTTTGATTTCATTATGGGACGCCAGCCGGATACCAACTATATCAACAATTTTGCAAAAAAAGGTTTTTTTACCCATAACCCCTTGCTGAATAATCTTAACCGCCAGGATTATAACCAGAGTTTAAAAATCAATGCCCAGTTGATCCCGGTTCGTGATCTTACCATTGATTTGAATGTTGACAAGACTTTTGGTAAAACCTATTCTGAATTGTTCAAGGACACTACGGGCACATCGGGTTTCAGCCGTCTTAGCCCCTACTCTTCCGGCAGCTTCAGCGTAAGCTATATTTCGTTTCAAACACTTTTTACCAAAGTAAAACCAGACGAGGTTTCATCCACTTTCCTGAAGTTCCAGGACTATCGTTCTATTTTATCGGGCCGGTTGGCAAAACTGAATCCATATTCCAAAGATGCAACCGGTACTCCTATACAAAACGCCAATGGATATTATAAGGGTTATGATAAGTATGCGCAGGATGTGCTGATACCGGCCTTTCTTGCTGCTTATACGGGGAAAGACCCCAATACCATTGCGTTGATGAAGCAGGACAATCCCAATATCAGTTCAAATCCTTTCAGCGGTATCAAGGCATTGCCCAACTGGCGGATTTCTTACAATGGTTTAACCAGGATACCGGGCATGGAAAAAATCTTCAGCAATTTTACAGTTAGTCATGCTTATAACAGCACACTAAGTATGAACAGCTTTACTTCGGCACTGCTGTACCAGGATCCGCTGGCTCATAATTATCCTGGTTTTATTGATACATCGGCCGGTGGTAGTGGCAGCTTCGTACCTTATTTCCTGGTGCCGAATATTACCATTTCGGAAGCCTTTGCACCGTTTATAGATCTGGATATGCAGTTTACCAATCTACTGGGTGCAAGATTTGAGTACAAAAAATCGCGGCAACTGAGTTTGAGTTTGATAGACTTTCAGTTAAGCGAATCCCGCTCTACGGAATTTACTTTCGGCGGAAGATGGAGAAAGAAAGGTTTTCCTTTACCATTTAAAGTTCCTTTTTCTAAAAAAGATACAAAGAAACTGGACAATGACATTACGTTCACACTCGACTTCAGCATCCGCGACGATATCACTTCCAATAGTCGTCTTGACCAGCTGACGGCCTTACCCACGGCCGGGCAAAAAGTGATCACTATTTCGCCCAGTATCGACTATGTACTGAATAATCGCATAAAGGTTATACTGTATTTTGATCAGCGCAGAACGGAACCAAAAATTTCTACCTCGGCGCCCATCACCAATACAAAGGGCGGTGTTAAGATCAATATTTCGCTGGCGCAATAAAATTGCCGAGCTGGTCCTTTTTTTAATGGCTCGCACTTCCTGGCAATGATTTTTTTTCAAAAAGATTTGGTTCCTGTAGAAATGGATTGTATTTTTGAAGTGTACAACATAACTAATACACTAATGATCGATATAGAAAACCTATCTTTTGGCTATAACTCCAAAAAATTATTGTACAAAAATCTCAAGCTATCCCTGCCCGCGGGCGCCATATATGGCCTGCTCGGAAAAAACGGGGCTGGTAAGTCAACGCTGCTTAAAAACATGATTGGGCTGCTTTTTCCAACAACCGGGAAAGTATTGATAAATGGGTTTGTGCCGGCTAAACGACTACCTTCATTTCTCGAAACCATCTATTTTATTCCTGAAGAAGTGCATGTTCCGGCATTAACGGTTGAACAGTACCTTAATTTGTTTGCGCCTTTCTATCCCTTGTTTGACAAAGAACAACTATACAGGTACCTGGACGACCTGGATGTTCAAACCTCACCCAAGCTCAATACCCTCTCATTCGGGCAACAAAAAAAGTTCATCATTGCCTTTGCGTTGGCCTGCAAAACAAAAATCCTGTTAATGGATGAACCTACCAATGGCCTCGATATTCCATCCAAAAAACGATTTAGAAAACTGATTGCCTCGATAATGAATGAAGACCGGACCATTTTTATCTCAACGCACCAGATACGCGACCTGGAAAACCTGATCGACCAGGTGATCATCGTAGACGACGGCGACCTGCTGCTGAATGCATCCCTGGATACCATTGCAGAGAAATTATGTTTCAAAATAGTAGATGAAGTTGCCGCAGGCACAACGGTTCTGTATGAAGAAGATGTGCTAAAAGGAAAAGCCATCGTTGTTGAAAATACATTGCAGCAAAATACAAAAGTAAACCTGGAGCATCTTTTCAATGCCGTTACAGAGAACCCCGTCATTGCAAAAGCCCTCTTTAATCAATAAAACAACTGCCGTGAACAATATTTTTAACGTACGCCGCATGGGATGGCTATTGAGAAAAACAATTTTGGAACGTCCTGCCCAGTTGCTTGGCCTGACCATTCTCAGTTTTTTATTAAGTTTTATTATCTATTTCCTGCTTAAAGTCCTGTCTGGTTTTGAGGACGCACAAAATGCTGCGTTTATTACCGGTTTGATTGGCGGCGGTTGTTTCCTTGCTTCATTTGTAAACGGTCATTTTTCCTCCAATGCCAGCGGTTCTTCTTTTCTTACCCTGCCTGCTTCGCAGTTTGAAAAATGGTTATGCGGCGTTATCATTACCGGGATTTGCTATATACTGTTATTCCTGCTTTTTTTCAGGCTGATGGATATGGCTTTTGTGTCGGTTTATCACAACAGCCTGGATCCGCACAGCGTGTTTTACAAACAACAGTATGAGGCAGTCAATATTTTTCCGTTTGATGAATTTATTGCCAAAAAGGTTTATATGATGTATTTTAATTTTGCCGGAATTATGTTGCTGGGTTCTCTCTATTTCAATAAAGCTGCTTTCATAAAAGTTGCTTTGATCACCTGTGTTGCCTGCGTTATCTTATTTCTTTTGAATATTTTGATTGCGCAACTGATATTTAAAAATGTTCAGACCGCTTTCCCCTATTTCATGGTTTGGCTATGGCAAGGCAAACAAAGGGCCCGGCTGGATTTACCGGAACGAACATTGCATACAATTGGGTTACTGTTCCAGTTCATTATACCGGTCTTTTTCTGGGGTTTGTCGCTGTTAAGATTAAGAGAAAAAGAATTTTAAAACAACATGAATGGAGTTTAAAGATAACCCGGCTATTTATATACAGATTGCGGAGTATGTCTGCGAGCAGATTCTTTTAAATAAATGGAAGGCCGGGGATCGGATAATCAGTATCAGGGAATTGTCCATAGCAATTGAGATCAGTCCCAACACCGTGCAGCGTGCCTATGATTTTTTACAGCAAAAAAACATCATCACCAACAAACGCGGCATCGGCTATTTTGCCGAACCCGATGCTACCGAAAGAATCCTGTTGTTCAGGAGAGAACAGTTTATGCAAAATGAACTACCGGTTTTCATGCGCAGTCTTTACCTCCTTAAAATTGATATCAGGGATATCACAGAACGTTATGATCGGTTTGTAGAAGAAAATTTTCCTAAATAGATTAATATGAAACTTACTACTAAAATCCTGATTGCATTTCTGGTATTGCTTACCTCGGGCTTGTTTGCATCTAATTTCATGTTGAAAACAATTTATGACCGTACTGATAGATCAGACACGTACTGGACCTATGGGAAAATTCTTGAGCAGCCTTTTCATCACCTGAAAATTGAAGGCGGTAATATCAGCAATATTGCCTATGAACAAAGCAAAACATTTTCTGTGAGGGTGCTGAAAGAATGGTATGGTTATGAGACCGGCGCGGTTAAAGCATCGGTAAGAAATGATACGTTGTTTGTCGGTTTCCCTGCCAGTTACCAGCATATTTATGAAAAAGAGTATTTTAAATGGAATACGTTTGTCCGTATCTTTTCGCCGGAACTACTTTCTGTCACAGGTCACAATACTAAATTTGGAATGTTCAAAATGAAACAGGGCAGCCTGTCCGTAAACCTTTCCGGTAAATCGCAATTTGAATTGGAAAGCCTGGTGCCCTCGCTCAATAGCCTGCACATTAATCAAAGTGATTCTTCCGAAGTGGTGTTTGAAATGGATCCCAATGTAAAAGGTTCCCATGGCTTTCACATCAATTTTTTGCAGGGCTATCTGCAGGGACATTCGCTGCTGGATGTTGGCTATGCACAGGTTGATTCATTGCAACTATCTGTAGCAGATAGTTGTGCCGTTTTACTTTCCGGTGGAACCATGAGAAAAAATAAGGGGTATAATTTTATGCAGGCCAATAAATAGTATCGTGGGCAATCGCCCTTCAGAGCTCAACTATTTGCCCTACATTTATGGGCATGAGAAATATCTTAGTTTTCGTCGGAATCATCGGCATAGCATCCTCCTGCAAACAACAGCCAACCTACGATACCATCATCCGCCACGGGTTAGTTTATGACGGCAATGGCGGTGATCCTTACAAAGCAGATATCGCCATTAATGCAGATACCATCGCGTTTATTGGCGACCTCGCCGCTGCATACGCAAAAAAAGAAACTGATGCGAATGGACTGGCGGTAGTTCCCGGCTTTATCAATATGATGGGCCATTCTGAAGAATCGTTAATCGAAGATGGAAGGGCGCAAAGTGATATCCGGCAGGGTGTTACTACGGAAATATTCACAGAGTCCAGCATGGGTCCGCTGAACTCCACCATGAAAAAACAATTACAGAACGGCCAGGGTGATATCAAATACAAGGTAGAATGGAATACATTGGGAGAATACATGCGTTTTCTGGCGAATAAGGGAATCTCTTGCAATATTGCATCGTTTGTAGGCACCGGCGCAGTACGCCAGTATGTGATTGGAGAAGACAATAAAGCCCCTACGGCTGCCCAACTTGACAGCATGAAATTACTGGTGCGCCAGGCCATGGAAGAGGGAGCACTGGGGGTTACCAATGCACTTATTTATCCAACAGATTTTTTTGCAAAAACGGACGAACTGGTGGCTTTATCAAAAGAAGCAGCCAAATATGGCGGCACTTACAGCAGCCATATCCGCAGTGAAGGAAATAAACTGCATGAAGCAGTGGAGGAACTCATCACTATTTCAAAACAGGCCAATATACCCGCGGAAATTTTTCACCTGAAAGCTGCGGGCAAAAATAACTGGGGCAAGATGGACAGCGTTATCCGGCGGGTGGAGCTTGCCAGAAAAGAAGGGTTGGATATAACGGCAGACATGTATACTTATACGGCCGGTGCTACAGGCATGACCTCAGCCTTTCCGCCCACACTGCAGGACGGGGGCTTTGGCAAATTGTGGCAAAGATTGCATGATCCGCAGATCAGAAAACAAATGGCCATTGCAATGAATACGGATGCGGTTGAGTGGGAAAATTTGTATTATGGGTCCGGCGGCGCTGCCAATGTTTTACTATTGAGTTTTAAACAGGATTCATTAAAAAAATTTACTGGCAAAACGCTGCAGGAAGTGGCCGCGCTTCGTGGCAAAACGGCGGAAGAGACAGCCATGGATTTAATCATACAAGATAGTACAAGAGTAGGTGTTGCCTATTTTATGATCAATGAAGACAATGTAAAAAAACAGTTGCCGTTGCCATGGGTTAGTTTTGGCAGCGACGAGTCATCTTACACAACATCCGGTGTTTTCCTGAAATCAAATGCGCATCCCCGGGCGTATGGAAATTTTGCACGTGTGCTCGGAAAATATTGCCGCGATGAAAAACTGTTGCCGTTGCAGGCCGCCATTAAAAAATTAGCCAACCTTCCCGCAAAACATTTAAAATTGCTGAAAAGAGGTGAATTAAAAACGGGCAATTATGCAGACATTGCTATTTTTGATCCGGCAACCATTGCAGATCATGCAACATTTGAAAAACCACACCAGTATGCAACCGGGGTATTGGATGTTTTTGTAAACGGTGTGCAGGTGCTAAAAGACGGAGATCATACAAATGCAAAACCAGGAAGATTTGTAAAACCATCCAAACCTTAAATGGGAAATACCAGCACTACTAACAGACAATGGAAATAAAAATACGCAGAGCCGTTAAAGAAGATTGCCGCCGGCTATTGGAATTGGTGCGGGAATTAGCTGTTTATGAAAAAGCGCCCCAGGAAGTGACCGTCACTTTGCAACATTTTGAAGACAGTGGATTTGGTGAAAACCCGGTATGGTGGGCTTTTGTGGCAGAGTCAGATGGCATTGTAGAAGGATTTGCGTTGTATTATATCCGCTATTCAACCTGGAAAGGGCAGCGCATGTACCTGGAAGACATTATCGTTACGGAAAAAATGCGCGGCAAGGGACTGGGCAAATTATTGTTTGATGCATTGATTGCGGAAACAAAAGAAAAAAAATTCAGCGGCATGGTATGGCAGGTGCTCGACTGGAACGAACCCGCCATCAATTTCTATAAAAAATATTATAATGCCAGTTTTGATCCGGAATGGATCAACTGCTCCATTAATGTATAGCAGCTTTACAACTAACTGATTCCTTCTACCTGCATCGTCTTATCAATCTTTAATACCAACCCCTGCAATACCTTACCGGGTCCTACTTCTGTAAAACGGGTGGCTCCTTCTTTAATCATAGATTGTACGCTTTGTGTCCACCGCACGGCACTGGTTAATTGATCAATCAGGTTTTGCTTTATTTCTTCCCTGTCGTATACCGCTTTTGCCACCACGTTCTGGTATACATGCGCAGTGGGCTGATGAAAAGTTGTTTTCTCGATGGCCTCTTTTAGTTCCTTTTTGGCGGGTTCCATTAAAGGTGAGTGAAATGCGCCGCCAACGGGAAGTATTAATGCCCTTCTGGCGCCGGCAGCTTTCATACGTTCGCAGGCCATTTCAATACCCTTTATGCTGCCGCTGATAACAAGTTGGCCCGGGCAATTATAATTGGCGGGCACCACAATCTCGCCGGTTTCTTCCTGCACCTGCCGGCATATTTCCTCCACTTTTTCATCGGCCAATGAAAGCACGGCAGCCATCGTAGAAGGACGTTGTTCACAGGCTTTGTGCATGGCTTCTGCGCGTATGCTTACCAGTTGCAACCCATCTTCAAAACTCAGGGTGCCATTGGCTACAAGGGCAGAGAACTCGCCCAGCGAATGGCCAGCCACCATATCCGGTTTCACATTGTCGATGCTTTTATATGCAATAACAGAATGCAAAAAAATGCCCGGCTGTGTTACATTGGTTTTCCGCAGGTCTTCTTCCGAACCGTTAAACATAATGTCTGATATCCGGAATTTCAGGATTTCATTGGCCTGTTCAAATAATTTTTTTGCAAAGGCGCTTTTGTCATAATGTTCTTTGCCCATACCTGCAAATTGCGAGCCCTGCCCCGGGAATACGTATGCGTGCTTCATATAAGTCTCATTAATGTTCCAAATATAAAAGCTTTATCCGAAGCAAATAAAACTTTCAGCTAAACCTTTGCAGAAACGATTAATGAAGATGGGAGCCAATCAGGCGAATGAACTCGCTTCTTGTTTCATTTTTCTCAAACTGGCCGCAGAAGGCCGAGGTAGTGGTTACCGAGTTCTGCTTTTGTACGCCGCGCATCATCATGCACAGGTGCGATGCTTCAATTACAACGGCAACACCCAGCGGGTTCAGGCTATCGCGCAACACATCCATAATCTGGTGCGTTAAACGTTCCTGCACCTGCAGGCGGCGCGAATATACATCTACCACCCTCGCAATTTTGCTGAGACCTGTGATATATCCATTGGGAATATAAGCAACATGAGCCTTGCCATAAAAAGGAAGCATATGGTGTTCACACATGCTGTATAGCTCAATGTCCTTCACAATGATCATTTCACTTATATCTTCGTGAAATTTAGCAGATTCCAGTATTGCCTTTGCGTCCAGTTGATAGCCCTGGGTAAGAAACTGCATGGCTTTGGCTATTCTCTCGGGGGTTTTTAATAGACCCTCACGGTTAGCATCTTCGCCCAGCAGTGTAAGACTGTCTTTGTAATTTTCTATTAGTTTTGCAGTTACTTTCTCATCATACTGCTCAATTTTTTTATATGGCATCTGGATGGTTTTAGGAGTTGTTTACGCTGAAGAATGCTGTATGAATTATTTGGTTCAGGCCGGGTATTCAACAAAATTCCGCTCTGTTTCATACAGCCTTACCTGCAATTCAAGAGAGGCATCAACGTGCGGCCGCAGCAACTGGTAAATAACAATAGCTATGTTTTCTGCAGTTGGGTTCAAGTCTTTAAATTCTGTGGTATCCAGGTTCAGGTTCTTATGATCAAACCTGATGAGCACTTTATCCTGTACCAAATCGCTCAGTACTTTCAAATCCATTACAAAACCGGTTACCGGGTCCGGCACGCCGGTCAGCTTAACAATCAGATCATAGTTGTGGCCATGGTAATGAGGCAGGTTGCATTTTCCAAAGACCTGCTTATTTTTTTCTGCATCCCACGCGGGGTTATTCAAACGATGGGCAGCGTTAAAATGCTCTTTACGGTATACAGCAACTTTGTTACTCATGGTATGTATAATAAATAGTCAATACATTGAACCAACCCGAAACCATAATCTGCAGGCGGCAACCTCCGCAATCAACAAACAAATATCGGCATCCCCGGGTTCTAAAGAATGTCAGCTAAATGACCTATTACAAAAACGATCGCTAAAGGTTTGCTTCAACCGATTTTTATTAGTCACCGTAGTACTCAACGTAGATCCTGGGTGTTTCATACAATTTAATGCAATGCAATAAAACATCTTTTGGTAAATGGGGCAGCAGCTGCTGCCAGATGCCTATAGCCAGGTTCTCGGTTGAACACATGGTACCCTGCAAAAACGGCACATCCAGGTTCAGGTTCTTATGATCCAGTATTTCCAGCACATGTTCTTTAATAATATCGCTTAGTTTTTTTACATCAAATAAGAATCCCGTGTCTTTGTTCGGTATTCCCTTTACCGTTACATACAATTCATAATTATGGCCATGCCAGTTTTCATTGGCGCACTTGCCAAATACAGCTTCGTTTTGTTCAACGCTCCACGCGTGATTGAACAATTTATGTGCCGCGTTAAAATGCTCGATTCTTGTAAGGTAAACCATCCCCGATAAAAATTTCGGCAAAGTTACTATATCAGCAGATTAGTACCTATTTACCGACATTTGCATCTCAAACGCACCTATTAACTATGGATTACTTACTGGCGGCCGCAACTACCAAAGAGATAGCGCCCTTCCTTTCCTGGATAAAATCGGTTCCGGCAGCGGGCCGGAAAATTTTACCTGATATATTGATAACCGGTATCGGATTAACGGCCACTACCTATCATCTCACAAAGCAACTCAGGCTAAAAAATTATGGGCTGGTACTACAAGCCGGTGTGGCGGGCTGTTTTAATAAACAACTGTCACTGGGCTCCGTTGTTGCCGTTAAAAAGGATGCCATTGCCGACCAGAGTGTAATTGAACTGAAACAGCTAAAAACACTGTTTGATTTACAACTTGTGCCGGCCGACCAATTCCCCTATACCAAAAGCTGGCTGGTAAATCCTCACAATGATTTACTAAAAAGCGTAAAACTGAAGCAGGTGAAAGGAATTTCCGTAAATGAAATCACCACCAGCAGGCAGAAAATCAATTTTTACGAAAAAAATTTTAGTGCCGTAACAGAATCAATGGAAGGAGCGGCCCTGCATTATACCTGTTTGATGGAAAAAATTCCTTTCCTGCAAATAAGAAGCATGTCAAATTACATTGGTGAAAGAAATAAGAATAACTGGAATATGAAGGAATCCATTATCAACCTTAACAATGAACTTATTAAAATAGTGCAAAGTATATGAAACTGACGCTTGGTTTTTCTCCCTGTCCCAACGACACTTTTATTTTTGATGCACTGGTCAATAATAAGATTGATACAGGTGAACTTTCTTTTGAAGTGGTGCTGGAAGATGTGCAAACCCTGAACAAATGGGCAATCGAGGGAAGGCTGGATGCCAGTAAAATCAGCTATGGCGTACTGCCACTGGTATTGGATAGTTATTTGGTGCTGAATGCGGGCGGTGCCCTTGGCAAAGGGGTGGGTCCATTGTTAATCGCCAAAGAGGAAGGCATTACTCCTGCGTCGATAGCGGGTAAAAAAATTGCTTTACCCGGAGAAAATACTACCGCACATTTACTGTTTTCGCTTGCCTATCCACAGGCCAAAAACAAACAGTTCATGATTTTTTCGGACATAGAGAAGGCCGTGATTGACAATAAGGTTGATCTTGGCGTTATCATTCATGAGAACCGTTTTACCTACATGCAAAAGGGTTTAAAAAAAATAACTGACCTGGGTGAATATTGGGAAAATGAAACGCATAGCCCCATTCCGCTGGGAGGTATTGTAATGAAAAGAACTATTGATGCGGCGATTCAAAAAAAGCTGGACGCTTTGATCACGGAAAGTGTTGAATACGCTTTTAGTAACTATCCTTTGCTGGGCGATTTTGTAAAACAACATTCACAGGAAATGGAGGAGCAGGTAATGCGGCAGCACATAGATTTATATGTGAATAATTACAGCATCCAGCTGGGTATGGAGGGCAAACAGGCCGTAAAAAAATTATTATCGGTTTACGAACAACAGCATCCAGGCACATTTACGGCGGAGGATCGTTTATTCGTGGAATAACCATTCAGCATATTTTCAAGATTCGCTTTTCAATGCCTTTGCATACACGTCCAGGCATCGTTTACGGGCGAATTCATGATCAACAATGGGTTTCGGGTAGCTCAATTCATCCAGCTCGGGTACCCATTTCCGTATATATTTTAATTGCCTGTCAAAATTTTCAGTCTGCCTTGCCGGGCTGAATATGCGAAAATAGGGAGCCGCATCACAACCGCTGCCGGCCGACCATTGCCAACCT
>Ga0070667_100000721_pt1 | contig 31766 bp, 33 predicted proteins | sample KBSS33metaG_FD_64659 | JGI IMG/M metagenome (GOLD analysis project Ga0070667, IMG submission 64659) | Switchgrass rhizosphere microbial communities from Kellogg Biological Station, Michigan, USA - KBS S3-3 metaG | ecosystem: Host-associated > Plants > Roots > Rhizosphere > Soil ...
GCCGACGATGCGAACCAGGATGCTGCCGATTGGCGCGCTGCTGCTCACCGCTATGCCGATGCTGGCGGCCTGCCAGTCGGGCCCCGAAGCGCCGCTGGCGGTGAGGGCGGCGGAGCCGGAACCGGCGCCACGGTTGTCGCTGCCCCGGGCACTGACGGACGAGGTGAGGCGCCCGTCGTTCTCAGCCGCGCCGACTTCGACGTCCTCACCGAAAACACCGAAAGGCTGATCCGCGCCCACGCGTGGGGCGAGCAGCTGATCGACGAGGGCCTGGCCGAGCGCCTGCCCTAATATCGTTCCCGATCCGTTCTCATGTCGCTATGCAGGGCGGCATGGCGATTCCCGCACCTTCCCGCGTCCGCATGACCCGCCACGCCCTTGCGGTGCTCGAGGCGGCGGCGGTCGAGGCGCGTGACGACCCCATCAAGGCGACGCCGGCCATCCGCTTGTCGCTGGCGTGGCTGGCGCTCTCCGGAACGGCCGAGCTGTGGCACGTCGAATCGTTCTGGAAGGCCATGACCACGCGCGATCCGAGCGGTCGCGGCATGGCTGAGTACTGCCGCCGCCGCGACTTGCACCTTTGCCTCAGTGCGTGGAAGCGCCGGGCCGCCGAGGCCTAGGCGGTCAGTAGCCAGGCTCCGTGAGCCAAGCCTCAGCGGTGCAGCAGAAGTCTGATCTTGTCGGCGAGATCTTGCACCAGCTCATCGGGATCCGGCGCGACGCCCAGGATGGCGCCACATTGAATGCCCGGGCACGCATAGATCACGACACTGTCCTCACGGCCCTGCTGGTCCAGCGATCGAGTGGTGCGCCGGTTAGGGCGGGAAACGTCTCGTCCGCAACTCGGGCACTTCGCGCTTGGCATCATTGACTCCTCTTGCGACAGGCTAGCGTCGCCTACTCTGGGCGGCCAATTGCGAGTTTGAAAGCAGGGGTACCGCTGGAGGTATCGAGGTCGCGCGGGTGAGCTCTGAAACGCTGATTTCCGCGGTTCTTCCTGCGCACCATGGCGGAGGGATTATTCGCCGCCCTGGGTGGTGTCCTGCTTCGAAGATCGCCAGACGCTGTGCCGGTCACGCATGATATCGGCATCACATCGTTTGCATTGGCCCACGTAGCGAAATCCATCCCAGGTGACGTTGGGTCGGTCGGGCGCGTGCCGTCCTATGGTGCATAGTAGCTGCTTCCAATCCATTGCTCTGCCTTTGCTGCCGCGAGGATCACGATGGTCTGTTGTGCAATGCACCACGGATGGTGCGCCGCAGCGTAGCTGAGTCAAACCTTTTCTAGGATCGAGAGATGGTGCTTACCGCCAGGGGCGCGCCAGGCCGGCGCTGACCAGTGCGGTGCCCACGTCCCGGCCGTTGACGCTCAGCCGCGCCAGCGTGCGTCCATAGCGGTCCACGCCCTGGCGCTGCAGCTTGGGCTCGCCCTGGCGCAGCATGTCCCGCAACGCGTCCCTGCTCTCGATCGCAAGGCGCGTGTCGCACCAGCCCTGCCGTCGCCGATCGCGGCACTTCGGGCTGTCGGGCAGCTCGGGCGCATCGATGTTGGCAATGCGCACCCGCTCGCCCGAGCACAGGCGGACGGTGTCACCATCATGGACGGAAGCGATGCAGGCGGCGGCGAGGATCAGGGACATTACAGAATTGTAAGCGGCTCCAGTGCCGATCGCCAAGCCGAAGCTTCAATCGTCCAGCATGGCGAGGACGATATCGCTGATCGTGTCGCGGTCCTCGGGCGTGAAGCCGATGAGCACGCGCTGCGCGTAGCGGGTGCGGATCGGGTCGCCTTTGGGGGTGCGGCCGACGAAGTCGGTCAGGCCGTACTGGTGGGCGCGGGCGGCATGCGCGACCAGCCCTTCGAAGCCCACCGAGACGCCGTTGGCGGTCGGCTTGACCTTCATGTTGCGCGCCAGGCGCAGCTTCCGGAACATGCGGCCACGCTTGATGCCGCCCTTGCCGGCTTTCAGCTTGCGAGGCTTGCGCGGCTCCATGGCCGCGCCATCGGGCTGGACGTTGTCGGCGATGCGCTTGGCGTTGGCCTTGCGCAAAGCCATACCGATCTTGCGGGCGATGCGGCGGCGCTGGGCCGGTGCGACACTGGCGAGGGTTCTGGCCAGGCGCTCGTCGAGCTGGGCGAAGCCGTCCGCCATCAGGGCGCGACCTGGAAGGGCGCGTCGTCGCCGTGCACCCAGATCGATGCGATCGGCGCCTCGGCGGCGCGCAGCGGCACGTCGTCGGGCAGCATCGGCACCGTCTCGGGCCGAACCGTCAGGCGCCACTCGCCGTCGACCTGCTCGGCCGTCACCACCTCGCGCAGCGGCAGGGTGACGCGCACGTCGACGGTCTTGGCGTCGATCACGTCGACCTCGAAGGGAAAGCCGGGCGTGTTGGCGGCGAGCAGGTCGGGCTGCTGCGTCCGCAGCCATTCGACGACGGTGAAGAACAGCTGCTCGGGGGCCAGCGTGTAATTCTCGGCGACGACGATGAGGTCGTATTCCCAGGCGAAGCCGTGCTGGCGGTTGCCGGTGGCGCGCACCGTGCCTTTCTCGACCCACATGGCGAGGCGATCGGGATCCTCGTCCAGCGCGGGCAGGGCGGCGGTGAGGGCGGCGCGCAGGAGGCCGGGCTTTTTCACCGGGTCAGTCCCACAGGTTCACGGTCGCGAGCGCGACGGCGGCGGCCGGCGGCGGGTCGGGCAGCACGACGGGGGTGCCTTCGGGCAGGACGGTGCCGAGTGCGGCCAGGCCGGGGTTGAGGGCATAGGCCGCCTCGACCACGCCGCCTTCGGTGGTGCCGAGCAGCCGCCAGCAGATCAGGTCCAGGGTGTCGCCCTGCAGCGCAGTGGCTGTGCTGGTCATGCGCCCGCTGGCCCTGCATTGAGCTGACGGCGGCCGGGGCGAGCGAGGATCATGTTCTGCAGAGCGTGCAGTGCAGTGCAGAACTCCTGCCTATCGCACGGGTGTTCCACCGGCAGCTCGAGATAGGCGTTCCAGAGTGCGGCGCTGAGATCCAGCACCTCCCGCTCGCTTCCAGTGAGAATGGCTTGGCTCACTGCGCCTCCAAACCTCGGAGCAAAGCGCTTTCGATCACGCGCGCAGATTTGCCCGGATCAGGCCGCAGGACAACGACTTCGCCATTGCGCATCGAGATGCGCAGCACCCCGTCAGCGAGGTGCCAATGCGAAATCTCGTCGACGTTAACGGTAGCGGCACCATGGCTGAAAAAATGGCGCTTCATCAGATCAGCTCCACGGCGGTGCGGCTTTCGCCGAGGATGTCGCGCACGGCATAGGTGGCGCGGCGCAGGTATTCCTCGGCGGTGGTCGCCTCGGTGTCGGCGCGGGCCTGGCCGTCCTGGGTGGCGGTGAGGTCGCGGTGGGTCTCGGCCAGCTCGGCGGCGGCGTGGAAGCGAACGGCGCGGGTGTAGAGCAGGGTCAGGCGGTGCTGGCCGCCGCTCTGGCGGTCGGGCTCGACGGCGGCGAGCGAGGCGGCGCCTTCCGCCTCGCGGGCCGCTCGCCACTCGGCGAGTTCCTTCTCGACGGTCAGCTGCGCGCCCTCGATCGCGGCGACGAGGCGGGGATGGGTGACTGTCTCGCCGATGCGGAGCACCGCGCGCAGGGCGCTGCAGTCGACGCCGGGATACCAGCCATCGCCGGCCACCACGCTTCCGGGCGGGCTGGCGGGGTTGGCGGGCAGGGCGACGAACGACATGGCGGGCCTTTCGAGAAGGGTGGGGGGTGAGGATCAGGAACCGGGGATGGCTGATGCCGCCCGACTCTGTTCCGCCCCCCGGCGCGGGTGGCGCAGCTGGTTACGCAGGCGGGACCGGGTCGGGTGCCCCGATGCCGGTCGCGGCAAGCTTCTTCAGCTCGGCCTCGATCGCCTGCTTGAGTTTCTTGGCGCCGCAGCCCTGATCCAGCAGCAACGCGCGATCGAGATGGCTGACGGCGGCGGTGAGGAGCGCGGGCTTGCCACCGGCAACGGCGCTTTCGGCAGTCGGATCGAAGGCGTCGGCCCTGGCCTTAAAGGCGAGGCCCATGGCTTTCTCGAGCTTGGCGCGCACCTGGTCGAAGATGTCGGCATCGCTGACCAGGTCGACGACGGACTGCAGCACCTCGAGCGGCACAGTGCCGGGCTGCTTGATCGCTGGTTCGGCGACTTCCTCGGCGATGAGGGTGGCGGGCTTGCGGCGATAGCGCTCGGGCAGTTCGATGCCGGCGAGCAGCACGTATTCGGCGAGCTTGACGGCGAGCGGCCAGTCCTGGATGTCGATGGCCCAGATCATCATGATCGCCACGATCTCGTCCTGGGCGCCGGCAGCGGCGTCGGCGGCGCCTTCGACCCATGGGCGGTACTTGGTGATCATCGCGCGCTTGGCCTCGATCTTGCGCTCGGTCGACTGGATCTCGCGCAGGCTGTTGAGGTCGATGCCGAGCGCCGAGAGCAGCAGCTGGTATTCGCTGGCGATCGGGCCCTCGGTGGGCATGGGCGCGGCGGTGCCGGCGGCGACGGCTTCGCCTGCGGCCATGGCGGCGAGCTTGGCGTGAAAACTGGCCTTGGCGGGTGAAAGCATGGCGGGCTCCTGGGTTAATTGGCCGCTCTATCCGGCGGCGGCCGGCGGACGCTGGTTGGCGGGTTCACGATCCCCCGCGCCTCTCCGCTGTGCGACTGGCTCAGACAGGCCGGCCCGGATGCCAGGTACTGTCCTCAACGCCCTCGGGTATTCAGTTACCCCCGCCCGACCGGAACGGGCGGGGGACGCTCGCGTCAGGCCGCGTTGCGCTCTTCGATGTTCTCGACCAGGGCTGCGTACTCGAGGTCCTCGATCACGTAGGCCTCGTTCGAGGACTGGTAGTCGGTGACGCGGTCGTACTCCGGCTCGTCCTTGAGCATCCGGCGCACCTTGCCGTCCTGGTAGTAGATCGACAGGTTATCGAGCCGGGTGATGAAGACCTTGCCGGTGGGAAAGCCGGGCACGCGCACCGCCGGTAGACCGCCCAAGCGCTTGGTCGACATGATCAGGTCGCGCGCGATCTGCTCGGTCGGCAGGTTCGCTTCGTTGATCATCGGGAAGTACTTGTCGTGCAGCAGGTCGCCCGAGACGATGGCGACGAGCTCGGTATCGTCCTTGGCCCATTCGGCCAGGAGCGATTCCTTGGCATCCCACACGAGCGCGTCGAGCGTCGCGTAGTCGCCATCGGTGCCGTAGGTGACCTTGCCGGCCGCCTTGCCGCCCGCGACGGCTGCCAGGACGCGCGCCGCATTCTCGGTGCGCATCTTCTGCAGCCAACCGATGTTGACGTTGGAGAGGCTGGGTGTGGTGTCCGGGTTGGTGGCTGCCGCGGCGCTGGTGCCGTTGAAGCCGATCAGGATGCGGTCGAGCGCGATGCGCTTGACGTTGTTGTCCCGCCATAGGGTCTCGAAGTTCGGGAACTTGGCCCAGAGGTCGAGCTTGCCGTAGCGCAGGGCGACGTCGAAGTTGGTCTGCACGCAGGTATAGGTGCGATTGTCGAGCGCGCTGGGATCGCGACCGTTGCGGCGGTTGCCGGCGGCCGTGTCGGTGCGGCTCGCGATCGGGCTGCCGACGCCGAGGCCGATCAACTCGCCGCTGATCTCGTCGACCGGGGCGACGTTGATCTTCGAAAGGAACGCGCTCGATTCCTGCACGCGCTGCTGCAGCTTCTGCTGCACCGAGGGCGCGGCGGTGAACTTGGCGGTCATGGCGACGGAAGGGTCGATGCCGTTCATCAGCGCGATGTGGCTGACCATCGCGACGAACTTGGCCCGGGTGCTGTTCTTCATGGGAGGGGTCCTCAGGTGCTTGGGAGGCTGGCGCGGGCGTGATGGGTGGCTTTTGGGGTTCGGGTCAGCAGTCGGTGCGGACGGCGTTCTCTTCGCCGGTGGCCGGCGGGCGGATCGTGAAAGGCGAAGCGGGGAGCGATTCGACCTTCGTGTTCAGCGCGGCGAAATCTGCGGTGAGCTTCTCGGTCACGCCTTTCATCGACTGCTGGAAGGCGTCCATCCCCGCGGCCATCTGGCCGATCATGGCGCCGATGGCGGTGAAGCCGTCCGGCGTGGCAGGAGGAGCCGCAGCCACCGGCGGCGGGGTTTCAGTGGTGGTCTGGCCAGCTGCGTCCGCCCTGGTATTGAGCTTGTCGAAGAGCGCCTTGAAAGAGGCGAACATCCCAGCTTCCTCGGTCTGCTCGGGTTCGAAGACCTCTTTGGGAATCTCGTAAGAGCGGCAGATCAGGTTGTCCTCGGCAAGCTTCCGGTTGGAGAAGTAGCCGGCGACCTTCGATGCGAACTCGAGCGCCTCTGTGCCGAACGAGGCCGGGCTGTCGGTCGTGGCGATGCCGACCAGATAGGCCTTGCCGGTGCCGCGGCAGTTTTGCCCGATCTCGATCGAGGAGAAAAGCTTCTGCTTCTTCTTGTTGATCTCGACCAGCGCCGGCAGTGGCGCGATGGAGGCGAACAGGCCCATTACCTTCTGGGTGACGTTACCCACGGGGATTTCGACTTCCTCGGCCTTCACGGCGGTTACATCGCCGAGCATGTCGAAGGGGCCACCCGGGACGATGCCGCGGAAGTGCTCGAGGTTAATGCGCACCCCATAGAGCGCAGGGTTGAAGGTCTCAGCGCAGTCGATGATGTCCTGGCGCGTGATCGCCCGGCCATCGGTGGTGTCGCCTTCAACGGCTACGCGGAAAAATCGGGTCTTCGCCATGAGTTCAGCTCCGGTCCTCAGATCGTGCCGGCTCGCCTGGCGGGACGGGTGCCGACTGGATGAACGCCAAAGGACAGCGTCGGACGCATCTTCGCAACGCGCGCGCGTTGTGAGGCCCGAGGTCCACAACCCAAGCCGTTAGAGCGGGTGGAAATTCGCCCGTAGCGTGGCCGGCATGGCGACCAGGGCATCAAAGACGAAGGCCGGCGAAAGGGCGGTGGCGGACCATTCCGCCGACGTCGGCACAATGGTCGATGAAGCTTCGCCCACGCCCGGCACCATGCCGGCGATCGTCGCCACGCGCACCAAGGCACGCGCGCTTTTCTGGCGGGGCTGGACGATCCAGCAGATCGCCGAGGACATGGGGCTGCCCTACCACACGGTCTATTCGTGGAGGATGCGCCACAAGTGGGACGAGGCGCCCGCGATCCAGCGTGCCGAGGAGGGCACGCTCGAGCGCTACCTGCAGCTGATCGGCAAGGAGGCGAAGACCGGGCACGACTTCAAGGAGATCGACCTGCTCGGCCGCCAGTTCGAGCGTCTGGCGAGGGTGGCGAAGTTCACCGATGGCGGCAACGAAACCGACCTCAACCCGGCGCGGGCGAACGGCGCCAGGGCGACCAACGCCAAGAAGGAAAAGACGAAGAACCTGATCACGCCGGCCATGGCCGCGCAGCTGCGCGCGGACCTGGAAGGCGCGCTGTTCGGCCACCAGGCGGTCTGGCTGAATTCCACGTCACTGCGCACGCGCATGATCCTCAAATCGCGGCAGATCGGCGCGACCTGGTATTTCGCCCGCGAGCGGCTGCTGGTGGCGCTGGAGACCGGCAAGAACCAGATCTTCATCTCGGCGAGCCGCGCCCAGGCCAACATCTTCCGCAACTACATCGTGCAGTGGGTGCAGCGCGTCTGCGGCATCGAGCTGCGCGGCGATCCGATGGTGATCCAGCGCGGCGCCGAGGAGGACGGCGAGGCGCTGGAAGCGGTCACGCTGTACTTCCTAGGCACAAACTATCGCACGGCGCAGGGCTATACCGGCGACGTCGTGATCGACGAGTGCTTCTGGATCTACGGCTTCGAGGAGCTGTTCAAGGTCGCGAGCGCGATCGCCACGCACAAGCAGTTCACCCGCACCCTGTTCTCGACGCCGAGCACGCTGGCGCACGAGGCCTATCCGATGTGGACCGGCGAGCGGGTCAACAAGCGCCGCGCCAAGGGCGACCGCCTGAAGATCGACATCAGCCACGAGGCGCTGAAAGGCGGCCAGCTCGGCGCCGATGCGATCTGGCGCCAGATCGTCACCGTGTTCGACGCGATCGCGGGCGGGTTCGACCTGGTCGACGTCGAAGAGCTGCAGCTGGAATACTCGGCCGACGAGTTCGACAACCTCTTCCGCTGCCTGTTCCTAGACGACAGCCAGTCGATGTTCCCCTTCGCGCTCATGCGGCGCTGCATGGTCGACAGCTGGGACGTGTGGCGGGACTACCAGCCCTACGCCCTGCGGCCCTATGCCGGCGAGGTCTGGCTGGGGTACGATCCGAACGCCAGCGAGAGCGCGACGGCCGACGACGCGGCGCTGGTGGCGATCGCTGCGCCGACGAAACCGGGCGGCAAGTTCCGGATCCTGGAAAAGCAGCGCCTCAAGGGCCTCGACTTCGAGGGCCAGGCCGCGGCGATCAAGGCGATGTACGTCAAGTATAACGTCACCAAGATCGCCGTCGATGTTAGCGGGGCGGGCAAGGCGGTGCACCAGCTGGTGTCGAAGTGGTGCCCGCACGTCCATGCCATCACCTACTCGGTGCAGACCAAGACGGCGATGGTGCTCAAGGCCAAGAACGTCATCAGCTCTGGCCGCCTCGAATTCGATGCCGGGTGGCTGGACACGATGGCCGCCTTCATGGCGATCCGCCCCGAGCTGACCAAGCACGGCGTCACCTATGTCGCGCATCGCGCCGGTGGCGTCGGCCACGCCGACCTCGCCTGGGCGACGATGCATGCCCTGTTCTTCGAGCCGCTTGATATCACCGAGACCGCGGGCGGCTCCACGCTGGAGATCTACGAATGACCGAGCCGGCCGAGCTGCCCGCGACCCTGCCCGCGAATTCGGGCGCACCCGACGACGCCGTGACCTTCGCCTTCGGGGAACCGGAAAGCGTGATCGATCGGCGCGACATCTTCGACCTGTTCGAAGTGGCCAACAACGGGAAGTGGTACGAGCCGCCGATCTCGCTGGCAGGCCTCGGCCGCGCCTATCGCATGGCGCCGCACCACCAGTCGGCCATCCTGCTCAAGCGCAACCTGCTGGCCGCCAGCTTCCTGCCCTCGCCGCTCTTGCCGAAGGCCCAGTTCGCGCGGTGGGCGCTCGACTGGCTGATCATGGGCAACGGTTACCTGGAGCGCGTGCGCAGCGTGAGCGGGCGCACTGCGGCACTGCGGTGCTCTCCGGCCGCCTACACGCGGGTCGGGATGAAGGAGGGGCAATTCTGGTGGGCACCGCGCAGCTATTCGATGGGGGACGCGACCGAATACCCGGCAGGGGCGATCCACCACCTGGCCGAGCCCGACCCGATGCAGGAAATCTACGGCATGCCCGAGTACCTCTCGGCGCTGCAGTCCGGCCTGCTGAACGAGGCGGCGACGCTGTTCCGGCGGCGCTACTACAAGAATGGCAGCCACGCCGGCTACATCCTCTACATCGGCGACGAGAGCCTGAGCGACGACGACAGCAAGAAAGTGCGCCAGGCCATGCGGGATTCGAAAGGGCCGGGCAATTTCCGCAACTTCTTCCTGCACCTGCCCAAGGGTAAGGAGAACAGCGTCAAGATCATCCCGATCGCCGAGGTGGGCGCCAAGGACGAGTTCCTCAACATCAAGGCGGTGACCGCCGAGGATCTGCTGGCGGCGCATCGGGTGCCACCGCAGCTGATCGGGGTGGTGCCGAAGAACACCGCCGGCTTCGGCAACGTCAAGGATGCCGCGGCCATGTTCTACGAGATGGAGATCGTGCCCATCCAGGAGCGCATGCGCGAAGTGAACGAATGGGCCGGCGCCGAGGTGCTGCGCTTCGAGCGTCCGGCGATGGCGCTGCCGGCAGTGCCTGCGGCCTGAGGTTTGCCCTGCCGAGAGGCGGGGGACAGGGGCGTTGCACCGCCCTCGTCCGACGAGGCTGGCTCGTCATGATCCCAATCGGTCCCGCCATGGGGCCACCCCGCCTGCCGACTCGGCGACGGAACAAATAAGGAACATAACTGATGCTGTCGAGCCTCGTACCCGCACTCGACGCGGTGGAGCCCGTTCGTCCGCTGGCGCCGTACATCGGCGGCAAGCGCCAGCTCGCCAAACGCCTGGTGGCGCTGATCAACTCGATCGACCATTGCACCTATGCCGAGGTCTTCGTGGGCATGGGCGGCGTGTTTCTGCGCCGTGATCGCAAGCCGAAGGCCGAGGTCATCAACGACTGGTCGGAGGACGTCGCCACGTTCTTCCGGGTGGTGCAGCACCATTATCTCGCCTTCCTCGACATGCTGCGGTGGCAGATCACGAGTCGGGCCGGCTTCGAGAAACTGCTCGCGCTCGATCCGCGCGCGCTCACTGACATGCAGCGATCGGCGCGCTTCCTCTACCTGCAGCGCCTGGCGTTCGGCGGGAAGGTGGCCGGCCGCAACTTCGGAGTGCAGGTCGATGGCGCGGCACGGTTCGATGTGACGAAGATCGCGCCGATGATCGAGGCCGTGCACGAGCGGCTCGCCGGGGTGGTGATCGAGCGGCTGCCCTGGTCGGACTTCCTTGCGCGGTACGATCGGCCCGGCACGCTGTTCTATCTCGACCCGCCCTATTTTGGCTGCGAGAGCGACTATGGCCGGGATCTGTTCGACCGCGGGGAATTCGAGATGATGGCCGAGCAGCTGCGCAGCCTGCGCGGGACATTCATCCTGTCGCTCAATGATCACCCTGAGGTGCGCAGGATCTTCGCCGGCTTTCAGTTCCGCGAGGAGCGGCTGAGCTACACCATTGGGGGGAGCGACCGCGCGAAGCCGGTTGGCGAGGTGATCATCACCAGCGGCTGATATTGTTCGCTTGGTACCATAGGGCCGGCGATGCAGTCGGCCCTATGGTTGCGCTCCGCGCCTGCGTGATCGACGCTGACGGCGCATGGATGCAGCCGCTTCGCGAATTTCGTCGCGCCGGCTCTCATGCACGAAGACCTGCACCTGGACGATGCCCTCTGCGGCGCGGCGCGCCCGCAGTGCTGCCTGTCGTTCCGCACTGCCACTCATTGCCTACCCTCGCCGCTGCGCGCCCTGAACTTGCGCGTTGACGTTACTAGTGACGCGGCCGGCGGGCAAGTCGGGAGTGGAGACAGCATCGCTCGCCGAGGCGCCTAGCCTCGGGGGAGGCAGGCGACCATCGAGGCAGCGGACGGCACGAAAGAATGTTGCGCGGCCGGGCAGCGGCGAGGCGACTCACTCAGACCCCGCGCGCCGCGCTGTCCCCCACGCCCCGCCTCCACGCTTTTGGGGTGGTATTTTCGCATTGGTGATGTCGCCTGGGCAGCGGTGGTGTCGCAGGATTGGCCGGCGTTCGGCCTGAGAGGACGCTTCGCGTCGTTTAGGCGCGATTTTGCGCGCGGCTTCCACTTACGCGCCGTTTTGACATGGCACGGGCCTTGCTCTTTGCCCCCCGAACACCCGGGCGGCGCAGCCGCCCACGCACGCCATCTCCGATGACGTTCCGCTCGTCGCGGGATCTACCTTCTAGGCATGGGGGCAATACAAACTTGACGCCTGAGGGCGCCTCAAGCGCCCTCAGTCCTTCTCCTTTAAGGTTCTAGAGCCGGGGTACAATGCCACCTTGGCACTCGCACTAGGTGCATGAGGAAGGCCTAGCATCTCCGCGTGCTGCCGGTGAGAGTGGGCATCGTCGCCGTACATGTGGGCGGCCAGCTCGGCCGAGTTCGCGTCGGCAAGGGAGCGGCGCAGCGCGGCTTCGCCACGCTCGGTGCCGCTCCAAGCGCCGGCCAAGCCTTTCAACAGGCGCTCGGCCCTGATGGCCATGCGGTTGGGCACGGGGCCTGAGCCTTGGAGCGCCTTGCTGACCTCCTTCAGCTTGTTGCCGAGCTTCTGCCGCAACGTCCGCAGGATCTCGACAGGTACCGCTGCCAGGTCGATAAAGTAGGCATTGCTGGTCTGGTGGCGCAGCGGGCCTTCGCCCTTCGCATTTCCCGTCTTCACGGTGCGCCGCACCCAGTTGACGATCCTGGTAGTGCGCAGCGTGTCGAGCTGGCGGACGACGGTGCGCCGAGACAGCTTGCTTGCCTTGGCGATCTCGTCGAGGCAGGGATCGCAGCGTCCGGTCTTCGCATCCATCTTCGACATGAGCGCCCGCAGAACCATGGCTGCATTTGCCGTGATGGGAAGCGTCTTGCCCGGCTCGCGAACATGCGCTGCGTATTCCAGTACCGTGTCGCGGTACACGTCCCGAAACTTGAAGAAGTTGGCGTGCTTCTCACTGGTGGTCCAGCAAACGATCGAGACTCTCGCTCGGGCGTCGTCGACGTCGTAGCTACGGCGCCACGGGCCTCGCGCCTCGTTTTCGCTGCTGCTTGCCGGCAGCCTTGCGCCGTTTTGCAGCCTGCTCATGCCGGGCACTCCCGGGCTTGGCGCGCCATGGCCTGTGTTCCGGCAAAAGCATGCGAGGGTCGGCCGCACCGTCCATGAGCAGATCCGCCCACTGCTGCGCCAACTCGAGGCGCCTGGGGCGATACATGGCTCGATTGTAGATCGGCTCGACGCCTTGCTGCGCGTGGGCAAGCATCAGGTCGATGATTGCCCGGTCGCGCTCCTGGTCTTCGAGCGCTGCGCGTTCGTTCATGACCGTCGAGAAAGTGGAGCGCCAGCCATGTGGCACATGAACCCCTCTGAAGCCTGCTTCGCGATAGAGCTTGCTCAAGGTGTTGTCGCTGATCGGCCGCTTCCAGCCTTGGACGCCGGGGAAGAGCCAGAACGGTCCCGTGTCGGAGCGACAGGCAAGGCTTTCTGCGATTGCTGCACGGACGGTCTCCGCCGCTTGCCGCGAGAGCGGGATGACGAACTCCCAGGTGATATCGCGCTTCTGCGCCCGCGTGAGCTTCATTTTCGCGGCAGGAATTCGCCAGATCGGGTTGGGCCCGTCCAGACCCTCGAACTCGTCCCGTTCGGCGAGGCGCGCAACGCCGGGTCGGGCAGCCGTAAGAGCCAACAGGCGCGATGCCAGCAAAGTCGACCAGTAAACGCCCGGTAGAGACTCGATCGCCGCGAGAAGCTTCTTGGCTTCGGCAATCTGGGTCATGGCGGGCCGCAGCTTCGGGTCGGTAGCGACCAATGCCTTCTTGATGATCGCAGCAGGGTCGGATTCGGCGAGGCCCGAGGCAATCGCCCACACGAATACGTCCGATACGTGGTTGCGCACCCGATGCGCCATGTCGTGCGCCCCCGAGGCCTCGATCTTGCGGATCACGGCAAGAACCATAGGAGCCGTGATACCGCGGATCGGCTTGGCACCCAGAGCGCTGAACACGTGCTTCTCTAGCCTGCTGAGGATGTGCTGCGCATATCGCGGGGTGAGCGTCTTGCTTTTCGCTGCGTGCCAGGCACGCGCAACCTTCTCGAAGCTGTCGAGCGAATTCGCGATCGTCTGTGCCTTGCGTTCCTGCTTTTCGGCCGAGGGATCGATGCCGTCGCGGAGCATTTGCAGCGCTCGGTCGCGGGCCGCCCTCGCCTGCCCCAGCGAAACCTCCGGATACGGCCCCAGCGCCAGCAGCTTTTCCTTGCTGGCAAAGCGGTACTTCTGCCGCCACAACTTGGAGCCCGACTTGCGGACGAGCAGATAGAGCCCGCGCTCGTCGAAGATCTTGCGATCCTTGTCGCCAGGAAGAGCCTTTCGGCAGGCTGCGTCGGTCAGCAAACGCTGATACCCCCGCTACCCCAGAAAATACCCCAAAGTGGAATGCGGTTGGGTGATAGTGCGTGAGACGGCATGAGACCGAAATGCCAGAAAAACCAAGGGTTGTGCAAGAGCGCTGCACTTGGATGAGACTGGCTGAGATGGGATCTTGGATGCCCCGCGAGGATTCGAACCTCGATAGACGGAATCAGAATCCGTAGTCTTACCTTTAGACGACGGGGCACCACCGGAGGGCGCCCCTCTAGTCGGCGTGGCGATTCGGGTCAAGCGCCCTGCGAGCGGGTCTTCGGAGCTGCCCTTGCTCCTTTCGCGTCGGGAGGTTAGCATCGGCGCAGGTGCCCGCCCATCGGGGCGGGATGATGAACGAAATGGATTTTCATGGCGGAGAATGATCCGCCGGCAGCGAAGGTCAAGGTGTCGGGGCGCCTGCAGCGGCGCAAGGGCCGCAAGGGCAAGCCCACCGGCATGGCCAAGGCGATCGTGCGTCCCCGGGGGAACGCGCGGCCGACCGAGGTGGCCAAAGCTCCGCGCGCAGAACACGAAGTCGGCCTGCCCGCGCCTTCTGGCCTCGCGCCTTCGGACAGCGAGCGCGAAGCTTCGGCGCGCGACAGCTGGCCGAAGGACGGCTTGCGCCAGGTTCTGCCGCGCCAGTCCTACGCGGCAATCGACCTGGGCACCAACAACTGTCGCCTGCTGATCGCACGGCCATCGGGCGAGAACTTCACCGTGATCGATGCCTTCAGCCGTGTGGTCCGGTTGGGCGAGGGCCTGGCAACCTCGGGCCGGCTCTCGGACGCCGCGATGGAGCGCACGCTTGCGGCGCTGCGCGTGTGCGCCGACAAGCTCATGCGCCGCAACGTCTTCCTCGCCCGCTCGGTGGCGACCGAGGCCTGCCGCCGTGCCGAGAACGGGCCGGAATTCATCGAGCGGGTGCGCGAGGAGACCGGTATCGCACTCGACATCATCAGTGCGCGCGAGGAGGCGCGGCTCGCAGTCCTGGGCTGTCACGTCCTCCTCGAGCAGGGTTACGGCCCGGCGATGATCTTCGACATCGGCGGCGGATCGACCGAACTGGTGCTGATCGAGAGCACTGGCACGGTGCCGCGCATCCTCGACTGGCAGAGCGTGCCTTGGGGCGTCGTGTCGCTGACCGAGAGCTGCGGGCCCGAAGGGGTCGATGAGGCCGATCGCCTGGCGCGGTACCGCCATATGCACAGCCTTGTTGCCGAGAGCTTCGCCGCCTTCGCCAAGCGCGTGGGCGGTGCGCGTGACAGTGCCGGCCGCGAAGGACCGCTCCGGCTGCTGGGCACCAGCGGCACCGTCACCACGCTTGCCAGCCTGCACCTGGAGCTGCCGCAATACGACCGGCGCATGGTGGACGGGCTGATAGTGCCAGCGCAATCGATGCGCGACATCAGCGCAAGGCTATCCTCGATGGCGATCGAGGAGAGGCGCGAGCTCGCCTGCATCGGGCGCGAGCGTGCGGACCTGGTGGTCGCCGGCTGCGCGATCCTTGAGGCGATCCTCGACTTGTGGCCCGCAAGCCGGCTGGGCGTGGCCGATCGCGGCATTCGCGAGGGCATCCTGCGCAGCCTGATCGCCTCGCATGGTCATGGCCGGGCCAGCCTGGCGAGCGGCATTGCGGCGGGTGTGCGATGAGCCGCTCCGGACGCGACCCGGGCGAACGGCTGCGCACCGGCCGCAAGCGCACGACCAGCTCGGCCCGCTGGCTCACGCGCCAGCTCAACGATCCCTACGTGAAGCAGGCCAAGGCGGACGGCTATCGCAGCCGGGCGGCCTACAAGCTGCTGGAGCTGGACGAGAAGTTCGGGCTGCTGCGGGGCGTGACGCGTGCGGTCGATCTCGGCATCGCGCCGGGTGGCTGGAGCCAGGTGGTGAGGTTGAAGGCGCCGAAGGCTCGCGTCGTCGGCATCGACTTGCTCCCCACCGATCCCATCGAAGGCGTGACGATCTTCCAGATGGACTTCATGGCGGATGAGGCTCCCGCCGCGCTCGAGGGTGCGCTTGAAGGCGCTCCCGACCTGGTCCTCTCAGACATGGCCGCCAACACGGTAGGCCACAAGCAGACCGACCACTTGCGCACCATGGGCCTGGTCGAGACGGCCGCCGATTTCGCGATCCAGACCCTGGCGCCGGGCGGCACTTTCGTCGCCAAGGTGCTGGCGGGCGGCACCGACACCGCGCTGCTGGGCCTGCTCAAGCGCCATTTCGCCAGCGTCAAGCATGCCAAGCCGCCGGCGAGTCGCAAGGATTCGTCCGAGTGGTACGTCATCGCGAAGGGCTTCAAGGGCACGACAGCGAGCGATTGACACCATCCTGACCGAAGTGTCGGCGCAAACGGGATGGACATGCCGGCGCCATCGCCGCGACATGCTTAGATGAAAACGGCCCGCAAGCGACTCGGTACGCTTGCGGGCCGTTTTCTGCCGGCCGGGGCCGGATCCGGTATCAGGTCAGGGCGTGGTGGGCTTGTCGTTGGTGCCCACCGCGCGGTTGGCGGCGCCAGCCGGTCCAGCCGGAGGAGCTGCGCTCGACGCGGTCGCCGGCGCGGCGCCCTCGGCCGGGGCTGCGGCCGGAGCCGCATCGGCCTTGGGCAGGGGCAGGGGCAGGTTGGAGCCTTGCGAGTTCAGGAAGGCGATGACGTTGGCGCGGTCTTCCGGCTTGGAGAGGCCGGCGAAGGTCATCTTGGTGCCCGGCGCAAAGGCCTTGGGGCTCTTCAGCCACTCGTTGAGCGTGTCGAACGTCCAGTTGCCGCCCTTGCTCTTGAGCGCGTCGGAGAAGGCGAATCCGCCCACGCCCTGGCCGATCGCCTCGCCGACGACGCCATGCAGGTTGGGCCCGATGCCATTGGCGCCGCCCTGGTTGATCGTGTGGCACGAAGTGCACTTGGCGAAGGTCGCTTCGCCTTTCGCAACGTCCGCGGTGGCGAGCAGCGTCGCGATCGGAACCTCGGCACCGCCGGCACCTTCCTCGACGACGCCGGCGATCTCGTAGCCGGCGGTCTTGGGCGCGTGATGCTTGTCCGCCTCGAAGTACATCGAGCTGACGATGCTCAGGCCAAGGCCGACGATGCCCGAGAAGAGAGTCCAACCGGCAATGGTGTTGAAGCGATCGTCCATTCGTGAATGCCCCGTGCGTCTGACTGGCTCAAGACCGTTGGCTCGCGCTCTAGTGTCGGCCCGGCCCGAGTGCAAGAGCCATTGCGGTCCTGCGTGATGCGGCCTAATCGCCCGCTCGCCATGCATTCTTATCCTGAACCTGCTCTCGAACTGGTCGCCAGCATGACCGCCGCGGCACAGGCCGATCCGGCGCGCGCCATGGCGCTCCAGGGCGCGCCCGGCTGCAACGGCCACCGCGCCGCGCAAGAGTACGACGCAGACTGCCTGCCGCTGCCGTGCTTCTCGTTCGAGGATGCCCTCGACGCGGTCAAGGAGGGTCGTGCCGAACGGGCGATCATCCCGATCGAGAACTCGCAGCACGGCCGTGTGGCCGACATCCACTTCCTCCTGCCCGAGAGCGGTCTCGCGATCGTGGGGGAGCATTTCATGTCGATCCACCATGCGCTGATGGCGCTAGGGACGGGGCCGTTTTCGGCGGCCTACAGCCACCCGCAAGCGCTGGGCCAGTCGCGCCACTACTTGCGCGAGCGGGGCATCGTGCCGATGGCCTATGCCGACACTGCCGGCGCCGCGGCGCTGGTGCGCGAGCAGGGCGACCTTGCGGCCTGCGCCATCGCCCCGCTCCTCGCGGCGGAGCTTTATGGGCTGCGGGTGATCGAGGAGAACGTCGAGGACGCGGCGGACAACATGACCCGCTTCGTCGTCCTGGCGCGAGAGCCGCTCGATCCGTTCAGCCTGACCGGCCAGCCGGCGATGACCACCTTCATCTTCGAGGTGAAGAACATCCCCGCCGCGCTTTACAAGGCGCTCGGCGGCTTCGCCACCAACGGCGTTAACATGACCAAGCTGGAGAGCTACCAGATCGGCGCCAGTTTCGCGGCGACGACGTTCTACGCCGACATCGAGGGCGCGCCCGGCGACCCGAGGGTCGACCTGGCGATGCAGGAGCTGGCGTTCCACTGCAAGTACGTGCGCCCGCTCGGCACCTATCGCCGGGGCCGTGCGCGGGGCTAGGCGGCCAAGTGGCTGATCGCCTTCGCTTGCGCGGCGGAGGCGGCCATGCCAATCATGCGCCGGTGACGGTTGGTGGGGGCCACAACGCGGGATCGGCCGCGGATGCTGAGAGCGCGTGGCGGGCCGTGCGCAACGCCCCCGATATCCAGTACGCGCCGCTTCCCGAGATCAAGCAGCCCCCTGCCGAGGCACCGGCCTGGCTGCGAACTCTCGGCCGCATCCTGGAGGCGATCTTCGAACCGATCGGCCGGCTGCTCGGCATGTCGTGGCCGGTGTTCCAGTACGTGCTGATCGCGCTGGCGGCGGTGTTGGTCGCGGCGCTGCTGTGGCGCATGCTCGCGCCGCTCGTCGAACAATGGCGCAGCCGCGCACCGGTCGAGGCATTGCCCGACTGGACGCCCGAACGGGCCGAAGCGGTGGCGCTGCTGGAAGAGGCGGACCGGCTGGCCGCCGAGGGTCGCTACGGCGAGGCGACGCACCTGCTCCTGCGGCGCAGCGTCCACCAGATCGCGCAGGCGCGGCCGGACTGGCTGCAGCCCGCCTCGACCGCGCGAGAGATCTCTGCGCTGGCACTGCTACCGGAGGCGGGGCGGCAGGCTTTCGGGATCATCGCCGGGCGCGTCGAGCGCTGCCTGTTCGCGTTGCGCGACCTCGATGCGGGCGACTGGACCGCAGCACGCGCTGCTTACGCGGACTTCGCGCTTGTGGAGTTGCGTCGATGAGCGCGGCGGCGTCCCATCGATCGCAAGAGGCTGTGCCGGTCGGCGCCAACCCGTTCTCGCGCTGGGCGGTGCTCGCCATGGTCCTGCTCGGCGGTGCGCTGTTCGTGGCGTTGCTGTGGATGATCGGCACCGGGACCGGGCTCGGCTCCACCAACGATGGGCAGGCGCACGTCGCGGGCAAGGGGCTCAACGGCTACGCCGCGCTGGCCGACTACCTCGATCGCCGCGGCTTTGCCGTCACCCGTACGCGGGACCAGCGCGCGCTCGACCGGCCCGGCCTGCTCATCCTGACGCCTCCGGCGGGTGCCGAGGGCAAAGAGCTCGACCGGATCGTCTCGGCGCGGCGCATGATCGGGCCGACCTTGGTCATCGTGCCCAAGTGGTTCGCATTCCCCGCCGTCAAGGGCGGAGACAAGAACGCAAAGCCGGGCTGGGTCCGGCTGGTGGGCGCGAACGGCCCCAACTGGCCGGGCTTCCATGACGAACTGACGCTGGTCGGCGGGCCCGAAAAGGGCGTGAAGCCGCCGAAGGGATGGAAGGGGGCGGGTCTTTCGGCGCCGCTCGCGGATCCAGGCGTTCTCATCGGCGGGCGTGGCAAGGGGCTGATGCCGCTGGTCCAGACCAGCGACGAGCGCCTGGTGCTGGCCGGCTATATCGATGACGGCGGCGATTATCCGGGGCTGGACATGCTGGCCGTCGATTCGCCGGTTGGGCCGCGGGCGGGGATGGACGGCCTTTATCCGCTGGTCTTCGTGTTCGAGCCGGACCTGCTCGACAATTACGGCATGGCGCGCATCGAGAACGCGCGGCTGGCGGAAGCGATCGTGCGGGCGACCGGCGTCGAGCCCGGCGGTTCGGTCGCCTTCGACATGACTCTCAACGGCTTCGGCCGCGCGCAGAACCTGCTGACGCTGGCGTTCACCCCGCCGTTCCTGGCCGCGACGCTGTGCCTGCTGCTGGCGGCCGTGATCGTCGGCTGGCGCGCCTTCCTGCGCTTTGGGCCGCCGCTGGCACCCGAGCGGGCGATCGCCTTCGGCAAGCGGGCGCTGGTGGCGAACGCGGCCGGCTTCGTGCGTCGGGCGCGCCGATTGCATCTGATCGCCGGGCCTTATGCCGACCGCGCGCGCGAGCGGCTGGTCGCAGGTCTTGCCCTGCCGCGCACGCTCGACCCGGGCGCAACCGAAAAGGCGATCGACCGCGCGCTCGCCGCGCGGCGACCGGACATGGCGCCCTTCTCCGTCACGGCGGCGCACCTGCGGGCGGCGCGCCGGGTTCCCAATCTCCTCAAGGCCGCGCGCGATCTCCACGCGCTCGAAAGGACACTGTTGCGATGAACGATACCGAGGCCCTGTCGCTGGACGAGGTGGCCGCTCTGGCGCAGGCCATCCGCGGAGAGATCGCCAAGGGCGTGGTCGGCCAGGCCGCGATCGTCGACCACCTGCTGATCGCGCTGATGGCGCGGGGGCACGTGCTGCTCGAAGGGCCGCCGGGTACGGCAAAGACCTTCCTGACGCAGTGCTTCGCGGCCACGCTGGGCCTGCACTTCGGCCGCATCCAGTTCACCCCCGACCTGATGCCGGGCGATATCCTGGGCTCCAACCTGTTCAACTTCCAGACCAGCCAGTTCACACTGACGCGCGGGCCGATCTTCTGCGACCTGCTGCTCGCCGACGAGATCAACCGCACCCCGCCCAAGACGCAGGCGGCGCTGCTGGAGGCGATGCAGGAGCGGCGGGTGACGCTCGATGGCACCGCGCACGTGCTGCCGGCGCACTTCACCGTCGTCGCGACGCAGAACCCGATCGAGAGCCAAGGCGTCTACCCGCTGCCCGAGGCGCAGCTCGACCGCTTCCTGTTCAAGCTCTCGGTCGACTATCCCAGCATCGAGGAGGAGCGTACAATCGTCGCCCGCTTCGGCGAGAACCGAGGCGCTCCGACGCCGGCTGAGCTCGGTATAGAAGCAGTAGCCAGCCCCGCACGGCTGGAAGCGGCGACGCGCGCGGTGGCTGGGGTGACCCTCGCGGACAGCGTGACCGATTACGTGGTGCGCCTCGTGCGTGCGACCCGTGAAAGCGCCGACCTGGCGAGCGGCGCCAGTCCGCGCGCGGCGGTGCTGCTGGCCGGCGCGGCGCGGTCAAGGGCGGCGATCGAGGGGCGCGACTACGTGGTGCCGGACGATGTGAAAGCGCTGGCGGGCTCGGTGCTGCGCCACCGCCTGCTGCTCAGCCCGGCGGCCGAGATCGAGGGCAAGCAGGTCGAGGCGCTGGTCGAGCAGCTGGTCGAGCAGACAGAGGCGCCGCGCTGACGCCGTGCTGAACGCTCCGTGCTGACTCCTGTCGTTCCGACTGCGCGCGCCGTGGCGCTGCTGGCAATCGCCGCGCCGGTCGCACTGCTGATCGCTGCGACGCGGCCGGAGGCGTGGGTCGCCGCGCCGCTCGCCGGCCTGCTGGTGTTCGCGTTGATCTTCGCGGACGCGTTGCTGGCCGGGCGGCTGGAGGATCTGCGGTTCGTGATACCAGGCGATGTGGAGGTTGGCGCCGAGGCGGCGATCGTGGCGCAAGTGCGCTGGCGTTCAGGGCGCCGGACTGCCACGCGCGTGGCGCTTGCCTGCGATCCGCGGCTGGCGCCCGGCGGTAGGCTGGTCTTTCCGATCGAGGCCGGGAATCGCGAGGGGCGCGGTACCGCTGCGTTCACGCCCTCGCGCCGGGGCACCGGGCGTGTCGAGCAGGCATGGCTGCGCTGGACCGGGCCGCTCGGCCTGGGCGCCCGTCAGATCGTCGGCGAGGTGGGCCAGGAGGTGCGCGTCTGGCCCAATGTGGCCGCGGTCCGCTCGCCGGCGCTGCAGACCTTCCTGCGCGACGCGCAGTACGGCCTCATCGCGCGCCGGTTTCGCGGAGAGGGCAGCCAGTTCGAGGCGCTGGCCGAGTACCAGCCCGGCATGGACCGTCGCCGCATCGACTGGAAAAGCTCGGCCCGCCACGTCCACCTCTACGCCAAGGAGTACGAGACCGAGCGCAATAACCAGATCGTCTTCGCCTTCGACTGCGGGCAGGCGATGTGTGAGCCGATCCACGGCATGCCCCGACTCGACCGGGCGATCTCGGCAGCGCTGGCGACCGGGTATGTCGCGCTCAAGGGCGGCGATCGCGTGGCGCTGTTCGGCTTCGCCGCGCATCCCCAGGTCTCGACGCCATTCGTCGCTGGCTCGCCCGAGTTCCACCGCTTGCAGCGCGCCGCCGCCGGGCTCGAGTACCGCAGCGAGGAACCCAACTTCACGCTGGCGCTGGCGACATTGGCGCAGCGCCTGCAGCGCCGCTCGCTGATCGTCGTTTTCTCCGACTTCACCGATCCCACCAGCGCCGAGCTGATGGTGGAAAGCATCGGCCGGCTGGTCTCGCGCCACGTCGTGGTCTTCGTGACGATGGCGGACGAGGAGCTGGAGGACATCTCAGCTGCCGCCCCTGCCGACCTGGAGACGCTGTCGATGGCGGTCAGTGCCGACTTGCTGCTGCGCCAGCGCGCGCTGGTGACGCGCCGCCTGCGCCAGATCGGCGTCGATGTGATCGAGGCGCCGTGGGACCGTATCGGCACGCGCCTGCTCGATGCCTACCTTGCCATCAAGCGTGCAGGAGCGATCGGATGAGCGAAGCTGCCATCGCTCGGGCCGCGCTGCGCTCCGACCGCTTCCGCCTTGAGCGCGAGGCCGACTGGAAGCGGCTCGAGGCGATCGTCTCGCGGCTGGAGAAAGGCCGCCTGCGCGGCCTAACCGACGAGGACCTGCTGGCGCTGCCGCAGCTTTACCGCACTGTCGCCTCAAGCCTTTCGATCGCGCGCGAAACCTCGCTGGATGCAGCGACGCTGGCCTATCTTGAAAGCCTGGTGCAGCGCGCCTGGTTCGTCGTCTACGGTCCGCGCAGTTCGCTGAGCGCATGGCTGCGCGGCTTTCTTGGTGGCGGCTGGAGCGCGGCGGTGCGCGCGATTTGGCCCGACCTGCTGGTGGCGCTGCTGGTGATGGTCGCGGGCGCGGTGGTCGGCTGGCTGCTCGTTGCCAGCGATCCCGAGTGGTACTTCGCCATCGTCGGGCGTGACATGGCAGGCGGGCGCATCCCCGGCGCCACCGCCAAGGTGCTGCGCGGCACCATCTTCGGCCATGGCGGGCAGGGCGGGATGAGCGTGTTCGCCGCGCAGCTGTTCAGCAACAATGCCCATGTCTCGATCCTGGCATTCGCACTCGGGTTCGCCTTCGGCATCCCCTCGCTGCTACTGCTGGTGCACAACCTGGCAGGGCTGGGGGCGATGGGCTGGCTGTATCACAGCGCCGGCCTGGGGCTCGATTTCGCTGGTTGGATCTGTATCCATGGCTCGACCGAGCTCTACGCCATCCTCCTGGCAGGCGCCGCCGGGCTGCATATCGGGCGCTCGATCGCGTTTCCTGGCGAGCGGCCGGTGCTGCAGGCGGCAGGGGAAGCCGGCCGGCGCGCGGCGCTGGTGATGACCGGCGTGGTGCTGATGCTGATGGTCGCGGCCGTGCTCGAAGGCTTTGCCCGCCAGCTCGTCGACCAGACCTTCGGCCGCTTCGTGATCGGCGGCTTCATGTTCGCGCTCTGGACGGCCTACTTCTTCGCCTTCCGCGGCAGCCGGGGGAGCGTGGCCCAGTGAGCGACAGGGTTAGCCGGATGGGCGGTCCCGAACGGATGCGGCGCGTGGCAGCGCGCAAGCAACGCATCCTGACCACGCCCGAGGGCATCGCCATCCCGATCACGCTCGCCAGCCGTGGCGCGCGGTTCGGGGCGCTGGTCGTCGACTTCATCGTCATCATCGTGCTGTTCGTGCTGGGCCGCATCGCGATCCTCTACATCGCCGATGGGGTTGGCTCTGCAATCAAGCGCGCAGGCCTGGTCGGCCCAGGAGCGAGCGCCTTCCAGTTCCTCGTCATCCTCTGGGTTCTCTCCACCTTCGCCCTTTTCAACGGCTATTTCCTGTTCTTCGAGCTAGGGCCGCGCGGCGCCACGCCGGGAAAGCGCATCACCGGCATCCGCATCGCTGCGCGCGACGGCGGGCGACTGACCGCAGAGATGGTCATCGCGCGCAACCTCCTGCGCAACATCGAGCTGTTCCTGCCGCTCGCGTTCCTGCTCGGCGCAGGCGTGGAGAGCGCACCGGCCTGGCTCGCAGCGACCGGCTGGTTCCTGATCTTCATGCTGTTCCCCGTCTTCAATCGCGACCGCCTGCGTGCTGGCGACGTCATCGCCGGAACCTGGGTGCTGGAGCGACCCAAGCGCAAGCTGGAGGCAGTGTTGTCGGCCGCGAATGCCACTGCCGGCCCTCCGCGGTCGCGCGGTGACGAGGATGCGTTCGGCGCGCCGCCGCGCGAGTACCGCTTCACCGACGGCGAGCTGGCGGTCTACGGCGAATATGAGCTGCAGGCGCTCGAGCGGGTCTTGCGCGAAGGCCGGACACAGGCGATCGAAGCGGTGTACCGCACGATCTCCGAGAAGATCGGCCGCAACGACGGCTGGAGCGACGAGAGCCGGTTCCTCGAATGCTACTATACGCAGTTGCGCGCGCGGCTCGAGGCAGGCATGCGCATGGGCCGGCGCAAGGCCGACAAGCACGCGGGAGAAGGGCGGTGATCGAAACCTTGCGGATCGTACCCGACGACCTCACCGGCGCGGCGGTGCTCTCGCTGCTGCAGCTTCACCTCGACGAGATGCACCAGTGGTCGCCCGCGTGCAAAGTCCACGCGATGCCCGCCGAGCGGCTGCGCCAGCCCGATGTCGCGTTCTTCTCGGCTTGGGCCGCCGAGGGAGACGGCGAAGTGCTTGCAGGCTGTGGTGCGATAAAGCATCTCGAAGCGCAGCATGGCGAGCTCAAGTCTATGCGGGTGGCGCCGGCTTATCGCGGCACGGGCGTCGGTCGGGCGATCCTGCTGCACCTGCTGGAGGAGGCGCGGTCACGCGGCTACACGCGCGTCAGCCTCGAAACCGGCCGGCCCGAGGCGTTCGCGCCGGCGCAGCGGCTGTATCTCAGGCATGGTTTCGTGGAGTGCCCGCCCTTCGGCGAATACGTTTCGGACGAATTCTCGATGTGCATGACCCTCGACTTGGCCAATCGTGACGATTGACGGGTCAGCGCCGTCGAACTTAGGTGGCGGAATGATCCTGCGCCCCGCCGTTCCCGCCGACGCCGCCCCGCTTGCCGAGCTCGGCGCGCATGCTTTCGTCGCCAAGTTCGGCGATCTCTACCAGCCGGCTGACCTCGCCGCGTTCCTGGAGGGATCGCACAGCGAGACCAAGGTCGCGCAGGAGATCGCCGATCCCGGCATGCGGATCATGCTGGCGGTCGGGGAGGACGGCGCGTTGCTCGGCTTCTGCAAGCTCGTCATGCGCTGCGGCTGGCCGGAGCATGCGCGGGGCGGGCGCGCCATCGAGCTGAAGCAGCTTTACACGCACCCCGAAGCGGTCGGGCAGGGCATCGGCGCGAGGCTGACGATCTGGGCCGAGGCCGAGGCTCGCAGCTTCGGTGCGGACGAGGTGCAGCTCTCGGTCTACGCCGAGAATGCCGACGCGCAGCGTTTCTACGCCCGCCACGGCTACGCCAAGGTCGCCGACATCCACTTCATGGTCGGCCAGCAGCGCGATGAGGAGTTCCTGTTCGCCAAGATTCTGGCCTAGAGCCGCATCGGCCGCCCCCGGCGGGCCTTTCTCCAGCGGCCGATCAGGCGCTGTTCGTGCGATCTTGCGCCACTGGTCGGGTTTCGGCTTCAAACCGTCACGCCGGACGCCTATAGGAGCGGCCATGTCCTCCATCAGACCCTGGCGCGATATCGAGCGCCGCAAGAGCCGGCAGATCATGGTCGGCAGTGTTCCCGTGGGAGGCGATGCGCCGATCACGGTGCAGACCATGACGAACACGCTCACCTCCGACGCGGGCGCGACGATCGACCAGATTCGCCGCTGCGAGGACGCAGGGGCCGACCTAATTCGCGTGTCCTGCCCCGACGTAGAGAGCACCGCGGCGTTCCGCGAGATCGCCCGCGCTGCGAAGGTGCCGCTGATCGCCGACATCCATTTCCACTACAAGCGCGCGCTCGAAGCGGCCGATGCCGGCGCGGCGTGCCTGCGCATCAACCCCGGCAACATCGGTAGCAGCGAGCGGGTGGCCGAAGTGGTCCGCGCCGCCAAGGCCAACGGCTGCGCGATCCGCATCGGCGTCAACGCGGGAAGCCTGGAAAAGGACCTGCTCGAAAAATATGGCGAGCCATGTCCCGAGGCGCTGGTCGAGAGCGCGCTCGATCACATCAAGCTGCTGCAGGATCATGATTTCCATCAATACAAGGTGGCAGTGAAGGCCAGCGACGTGTTCCTGGCGGTCGCTGCCTATCAAGGGCTGGCCGATGCGGTCGACTGCCCGCTGCACTTGGGCATCACAGAGGCCGGCGGGCTGATCGGCGGCACCGTCAAGTCCTCGATCGGCATCGGCAACCTGCTGTGGGCGGGCATCGGCGATACCTTGCGCGTCTCCCTCTCGGCCGAGCCTGAAGAAGAGGTGCGCGTCGGTTTCGAAATCCTCAAGGCGCTGGGCCTGCGCACTCGCGGCGTGCGCGTCGTCTCGTGCCCGTCCTGCGCGCGCCAGGGGTTCGACGTGATCCGCACCGTGGAGGCGCTGGAAGCGCGGCTGCAGCACATCAAGACTCCGCTTTCGCTCTCGGTGCTCGGCTGCGTCGTGAATGGCCCGGGCGAAGCGCGCGAGACCGACATCGGCGTCACCGGCGGCGGCAATGGCAAGCACATGGTGTACTTATCGGGCGTGACGGACCATCATGTGCAATCGGCCGAGATGCTTGATCACATCGTTGCGCTGGTCGAGGCGAAGGCTGCCGAGCTGGAAGCGGCAAGCCTGCCGCAGGCGGCTGAGTAGCACGGCCCTTTACCACGACTTAAAGCGCGCTGGGTAAAACATGGCCCATGCGCTGGAGTGCTCTCGTCCTGCTGGTCTGCTCGGTCGGTGCCGTCGGGTGGCTGGCGCCGTCGCTACACACCGCTGGCCCAAGCAGCGCAACGCCTCACGCAGGCGCCTCTCCAAGACAGCTGGCGGCCGCTGCGTACTCGTCGTGGGATAGTGCTGAGGCGACACTGGAGCGCGCAGACGACGGGCACTTCTATGCCGACGGCAGCGTCCATGACCGACCTACCCGCTTCCTCGTCGACACGGGCGCCAGCATGGTCGTCCTCACCGGTCCCGACGCCGAGGCGGCAGGGTTGGCATGGGACGACGCGGATCTCACCGAGATCGGGCGAGGTGCCACTGGGCCGGTCTACGGCGTCAGAGTTCGTCTCGACAGCATCTCAGTCGGCGGTATCGAGGTGCACGACGTGGATGCGGCGATCGTGCCGAGCGGGCTTGATGTCTCGCTGCTGGGGCAATCGTTCCTCGGGCGTCTGGATGGCGTGCGGATCGAGAACGACCGCATGGTTTTAGGGTCGGCCTAGCGCGGCCTCGGGATGACCGGGGCGTGCCGTCTCAAAGTGCCAGGGCAGAGAGTCCCGCAAGGCCGGTGCAGACGGCGAAAGCGGTCATGGCGATGACGGAGGCCAGCGCGGCAGGGCCGACTTTCGAGTCAGGGGCGATCATGTCTGCGGTCCGGACCTTGCGAGAACGGGGGGTGTGGCGTCTCTAGCTCAGCCCATGGGGTGAGGCCATGTCGCCTGTCCGACGGCAACACGCACTGGTCGATACCTCGCGCGAGACAGATGCTCAGGCGGCGAAGGCGGCGGTGCTGGTGCCACCGATCGCCTTGCGGTTGATCGTCGACGTGAATGCCGGAACGGCGATGCGGCCGTCGCGAGGACCGATCGGGGTGCGGATCATGCTCGCTTCGAAGTCGGCAGGCAGGCCTGCGCTGATGAGGTCGTATGGCGAGATTCGCGTGCGCGTGCACAGGCCGCCGGTGCCATCGTTCACCAGCGTCTTGTCGAACTCCAGGCCGAGCTGCTCGAAGGCAATGCGCCGCACCGTCGCGACCTCGAGCTGGCCTTCGCCGAAATAGAGCACGAAGCGTGTGCCCATTGGCACGTCCTCCAACCCTTCGATCAGCGCACCTGTGGCTGACAGGTTGCGCAGCACAACGGGGTAGTAGAAGTCCTCGTGGATTGCCCCCACCCAGCGGAACAGCGAGACGCGGTCGTGGCGCTGGCGGGCCGGCCCTTCCGGCTCGAGCCCCCAGCCCGGCTGCTGAGCGCCTTGGAGGAACTCGCTGGAGGGCAGCGCCCGCGAATAGATGAAGCCCTGAATGTGGCTGACGCCCATCTCGCGCAGCATCTCGAGCTGGTCGTGAGTCTCGATGCCTTCTGCCGTCGTCTCCATGCCGAGCGCGTCCGCCAGCGCGACGATGGCGGCGATGATCGCCTTGTTGCGCGATCCGGCGTCGGCGGTACCGCGCACGAAGCTCTGGTCGATCTTGATCTTGTCGAACGGCGCCGTCTTGAGATAGCCGAGCGAGGAATAGCCGGTTCCGAAATCGTCAAGCGCCAGCCGCACGCCGAGTGCCTTGAGGGCGTGGAACCGTGCATCGGTGTCGGCGCCCTCGGCCAGGAACACGCCTTCGGTGATCTCCAGCTCCAGCCGGTCGGGCGCGAGACCCGAACTCGCCAGTGCGTTGGTGACGACCGCGACGAAGCCGGGATCAGCGAACTGGATCGGCGAGACGTTGACCGCGACCCGCAAGTTGCCCGGCCAGCCCATCGCTTCCTTGCAGGCGGTGCGCAGGGTCCATTCGCCGATCGCGCGGATCAGCCCCGATTCCTCGGCGATCGGAATGAACAGGGCAGGACTGACAGGACCCTTTTCCGGATGCGTCCAGCGGATCAGCGCCTCGGCGCCGGCGACGGTGTTTTCCTTGGAACGCACCACCGGCTGATAGTGGAGATGAAACTCGCCGCGGGTGAGCGCGTCGTGGAGGTCCTCCTCCAGGTGGCGGCGGTCCTCCGCGGCGGTGAGCAGGTCGCGAGAGAAGAAGCGGAAACCGCCGCGCCCGCCGTGCTTGGCGGCGTAGAGAGCCAGGTCGGCGTTGCGGAACAGCTCGTCGCCGCTGTCCCCGTCGAACGGGCTGATCGCGACACCGACGGAGGCGCCGATGATGCACCGACTGCCGTCGACGGAATAGGGCTGGGAGAGCAGCGCGATCACGCGCGCGGCAAGATTGCCGAGCTCGCCGCGATCCTCGACCCCGGGCAGGAGGAGCTGGAACTCGTCGCCACCCAGGCGGCACACCTGCTCGGGATCGCCGATCAAAGTCAGCAGGCGTTCGGCGACCTGCTTGAGCAGCGCGTCGCCGGCCGAGTGGCCCAGCGTGTCGTTGACCTGCTTGAAGCGGTCGAGATCGATCAGCAGCGTCGCGCACGGCCGCTTGGCGGCGCGGAAGCCGGTGATGATGCGCTCGATTTGCTGCGCCATCTGGCGACGGTTGAGCAGGCCGGTGAGCGGATCGTGCATCGCTGCGCTGGCATTCTCCTGTGCGATCCGGCGCTCGTCGGTGATTTCCGAGCACACGCCACTGAAGCCGAGGAAGGTCTGCCCGCTATCCAGCCGCGCCTCGCCTGAAAGCAGCCACCAGCGCCGGGCGTTGGCAGGGCCGGTGCAAACCGCCAGCCTCTCGAACCGGGAGCGCCGCGACATCATGAAGCAAAGCGAGCGCCCCGTGTCGCCAGCATCGGCGAGTGTCGCGAAAAGATCGGTCAGCGGCTTGCCGATAGCGGCCGCCGCGTCTGGAAGCGTGTCGAGCGCCTTGCCGGAGAGGTGGGCGATGTTGCCTTTGGCATCGGTTGACCAGAAGCCGACCACGTCGAGGTTCTCGGCCGCGCGGCAGAAGTCCAGCGCCTGGGCCGCGCTCATCGCCCCGCGCGACAGCTGTCCGCCGCTGTCGCGTGCAGGACGTTGCTTGGCGGCGTTGCGAGCGAAATTCCAGGCCATCGTCGGAGCCGTACCCCTGTGTTCAAGAGTGACCTAAACCAAGTATCGTTACTTATGAGTTATCGCCTCCTCGCGAAGGGGCAGGGGATGGGCCAAGTGCCACGAAAAAGCCCCGCCGGTTGTAGCCGGCGGGGCTTTTTGCGTCCCGAGCAGGAAAGGAGGATTACTCCGCCTCGTCGTCGCCCTTGATCAGGTAGTCGCCAGCATCGGCATCGGTGCCGTGGGTCTCGCCCGCGGCTGCGCCCAGCGGATCGTCACCGAGGTCGTCGAGCGGATCGCGCTTGAGCTCTGCGGCGTGTTCGGCAGCGGCGCTCACGGGCGCGATCAGCGATTCCTGCAGCTTGCGGTACGAAGCACGCAGCGCCGCGTCGCGGCTTGTGGCCGCCACCCGCACGCGATTCATGCCCGCGCCAGTGCCTGCCGGGATGAGCCGGCCGACGATGACGTTTTCCTTCAGGCCGATCAGCGAGTCCCGCTTGCCCTCGACCGCCGCCTGCGTGAGCACGCGGGTGGTCTCCTGGAACGAGGCCGCCGAGATGAACGAGCGAGTTTGCAACGACGCCTTGGTGATGCCGAGCAGCACGGGCTTGCCCTCGGCAGGCTTCTGGCCGGCCGCCAGCTTGGCGTTGTACTCGTTCATCTCCTCGTAGTCGACCTGCTCGCCCGCCAGCAGCGTGGTGTCGCCGCCGTCAGTGATCTCGACCTTCTGCAGCATCTGGCGAACGATCACCTCGATGTGCTTGTCGTTGATCTTCACGCCCTGGAGACGATAGACCTCCTGGATCTCCGCCACGAGGTATTCTGCCAGCGCTTCCACGCCCATGACCTCGAGGATGTCGTGCGGATCGGGCGAGCCCGAGATCAGGTTGTCGCCCTTCTTGACCCAGTCGCCCTCCTGCACGTCGATGACGCGGCTCTTGGGGATCAGGTACTCGATCGGCTCGCCTTCCTCGGGAATGATCGCGATCTTGCGCTTGGCCTTGTAGTCGCGGACGAACTCGATGCGGCCCGAGATCTTGGCGATGATCGAGTTGTCCTTCGGCTTGCGGGCCTCGAACAGCTCGGCAACGCGCGGGAGACCGCCGGTGATGTCGCGCGTCTTGGCGGCTTCGCGGCTGGCGCGAGCGATGATGTCGCCCGCCTCGACCCGCTGGCCGTCCTCGACCGACAGCGTCGTCCCCGGCGCCATCATGTAGCGCGCCGCTTCGCCCGAGCTCTCGTCCAGGAGGGTGATGCGCGGACGCAGGTCCTCCTTCTTCTTCGCCGTACGCGAGGAGCGGTCCTCGGTCACCACGCGGCTGGTCATGCCGGTGGCGTCATCGGTCTGTTCGGTGAGCGTACGCGTGTCGATCAGGTCCTGATACTTCACGATGCCGCTCGATTCGGTGATGATCGGCAGGGTGAACGGATCCCACTCGGCCAGCCGTTCGCCTTCCTTCACCGCCGCGCCGTTCTTGTGGAGCAGCACGGTGCCGTAAGGCACGCGGTGGATGGCGCGCTCGCGACCTTCGGTATCGAACACCACGATCTCGCCATTGCGGGCCAGCGAAAGCAGGCGCCCGCGCTTGTCGACGATGGTCGGGATGTCGCGGTATTCGACAGTGCCTTCGCTGATCGCTTCGAGATGGCTCGTCTCGTTCAGCTGGGCGGCGCCGCCGATGTGGAAGGTACGCATGGTCAGCTGCGTGCCCGGTTCACCGATCGACTGCGCGGCGATGACGCCGACAGCCTCGCCGATGTTCACCGGAGTACCGCGGGCAAGGTCACGCCCGTAGCACTTGGCGCAGACGCCCTGCTCGGCTTCGCAGACCAGCGGCGAACGAATGCGCGCGGCCTGGACGCCGGTCGCCTCGATCGCGGCCACCGCCGGCTCGTCGAGGAGCTGGCCGTTGGACGCGACCACGCCGCCTTCCTTGTCGACGATGTCCTCGGCCAGGGTGCGGCCTAGGATGCGCTCGGCAAGGCTGGCGATGGTCGAGCCGCCCTGCACGATCGAGCGCATCTCCAGCGCCCGCTCGGTGCCGCAGTCGTCGATCACGACCACGCAGTCCTGCGACACGTCGACCAGGCGGCGGGTCAGGTAGCCCGAGTTCGCCGTCTTGAGCGCGGTGTCGGCCAGGCCCTTGCGCGCGCCGTGGGTCGAGTTGAAGTACTCAAGGACGGTCAGGCCTTCCTTGAAGTTCGAGATGATCGGCGTCTCGATGATCTCGCCCGAAGGCTTGGCCATCAGGCCGCGCATGCCGGCGAGC
>Ga0070667_100000722_pt1 | contig 31740 bp, 31 predicted proteins | sample KBSS33metaG_FD_64659 | JGI IMG/M metagenome (GOLD analysis project Ga0070667, IMG submission 64659) | Switchgrass rhizosphere microbial communities from Kellogg Biological Station, Michigan, USA - KBS S3-3 metaG | ecosystem: Host-associated > Plants > Roots > Rhizosphere > Soil ...
AGCCGCAGAACGCCCCGACCGGTTGCCCGGCGTCGGGTCTGCCGGCGGCATTCCGGCTCTGCCGGGCATGACGGAACTGGAACTGGCGGCCGCCGATGTGTGGGCGACGGGTATCTCGCCGGACAGCTACCCGACCCAGTTCCTGCGGGAAGGCCTCGACGCGCTGGAAGTGGTGCCCGCCAACAGGCTGTTGGAGGTACCCGACGGCACCCGCATCGTGGTGGCCGGTGCGGTGACACACCGGCAGCGTCCGGCTACGGCCCAGGGGGTGACGTTCATCAACCTGGAAGACGAGACCGGGATGGTCAACGTGTTGTGCGCACCGGGCGTGTGGTCCCGGCACCGCAAACTGGCGCAGACCGCACCGGCGCTGCTGGTGCGCGGCATCGTCCAGAACGCCAGCGGTGCGGTCACCGTGATCGCGGACCGGATGGGGCGTCTCGATCTGCGGGTGACGGCCAAATCCCGGGACTTCCGTTGAGAGACGTGATCCGCGCCGGTATCACCCCGATGACTGATCCACGGTCGGACGAAGTGGGTAATTTTGCCCAGTTCATTGACATATTGATCAATTTGTAAAAAGCTGGATCCATGGCAGCTGAAGGCTGTCGAGTAGTCTTACCGAGACCGCCGGTACCGCAAAATTGCCGCGCATCCGTGATCGACTCAGGAGAGCCAGTATGCCCGCACCGTCAGCGCAGGTTTTCGATCGTCTGCGCCAACTGGCCGCCATTGAGAACATCGACGCCCGGCCGACCCGCACCATCGACGAGGTCTTCACCGGCAAGCCGCTGGCCACCATCCCGGTCGCGACCGCTGAAGACGCCGAGAAGGCGTTCGCCAAAGCGCGTGCGGCCCAGCGGGATTGGGTCAAGCGGCCGGTCGCCGAGCGGGCCGCGGTGATCGCGCGCTACCGTGACCTGGTCCTGGAGAACCGCGAATTCCTGATGGACCTGCTGCAGGCCGAAGCCGGCAAGGCGCGATGGGCCGCCCAGGAAGAGATCATCGACCTGTTCGCCAACGCGGACTACTACGCCAAGGTCGCGGCCAAGCTGCTCAAGCCCCGCCGGGTCGCACCCCTGCTGCCGGGCCTGAACCGGACCACCGTCGCCTACCAGCCCAAGGGCGTCGTCGGCGTCATCTCGCCGTGGAACTACCCGATGACCCTGACCGTGTCCGACGCCGTACCCGCCCTGCTCGCGGGTAACGCGGTGGTGCTCAAGCCGGACAGCCAGACCCCGTACTGCGCGCTCGCCTGCGCCGAACTGCTCTACCGCGCCGGTCTGCCGCGCGCGCTCTACGCCGTGGTTCCCGGTCCGGGCTCGGTGGTCGGTACCGCGATCGCCGACAACTGCGACTACCTGATGTTCACCGGCTCCTCGGCCACCGGCAGCCACCTCGCCGAGCACGCCGGCCGTCGCCTCATCGGTTTCTCGGCCGAACTCGGCGGCAAGAACGCGATGATCGTCGCCCAGGGCGCCAACCTCGACAAGGTCGCCAAGGCTGCCACCCGCGCCTGCTTCTCCAATGCCGGCCAGCTGTGCATCTCGATCGAGCGCATCTACGTCGAGCGCGACATCGCCGACGAGTTCACCCGCAAGTTCGGCGACCAGGTGCGGCAGATGCAGCTCGGCACCACTTACGACTTCAGCGTCGACATGGGCAGCCTGATCTCCGAAGGCCAGCTCAAGACCGTCTCCGGTCACGTCGATGATGCAAAGGTCAAGGGCGCCAAGGTGATTGCTGGTGGCAACGCCCGCCCGGACATCGGCCCGCTGTTCTACGAGCCGACTGTGCTCACCGACGTCACCTCCGACATGGAGTGCGCGGGCAACGAGACTTTCGGTCCGCTGGTGTCGATCTATCCCGTTGCCAACGTCGATGAGGCCATCGCCAAGGCCAACGACACCGAGTACGGGCTCAACGCGAGCGTGTGGGCCGCCTCGATCGAGGAGGGCGAGCAGATCGCCTCCCGCCTGCGGTCCGGCACGGTCAACGTCGACGAGGGCTACGCGCTGGCCTGGGGCAGCCTCGGTGCGCCCATGGGCGGTATGGGGATTTCGGGTGTGGGTCGCCGGCACGGTGCTGAAGGCCTGCTGAAATACACCGAATCCCAGACCATTTCGACGTCGAAGGTGCTGAACCTCGACCCGCCGTTCGGCCTGTCGAAGTCCCTGTGGCAGAAGTCGCTGGTGCCGATCGTGCGTGCGGTGACGAAGCTGCCGCGCCACTAGACGAGACTTCGTCGCGCCCATCCTGCCAGGTTGTGGTATCACTGTGTCAGTTATTGACACACGTGTCAGGAGGGGTGGTGGACGGACTCGCGGTGGACTCTGCCGTCACGCGGGAGCAGATACTCTCCGCTGCCCTGGATGAGGTGGCCCGCTGGGGCATCGAGCGTTTCAGCGTGCAGAACCTCTTGGCGCACCGCGGCATCGACCATGCCGCCATCGCGGCATTCTGGCCCGACGAGGAAGAATTGCTCCTCGAAGTGCTGCTCGATTGGCCGGGCCGTAGGTTCGGTCCTCCCGACACCGGTTCTCTCGCAGGGGATCTGACGCTCATGGTGGCGGCCATGGTCGCCTACGTAGGTTCGGGGGCGGGGCGCCAGATTCAGGGAGCGTTGGCGATGCCGAACCGCTCGGGAATGCGCGTCGACCTCCGGCAGAAGGTCTGGCACCACCGGGCGGCGACGGTGGGGGACGTCTTCGCCCGCGCTGTCGCCCGCAACGAGATGCGTGCCGGCCTCGATCCGCGGACGGTTCTGCAGATGCTCATGGCCCCGATCAATATGCGAGTGTTGCTCACCCATGAGCCCGTGGACGAGGAGTATCGCCGGACGCTCGTCGAACTGGTGTGCCGCGCCGTCGCTCCGGACGGCTGAAAGCCGTTGCCCGATAATAGGATCGGCAACACAGTCCACGGATCAGGCGCGCTGCGAATCGGCGGATCCCCGGTGGCGGTACTGTGCGGCTATGACGCTGAACCTCACCGCTGACGAAGTGCTGACCTCCACCCGATCGGTGCGCAAGCGACTCGACTTCGAGAAGCCCGTGCCGCGCGAGGTGATCCTGGAGTGTCTGGATCTGGCGCTGCAGGCGCCGACCGGCTCCAACAACCAGGGCTGGCAGTTCGTCTTCGTCGAGGACCCGGCGAAGAAGAAGGCGCTGGCCGACATCTACCGGACCAACGGCACCCCGTACCTCGCGATGGACGCGCCGCAGCGCGGCGATATGCGCGACGACCGGGCCGGCGCGGTGAAGAGCTCGGCGGAGTATCTCAACGAGAACTTCGAGAAGGCGCCCGTGCTGATGATCCCGTGCCTGGAGGGGCGGCCTGACGGTGCCGAAGCCGGGATGCAGGCGTCGTACTGGGGGTCGCTGTTGCCGGCGGCGTGGAGCTTCATGCTGGCGCTGCGCTCCCGCGGTCTGGGCTCGGCCTGGACGACGCTGCACCTGCTCGGGGACGGGGAGAGAAAGGCGGCCGAGCTCCTGGGTATCCCTTACGAGCGCTACACGCAGGGCGGACTGTTCCCGATCGCCTACACCAAAGGCACCGATTTCAAGAAGGCGCAGCGACTGCCGGCTGAGCAGCTCGCGCACTGGGATACCTGGTGAGCTGATGCGTCGGCTCCGGCTAGATGCCCGCGGCGAAGCCGAGCTGACGCCACGCCTCGTACACCGCGACGGCCGCGGCGTTGGACAGGTTCAGCGACCGCCGGCCCGGGATCATCGGGATTCGGACCTGCTGGGTGATGTGCGGGTCGGCGAGGGTTTCGGCGTCCAGGCCGGTGGGTTCGGGTCCGAACATCAAGACGTCGTTCCCCTGGTAGGTCACGTCGGCGAAGGACGAATTCGCGTGCGCGGTAAAGGCGAACACCCGCGCCGGCATCAGTGCCTGCCAGGCGGTCTGCAGATCGGGGTGCACCGTCACCGACGCCAGATCGTGGTAGTCCAACCCGGCACGACGCAGCTTCGGCTCGGACAGGTCGAAGCCGAGCGGCTCCACCAGGTGCAGTTCGGCGCCGGTGGCGGCAACCATCCGGATCGCATTGCCGGTGTTCGGCGCGATGCGCGGTGAGTAGAACAGCACCTTCAGTGCCACCCTGCTGCCCCCTTACGTCGGTGTCGTCGGGAGAGAGTCAATCACGGGCTGAGTTGTGTTACTGCGCGGCGGCGGAACCGGCCACTCTACGGGGCAGCTGACTCAGATCGGCGTGCGGGCTCACCAGGCCCTCGAGCGCCGACATGCAGAGGTCGACCGCGGCATCGCGAGAAATCTGTTGTAACCCAAGCCATTCCAGTGCGACCTCGCGGACGAGTGCGAGCCAGCCGGACAGGGCGACGGTTATTACGTCGCGGCCACTCTCGGTCAGGTCCAGCGAGTTCACGATGCGGTCGCGCAGGCCCGTGAGCTCCATGGTGATGGGGTCGCGCACCACGGGATCGGCGGCGATGGCGCTGCGGTTCGCGATCATGACCAGGGTCAGGTTGCGTTCGTAGAACAAGTAGTAGGTAACAATCGCTGCGCGAACCTGGTCTCGCACGGTGCCGGTCGAGGTGAAATGCGAACCCGCGGACAGTTGCTCGTGGGCCCGCGCCCACAGCGCCGCGAACAATTCCTTCTTGCTGGGGAAGTAGTGGTAGATCAACGCCCGCGAAATTTCGGCCTGCGCCGCGATGTCTTCCATCGACACCTGTTCGAAAGGCGTGACCGAGAACGCCGCCATACCGAGATCGAGAATCTGATCGCGGCGTTGGTCGGGCGTTAACCGACTCCGTGCCATTTAGGCACTGTAATTCACCTGTTGACCACGGCCGCGCATGCCCGATACCCTGCTATTGGATTACGTATAATAGTGGTGGTGCGATGTGGTGACGAAGTGGTGGTTGAGAGTCTTCGGCCTTGCGTGCATGACGATCGGGCTCGCGCACGCGTTGTTCGGCCCGCCATCGATCATCGCCGGCGGCCCGGTCAGCGCGACCATCGACAGTGAACTGCGGTTTTATGCCGTGCTCTTCATCGGTTTCGGTGCGGGATTGATCTGGGCCGCCGCCGATCTTGCACGGCGCTCGGCGCTGGTGCATGTGCTGAGCGGGCTGTTCCTGGCCGGCGGCGTGGCCCGGCTGCTCGCGATCTGGCAGACCGGGGCGCCAAATGCCTTCTATCTGGTGCTGATTGTTGTCGAGATCGCTGTCCCAGCACTCAACTGGATTCTGCTCAAGCGAATTCGCTGAGCGGCACATCGGACAGCGCGCTCTACCACACAACTGTGCAACACATCGGTCACGAACACTGTTCGTTGGATGTGAAGCATGGAAACGGCTGCTCATCGCTGTCATACTGCGACAGATTGCCAGGCGGATTTCCCGTGCCCGAGTGGGCTGATGATCCGGCGGGGAACACCAATATGAAACATGCGCCTTTAACTGATTGCGGCCCCATGGCCGGCGGGAAAGCCGAGCCGCGATGACTGCTGCGCAACAGTTTTCGGCAGCTGATCAGATCACCCGCGCGCCCGCGAAACGACCGTCGCGCTTCGCCCCGTCGAATTGGCCGGTCGCCTGGAAAGTTTTCGCCATCGCCTTCGTGCCATTGGTGCTCGCCGGCACGTTCGGCGGACTGCGTATCTATTCGGGCTGGACGGACGCGGCGGATTTGCGTCGCGCGGCCGACCGCGCCGAAATGGTGCCGGCCATCGAGAACTACATGGCGACCTTCGACGCGGCGATGCTCGCCAGTTCGACCGGTGGCGACGCCCAACAGGCACTGAGCGCCTACGACGAGAGTAAACGGCGACTACAGCACCGACTGACGGACACCGACGTCGCGACCGACGTCCGTACCGGCATCAAGACCCTGCTCGACGGTGGTCAGGGGCTGCTCAACAAGGTCGCGGCCAACAGCGTCGGGCTGCGCGAGCGTGTCACTTTGTACGCGCCGATCCTGCTGACCGCCGAGGACACCATAACCGGCTCGGTACGCATCGACGACGAGAAGATCCGTGCCCAGACGCAGGGCCTGAGCCGGGCCGTCGGCGCACGCGGCCAGATGATGATGCAGCAACTGCTCGTCACCCTCGGCGGCGAACTGCCGGATGCCGAGCTGCGCAGTTCGATGACGACCCTGGCCGGCACCGAGCCGTCGACGTTGTTCGGCATGAGTGAAGTGCTGGGCGTCGGTTCGCCCGAAGCGCTGAAGCTGGCCCAGGAAATGGTCAAACGGATGTCCATGATGTCCGACCCGAACGTGCAGCTCGTCAACAATTCCGAGCTCAGTGAGTCGATCCAAACCACCAGCAGCATCGCCGGGAAACTGATCGAAGGCGTGTCCGCGACCGTCACCTCGGCGGTCGACGACCAGGCCGTCGCCAAGCGCACCGAAGCCATCCGCGACTCGGCGATCGTCGGCGCGGTCATGGTGCTGGCCCTGCTCATCGTGTTGTACATGGCCCGCACACTGATCCGGCCGCTGCGCCGGCTGCGCACGAGTGCACTCAAGGTCGCCCACGAGGACCTGGTCCGTGAGCTCGACGAGGTCCGGTCAGGCGCCGACGTCACGGTCCGGCCACTGCCGGTGCAGAGCACCGAGGAGATCGGTCAGGTCGCGCACGCGGTCGACGAGCTGCACGAACAGGCCGTGCTGCTCGCCGGTGAGCAGGCCCGGCTGCAGCTGCAGGTCAGCGATATGTTCGAGACGCTGTCCCGGCGCAGTCGATCCTTGATCGACCAGCAGCTGACGGTCATCGACCAGCTCGAGCGCGACGAACAGGACCCGCAGCGCCTGGCCAAGCTGTTCCGGCTGGACCACCTGGCCGCGCGGATGCGGCGCAATGGCGCCAACCTGCTGGTGCTGGCGGGCACGAATGTGCCGCACGAGCAGGGCGAGCCGGTACCCGTGACCGCGGTGATCAACGCCGCGGCGTCCGAGGTCGAGGACTACACCCGCATCGCCATCGTCGCCGCCCCGGACACCGAGATTCATGGCTCGATCGCCGGCGACCTGGTGCACATGATGGCCGAGCTGCTGGACAACGCGCTGCGGTATTCGCCGCCGAGTTCCGAGGTGCAGGTCTCCGCGCAGCATGCGCCCAATGGCGCGCTGGTGATCGAGGTCAGCGATGGCGGCCTCGGCATGACCGAGGCCGATCTCCGGATGGCCAACAGCCGACTGCGCTCCGGCGGCGAGGTCAACACGTACACCGCGCGGCACATGGGCCTGTTCGTGGTCGGCCGGCTGGCCACCCAGCACGGCCTGGTCGTCCGGCTGCGCGACACCGTCGAGGGCGATCCCGATTCGGGCACCACCGCCGGCATCTACATCCCCGTCGAACTGCAGACCGGGTTGCCCGCGATCCCGGACTTCGGCACCTACTGGGACGGCTCGTCGACCGCGGAGACCGGGGTGACGGACCTGCCGGACATCGGTCCCGACAGCGGCAGATTCGCGACGTTCGGCGCGGTCGAGCAGCCCTTCGCTCAGCCCCCGGCGCCACCCGCCCCAGCCGTGGAACCGGCGTTCGTGGAGTCCCAGCAGCGCAACGGCTTCGGTGCCGGACCTGCAGATGCCGGCGATCTCAGCGGCGTCAACCTCCCGCAGCGCAATCCGGGCGCCAGTGGCATCGCCGGCCGCGCCGAGCCGCCGGTCGAACGGCCTGCGCCGGCGCCGACTGACACGTCGTCGTTCTTCGCGGCCCGGGCCCAGACGCCGCCGGCGCCCGAACGGGAGCGCCCCGCGCCCGCGCCAGAGCCCGTGCGGCCGGCGCCGCAACCTGTGCAGCCGGTCCGTCCCGCCCCGACACCCCAGCCGAGCACCACCGCCGGAAGTGAGGACGCCATCTACCAGAAGATGCTCTCGGAGTGGCTGATCGACGATCCCACGCAGCTGGCCAACAGCACCGATCTCGATTGGCAGACGGTGTGGGACCAGGGTTGGTCGGCGGCGGCCGCTGCGCAGAACGCGCCGGTCGTCGAGCACACCGAGGCGGGCCTGCCGGTCCGTCAGCCCGGTGCCCGGCTGATCCCCGGTGCGCCTGCCGAGGACGTTCACGCGGACCCGGCAGCCGAGGGGCAGCCGCTGCGCGACCCGGCCGCGGTACGGGCCAGCATCGGCGGACACTTCGGTGGCGTGCACGCCGGCCGGTCACAGTCCCGGGACACGGGGCACCCGCGATGACGGCCACCCAGCGCGAGTCCCTGGACTGGCTCGTCACGAAATTCGCCGACGAGGTGTCCGGGGTTGCGCACGCCATCCTGGTGTCGGCCGACGGTCTGCTGATGGCCGCCAGTTCTCGGATGCCGACCGAGCGCGCCGACCAGCTCGCCGCCGTCGCCTCCGGGCTCGCGAGCCTGGCCACCGGCGCCTCCCAGTTGTTCGACGGTGGGCACGTGCTGCAGTCCGTCGTCGAGATGGAGCACGGCTATCTGCTGCTGATGCGCGTCGGCGACGGGTCGAACCTCGCGACGCTGGCGACCCGCTCGTGCGACATCGGCCAGATCGGCTATGAGATGGCGATACTCGTCGAACGGGTGGGGACCGTCGTCCAGTCCGCTCGCCGGACACGATAGGGACACGTCATGGAGCCGACATCTGACGCCTGGGAGTCCGCGTTCACCGCGGAGCAGCCCAGCCTGGTGCGGCCCTACACGCTGACCGCGGGCCGGACCACCAGCGAGATCGATCTGCCCATGGAGGCGCCGATCTACCCGCTCGCGGCCGCCCCGGCGTCGCACTGGCCCGGCAACGACGTCCGCGGCGAGATCATCAAGCTCGGTTCCACCCGGCCCTCGGTGGCCGAGGTCGCGGCAAAGTTAGCAATACCACTCGGTGTTGCGCGTGTGCTGATCGGCGACCTCGTCACGCAGGGTTATCTTCAAGTACACGCCACGCTCGGCACGACGACCAACGTCGACGACAGGCGCGACTTGATCGGGAGGACACTGCGTGGCCTACGGGCTCTCTAATCGGCACGCCCCCGCGTCGACGAAGATCGTCATCTCGGGTGGGTTCGGTGCCGGTAAGACGACGTTCGTCGGCGCCGTCTCCGAGATCATGCCGCTGCGCACCGAGGCCATCGTCACCAACGCCTCGGTCGGCGTCGACGCCCTCGCCGGCACCCCCGACAAGAACACCACCACCGTTGCCATGGACTTCGGCCGCATCACCCTCGCGGACGACCTGGTGCTCTACCTGTTCGGCACGCCGGGGCAGCGCCGGTTCTGGTTCATGTGGGACGACCTGGTGCGCGGCGCCATCGGTGCGATAATCCTCGTTGACGTGCGCCGGCTACAGGACAGCTTCGCCGCCGTCGACTTCTTCGAGGCACGGGGTCTGCCGTTCATCATCGCCGTCAACGAATTCGACGGCGCACCAAGGCATCCCGGTCATGCGGTCCGCAAGGCGCTGGCCCTGCCCGACTACATCCCGGTCGTCACCGTCGACGCGCGGCAGCGGCAGTCGGCGCGCGACGCGCTCATCACCGTCACCGAATACGCGTTGACGCGGCTGGGCGCCCCGGCCTAACGCCCCAGGTCCCACTGGCCGTAGTCAGCGGCCAGGATGTCGTCCTCGTCGACGTGGTAGTCACCGATCATCGTGCCGGGGTCCGAGGCTGTCACCACCGTCGCCTGATAGAGCACAGCCATCGGTGCGCGAGCGCCGCCGGACCACGCCCGCGTCTGCCAGGCCCAGCGATGTCCCGGGGTGGTGGACCGGCCGATGACGCCGTCGTCGGCCGCCCAGGTGACCTGGCGGGCGCCGCCATAAATCCCTGTACGTGCCGGTCCGATTACCGAATTGATGCCCTTGAACCATGGCAGCGCAACGTTTTTCCAGGTGTCGGCGGAGATGTCCTCGTCGACGCTGAAGAAGATCGGCGCGGTGTCCGGCCCGCCGGCCGCGGCGTGCAGGCTCAGGGCGGTGCGGGCGTCGGCCACGCCGCCGTCGAAGCCGCGGGTGTAGTCCGACGGGCTGTTCACCCAGCCGGGCTTGCCGTACTGGTAGACGCTGACGACGTGCAGGCCCGCAGCCCGCAGCGCATCGGTGTAGCTGCGGGCGACCGGCTTGAAGTCGAAGGTGGCGCCAGGCCGTAGTTCGGAGACGTAGACGATGACCCCGGTGTAGCCGGCCGCGACGACCTGGTCGACGGGCACTTGCAGATGGGTGAAGTCGATCAGTTTGCCGTTGTCGGCCAAGGCAATCGGGGTGCTCACTGACGCGGCCAGCCCGGCTGCCGTCAGCGCGAGGAAACCACGTCTCGACAGGCGGTCAGCGGGGCGTGCCATGTCTGCCATGGGGGCTATCGTACGAACTCGTGACGGTTCCCGACGAGCACTGGCAAGACACGGAATTCACCGGAGTCGTCTTTCGCGACGAGTACGACGGCGACTTGAGCCGGCTGCGCACCGAGCGGGTCGTCTTCACGGGCTGCGACTTCAGCGGCGTCAACCTGACCGAGTCCGAGCATTCCGGCTCGGCGTTCCGCAACTGCACCTTCCGGCGGACTTCGCTGGCGCACAGCACCTTCCGGCACTGCACCATGCTGGGGTCGACGTTCACCGAGTGCTCGCTGCGGCCCATCACCATGGTCGAGGTCGACCTACGGCTGGCAGTGCTGGCCGGCTGCGATCTGCGTGCGGTGGACCTGACCGACTGCCGGCTGTCCGAGGCGTCGCTGGTCGGCACCGACCTGCGCAAGGCGGTCCTGCGCGCCGCCGATCTCCGTGGCGCGCGGGTGCAGAACGCGAAGTTCGAACAGGCGGACCTGCGTGCGGCACGGACCGACGCGACGTTCTGGACCACCGCGGCGGTGCGGGGCGCGCGCATCGATGTCGACCAGGCCATTGCCTACGCGGTCGCCCATGGCCTGGATTTGTCCAGCTAGCCCGTCAGTCCGCTTTGAGGCGAATCCGCCAGCGCACGAAGCCGAGGTAGCACGCCGAGAGCAGCAACAAGGCGCCGATGTCGGCCCACCAGGCTCCGGTGGTGTGATGCCAGAACTTGTCATTGGGCAGCACAGGCTCGGGCACCAATCTGGTCAGATCGATGGTCGACGCCGAAGACGCGAAACCCCACCGGGCCGGGGTGAGCCAGGACAACTGATCGAGCACCACCCGGCCGGTGACCGGAATCAAGCCGCCCGAGAACACCAACTGGCTCATCACCGCCACCACGAGCAACGGCATGATCTGCTCGGCGGATTTGGCCAAGCCCGACAACGCCAGACCGGTCATGGCCGCAGCAACACACGTCATGGAGATATCGACAAACATCTCGAGGCTGCGGCCGGGGATCACCGCACCGTTGGTGACCGAGCCGGGGCCCCAGCCTTTACCGATGATCGTGATGGCCACGACGATCGAGGACTGGACGATCGCGAATGCGGTGAACACCGCAACCTTGGCCGCCAGGTACGCGGTGGTCGAGAGGCCGACGGCCTGTTCCCGACGGAAGATCGCCCGCTCACCGATCAGCGCGCGAATGGTCAGCGCGGTACCCATGAAGATGGCGCCGACGTTCATCATCACCAGGATCTGGCCCGGTTCGCTCGGAGCGGCGCCGAAATCAGGTGGGCCGGCTGCGAGTGGTTTGCCGAAGCCCACACCGGACTTGTTCGCGCCGCCACCGGGCACCGAAAGTGACAGCAAGCCCATGATGAACGGCAAGAACAGCAGGAACGCGGTGTAGCCGCGGTCGGCCACGACCAGCCTCACCTGTCGCCGCGCGATGGTGGAGAACTGTCGCAGCAGCGACGTCTTCGCCGGCGCGCCCAGATCAGCCGGCGCCGCCGCGGGAGGCTGCGGCGGCGGCGGGCCGGAGCGATCCAGGAATTGTCGGTGCGCCGCCTCCGGATCCCCGGCGACCGACGAGAAGATGTCGGCCCAGTTGGTAGTGCCCAATTCGGGACCGATTTGGCTCGGCGGACCGCAGAATGCCGTCATGCCACCAGGTGCCAACAGCAGCACCTGATCGCAGACATCCAGATAGGTCAGCGAGTGCGTGACCACCAGCACCACACGACCGGCGTCGGCCAGATCCCGCAGCATCGTCATCACCTGGCGGTCGAGCGCGGGGTCCAGGCCCGATGTCGGCTCATCCAGGATCAGCAGGGACGGACCGGTGAGCAGCTCGAGCGCCACCGACGCACGCTTACGCTGACCACCGGAGAGCTTCTCCACCCGGGTGTCCAGGTGCTTCGTCATCTCGAGCTCTTCGAGCACCTGCATGACGACCTGCTCGCGGTCTTCCTTCGTCGTGTCCGGCGGCAGCCGCAGCTCGGCGGCATACATGAGGGCCTGCCGGACGGTCAGATCGCCGTGGACCACATCGTCCTGCGGCACCATGCCGATCCGGGACCGCAATGAGGCGTACTCGGCGTGGATGTCGTGGCCCTCGAAAGTGACGGTGCCGCTCGTCGGGTGCGTCAGGCCGGCGACCTGCTTCGAGAACGTCGACTTGCCGGCGCCGGACGGGCCGATCACCGCGGTCAGCGTGCCGGGGCGGGCATCCAGTGAGATGTTGTTGAGCAGGGTCTTGTTGCCCTCGATGGTCCAGGTCAGGCCGTGGACCTCGAGACCGCCGGTGCGGGTATCGGCTGTGGTGACCGTGCGGCGGGCGAGGGTGCCGCCGCTGTAGACGAGGTCGACGTTACCGATGGTGACGGTGTCGCCGTCGCGGAGCAGCGCCTCGTCGACCCGCTGGCCGTTGACGAAGGTGCCGTTGATGCTCCGGTTGTCGATGATCTGGGCGCCGCCGGCGGCGGACGGAATCAAGGTCGCGTGGTGCCGCGACGCCAGGACGTCGGGGATGACGATGTCGTTGTCGGTGCCGCGACCGATCTTGATGGCTCCCGCCGGCACCTCGGCGTTGCGGCCGGGCCGCAGGATCTTGAGCATCGTCGTGCCGAGGTTGTTCTCGCTGGGCCGCGCGACGGCGGTCGGCCCGAACTGTGTCGCCGGCGAGCTCGAATCTTCCGGAGCGATGCGCGCCGGTGCCGGCCGGGACATCGGCGCTGACGGCGGCGCGTACTGCTGGGGCGCGGTCGGGTAGCGGGGCTGTTGCGGCTGACCGTACTGCGGCTGCGGCCCGCTCGGGTACTGCGGCTGTGGACCCGATGGGCTGAAGGTCTGGGGGCCGCTCGGGTAGCGCTGCTGCGCCGCGGACGGCGGGGTGTACGGCTGCTGGCTCGGCCAGGTGGCGCTGGGCCGGTGGTTGGTCGACGGCGCCGGCGTGACGGGCATTGACGTCGTCGGCGGCGTGCCGGCCGGCCCGAGGTGCTGGCCGACCTCGAAGGTCAGCAGGGGCCCGTCGGGGTTACCGATGTTCACCGCCGAGCCGTTGTGCAGGTCGGCGGCAGGGACGCGCTGCCCGTTGACGTACATGCCGTTGAGGCTGCCGTTGTCGACCGCGACCCAGCGGCCGTGATCAAAGCGCAGCATCAGGTGCGCGCGCGAGATCAGCGGGTGTGCGACGCGGAAGTCGGCGCGCAGATCGCGGCCGACGACGACATCGTTTCCCGGAGCGAACGTACGCGTGGTGGCGTCATGGCGAACGGTGAGCGCTGGCAATGCGGCTGGTCCAGTCATCGAAGGCAACTCTATCTGTTGCCGACGACTTTCCTGGGGACCCGCTGGGTCAGGAGTCCGGCTTGCCGGTGACCACGTAGTGCCTGACACAATGTTCGTCGTGGGTGCAATCACGCTGGACGGCAAGGCCACACGCGACGAGATCTTCACCGACCTGACCAAGCGGGTGGCGGCGCTGACGGCTGCCGGCCGGACGCCCGGTCTGGGCACCGTGCTGGTCGGCGACGACCCGGGCTCGCACGCCTACGTGCGCGGCAAGCACGCCGACTGTGCGAAGGTCGGTATCAACTCGATTCGCCGGGACCTGCCCGCCGACATCAGCCAGGACGAGCTCAACGCCGTCATCGACGAGCTGAACGCCAACCCGGAGTGCACCGGCTACATCGTGCAGTTGCCGTTGCCCAAGCACCTCGACGAGAACGCCGCGCTGGAGCGCATCGACCCCGACAAGGATGCCGACGGACTGCACCCGACCAACCTGGGCCGGCTGGTGCTGAACGAGCCTGCGCCGCTGCCGTGCACGCCGCGCGGCATCGTGCACCTGCTGCGCCGCTTCGAGGTACCGATCGCCGGCGCGCACGTCGTGGTGATCGGCCGCGGCGTCACCGTGGGCCGGCCGATGGGCCTGCTGCTCACCCGGCGTTCGGAGAACGCGACGGTGACTTTGTGTCACACCGGAACTCGTGACCTGCCCGCGCTGACGCGGCAGGCCGACATCATCATCGCAGCCGTGGGTGTGCCGCACATGCTGACCGCTGACATGGTGAAGCCGGGTGCGGCCGTCGTCGACGTGGGCGTCAGCCGGGTCGACGGCAAGCTCGCGGGCGACGTGCACCCCGATGTGTGGGAGGTGGCCGGTGCCATCTCGCCGAACCCCGGTGGTGTCGGTCCGCTGACCCGCGCCTTCCTGCTGGCCAACGTGGTCGAGGCGGAAGAGGCGAAACTGCCTTGACCGCAAAAGAATTCGCCCGGAAGGTATTCGCCGGCCAGTGGCCGATCCTGTCGGTGGGCGTGTTCTTCGTCGTAGCTTTCGCTTTGGTGATCGGCGGCTACTGGCGCCGCGGCGCATTGGTGATGGCGATCGGTGTCGGCATCGCGGCGGCCATGCGGCTGCTGCTGGCCGATGACCGCGCGGGCCTCCTGGTGGTCCGCAGCCGGATCATCGATGTCGCGACGACGGCCTCCGTGAGCGCCGTGATGCTGTACGTCGCGTGGACCATCAACCCATTGGGTACTGCCTAGGTCGCCACCGGGCCGGCCTTGCGCAGCTGTGCCGGGGTGACACCGAACCATCGCTTGACCGACCTCGTCATGGACGAATGTTCGGAGTAGCCAAGGGCGGCGGCGACTTGGCTCAGGGGAAGTTCGGTTTCGAGCAGCAGCCGGCGCGTCGCCGACCGGTAGACATCGGCCCGGATGTCCTCGAACGTGGCGTGCTCGTCTGCCAGTCTGCGTTGCAACGTCCGAGGGTGCATGTTGAGCAGATCTGCGACCTCCGCCTTGGTGCCCCGATTGGCTCCTATGGTGCTCTTCAATGTGCGCTGTACGCGTTCCGAAAGGCTTTGTCCGGCTGCGGGATAACGGGTGGCGAGGTACGCGATCGCCTGACTGCGGAGGTGCGGCTTGATGGCCCTGATCCTGGTGTTCAGCAGATGACGGTCCAAATGTATTGCGGCGTAGGGCTGCTCGAAAGAGACGGGCGCATCGAAATGCGTACGGTAGACGCTGCGTTGTCCGACCGGCGTGTGTGGGATCGATACCCCGCGTAGGTACAGGGGAGTGGGGGACAGCGCCTGCGCCATCCGGTAGGTCGACGACAGGTACGCGTCGATCAGCTGCCGCTGCGGGACGGCCCGCTCGAGTTGGACGTCGAACCGCACCGTGATGCAGCCGGGCAGGTGCGGGCTGGGGTCCTCGATGACCAGCTCGTAGCCCGGGCTGTGAAAGAACAGGTACCGAGATGCGCTGACCGCGGCTTCGTACACCGTGCCGCTGTTCTGGACGACCACAGCGAGCAGGCCCAGTATCGACAGGTCCTGGCGGCTTCCCAGTCGGAGGCCGAGCGTGGGCAGCCGGTGATGTTGAGCGGCATTCTCGAGCAGGAGCGCGAGCACGTCGAGGGGGACCATGGATTCGGGGTCGCCCAGTGCGGCCGGATCCAGCCCGCTCTGCCTGTACAGCCGGTCGGGATCGCCGCCGAGTTCGCGGATGAATGGGACGAAGCCCTGCAGCACGCCGGCTCGGATCGACTCGTCCACGTTCGTCAGTGTCGAAATCCGTGTCTCGATATGTCAAGAGCGAGTGTCTGGCCGGACCGAAGATCAGACCGTGAACTTCGATGAGTACCGCAGATACGACGCCACCGGGCTGGCGAAGCTGGTCGCCGACAAAGAGGTATCGGCAGTGGAATTGCTGACGCTGGCCAGGGAACGGGCCGCAGCGGTGAATCCCAAGATCAATGCCATCGTCCGCGATGTGCCCGCCGCGTTGCCGTCGGACGAGCTCAGTGGTCCATTTGCAGGTGTGCCGTTCCTGATCAAGGACCTGGCGCAGGACTACGCGGGCCTGCCGAGCTCACACGGATCCCGTTCGTTGAAGTCGTTGCCGGCCAAGGAACATGCGACGATCGTGCAGCGCTGGATCGACGCAGGGTTGGTGATATTCGGCAAGACCAACCTGCCGGAGTTCGGGGCGAAGGCCATTTCCGAACCCGAGGTCTGGGGTCCCGCGCGCAATCCATGGGACCTCACGCGCACACCGGGCGGATCGTCGGGCGGTTCGGCTGCCGCGGTCGCCGCGGGAATCGTTCCCTGTGCCGGCGCGAATGACGGTGGCGGATCAACGCGTATCCCGGCGGCCTGCTGCGGGCTGGTCGGGCTGAAGCCCGGACGGGGTTTGACGCCGTTCGGTCCCGGAGGCGGCGAGTTGATGCACGGCGCGGCGGTGCAGGGGGTGGTCTCGCGGACGGTGCGCGACACTGCCGCGATGTTCGACGTCATCAGCGGGGGCGAGCCCTGCGGGCCTTTCGTTCCAGGGCTGCCGACGTCGTCGTTCGCGTCGGCGGTGGGTGAGCCCCCGGCCAAACTACGGATCGGCGTCCGGGTGCCGTCGGCGATCACGCCGACGCCACACCCTGAGGCATTCGCGGCGGTGGAGGCGACGGTGCGAACCCTGACCGAGCTCGGCCATGACGTGGAGGAACTGCCGCAGGCACCGTTCGACGACAGCGAGTTGGCGCGAGACTTCCTGCTCACCTGGTTCGTCTTCTTGGCGTGGGAGGTCGCCGATGCCAAACGGCTGACGGGTGCGGGCGACGAATCGTTCGAGCGCGACACGCTGATCATGGCCGCGCTGGGTCGTGCGACGAGCAGCGTCGACTACGTGGCCGCCGTCCAGCGGCGTCACGACCACGCCCGCCGCCTCACCACGTTCTTCGAGTCCTACGACCTGCTGCTGACGCCGACGTTGGCGACCCCGCCTCCGAAGATCGGCGAATTCGAGCTGCCGGCCGCACTGCGGACCGCCGCCGACGTGTTGCTCAAGACCCGCACCGCATCCCTACTGCGATACACGAAGATCGTCGACGACATGGTGGAGAAGAACCTCGGCTGGGTGCCGTATACGCAACTGGCGAATCTGACCGGCCGCCCGGCAATTTCGTTGCCGCTGCACTGGACCGCGGACGGACTGCCACTCGGTGTCCAGTTCGTGGCGCCTCTCGGAGGTGAATCGCTCCTCATCCAGCTGGCGGCTCAACTCGAGCAGGCGGTGCCCTGGGCCGACCGTATCGCCCCGCTTTAGCGGCGACGGGTTCACGCCGCGCTCGCACGGGGAATTGAATCGGACTAAAGTCCGCTTAATTCGGTCGGGTCATTCCGACCGTGAAACTTCAGCCCTGAGGAGCTCATCATGAACACGGCACTGTGGATCGTCGCCGGCGTACTCGCGTTCGTCTTCGCCGGAAGCGGCGTCATGAAGCTGGTCGTTCCCAAGGAGAAGCTGGTTGCACAGGGCCTGGGCGGACTTGCCGACGTGGACCCGAACGCCATCCGCGCGATCGGCGTGGCCGAGGTTCTCGGTGCGATCGGTCTGATCGTGCCGCCGCTGGTGCACGTTCTCCCGGTGCTGGCCCCAGCGGCCGCGGTCGGACTGGCGCTGGTGATGGTCGGTGCCATCGTGACCCATGGCCGGCGCCAGGAGTACCCGAACGTCGCGGTCAACGTGGCGCTGCTGGCGCTCGCGATCTTCGTCGCCTGGGGACGGTTCGGCGCCTCCGCGTTCTAACCGACCGCCGGAATGGCCGCGGCCGCCTGCGGGTGGAAATCCGCCGCCGGAGCGGATCGCACCGATCTGACGATCACCACAGCGGATGACCGGCGCAGTGGTACCAATCCGCATACACTGAAAAGCTCACTGGCGCTGTGCTTTTCCTACACGTGGCGCCATGACCCGATGCTTGGCGCGGGTCATAATTGCTCAACTTTTACTCGGTTTACTGACCTGAGTCAATGACTTAAGTCAGTAGTATTCGCAGGAATTTGCCCGTTGGGCAAACTTGCCCGATAGGCAAAATTATCTGTAACGTGGCGGCATGCCCGAATCAGCTGAAACTGGTCTGCGTGAACGCAAAAAGGCTGACACCCGCAAGGCTCTGAGTGACGCCGCGCTGCAGCTGGCCGTTCAAGAGGACTTCGAGAACGTGACGAGAGAAGCTATCGCCGCGCTGGCGGGGGTGTCGCTGCGGACGTTCAACAACTATTTCACCGGCAAGTACGAGGCGCTCGCCCACTGGCAGTCCGAACGAATGCGAAGCAGCATCGGCGAGCTGCGGAGCCGTCCCCGGGACGAGCCGTTGTGGACGTCGATCACCGCAGCCGTGCTGAAGCCATTGGAGACCGACGCGGCTGGCCGGTACGCGAGTGGAATAACCCCTCGCGAAGACTTCGTCGAAGTGCGAAAATTCTTGCTGAGCACGCGAGTTCGCAACGCGATGTCGCGTGACCTTTTCGACGATTGGGTCGCGGTGATCGCCGAACGAACCGGTACCGACCCGGCGCGCGACATGTACCCACGGTTGGTCGCCTCGGTGATCCGAGCCGTTGGTGACGCCGCGGCCGAAACCTACGCGGCCGCCGACCAGTCGGTGTCTTTCGGGGAACTGGTCCGCGATGGCCTGGCCCAAGTGGCGGCCGGGCTGCCCGAACCGTCAGAAGGGGGCGTCGATGACTGATGTGGTGATTTCCGGGGCCGGCCCCAACGGCCTGATGCTGGCCTGCGAACTCGCACTCGCCGGCATCAAACCCGTCATCCTCGACGCGCTGCCCGGGCCCGGTGACGAGCCCAAGGCCAACGGCCTTGTAGGACAGGTGATCCGGCAGCTCGACATGCGTGGTCTCTACCACTCATTCACGGGCGACCCCAACGCGCCGCAGCCCGCTTACGGCTGGATGTTTTCCGGCTTGCCGCTGAATTTCGTTGGTGTCGAGGACAATCCGATGCGCGCTGTGCTGATGAAGCAGCCCCGTTTGGTAGAGCTGCTGTATGAGCGGGCCCAGGCCCTCGGGGTCGAGGTGCGATGGGGGCACACCGTGACCGCCCTGTCGGCCGGGCCTGACGGGGTCACCGTCGATGTTGCCGGGTCCGACGGCGCTTATGTGCTGGACGCCGATTGGCTGGTGGGTGCCGACGGCGGCCGCAGCACTGTCCGCAAGCAGTCGGGCATCGGCTTCCCCGGGCACACTTCACCGACGGTGGCCCGGTTGGCGCACGTGCACATCGCTGACGAGTTCCGCACCCCCGGTGGTGAGTTAAACGTACCCGGATTTGGCCTGATTCCATTCGGGCACAACCGCTATGACACCGGCATGGTGATCTTTTTCGAAGCGCACGGAGACCCCCCCGATGTTGGGCACTCTCGAGTTCGGTTCGTTGCCGGACGACGCGCCGGGAGAATTGACCTACGACGAGCTGAGGCAGAGCCTGCGGCGAGTACTCGGGGTCGACGTGCCGTTCGACGTGCCGGCCGGACCCGGTCCGTTCGCGATGCGCCGCATCGATGGCCAGAACACCCGGCAAGCTGACGCATACCGCTCGGGCCGCATTCTCCTCATCGGTGATGCCGCACATGTGCACTCGGCGATGGGTGGTCCCGGGCTGAACCTCGGGCTGCAGGACACTCTGAATCTGGGCTGGAAGTTGGCTGCTGTCATCAATGGCTGGGCGCCTGCGGAATTGATCGATACCTATGAGTCCGAGCGCTATCCGGTCGGGGAGCGCGTCATGATGCACTCACTGGCCCAGATCGCGCTCACCGCGCCCGGACCCGAGGTGCGTGCCTTGCGCACGCTTCTCGGTGAACTATTCCAGCTCCCTGATGCGACCGCGCACATGGCCGGATTGCTGGCCGGTGCGGACGTTCGCTACGAGATGGGCGGCGCCTCACATCCGCTGACCGGGCTCATGGTGCCGGACGAGACGTTGGACGGCGGACGTCGTCTCACCGATCTACTGCACAGCGGCAGGGGCGTGTTGCTCGACCTGTCCGGCGGCGCGGTTGCTGCGGTCGCCGCACCGTGGGATCGCCGCGTGGACGGGGTGGTCGCAGCCATGGCCGGCGGGCCCGCCGCCATGCTGATCCGGCCGGACGGCTATGTCGCCTGGGCCGCAGACGCTTTCACAGCGGCGGATGCCGACAGCCTGCGCGCGGCCCTGGAGCGCTGGTTCGGTCCGGCCGAAATCAGTGCCTGAGCGCGCGGCGCGCGACACCGGGGTGGGTGGCGAGCTTGGGGCCGAGAAGCAGGGCGAAGATTGTCACCGCAAGCCATGGCCGCAGGTGCGGGCGCAACCGCCGGATCAGCCCCGCATCGTCGAGCTCGAACACCAGCGCATCGGTGATGGTGAGGCCCGCGATGCGCCCGCGGCTCACCGCGACGCGCGTGCGTCCGTCGCCGATGATGTTCTCCCACTCCAGGTCTCGCATGCCGGAGTAGACCGCGGTCAGCAGGACGCGAAGGTCCTCCCGGCCGCGGAACACCATGCGTCCTGACAGCGGGGAGGTCAACTCGGCGTCGGGAGCCAGTGCGGCCAGGTACCCGTCGACATCCCCGCTGCGGGTGGCCGCGCAGAACGTCGCGACCGAATCCGTGCTTGTCGTCATCAGAACCCCCTGCGGGTCGCTTGCGATTTGCAATCCACCTAAACAGAGTCCATTGCAGAAAGCAATGGACTAGGCTCGGGCAATGCCCAAGCAGTCTTTCGGTGACATCTCCTGCTCGATCGCGCGGGCGCTCGACGTCGTGGGCCAACGATGGGCGGCCCTCGTGTTGCGAGATTTGTTCGCGGGCCTGACCCGGTTCGAGGACCTCCGGCGCGATCTCGGCATCGCCTCGAATGTTCTGGCCGCGCGTCTCGACGAGCTGGAGCGCCACGCGATCGTGGCGCGGCGTCAATACCAGAGCGCGCCTCCGCGTTTCGAATACGTGCTCACCGACAAGGGGCGGGACCTCTACCCGGTGATCGTGACCCTGCTCGCGTGGGGCGACAAGTGGGCCGCCGGGGAAGACGGACCCCCGGCGCTGCTGGTTCATGACGAATGTGGCTGTGTCACAACAGCAAAGACCGTGTGTGCCGAATGTGGTGGGGAACTCGAGGCGCTGTCGACGACCGCGGTACCCGGGCCCGGGGCGCGCGTCGGCCCGGGTACCGCGGTCATCGGGGAATTCCTCGTTCCCGGCGAACCCGGCGGTTAGGCCAGGGTCGCCCGCACGCAGTGCGTCACGTACGGCAACGCCAAGCCGGTGCTACTGGCCAGCGCCGGATGCGTATTCAGCAGCTCGCGCACCTCACCCAACACCTTGCGCCGCACGTCGGCAGGCGAGGTGATGCAGTAGCTCCGGGACGCCACGAGGTCCAGGAGCGCTTGCGGTGTCAGGTAACTCGTCCACTCGAAGCGGTGCGTCTCGATGTCGGTGAAGTCGCCGCACAGCGAATCGGCCGACGGGTCGTGCTCGCAACCGATGATGCGGTTCAGCTCCTTGACCCAGCCCAGCCGCTCGTCGCGGATGTTCCAGACCAGTCCCAGCCGGCCACCCGGTCGCAGCACGCGCGCCACTTCGGCCGCCGCCCGCTCCGGGTCGAACCAGTGCCACGCCTGCGCGACCAGGACCGCGTCGACGCTGTCCGCCGGCAACGGAATTTCCTCGGCCGTACCGAGCAGGGCCGGCACCGACGGCAACGATCCGCTGAGGACGTCGAGCATCTCGGGGATGGGATCGACGGCCGTGACCGCCAGACCGCGCTCAGCCAGACGGACGGTCAGCTTGCCGGTACCGGCACCGAGGTCGAGGACGTCGACGGCTCCGGTCGGCAGCAACCAGTTGATGGACTCCGGCGGATACGACGGGCGCCCCCGCTCGTAGGCAGCGGCCTGCTCTCCGAAGGACAGCGAGCGTTCGCCTGTCACGGCGAGGCCAAGTCCAGCGTCTGGCGGATCAGCAGGCCCACCTTGTCGGTCTCGACCAGGAAACCGTCGTGGCCGTAGTCGGATTCGATGACCTCGAGACCCGGACAGCCCGGCAGCAACGACGCCAGCTCTTCCTGCAGCCGGATGGGGTACAGCCGGTCGGAGGTGATGCCCCCAACGATCACCGGCACCGGGCACCCGGACAACGCCGCCGTGACGCCGCCCCGTCCACGGCCGACGTCGTGACTGCTCAGCGCGTCCGTCAGCGCCACATAGGTGCCCGCATCGAACCGCGCGGCCAGCTTGCGGCCCTGGTACTCCAGGTAGCTCTCGACGGCGTAAAGACCGTCGCTGGAACTCTTTTCGTGGTTCTGCGCGGTGTTGCGGAACCGGTCGTCGAGTTCCTTCTCGCCGCGGTACGTCAGGTGTGCGAACCGGCGGGCGATTTGGATGCCGTCGTCCGGAGTGAGTCCCGTCAGGTAGTAGTCGCCGCCGGCCCAGTTCGGGTCGGCCTTGATGGCCGCGACCTGTGCGCACTGGGTGCCGATCTGGTCGGCGGTGGCCCGGGCGCCGACCGCCAGGACCAGTCCGGCCCGCACCGTATCAGGATGTCCCACAAGCCATTCCAGTGCCCGCGCGCCACCCATCGAGCCACCGATGACGGCGGCCACCTGCGTGATGCCGAGGGCGGCCAGGGCCGCCAGATCGGCGTTCACCTGGTCGCGCACGGTGATGGCGGGAAAACGTGAGCCCCAGGGCTTTCCGTCGGGAGCGAGCGAGCTGGGCCCGGTTGACCCGCGGCAGCCGCCGAGCACGTTGGTGGCGACCGCGCACCAGCGGTCGGTGTCGATCGGCGCACCCGCGCCGGCGACGCCGTCCCACCAGCCGCCCGTCGGGTGGTCGGGCCCGGCCGGGCCGGTGACGTGTGAGTCACCGGTGAGGGCGTGCAGCACCATCACGACGTTGTCGGCGGTGGGGGACAGCTGACCCCAGCGCTGCACCGCGATGGACACGTCGGGCAGCACGATGCCGCTCTCCAGCGTCAGCGAGCCGATGTTGACCACACCGGTCTCGCCCTCGGCAGGCAGTAGCGGCGCTGCGGAAATGTCAGACACGGGCACGTCGATGATCGTCACACCAAGGCCGCCTTTCGGTCGGCACCCCCCACCGATCCGGCGGCAGCGAAACCCTGCTCCAGGTCGGCGAGGATGTCTTCGATGCCCTCGATGCCGACAGCAAGGCGCACCAGGCCGGGGGTGACTCCGGAGGCCAGCTGCTCCTCGGCGGACAGCTGCTGGTGCGTGGTCGATGCCGGGTGGATCACCAGCGACCGCACGTCACCGATGTTGGCGACGTGGCTGTGCAGCGTCAGGGCGTTCACGAATGCCTTGCCCGCTTCGACGCCGCCGGTCAGTTCGAACGACAGCACCGCACCGGTGCCCTTGGGGGCCAGTTTGCGGCCCAGCTCGTACCACGGGGACGACGGCAGGCCGGCGTAGTTCACCGAGAGCACGTCCGGGCGGCCCTCGAGGTACTCGGCGACCTTCTGCGCGTTGGACACATGACGTTCAACGCGCAGAGACAGCGTTTCCAATCCCTGCGCGATGAGGAAGGAATTGAACGGCGCCGCGGCCGAGCCGAGGTCGCGCAGCAGCTGCACGCGCGCCTTGAGCGCGTAGGCCGGTGCACCCAGGTCGGCGAACACGACGCCGTGGTAGCTCGGGTCCGGCTCGGTGAAGCCGGGGAACTTGCCGCCCGTCCAGTCGAAGGTCCCACCGTCGACGATGACGCCGGCGATCGCCGAGCCGTGCCCGCCCAGGTACTTCGTGGCCGAGTGCACGACGATGTCGGCGCCGTGGGCCAGCGGCTGGATCAGGTACGGCGTCGCGACGGTGTTGTCGACGATCAGCGGCACGCCATTCTCGTGCGCGACGCCCGAGACGCCCGGGATGTCCAGGATGTCGATCTTCGGATTGGAGATGGTCTCGGCGAAGAACGCCTTGGTGTTCGGCTGGACCGCGGCACGCCACGACTCGAGGTCGTCGGGGTCGGCCACGAAGCTGACCTCGACGCCGAGCTTGGGCAGCGTGTAGTGCAGCAGGTTGTACGTGCCGCCGTACAGCCGCGGCGAGGCCACGATGTGGTCGCCGGTGCCGGCGATGTTCAGGATCGCGAAGGTCGCGGCGGCCTGCCCGGACGACAGGAACAGCGCGGCCACACCGCCCTCGAGAGCGGCGACGCGCTGCTCGACCACGTCGGTGGTCGGGTTCATGATGCGGGTGTAGATGTTGCCCGGCTCGGCCAACCCGAACAGCGCGGCGGCGTGGTCGGTGTCGCGGAACGTGTACGACGTCGTCTGGTAGATCGGCAACGCCCGGGCATTGGTGGCGCTATCGGGGCTCTGGCCTGCGTGGATCTGCTTCGTCTCGAAGCTCCAGCGCGCGGTGGGGTCGATGGCCTCAGTGGTCATGTTAGGGGTGTCTCCTGTGAGTTTTTGGGTACGACGAATGGGCTCGCGAACTCTGCGAATCACGGACAGCGACACATAGAAAGCCTCCACTCACCCAGTCATTCGGGTCCGTGGTGGCCGGACCCGCGCTTGCCTCGCAGCCGATATGTGGCTGCTCAACCTGGTCGTCTCCCGGGGCACCCCACCGCGGATGGAGGGTTGCCGGCCAGCAAGCCGGGGCTTGACGCTGGCACTCATGACCGGATTCGAGGGTATCGCAAGTAGCTGGGCAACTGCTAGCTGGTGTCTGGGGTGGGGCGGGAGACGGCGTGCCGCTGTCGGTCCGGCTCACGCGGCCCGTCCGTATCGATCCAGTTTCGATGCGGGTGAGACCGGACCACCGGAAGTTTGCCGCGCCGGTCACGGTAACTTCGTAACCGTCGTGCGACGGGGTAGTCATGTGCAGACGCCGGACTCGACATAGATTTTCGTACGTACCGTCCGTGACGCCGGGAGAGTGACCATGAGTGGCGAGAAACCATCCATCATCTACACATTGACCGACGAGGCGCCGCTGCTCGCGACGTACGCCTTCCTGCCGGTGGTGCGCACCTTCGCCGGCGCCGCCGGCATCGACATCCAGACCAGTGACATCTCGGTGGCGGCCCGCATCCTCGCCGAGTTCAGCGATTACCTGACCGATGAGCAGAAGGTTCCCGACAACCTGGGCGAACTGGGCCGGCTGACCCAGGTGCCGGAAACCAACATCATCAAGCTGCCGAACATCAGCGCCTCGGTGCCGCAGCTCGTGGCCGCCATCAAGGAGCTCAAGGAAAAGGGCTACAACCTGCCCGACTACCCGGGCGACCCGAAGACCGACGAGGAAAAGGCGATCAAGGAGCGCTACGGCAAGTGTCTGGGCAGCGCGGTGAACCCCGTACTGCGCGAAGGTAACTCGGATCGGCGTGCGCCCAAGGCCGTCAAGGAATACGCCCGCAAGCACCCGCACAGCATGGGCGAATGGTCGCAGGCCTCGCGCACGCACGTCGCCACCATGAAGCACGGCGACTTCTATCACGGCGAGAAGTCCATGACGCTCGACAAGGCGCGCAACGTCAAGATGGTCCTGAAGACCAAGTCGGGCAAGACCATTGACCTCAAGCCACTGGTCAAGCTCGACGCCGGCGACATCATCGACTCGATGTACATGAGCAAGAAGGCGCTCATCGAGTTCTACGAAGAGCAGATGGATGACGCCTACAAGACGGGCGTCATGTTCTCCCTGCACGTCAAGGCGACCATGATGAAGGTCAGCCACCCGATCGTGTTCGGCCACGCCGTGCGGATTTTCTACAAGGACGCATTCGCCAAGCACCAGAAGCTGTTCGACGAGTTGGGCGTCAACGTCAACAACGGGCTCTCCGACCTGTACGACAAGATTTCGACACTGCCCAAGTCGCTGCACGACGAGATCGTCGACGACCTGCACAAGTGCCACGAGCACCGGCCGGAACTGGCCATGGTCGACTCGGCCCGCGGCATCACCAACTTCCACTCGCCGTCCGACGTCATCGTCGACGCCTCGATGCCGGCCATGATCCGGCTCGGCGGCAAGATGTACGGCGCCGACGGAAAGCTCAAGGACACCAAGGCCGTCAACCCCGAGTCGACGTTCTCCCGGATGTACCAGGAGATCATCAACTTCTGTAAGACCCACGGCCAGTTCGATCCGCGGACCATGGGCACCGTCCCCAACGTCGGCCTCATGGCGCAGAAGGCGGAGGAATACGGCAGCCACGACAAGACCTTCGAAATCCCGGAGGACGGCGTCGCCGACATCGTCGACATCGATAGCGGCGAGGTGCTGCTGAGCCAGACCGTCGAAGAGGGCGACATCTGGCGCATGCCCGTCGTCAAGGATGCGCCGATCCGCGACTGGGTGAAGCTGGCCGTCACCCGGGCCCGGCTCTCCGGCATGCCCGTCGTGTTCTGGCTGGACCAGGAGCGTCCGCACGAGGCCGAGATGCGCAAGAAGGTGGCGACCTACCTCAAGGATCACGACACCGAGGGCCTGGACATCTCGGTGATGTCGCAGGAACGCGCCATGCGGCACACCGTCGAGCGGGCCATGCGTGGCCAGGACACCATCGCCGCGACCGGCAACATCCTGCGTGACTACCTGACCGACCTCTTCCCGATCCTGGAGCTGGGCACCAGCGCCAAGATGCTGTCGATCGTGCCTCTGATGGCAGGCGGCGGCCTGTACGAGACCGGCGCCGGCGGTTCGGCGCCCAAGCACGTGCAGCAGCTGGTCGAGGAGAATCACCTGCGCTGGGATTCGCTCGGCGAGTTCCTCGCGCTGGGCGCGAGCCTGGACGACCTGGGCAACAAGACCGACGACGCCAAGGCCTTGCTACTGGCCAAGACGCTCGACAGCGCAACCGGAAAGCTATTGGACGAGAACAAGTCTCCGTCGCGGCGCACCGGCGAGCTGGACAACCGGGGCAGCCAGTTCTACCTGGCCATGTACTGGGCGCAGGAGCTGGCCAAGCAGACCGAAGATGCCGAGCTGGCCGCCAAGTTCGCCCCACTGGCCAAGACGCTGGCCGAGAACGAGGAGAAGATCGTCGCGGAACTGGCTGCCGCACAGGGCAGCCCGGCCGATATCGGCGGCTACTACGCGCCGGACCCGGAGAAGACGACGGCCGTGATGCGGCCGAGCGCCACCTTCAACGCGGCGCTGGCTTCCGCTCAGGAGTAATCGCTTATCGCGCGACAATGCACCCGGGGCGCACTTGCCCCGGGTGCATTGTCGTACCGGGACGTTAGGGTTCTGCTTCGTGATCGTCACCACCATCAACGTCAATGGCATCCGCGCCGCGGTCAAAGAGCGCTCTGCGGAGAACCTCGGGCTCCTGCCGTGGCTGAAGGAGACCAGGTCCGACGTCATCTGTCTGCAGGAGACCCGGGCCGACGACACGCAACTGGCGCTGGCCTTGGCGCCTGCGTTGGATGCCGGTTGGCACCTGGCGTCTGCCGAGCCGTCGGCGAAGGGCCGCAACGGGGTAGCGGTGCTGTCGCGGGCCCCGATCACCGCGGTGCGGGTGGGGCTGACCCCGGACTGCGAATTCGTCGCGCACGGGCGGTATCTGGAGGCCGACACCGACGGCGCCACCGTCGCCAGCGTGTATGTGCCCACCGGCGAGGCGGAGACCGACAAGCAGGTGGAGAAAGAGCGCTTCATGGTGGCGCTCGCCGGCCGGATGGCCGAGTTGAGTCGCAAGCGCCGCGACGTCGTGATCTGTGGCGACTGGAACATCTGCGCCACGGAGCTGGACCTCAAAGCCTGGAAGGCCAACGTCAAGAAGTCCGGATTCCTGCCCAGTGAACGGCAATGGCTGGCCGAGCTGATGGCCGCCGGCTGGACCGACGTGGTGCGTGAGCTGCACCCCGACGTCCCGGGGCCGTACAGCTGGTGGTCGTGGCGCGGCAAGGCCTTTGACAACGACGCCGGCTGGCGTATCGACTATCACCTGGCAAACGCCAAGCTGGCGCCAAAAGCCGTTGCGGCGCGGGTGGAGCGGGCCGCGGCGTATGCGTTGCGCTGGTCGGACCACGCGCCGGTGACGGTGGAATACAGCTGATCGGACTCAGCTTCGACGGGGTAGGGCCGACACCAGCGGCGTGTCCACTCCGATGCGACCGATCGAGTCGGCGCCGCCGGGGGAGCCCAGGGGCGCGTCGCGTCCCGGGAGTACCTCATCGAAGAATGCGGCATTGTCGGCGAGGAACGCGAGCTGGTCCTCGGGAAGATCGGCGTCATAGTAGATCGCATCGACTCGGCAAATCAGCTTGCAGGCTCCGCAATCCACACATTCCCGCGGATTGATGTAGAGCGCCCGATCGCCCTGGTAGATGCAGTCGGCCGGGCACTCCTGTACGCAGGACATGTCCGTGACATCAACGCATTCTCGTCCGATCACGTAAGTCATGCCACGGACGATATCGATGACGTAGCGCTTGACCTCAGTGGCCGAAAGTTACTGATGACAGGGCCGGAAGTCCCTGGTCTGTTACTGGACGGGCTGGGGTGACTCTTGGTCGAACGCGTCGCTCCAGCGCGGGTCGCGACCGAGATGACGCAAGAGTTTGTCGAAATCCGTTGCGCTGTCTCCGGTATGGGCCGGTCCGAACGGTGCGTTGGGCATGCTGCGGAAGTCGCCGTCGGGCACGGCGAGGGCCAGGGGGAGCGCGGCAGCGACGACGTCCTCGGGCAGGGTGAAGGCGACGCCGAGGCTGGCGGCGACGTCCCAGCCGTGCACTGCGTAGTCGATCAGGTGGAAGCCGATGGCCATCTCGGCGGGCACCGTGGTGCCGAGTTCTGGTAGGGCGAACTGACTCTCGGGGTCCGCGGCGGCGAACGCATCCAGCACGTCGTGCGCCGCTGCGGCGTATTCGGCCACTGGATCGGGCGTGTCGCGGAAACCGGCAGGATCCCAGAGTGCGAGGTCCTGGCCGCCGCCGCGGGCGGCCGCCGCAAAACCGCGGTGCTGGACGGTCATGTGGGCCAGGAGGTCGGCCAGATCCCAACCGGTGCACGGGGTGGAAAGTGCGAGATCGCCGGTTCTGATCGAGTTGACGATGTCGACTGACGCGCGGACAGCCACCCGATGGGCGCCGAGAAGATCGCAGGATAATGTAGGCATGTACTTATCGTAAGCAGCAGCATACGATATTGCAATGCCTACGATGAGCCGATGCCTGCCAAGCGTCCCGACCTCGCCGCGATGCTTGCGCCGCTGCTGCGCGAGCTGATGGCAGCCGAGCAACCCGTGCTGGACGCCCACGGCGTGAGCATGTGGGGTTACGTCGTGCTGCTGGCGCTCGATGAGACCCCGATGCGGTCGCAAGCTGTGCTGGCGCAGGCGATCGGCGCCGACAAGACGCGCATCATCCGCACGCTCGACGACCTGCAGGACCGCGGCTACATCGAGCGCACACCCGACCCCGATGACCGCCGGGTCCGCCTGCTGTCGATCACCGCCGCCGGACGGCGGCTGAAAGACGCTGTGCAGGTCGATATTCAGCGCGGCGAGGAGCAATGGCTCGGCGAGTTGAGCACCGAGGAGCGACGCATCTTTCTCAAGGTGCTGCAACGTCTGGCGCCCGCCCCCGATTGAGGGTGGCCACCCGACTGGCGGCGCGGAACGTCACAACGTCTCGGTCACCTTCCGCAGCCCCCGTGGCTCGTCCGGGTCACCACCGCGGGCAAGCGCCAGGTGCAGCGCAAGCTGTTGCAGTGGAAGGATCTCCAGCAGTGGGGAGAGTTCGTCGCTGACCCCGCTGGGCAGCGCGATGCCACCGGTCAGGCCGGACAGTGCGGCGGGAGCTCCGACTCCGAATACGTCGGCTCTGCGCTCAGCCAACCGCTCCAGCACGGGGACCATGGCCTGTCCGCCCGCGCCTTCGGGCACCACCGCAAGCACCGGCACCTGGGGATCGACGGTGGCGAGTGGCCCGTGCAGCAGATCGGCACCCGAAAATGCCTGTGCCGAAAGGTAAGAGGTCTCCATCAGCTTGAGGGCGGCCTCGCGGGCGGTGGGGTAGGAGTAGCCGCGGGCGGTGGCGATGAGCCGCTGTGCGAACCGGTAGCGCTGCGCGACCTCGCGGACCAACGCGTCGAAGGACAGCACCTGCTCACCGAGGTCGGGCAGCGCGTCGACGCCGGAAACGTCATGCCCGAGCAGCAGCTGCAGGGCGAGCAACTCAGCGGTGTAGGACTTGGTCGCGGCCACCGACTCTTCGGCCCCGGCAAGCACGTCGATGTGGATCGCTGCTGCCGCAGCCAGATCCGACGCGGCGTTGTTGGTGACCGCGACCGTCAGCGCGCCTTGCGAACGCGCCACCTCCACCGAGCGCACCAGGTCCGGCGAACCACCGGACTGGCTGACCGCTACGTACAGCACGTCGCGAAGATCGGGTTGGGCGCCGTAGACGGTCATGGTTGACGGGGAGACCAGGCCTGCGGGCAGGCCGTGGACGATCTCCACGAGGTACTTGGCGTAGAGCGCGGCATGGTCACTCGTGCCTCGTGCCACGAACAGGACGAATCGGGGCGACGTCGCGGCGATCTGGGCGGACGCGGCGCGGATGGGTTCACGGCCCTCGCCGAGCAGCCGGCGCCACACCTGCGGCTGTTCGGCGATTTCGGCCGCCATCAGGTGGCCGGGGGACGTTTGATCGGTGCTCACTTCGTCTCCTTGTCGGAGGTCAGCATCGCACTGGAACCCATCGAGCGCAGTTGGGACTGGAGGCTCTCCCCAGGGTAGACCGAGCCCCGGACAAAACCGGATGACAACAGTGCGAAAATCGAACCCATCATGAGCAACAGCGGTGCAGGCGCGGACAAGCGCGTCGTCTTTTCCGGGGCACAGCCCACCTCCGACTCGCTTCACCTGGGCAATGCCCTGGGCGCGGTGCAGAACTGGGCCCACCTGCAGGACGGCTACGACGCGTTCTTCTGTGTCGTCGACCTGCACGCCATCACCGTCCCCCAGGACCCTGAGACGCTGCGTCGTCGCACGCTGGTGACGGCCGCGCAGTACCTGGCGCTCGGCATCGACCCGGCCCGCAGCACAGTGTTCGTGCAGAGCCATGTCGCCGAACACACCCAGTTGGCGTGGTTGCTGGGCTGCTTCACCGGCTTCGGTCAGGCGTCGCGGATGACGCAGTTCAAGGACAAGTCGCAGAAGCAGGGCGCCGACGCCACCACGATCGGCCTGTTCACCTACCCGGTGCTCATGGCCGCCGACATCCTCCTCTACGACACCGACCTGGTGCCCGTCGGTGAGGACCAGCGGCAGCATCTGGAGCTGGCCCGCGACCTCGCACAGCGGTTCAATGCGCGCTTCCCCGACACCTTCGTGGTGCCCGAGGCCATGATCCCCAAGGCCACCGCCAAGATCTACGACCTGCAGGACCCGACCGCGAAGATGAGCAAGTCGGCCGCCACCGACGCCGGGCTGATCAACCTGCTCGACGATCCCGCCAAGAGCGCCAAGAAGATTCGCTCTGCCGTGACCGACAGCGAGCGCGAGATCCGCTTCGACACCGAGGTCAAGCCCGGTATCTCGAACCTGCTGACCATCCAGTCCGCGGTCACCGGTACCGCCATCGACGCGCTGGTGGCCGGGTACGAGGGCCGCGGCTACGGCGACCTTAAGAAGGAAACCGCCGAGGCCGTCGTC
>Ga0070667_100000726_pt1 | contig 31645 bp, 26 predicted proteins | sample KBSS33metaG_FD_64659 | JGI IMG/M metagenome (GOLD analysis project Ga0070667, IMG submission 64659) | Switchgrass rhizosphere microbial communities from Kellogg Biological Station, Michigan, USA - KBS S3-3 metaG | ecosystem: Host-associated > Plants > Roots > Rhizosphere > Soil ...
GCTACCGCTTCGTTCGCGATGGCTCTCGCACTGGCTCTGGTTATTGCAGTGTTTGGCCAGGTGTTGCCACAGGGCGTTCGGCAAATGGCCTCGATGGGAGGCATCACGGAGTACGACTTCCCAAACGGACTGAGGGTGCTGCTGTATCCCGATGCGTCGCAGCCGAAAATCACCGTGAACGTGACATATCTGGTGGGCTCCCGGCATGAAGGGTATGGCGAGACCGGTATGGCGCACCTGCTGGAGCACATGAACTTCATCGAGTCGACAACAGGCCGTAAGTTCAAGGACGAACTCGAAGCTCGCGGCGCGAACTGGAACGGGACGACGTCCGAGGACCGCACAAACTACTACGAAACAGTTACTGCAAATGACGACAATCTTCGATGGGCGCTGGGTATGGAAACCGAACGGATGTCGAATGTGAAGTTCACCAAACAACTGCTCGACACCGAGATGACAGTGGTTCGCAATGAGTTCGAGCGCGGCGAAAACAATCCTGCATCGATACTGGATGAACGTGTGTGGTCGACCGCCTACCTCTGGCACAACTACGGCAAGTCGACAATTGGATCGAAGGACGACATCGAAAAAGTACCGGTGGACCGACTGGAAGCCTTCTATAAGAAGTACTACCAGCCGGATAACGCGGTGCTTATCATCACGGGGCAGATCGATGCATCGAAGACGCTCGCCATGGTTGCCGATACCATGGGAAAGCGACCGCGACCCAGCCGAGTGCTGGATCAACCCTACACAGTCGAGCCGCCGCAGGATGGCGAACGCTCGGTAACGCTGCGGCGCGTAGGAACAAATCAAAACCTGATTGTCGCTTTTCATGCGGTTGCCGCGAGCCATCCGGATGCGGCTGCAATTCAGGTTCTTGCCGGTGTGATGAACGGAGCAGGCGGCGGAGGACGTGGTGGTCGCGGCGGAGGCCGCCCGGACGGGCGTCTGGGCAAGGCGCTCGTCGATCCGCAGCTTGCGCAGTCGGCCAACATGCGATTCGGTTCAATGCATGATCCAGGGTTGATCGAAGTGATGGCGACGCTTACCAAAGACCAGTCGCTCGATACCGTTCGCGACATCATTTACAAGACGCTTGAAGACGTCGTCAGGAACCCTCCCACCGCTCAGGAAATCGAAGCGGTCCGAACGCAGATGCTGCGCGGGCTCGAAAACAATCTGTCGAATCCGCAATCCATCGCCACCGGAGCGTTGAACTCGGCGATCGCGCAGGGCGATTGGCGTTTGATGTTTCTTCAACATGACCGGCTCTCGGACGTATCTTCGGCGGATGTGGTGCGCGTCGCAAAAGCTTACTTGAAACCGGCCAACCGGACCGTGGGCTATTACATTCCCGAAACGGAACCGGATCGTACGGTGGTACCGGCCGCACCGGATCTTGCCAAAACGCTCGACAACTATACGAGCACCGTCGCGGTGGCGCGCGGCGAAACGTTCGACCCTTCACTGCAAAACATCGACAGCCGCATCGTGCGCTCGAAGACTTCGAACGGCATGCGCATCGCGGTGCTGTCGAAGAAGACAGCCAATAACATGGTGACTGCGTCCATTGAGCTGCGGTTCGGTGACCAGTCGTCGCTCGCCAATCAAAGGCAGGCAGCGTCGTTCGCCGGTGGCCTGCTCATGATGGGGACGAAGACTCATACGCGGGTGCAGCTCCGCGATGAGTTTCGCAGATTGAATGCCCAGGTGAATGTCAGCGGCGGAATGTCGAATGCCACAGCGAGCATTACTGCGCCTGCGGACAATTTTCTTGCGGCAATGCGGCTGGCGGTGGAGATACTGAAGGAGCCCGCATATCTTCAGGACGAATTTGACCGGCTCAAGACGCAGCGGGAGAAACCGCTGGAGGTTCCTCTCACCGAACCGAACCAGCTGGCGAACGAACGCGTCACCCGTTATTTGAGTCCATTCACGAAGAACGATACCCAGTACTCTCCGACGCGTGAAGAACAACTGGCCGAGATTCGGAAAGCGACCGTGGATGAAGCGAAGAGATTTCACGATCAGTTCTATGGAGCGAACTTCGGGATCTTCGCGGTCGTCGGGCCAGTGGCGCCTGCAGACATGCAGAAGGCCGCGGCGGATCTTCTAGGGTCGTGGAACACCGCCAGGCCATATAAGAGGATGGTCACCCCATTCAAAAAAGTCGTCGCGATCAACGAGAAGATTGAGACGCCTGACAAGGCGAATGCGCAGTTTCTGGCTGCTCAACGGTTCCAGATGTCGCAGGACGATCCCGACTATCCGGCGATCGTCCTCGCGAGCTACATGTTCGGTGAGCCCATCACCTCGCACATCGCCGACCGCATTCGTAATCGCGAAGGACTCAGCTACGGCGCAAACGCCCGTATCACGGCTCCCGCCGAGGGCGACGCGGCCACATTGACGGGAACGGTGACATTCAATCCGTCCGTCGGTCCGAAAGTGGAGTTCAGCTTCATGGACGAATTGAAGAAGGTATACAAGGACGGCTTTGCCGCAGACGAACTGGCCGAAGCGAAGAAAGCCTATCTGGAGGCTCGCATCATCGGCCGCTCCACCGATGCCGCGCTGCTGAACCTGATCACCTCCCACGAACAACTCGAACGGCCGTTTGCGTGGGACATGAACCTGGAAGACAAGATCCGCACGCTGACCCTGGATCAGGTCAATGCCGCCTTTCGCAAACACATCGATCCCAATGGCGTCTCGATCGTGAAGGCCGGAGATTTCAAGGCCGCCTCAGTGTTTCAGTAGGAAGATCAAAGAAGGTTTTGGAAACCGCGAGGAGACGTGATGATATTGCGTAATATCATTTGTTTGCTTGTCGTCTGTTCCGTTTCTATATTCGGCCAGCAAGTACCGGATCCGAATTTTGACGTAAAAGTTGGGCATCCGGCTTTCAGTCCGTCGAAACAACCGAAGGTTCTTTTCGATGAAGGCCATTCAACTTTCACACCACGTCGTGATGGGCGAGGCGGCAATGCTCTCTGCGCAAATAGCCGGACCACAGCGGGATAAGATGGGAATGAATCAACCGGGATTGGATAACAAGCAGTTGGTGTTGAATCTGATGCGCTGGCTGGGGGGAATTCTCAATTGAATTGAGGCCCGGTAGCGGTCCCGCATCAAGCTGGAGTTCGAATCCAGCCGGATGACTTTCCGAATTGAATACATCACACTTTTTCAACATCACGGTGGAATTCCTAGGGTTCGCCGGGCAGTGGGCCGAATTCGGATGGAGGCCTTCGGTTTCGTGTGGCGGCTTCGTAGGCTGACGCAATTCGGAACAACAGGGCCTCGTCAAAAGGACGTCCGATGAAATCCACGCCGACGGGGATTTGAGCGGCTACCGGTCCTGTCAGACGCGTGGCATTCCCATCGGCAATGCGATCCCACACTTCGGTTGTGAAGCCTGCTGGAACCGTGATTACCGGGAAACCCTGTTGGCCGAACATCGACCATCCGATCGGAGACCGGCCGTTGGCTGTCGGTTCCCGGGGCGCCGTCAGCTTTCGCGGCGGTACCGTCGACATTGGAGAGAGCAGTGCGTCGAGTTTCTGTTCCTGCATGCACTGCAGCAGCAGGTTCTGAAGGGCATAGCGAGTCTGGATGCGCCCGGAGCTATCCAGTTCGGTTGAACGCTCGGCGGCTTCGCGCGCTTGCCTGCGGTCGGGGAAGTTTCGATCCTGATAAAACCGGGCTTTTGCGATAAGGTCTGTGTTGGTCTTGATGTTCGCATCTCCGCGTTCCTGCAGATAGCGATTGATCATGTACTTGCCTTCGCCCTGCGCACCGACGCCTCCACCGAGACTGCGCAGCGAGAGACCTTGAGGAACGCTGGCGGGATTGTTACGGAGCTCAAGCAGCCTGGCAATTGGATCCGATCCTGCAAACACCTGCGGATATTGGCGAACAAATGCCGAGTTCAAAAGTTCCGGCGCATATCGCGGGATGCACGACTGAAACAACGCGCCTTCCGGCCCCGGGTCAACGATTGTCGCGCCAAGCTTGCGAACTTCGCTGATGGCGTGCTCCACGAGGTCGATACTCTGCTCGTCCGCCTTCGAGAACAACGCCCTGCTCATATATTCGCGGACAACGCCGATGCGCACGCCTTCAAGCCGTCGCGTCGTCGCGTAACTGGCATATGGCTTTGACGGCATGCGGCCGACGCTGAATACGGTCATTTCGTCTTTCGGATCGTAGCCCGCAATGACATCGAGGATTTTCGCGGCGTCCTGCACCGTCCGGCATATCGGACCGACGCGCATGTTCAAACCCGCGCCCATCATTCCGTCACGGCTCATGAGTTCCTGCGTGGGCGCAAGGCCCACCACACTGTTGACTGCCGCCGGCCAACGAATCGACACGACGGTTTCTTCTCCGATTGCACAGGTGACGAGGTTGGCTGCCACGGAAGTCGCGGATCCGGCGCTCGACATACCGGGTTCGCGCTCGGTGTCATATGGATTGCAGAATGTGCCGCCGAAAGAACTGCGCGCCCCGTCAACGGCATATTCGGCGAGATTGGCCTTCGCCAGGATGGTCGCTCCTGCGTCGCGCAGGCGCTTCACAAACGTGGCGTCGTTCGGTGGGCGGTCGTTGGCGTAATCGACATCGCCGCCGGATGTCGTGCGCATGTCGAACGTATCGTACTGGTCTTTGATGGCGATCACGACGCCGTGCAACGGGCCAACGAGCTTGCCGGTCTGCCGGAATTGAAGATCCTGCGCCGCGGCAGTCTCCAACGCGTCAGGCATGGAGGCGCCTTGATCGGCCAGGTCGGTCAGACTGCGCGCCTTTCGATCTTCGAAGCCCCTGGATTTGCGCGCTGCGGGCCGCAGGTTGAGCGTCGAGAGGGCATTGATCTGACCCGCATGCGGCTTTGTCGTGATAGGCCCGAGAATGCCCTGAGGTTCGTTTACACACGTACCGTTGTAAGCCTTGATGCGCTTTAAGTAGAGTTCGACGACACCCACCGTAGTGACTTGACGGGACTGGATCGCTTTCTGGATTCCATCGATCGAGGCTTCCTGAAGATGAAACCGCGTCGAAGTCTGCTGTGGCGCTGCCGCTGTGGACGTGAGTGCGGCAAACGTCAGCGGGAGTAATGCGAACAGCCGGGTGCGGACGTGCGCTGGGAGCATCATGTGTTCTCCTGTCGGAAGATGATGCGCCCAAGAATAGAAAATTCAAGCCGTCCGGGCAACAAGGAAGCACGGCCGACAACGTCGGCCACCGATTCAGAAAATGGCCACACTGCGCGTACAATCCCTGGCTTGTTATTTCGACGCTTAGCTGCCGAACGTTGGTACTTGTGTTGAGCGCGTGAGATCATCGAGAGTCCTGAAACGGCCGGGATCGAAAAGGAGTAGTCCATGAACGGTAATAACGAGCGGATGGTTTCAGAGATTGTTTCCAATTTGGAGAAGGCGTGGAACGCGGCAGATGGCGCCGGGTTCGCGCAGGCATTTGCCGAAGATGCGGACTTTGTCAACATCCGTGCCGATCACTTTCATACCCGTGAAGTCATCGCGAAGGGACACCAGAATATCTTTGACTCAATCTATAAAGGCAGCGTGGTCCGCTATCAGATGGTCAGTGTGCGAGAGATATCGCCGAAGGTGCTCCTGGCTCACGTTAAGGCCGCACTGAAGGTTCCGGCGGGGCCACTGGCTGGTGAGATCGATGCGCTGTACTCGTTAGTACTTGTGCAGAACGGGAATGACTGGCATATCGCCGCGTTTCACAACACGCGGGTGGCAAAGTGAAGCAAGCTTCCGATGCCAATGGCAACTGCGCCGAAGCCCAGGAGAAGATTTAGGCCCTGAAGGAGTGACCTTGGAAACTACCAATGGTTCGGCGCAAACGGTGGGTGATGAATTCATTGACGCATCGCGGGTTTTTCTCAGACAGGATTTTCTTATGGATGAGCTGTACAGAAAGGCGATCGTACAGGGACTCTTCGGCTCGATCTTCTTCATCGCTATCCTTTGTCTCGCGGCGGGCACCTTCCAATAGCTGGGCTGCGTCCAACATCCGCGTGGAAGTAGGCCAGCAACTCATTTATAGCGGCTTCTATCCGTATGTGCGACACCCCCATGAATGCGGGCCGCGATACGGCTTTTCGCGGGTATTCCGCTGACGCTGGGCTTATGGTGGACGATCGTGTTTATCGTGCCATTTATCCCGTCTTACTCGGGAGATTCCTCGACGAGGAACGCATATTGCGTCGCGATCTCCCCGGCTATATCGAGTACACGCAGAAAGTCCGCCATCGCCACATTCCTCGCGTCTGGTAAAAAATGAATCGCATTGCCGGGTCAGCGCGTCGCAATTAAAAGAATGCCGAGGGCTGCCAGCACAAAGCCCGCAAGGGACTGGCGGCTGAATCCTTCGCGCAATACGATGATGCCCAGCATCGCCGCGAATGCCGTGCCGCCGAGCCGGATCACCGGCGTGCCCACCGAAAGATTCACGCCTTTGGAAAAGAGGAAGAACAAAATTCCGGCGAAGATCCCGAACGCAAGCCCGGTCAACACTGCCCACATCACGCCCACACGGGTCAGCAGCAGTGGAGCCTGCGCACGGCTCCAAACCGTCCAGATCAATGCGGGCACCGTCGCCGTCGCGGCGTAGATCAGGGTTCCGAGAGCAGGGCTGATCCGGCCCGCAGTCTGCCTGGTCGCAAAATCGGCGAAGCCCAACGTGGCCATGGCGCCGATGAAAAACAACACCGTTGTGAATGACATTTTCGGGAGTCTCCTGTTCAGCGACTTCATGGTCGATCACACGCCGTCACTTCTTCGCATCAACGATGGAGCGTCCGGCAAGCCAGTTTGCGCCATGCGCATAAAGCGCCTGCGCTTCCGGGCCGCGAAGGCCCGGCATGTTTTTCTTCACATTAAAACCGAGCTTCGTTTGCAGGTATGCCAGATGCTGGTAACCGACTGGAAAGCTGGCGAGCAGTTCGGGCTCAAGGGTGACCTGCGTCGCCGGATCGACGACATCCATCCGGTCCTTCTCGTAAAACAGGCGCCGCAAAACAATGGCCCACTTTTCATTGCGCTTCTCGAAGAAGTCATAGAAGCGGCCCGTGCAAACTACTTCCACCAGCGTGTCGTGTACGGAGGCGCGCTGGGTAATGGTCATTTTGGTTTGAGCGATGGCCCGATTGGTGGCAATCTCCACATTGGAACCACCCAGGAAGTGCAGGATGCTGACACCGCGCTCGAAGCCTTCGCGGCTGACTCGTATGAACTCGGTTGCGGAACCCTGGAACCACGTGGCCATCATATATCCATCGTCATGCCACACGGTTTTGAACTGGTCCCACATAGCCGCATCGCGGAAAATGACCCAGTTTTCGATCACTTCTCGAATGTCGGCCTTGTCATGACGGAGCTTTTCTTCAGCGGACATTGCCGTGCAGAATACATCAACCTGGGGGGAACGCGGGGACTCGAATTGCCGCCTTTCGGTTTCCCGCATAGCCGGATGGTAGTCGGACCTGAGAGGCGTCATATTCGTGCCGGCCGTCCTTCCATCGAAGTTATGCTCTCCCATGTTGCTCAGATCGATGGCATCTTCACGGATCAGAAGACTCACCGGTTGCCGGGTGTGCAGGTGGTTCTGGTTCCAAATCAGAATCGCGATCGAGCGGATTTCTTCAAGCCCGCCACCTCCATCAGGCCGGCCGATTCAACATGCGGGGACGATTTCGATCCGGGTGTTCTCAAGCCATGCGATCTTCTCGGAAACGCCGTGGACGAATCCGCGAAAATGGCCATCGATATGTAGGTCATCCCTGCGGCCGCGCCATGGAGTCACAGTCGCGTTGCAGTGACCAGGTAAGTGCGCGGTATGCCGGAAACCCCTCGCGGAAGAGAAGGAAACGGCCAGCGCTGCGGAAGATACTCTGACGGTTGCGCGGCGCGCACTTTCGTGAATCCTGCGCGCTCGAGAAGTTTTTCCGGATCATCTGTTCCAAACAGCCACGGCGCGCCGGCTTTCGACATCACATCCAGGAATGACTGCGTCCATGGAGATTTGAGATAACTCTCGCCAACGGTGTCTAGCGCCAGCATGCTGCCGGACACTGTCATCCCGGCGATGGACACCAGAAGACGGAGAACGGTTTCTTCATTCGGCAAATAGGGGAGAAGTCCTTCCGTAACGAATAGCGTTGGTTTGTCATCCAGAAATCCAGCGCTCCGCAGGGCCCCACAGAAATCATCGCGCAAATCGCACGCGACGACGATTCGATTCACAGCGGCTTTCGCACCAATGGAGTGGAGAACCGATTCCTTGTAGGACAGAACGTCGTCCCGCTCAACTTCGAATACTGTCGCGTCCTCTGGCCATTCCAGGCGAAAGGCTCGCGCGTCCATGCCGGCGGCAAGAATCGTGAATTGACGGATTCCGTCTTGTATCGCCCTGTGAACGACATCATCCAAAAATCGTGTGCGAATCGAAAGGTAGGGATTCTCCGTCGGCGCAGATGCTCCGACCTGCCGCGGCATGGACTCCGCCATAGCCAGCATCGCCCGTCCTTCATCTCCGGCCAACGCTCCCGCAAACGGATCGTTAAAAAGGGGGTCGGCCCTCCGGGATTCCCGCTCACGTGCCGCCGCGACCAGTCGTGATGTCATGCCTAATTGATCCACGGCAGCATCATAACGTGGTCCGCGCCTTTCACCTTAGCGTGTGGTTTTGGGAGCGGCTCTTGTTAGTGCCGTCTCGCTGCGTCGTGGTGCCTGACTTCACGACGTTCTTGCTGGTTCCGTTGTTTTGGTTTTGCGCTCCCTCTCATCATCCCTGGATATTCAGAGCGAACGGACCGGGAATCCTTCAGAAATACAGCCGGAATCCGTCAATGAAGTACACAAAGCCGAGCAGGCCTATCCCGAGACCTATGATCCACACGATCTTCTGGCGGCTGAGCGCGGCAATTGCAGAGAGTGCAATGCCGACCTGAAACATGGTGACGGCGTAGGCAAAGCGATGATGATGCTCCAGGCTTTTGTCCGAATCTTCGTTCCTGGCCTTCACTTCCTCTTCGAGTTTCTTGGCTTCTTCGCTGATTTCTTTTTGTTCCGCCGAATATCGATCGGCTTCCTTGCTGGCCTCGCTGGAGAGTGCGGGATTGGACGTCTTTGCCGCGGCGGCTTGAGTTGAATAGACAATCCCCTTGATGCCCTTTGCCTGAAAATAGGCCCATTGATCCGAAGCCTTTGCCTGGGCCAGCATCGCTTCGTTTTTCTGAATCAATGCCTGGTTGGAAAACGCACCGGACTGCATCGACGCAATCGCCGCAAAAACCGCGATAATTGCCGTCGAAAACGATAACGCCACCACCCAGGACTCACGCTTCTCCGCAGCTTCCACGGCTCGCTCCGTGGCTTCTTCCAGCTTTTCCTTGAACTCCAATGTTTCGAATTCATCTTCCGGCATGTGCATCCTCTCCAGAATAGGAAATGTACTTCAGTCGCGGTCTGTGACCGCGCACAATATTGCAGGAGCGCGTGCAGTCACCGACCGCGCCTGCAACTATTCGGTTGTCGTTTGGAAACTTTCGCATAGACTCTCGGCGTGTTCCAGCGCTTGAAACCCTTTCTGATTCCCCTGCTGCTCATTATTGTCTCGGGGATTGTGTACGAAGCGAAGATTCACCGGCAGATGGCGGATTTTGCCGTCTACCGCACCGCCGCTGTGCGTGCACGCGCTGCGGAGCCGCTCTATCGCACCGAGGACGGGCATTACCAGTTCAAGTATCTGCCGGCTTTCGCGATCGCGATGATTCCTTTCGCCCTGCTCGACAACGACTCCGCAAAGATGATCTGGTTCGCGATGTCGATGGGTTTGCTGGCATATTACGTCTCCATGTCCGTCGACGGGCTCCCCTTGCGTCAACGGTCCAGGTGGACACTCATCGGATGGTCCGTGATCCTGATGGCCAAATTTTACGGCCACGAACTGACGCTTGGGCAGACGAATGTGCTGTTCGGCTCCATTCTCGTGGCAGCGCTGCTGGCGGCGCAGGCGGATCGTTCCGTGCTTTCTGGCGCGTTGATCGGCGTTGCGGTGTTCGTCAAACCCTATGCTTTGGTGCTGCTGCCGTGGATCGGCTTCACCTATGGGGCGGCTGCTGCAAGTGCCTGCTTCGCAGTTCTCGTGGCCGGACTCATTCTGCCGGCAGCCGTGTACGGTTGGGCCGGCAACGTGGACCTGCTCGCGGCGTGGCTTCGGACCGTGACCGAGTCGACGGCGCCGAACCTGCTTAGCAACGACAACATTTCTTTGGCGGCGATGTGGGCCAAATGGGTGGGGCCGGGTACGATCGCATCGCGGCTGGCAGCCTTATGCGGTGTTGCGGTGCTCGGTCTCGCTGCAACAGTCTGGTTCCGCCGGAGGCGCGTCAATAAACCGGATTACCTGGAAATTGCGCTGCTCATGCTTCTCATCCCGCTTCTTTCACCGCAAGGCTGGGATTACGTGCTGCTGCTCTCGACGCCCGCTGTCATCTGCGTGCTGGACCGTTGGCCGAAAATGAGTCGGCCAGGGCAAATCTTCGTCGGCGTTTCCCTGGCATTGATGTGTTTCACAATCTTCGACCTGATGGGGCGCGTTCTCTACTCGCGCCTCATGGCGATGTCCATCGTCAGTGTCGCGGCGCTGGGCCTCGCTGTGACGCTGGCGCATCTGCGATGGAAAGAAATTGCTTGAGCCTATGCCAGCGAGAAGTCGCTAGAACACGATGCGATCCTTCAGGGATTCCATCCTGGCGGCGCTCAGAAAAGGTAGCTTCTTCAGATCCTCAAGAGACTTGAACTCGCCGTTCTCTCCCCGATAGCGAACAAGCTCCGCTGCGTTCTTTTCAGAAATTTCCAGGGCGGTTTCAAGATCTGCAGCTTTGGCCAGGTTGATGTAGATTTTTCCGCCTGGTTTGAAATTTGCCGTGAGGTACTCCACGATTGCGGCGCGTTCTTCCCTGGTCACATCCGGTTCTTCCTGAAGCATCTCGGTAACCTTGGATGTCCATTGCTCGCGGGTCCACTGTTTTCCCATGGGAGCAGTCGGCGAATGGCAGAGGCTGCACACGCTGACAAAAGTTTCCTTGCCTGGGCCATCGGGCAGCGCAGGCTGCGGAGCAGCCCAGGCCAGAACCAAAGGAACGGCGAACGAAACCAGCAGGAAAACTATTCGGAATGGACGGCCGCGGCTCTCCGCGATTGGTGTCAGGCCCATAGTTTGGTGATCAGTTTTCCGCCCGTCACAGTCGGGCGCTCCGCGCGGCCATTGCGCATATACGTGGTCTTCAGGTGGTCGAGGCCGAGCAGATAGAGAATCGACGCATGGATATCGTGGATGTGGTGCGGTTCTTCCACGGCGCGTAATCCGAGTTCGTCCGTGGTCCCGATCGTTTGACCGCCCTGAACTCCCCCACCCGCCATGAACATGCTGAAGCCCCACGGATTGTGATCTCGCCCGGCCTTTTCGTCATTGGTTCCCTGGAAGAACGGCGTCCGGCCGAACTCCCCACCCCAGACGACCAGCGTATCTTTCAACATGCCGCGGGCTTTAAGATCTGCCAGAAGACCGGCGACAGGCTTATCGGCGGATTTGCAATTCTGAGTGTGATTCGACGCCAGATCGCTATGCGCATCCCAACGTGAACCGGAACCGCTGTAGACCTCGACAAACCGCACACCACGTTCCACCAGACGACGCGCCATGAGGCAGTTGGTGCCGTACGCTCTCGTTTCCTTCTCGTCCATTCCATACAGTTTCTTTGTCGCTTCACTTTCGTTGGAAAGGTCAATCGCCTCGGGTGCTGCAGACTGCATCTGGTATGCAAGTTCGTAGGAGCGGGCTCGGGCATCGAGTTCAGAATCGTCCTGCTTATTGCGTCCGTATCGTTCGTTCAGAGTTTGTAAATACTCCAGTTTGCTGCGCTCCTGCTCGTCGGTTGTTCCGGATGGAGGTTTCAAATTCAGGATTGGGGTGTCACCGCCGCGAAAAAGAGTTCCGGAATATGTCGCGGGAAGAAAACCGGAACTGTAATTCTGAACTCCACCGAGAATCTCTTTGTCGTCCTGCATGACAATGAAAGTGGGCAGATTTCGCCGTGCGCTTCCCAGGCCATAGGTCACCCAGGCTCCCATCGATGGACGGCCCGAGAGAATGTCTCCGGTATTCATCTCGCATACGCCGCCGACGTGATTGACCGCGTCGGATTGACACGAACGAATCACCGCAAGCTCGTCGGCGTGTTCTGCGATGCAGGGAAGCCAGTCCGAAATCCAAAGACCACTCTGTCCATACTGCTTGAAGGTCCGGCGGGAGGGCAGCAGACCATTCTTGTTTGTGCCAAAACCGGTAACGCCGAGCGTTTCGGGATGGAACGAAGGCGGAATCGGCTGGCCCGCATACTTGAGTAGATCGGGCTTGGGATCGAACAGATCCACGTGACTCGGTCCGCCTTCCATGAAACACCAGATTACGGACTTCGCTCTTGGGATGACATGAGGCGGCTTGGGGTCCAGTGGGTCCGTGGCCGCGCCCGCGAATGCGTCTTCCGCAATCAGACTGGCCAGTGCAATCGATGCCAGGCCGGTGCCAGCCTGTTCGAAAAATTCCCTGCGTGTGGAGACGTTCCAATGATGCCTAAGCTTGTTCAGCATGTCCGCTCCTTCAATTGATGTATAGAAATTCGTTCGAGGCAAACAGCATCTGGCAAAGATCGACCAGCGCGGCCGCCCGCGCCGGATCGGTGCCCGCAGGAATCACGGCGGGCATCGGCGGTTTGGACTTGCCGCCTTCGGCGATGCGCGCGGCCATTATCGGCGCCTGCTTGAGCAGAAATGCTTCGGCTGTTTTCAATTCTTCCGCCGTCACCGCGCGGCCGTAGGCATCCTTGAAGGCCCGGTCGACTTGTTCCCACGGTTCGGCGCTTTGTCCAACCTCGCTGAGGATGCGGCCGGCAAACGCGCGCGACCATTCCAGCATGAGGTCATTGTTTAAAATGTCCAGGGACTGCGACGGCGTCACCGTGTTCTTTCTCGTGTGCAGGCTTTCAAAGGTATTGGCGTTGTCAAATTCCTGGAGCATCGGGTAACGAAGGTTGCGTCGCACAAAGATGTAAACGCTTCGCCGATTCGCTTCCGCCGGATCCTTCTCGGTCCTCCAGCCCCCGGCAGCAGCGGTAGCCGAAAGTTCAGACACCACACCGGTCGGCACGGGCGGGAAAACTCCTGGCCCACCCATTTTGGGATTCAGTAACCCGCTGACTTCCAACATGGAATCACGAATCGCTTCGGCTTCCATGCGACGACGTGCAAATCGCCAGAGCAGCTTGTTGTCGGGATCCACTGCCGCAGCCTTCTCCTGGCTTTCACTGGATTGCTGGTAGGTATTCGACAATACGATCAGGCGGTTCAATTTCTTCATGCTCCAGCCGTTCCCAACAAAATAATCGGCCAGGAAATCGAGCAACTCCGGATGCGTCGGACGCGAACCCATACGGCCAAAATCGCCGGGTGTTGCGACAATTCCGGTACCGAAGTGGTACTGCCACATCTGGTTGACCATGACTCGCGCCGGCAATGGATTTTTTGTGTCCGTGAGCCATGCGGCCAGCACACTGCGCCGTCCCGTCGATTTCAGCTGGGGAAGCGGAGTGATTTTCGCGTCGGTGGGATCGAGAATCGACAGAAAACCCGGATGCACTTCCTCTCCCTTCGCGTACGGATCGCCCCGCGGATGCACATACGTGGGCGGTGCCACCGGACCGATATCGGTCATGAACTGACCTTCGGGAAGCGGAGCAGGCTTGATGGAATCAAAAGTCGCCAGTTGCTTTTTCAATTCGGCGTATCGCGCTCCGCTGTCTCCTTTGAGATTGCGAAGCGTGCGGGCATCCGGCTCATCAGTAAAAGCGATACGTGGTTCGGCCGTGTGGAACATCATCTGTTGCAACGGATCCCGTTTTGCGGGGTCCATCAGGATCGCTTCCTGCACATCGTCTTCGAACGTTTTGATGCCTCCCTCGATCTTGGTTTTCCGAAGAGGTTCAACGATGGTGTTCATCTCCGCGCGAATTTCCCTGGTCTTGTCCTCCCAGAGTTTCTTTTGCTCTTCATACTTCTGCCGAGCGGATGGATCTTTGATGGGAAGCGGACCGTCTCCAAAACTCGTATTTGCAAAAAACGCCTGAAGCCGGTAGTAGTCCTTCTGAAGAATGGGATCGTACTTGTGATCGTGACAGCGCGCGCATGCAATCGTCATTCCGAGAAACGCGGAGCCCGTCACATTCGTAACGTCGTCGAGAGTTTCCTGCCGGCGGATCACCAATCCGGCAGCATTGGTTTCATCGGTCCAGTTCCTGTTGAAGCCCATGGCTACCAGCGCTTCGGGGTCGCCCGGAAAAAGTTCGTCGCCGGCAATCTGCTCGCGGACGAATCGATCATAAGGCTTGTCGTCATTAAAGGCCTTGATGACGTAGTCTCGATAACGCCAGATGTTGGGGCGTGTTTCATCGGCTTTGAATCCATTGCTGTCGGCGTAGCGGGCAATATCGAGCCAGTGACGTCCCCAGCGTTCGCCATAACCTGGGGAAGCCAGAAGCCGGTCGACTACTTTCTCATAGGCGTTGGCAGAGTTGTCGTTGACGAAGGCCTGGGTTTCTTCGGGAGTGGGAACCAGTCCGGTCAGATCAATCGTGACGCGACGAAGCAAAGTCGCCTTATCCGCGGGCTTGTTCGGCTGGAGCTGCTTCTCTTCAAGCTTCGCGAGAATGAAGGCATCGATTGGGTTCTTCACCCATTGCTTTGCGTTGACGACTGGAGTTGAAGGTTTCGAAACCGGCTGAAGCGACCAGAAGGTCTTTTGAGCTTCCGTGAAAACATGCGATTCCTCGGCGGAGTACACAACAACCGAAGCCAGACATAATCCCAGAATCAGGTAGACGTGGCGCATTGCACCTCCTAGATGGTTCTGCATGCCGGTCTATCACTAGTTTCACGCCAAGGTCAACGGATTCTTCGGTATCCGCGCTGATGGGGTGCCGCTGCGGGCGTAGGCTCAGGGTCTCGTGCGGCGCAGTTTCCACAAGCTCTTCAGGAACTCCGCACCCACTCTGGGTGTGAGCTTGCTGACTCCCTGTCGGCGGTCGTGAAATACATACGGTAATTCGACGATCTTCTTCGGTTGCGCCCTGCAGACGATTTCCAGGAGGATCTTGTAGCCTTCGTTCTGCAGCGCGCCGCTGACAGATTCGAAAACCGAACGGCGCAGTGCGAAGTATCCGCTCATGGGATCGGAAAGTGGCGCCCCCAGCCACCACTTCGCGAGCGATGTCGCCACATCAGAGGTCTTGCGGCGATGCCACTTCCAGTTGTCCGCACCGCCGCCGGGCGCGCGCCGCGATCCCACAGCCATGTCGGCGCCTGCATCGATGGCATCGATCAGGAACGGTAACAGCGAAGGATCGTGTGAAAGATCAGCGTCCATGACCACCAACACATTGCCGGTGGCTTTCACAAAGCCTGCAACCACGGCGCTGCTCAAGCCGCGCTCCCCGATGCGCCTCAGGACGAATATTTCCGGATGAGAATTCGCATAGGTCGAAACAACCTCCCAGGTACGATCCGGGGAATCGTCATCCACGATCCAGACTTCGAAGTCACGCCCCGACAACACGGCGCGAATCGCATCCAGAAGAGGAACGATATTGTCGCGTTCGTTTCGCGTGGGAATCACAAGCGAAATGTGTGCCATTACACTTCGATGTGGGGAACGCCCGCTGGACCCGAAGCCAGGTTCAGGCAGAACAGGATCAGCCAGAGCATCGGCGTGAAGACCTGTGAATGCCGGTCCCATCGTTCGATGATTCGGTGAAGCCAGACCGACTGATTCGCAGCCGAAATCAGTCCGCACGCAGCAAACAGGTAGTACGCGGGAAAGATGTAGCGGTCTGCATGTCGATCCGACAGGCTGAAAAGAACAACGTAGAGCAATGAGACTCCAACGGAAAAAATGAAAGCCTGCCGGGTTCGCTCCGGCACTGGTTCGCGTTTGCCTCGTTTCCAGATGGCAGCGAGCACAGCCAGACTCCCCGGAAATGCGAACCATAACAATCGTCCACCATAGAAAACAAGATTCGATAATTTCTGCGTGAGGTATGAAGGCCCCTTAGCCATCGCCGCAGCTCCAATCTGACGCGAAGCGTACACCGCAAGAAAAGATTCGTGTGTGGCCTGCCGATAGAGATATTCGTATCCGGCGATGACGCCGAGAACCCCCGCGAAGGCAATCCCAAGGCCTATCCAGGCCCGCCGATCGAGTCGCATCCGATCACGGTAGCGATCGATTGGCGCCGAGGCATCGTTCCTGATAACCAAAAGCCAGATGGCGCAGCCGATAAACAGCCAGGCTGCAAACACGCCTTTGACCAGTACTGCTGCCGCAGTGGAGAAAACCAGAAGACTTATCCAGCGGACATCCTTGCGGGATTTTTCCATAGACCATAGCGCCACGAAAAAGAGCAATAGAACCGCCTGTTCATGGTTGGCTCGGATGCGATACGTGAATGCAATCGGAATCAGTTGAAGCATCCATAATAAGGCGCGCGCTTCCACCGCACGCACAACCGTTGCCGCGACGTTCTGAATGATCACCAGTGACAGCACCTGGTAGATCGCATTGGCCAGAAACGGCGCCTGCGAGGCGGGGAAGCCCAGCCTCGAAAGAATCAGGGGCGGAATCAGAATGCCGATGGGGTGTTCACGATAGAGACCGTCGAAGCCCCACAGGCCCCACCACTCCGGTGCAATCCACCGGCTTACCGGCAATGTATTCAACCGTTCGACAAGACCGATATGCAGCCCGGAGTCGGAATCTGCGGCGCGGACGTTAACGACAACCAGCAATATGGCGGAAACAACGAGGACGCTTCCCCACGCCAGCCACGTCGTCATAGCAAAGCTGCCCGTCGTTGGTTCACCTGCAGCGCGCTTATTCGAAACCATTGAATTCCACGCCGACCTCCCGATCGGCCGGCGAGTCTACATCAATTCGCATTCCGGTGCTTGATGCTGATTTCCGGATTCAGTGGAACGAGCTGGACGAATCCGACAAGGGCATTGGCATTCGTAAACTGATGTTTCTCGCCAAGGCGACAATTCGCTTTCAACCAGTCGCTGAATGATGGATCTTCCGAGGAGAGTTTCTCCAGTGCAGCAAGATCAAACCACATGGCTTTCCCCGAAGCTCTTGCTTGATGAAGTGTCGGAACCAGGTCTTCAAGAGGCGCACGATTCCAAAGCTTCTTCCAGGTCACCTGCGGATTGAAATATTTGATCGTGAGGTTTTCATCCGCATAGACATTCCCATAGACGGTTGTACCGGGCTCCCATACCACCCGCATCGATCTTGCGAACTGTTCCGTGTGGTTCAATGCCGGTTGTGCGGCCGGGTAGATGGAAGAGCTGAGATTGATAAAAAACAAAAAACAAATTGCGAGAGCAAGAATGGAATGACTGTGGGTTTTCAAACTTGCCTTGAATGTCCCCGCCAGCAAGATGACAGCCGGCAGATAAAACAGGCGGTAAAACGTGTTTTGGGGAAGCCAGAACACGAGAAACACCACGTAAACCGTGATCCATACAACGCAGATGCGGATGATCGGAGCGAACTGCACCTTCGGCCATTGCAATGGCGGTACTCCGGCCTGCCTCAAACGCCAGATCAATAATGCGAAGAACCCCATCGCCGCCACGGCCGTCCATGCAATAAAGTGTCCCCAGGTTTCCTGGATAAACCGCAGGCGTCCGCCCATAAAAAGTTTCGCGTTTCCTGCCGCAGACGTGAACACATTCCTGCCGATTTCGAAAGAGAATGCGGAATTGTAGGAATGAGATGAAGCCCAGCTCAGCATCTTTTCCGGATCCAGGTTTCCATGAGTGAAATGAAATGCAAAAACATACGCGGCCACTGTCATGAAACTCGCGAGGATCGTATATTGCGCGACACTGGCGATGCGCTTTTTCAAGGGATCGTGGCGGGTCTGGTACCAGAGCCCAATCACACAGGCCGGATAAAACAGCAGCGCAAGTTGATGCAGCAGCATCGCTGCGGTATGCGCCAATGCCAATACTATGGGTTTGCTCGTTTTTGAAGGCAGGAGAAACAGAACCGACACAATCAGGAAGAACGTGCTTGCCGTATAGCTGTCGGCATCTGTTGAAAATCTCCACCACGTCGCCGAGAACGCGAAACCGAAACTCAGCCAGACCGCGATGTAAGCGGATTCGAACAACTCATAGAGGATGTAGCAGAGCAGCGCTGCGCTGGCGGCGCCAAAGACGCTGTCGATTACCTGCAGAACGCGCAAGGCGCGCACGCTCGGATCAATGATCTGAACTATTTTCCAGGCGCCATACCCAACGGATTCGTATATCAGGTGATTCGCATGGAAAAGCAGCGCTGGATCCCCGCGAGCCGACTCGATGTTATCGGCGAATCCGATACCGTCCCCGTAATAAATCCTGGTTGGAAGCGAAAGATAGACGACAAGGGTGATTGCAAAAACCAGAAGGACCCGCGATCGCACTTTCCTGTTCGCATTCTTCAAATGCACGAACACATCATGAGCTTACTGCCTGTGTGGAACAAACAAAAACATGGACTGTTGCGCCGATTGAAATCATCACCCGTCCTGGCCAGGGCCAGTGGCGCACAGCGCCGGGGTGGTAGTCCAGGCGAAGAATGTTCATATTCACGGAACTTGAACCGCCATACATCGGCGCATTCGGCCACGGCAACTGCGCCATATGTCCACATCACTTCTGTTTCGCAGGCCTTTATTCAACTATTTATTGCCCGGGCCAGGCCTTTCGCTTACCATCGAAAAGTTTTATTTCTGCCGTGCAAGGGGTCCGAACGCCGGGTACTCGTGAGTTTGTTTGAATTGAATATCTGGACATCGCCGGTTATCTCATGAGTCGCTTCTGGTGGACTTTGCTGGCGCTTTTCCTGCTGAATCCAATCCTGCTGGGAGCTCAGGCTGCTCCTGCAACTTCTGTCCAAAAGCGCCCTCCCGAGGATTTCTCTTTAAATCGCCCGACCCGATTCAACATTACCCCAATTGGCGGAACCGGCCTCGTGCAGGCGATTTCTCCTTACACTCTTGCCGCAGGGGAAGGTGCCGTCGGAGCATCTGTATTGAATTTCGATCGAGACCCGGGAGATCTCGATTTCTTTCAATATGGACTTCAGGGCGCCGTGGGATTGCCAAAGCGGATGGAGTTCTTTGTCCGGGTAATGCCCTGGTTTCGAGTCAACAGCGCCAACCTGGATCCTCTGAGATTTCCGGTGCCTCCTCTGGATCTTTTTGTGGACATATATCCCACACCGGCAACACGAAGCGGACCCAAATTCCTGTTCACGCCCGTTGTGCCTTACAAAACTTATAATCCGGCGAACCTCACGGAGACTGGCGCGTTTTCAAGTGGCTCCGGCGATAGTGTGTTCGGAGCAAAGGTCAATTTACTTTCCGAAGATCGAGGAAGCGCCTTCGGTCTTGGCGTTCGTGGATTTGTTGAGGTCCCGACCGAAACTCCGCTTTACAACGTTCCGTATCCCGGATTCCGAAATCTGGCCGGCGTTTCGGGCAAGGTCAATTATGGCGGCGATCTTCTGTTCGCTCGTACATGGAAGAGGGGTGAGCTTGTGGCCAATTTGGGTTACAAGCAAACGGGCAATCCCGATCGCGGGCTTAGAATCCAGATGGTCGATTCCAGCCAAACGGATCCCGAAAAGTTTCTGATCGGAGATCCTGTGAATATTCCTCTGGTTCTCAGCAACGAACTCCGAATCAGTACCGGCTGGTCAATGCCAATTTTCCATTGGTACAAGAGCTACTGGTGGCTGATCACAGAATTCAACCATACCCATTTCGTCGGAAGTCACACTCCAACAGAGAGGCTGGTCCATCCGACGGAAGTGTCTGCGGGAATACAAAGCAATTTCCCGTGGTATCGAAATGTGTCCGTCGGGGGCATGTGGCAGCTCATGTTGAACGATGGAGGCAAAGGGCAGGAGCGATCCACGGCGTTCAAGACGCCGGACGGCCGAGGCGACATCAACTTTGGGGAATTGATGAACAACCCCCAGCTGACATCGGAAGTGGAATCTTTTCTTCAGAGCCGGGGAGCCAGTTTTTCCGAAGCCAGCAGCAAAGTGTTCTCAACCAACAATGCGGCGTTTGATGCCTGGCGAAACATCACCGTGGCGCCGGGCAAAATAAAGTCTCAGGGCCACACAAACGCTCTGGCATTCGTCACGTGGCGCATCGGCGGAAAGCATTGATGACGCCCTTCGCAAACGCGATTCCTACCGCGCTACGAGCCTTTCTTTTGGCTGTATTTGTTGGAATGATCGGTGTGCCTCCAGTATTTGCGGAGGAACTTTCGGCGGATGAGCAGGCCCGCCTCGCTCAACAATTCGCACCCGTCCTTGTATTCCACAATGCCGAAAAGTTCTTTCCGGTCAGTCCGCTTTTTCCGATCATTGCGAACCCGCCGACCTCCGACAAGGAAACGATGCTTCTTCGATTAGGCACTACAAAGTCGCGAACTGCTGCCTATCTGGAAATGAATCTTGACGAAAAAGCGAATTTGGCCACGGTTCACTTCCGGGCCTATCCGGCAAAAAGGGACGGCAGGAACGTCGTTGTTTTGGAATATTGGTTCTATTACGTGCATGACGAATATCGGGTTCGCGGCAATATCCTTCCCGTCTGGGTTGGCGGCAACCATCCCAATGATCTCGAGCATATCCATTTGATACTGCGGCGGGAGGAGTCGGGGAAATTTGTCGTCGACGAATTATTTGCAAGCGCACACGAAGGCAAGATCCCTGCGAATCGCTACAACTACCGCGAAGCCCGCCATGATGGTCCGACACGCTTTCTTGTCGAATTGGGTTCGCATGCAATGGCGCCCGACATCGACGAAGATGGGATCTTCACATTCGGCATCGACGGGGACTCCGGTTCGAAATTGCAGTGGGGCATCCGCGATCAGGGCTACACCTGGCCGCGGTATCGGAGCCGGTACATGAGCCCGCGGTCAAACGGGAACTTAGTCGTTTTCGAGGCAATAAACGCTGCGAGTTCTCCAGGAGAAAGGGAAGACTCCGGATTTGCGAAGGTGTATCCCTATCAACTCGCGTCCGTTGATTCTCTGGGGGAAGGCTTTGCACAACTCGATCTGACCGGCAAAGAACTCAAGAGTACTTTTGAAACTCCCACGTTCTGGTTCCCACGGGTGTTTGGTCGCGATAACGGGCGAAGCCATGCACTGCTCATGCCCAGTCCGCCAAAAAGCGGCGGCGATTCCGTTGGTATTTCGGGAGTTTCGTCGTTGGAACGGTTTCTTATTTTAGGTACCTCGTTGAACGTAGACGAACCCGGCTTCCTTGTGGGCGCACGGTACTCGTTCCTGACTCACTCCCTGATTGTTCCCGATTTCATTTTGGAAACAGACAGCATCGTTACCAGACACAAGAATTATCTTAGTCCGCAATTTCTCATCAGCTATCCATTCGACGGCTTCACTCGAATCATGTTTGGGAAATCGCTGGTCACGGATTCCTGGAGTTTCCGTCCGCGGCAATGGGACACGGTTGGAACCATTGAAGTCCGTCTTGGGGACATGCGTATTTCGGCGTCGGCTCGATCGATCGGGCCAGTCCGCGCGGTCTCGAAAGAGTTTCGGTTTTTCTATGCCTTTCGATAACTTGCCGGACCTGCTTCCTACGCATGTTTACAGTGTCTTCTCTCGTGAGACATCGCTCAAAATGAATGTCTTGCGGATATCCGGGACGGAGGCACGACCGCAAAACGCAAATGCATTCTTGCAATGATGAAGAGATTTGAAAAAACGCTCCTGATCCTGATTCTAATCGGACTGCTTACTCAGATCCCTTTCGCCTACCATCGCTTTCAAATCGGGAGACTCGCCGCACGAATTTCAGCAATGAAGGCCGGTGCACGCACGTTCGGTGATGGACGGTACACGGACTATCCCGGCGTGGTCCATGTGCACACCGCTCTCGGAGGACATAGCACCGGGACGATGGACGAGCTGATTAACGGATCCAAAGGGCTCGCTTACGTCGTGATAACAGAACACACCGCAACCTATTACGATTCTGCCGCCATGACGCTCAACGGTATGCACAATGGAATACTTTTTATCGGCGGAAACGAGCTCAATACCCAAAGCAGCGATCGTCTATTGATGATTCCCGGAACGGCCGAAGCCTATGAGAAAAGATCGACAGTCACCCCGCTATTCCTGCCGATATTCCAGAAGCAGGGACGGCTCGTCTTCGTTGCCTACCCGGACCGATTCACGAGCTGGGATACATCATTCGACGGGGTGGAAGTTTTCAATCTGAGCGAGAGCACAAAGGCAATGAACTGGATCGGGCTCTCGTTCGATATCTTCTGGTCCTACCATAAATATCCTGAGCTGACTGTGGCAACACATCTTGCACGCCCCGACTCGAACCTGCGGAAATACGACGAAGTTGCCAGCAGGCGAAGAGTGACCCTGTTTGCGGGAAGCGACGCTCATTCGAACATCGGTTTTCATCTTTTGGGCGACGATGCGGGGAACAAAATTCTAAGCCTCAAGTTCGACGATTACGCGACAATCTTTAGAATTGCCAGGACTCATGTGCTGTTGGATAAAAACGTGGAACTCACCGAAGACAGCCTTCTGGACGCGTTTCGGCAGGGACACGATTATTTCAGCCTGGATATCCTGAGCGATCCGAAAGGCTTCCTTTTCGTTTCGGGCGATAAACTGATGGGCGATGAAGTGAAACTCACGGAGAACCCCAAGCTCAAAATCAGAGTTCCACAGCGCTCCCGGATCGTTCTGCTTCGAAACGGTACGAAAGTATCGGAAACGCCAGACAGGACCGAGGCTTTCTTCATGCCGAAGGAGACCGGAGCGTATCGAGTCGAAGTATTCCTGGACTCCCTTGGAAAGCCGTTCGAACAAATGCCGTGGATCACTTCAAACCCCATTTACGTGGTGCAGTAGGCAAAACAGAGCGATCGCTATTCCCGCCCACACTCCGTCCCATCGACGATACGGCCATCGAACAGATGAACCGTCTTGTCCGCGTAACCGGGCTGGCGCGGGTCATGTGTTACCATGCAGATCGTGGCTCCTTCGCGATGCGTCTACAGGTACAATGCGGGAACTTCAATCCTGGCGAGAGGGCGTGACGATGCGCGTGCGGTCCATAGGGGTTCTAGTCACTGCGGCACTATTCTTTGTTTCCTTACTTCGTGGGGCCGACACGCTTCCGGCGTCCATCACCGATGAGGCCTATTGGAAAATGATTTCCGATTTTTCAGAGCCGGGTGGCACGTTCGATTTTGAAATGTTCATGTCGAATGAAGTGACATTCCAAATGATCCTTCCGGATCTTTTGAAACGAGTGCCTCCCGGCGGTGTGTATCTCGGTGTTGCACCGGAGCAGAACTTCACCTACATCGCCGCATTGCAGCCCAGGATCGCGTTCATCATCGATATCCGGCGCGAAAACATGATCGAGCACCTGATGTACAAGGCCATGTTCGAGTTGTCGTCCACTCGATCGGACTTCATGTCCCGTCTTTTCTCCCGACCGATGCCGGCGGAAAACGGCGCACAGGTTTCGATCGACAAAATATTCTCGCTCCTGAGCGCCAGCAAGGCCGACCCGCGTCTCCTCAATCAAAATCTCACGCAGATCAAAGATCTTCTGCAGAAGATACACGGATTTGCCATCACCCCGGTCGACGTGCGAACTATCGATACCATCGCCACTGCCTTCTATCGCGGCGGACCCGACGCGCACCTCACGACGTATGGAACGAGTTTCAGGCTATTGATGATGGAAACCGACGGGCAGAATCGGAATCGAAACTTCCTGGCTTCGGATTCGAATTATCAGTTTGTCCGGCAGATGCAGCAGAAAAATCTCATCGTACCGGTAGTTGGCGATTTCGCCGGGCCCAAGGCAATGCGGGCCGTCGGCGGGTACGTGCGGGATCATGGCGCGGAAGTCACGGCGTTCTACGTATCGAACGTGGAGGAATATATTGCTTCACCGCGGTCGACGTGGGCGTCGTACTGCCGAAATATCGCGTCGCTTCCCATGAACCCGTCCAGCACCTTTATCCGATTTGGCCGCAACGGGCGCGGATCTTTTCTCGGCCCGATGATGATATTCACAAAGAATTGCGTGCTGCAGTAGTCGCTGTTAAGCGCCGTCAATCACCGCGGACGATCTATAACCACTCCGACTCCGACAGAAGTTTTGTGCGCGGACTCTCGTTGTGCAAAGGCCCGATTTCACCGCATAATGCCGCGAATGAGAAAGCTCATGGTTTGTCTCGCGGTACTTCTGCCGGTCTTTGCATTGGTTGTGTTGTCCCAATCAAAGCCATCCGCCATCAAAATTCCATTTGAAAGTTACACCCTTCCCAACGGACTCACGGTGATTCTCGCCGCCGACCACGCGACGCCAACGGTTGCGGTGACGGTCTGGTATCACGTGGGCTCGAAGAACGAAACTCTCGGGCGAACCGGCTTCGCACATTTGTTCGAGCATGTGATGTTCACCGGATCTGGCCATGTTCCCTATGGCCTGCACGACAACCTGACCGAGGGCGTTGGTGGGTCGAACAACGGGACAACATCAAACGATCGCACCACCTATTACGAAACCGTTCCTTCGAACTATCTCGAGGATTCACTCTGGCTCGAATCCGATCGCATGGGCTTTCTTCTCGATACTCTCGATACAAACAAGCTCAACGCGCAGCGCGATGTCGTGAAAAATGAAAGGCGGCAGGGAATTGACAACCAGCCTTACGGAATGGCGAACGAGATTCTGTCGGGTGCGATGTATCCGCCATCTCATCCATATTCATGGCCGGTCATAGGGAGCATGAAGGATTTGTCCGCCGCATCCGAGGAAGACGTGAAGAATTTCTTCCGCCTTTATTACGCGCCGAACAACGCGTTTCTCTCCATTGCCGGCGATTTTCAGCCGTCGGCGGCGCGCGCATGGGTGACGAAATACTTCGGCGGCCTGATGCGGGGCAATCCTGTTCCACGGCCGACCGCAAATCCCGTAACGCTCGACAAGGAGACCCGGCTGGTGTTTGAGGATCGCGTGCAGGTGCCGCGCCTCTACATCGCCTGGCCCACCGTTGGCGAGAAGAGTGATGATCGTTTTGCACTTTCCGTGCTCGATGCCATCACTTCCGGGCCGCGGACGACCCGGCTGACCAAGGCTCTCGTCTACGATCAGCAGGCGGCTGCTGCGCTGAACAGCTATCAGGCATCGAATGAAGAGGTGGGTCAATGGGTGCTGACAATCACGCCGCGGCCGGGACACTCGCTGATGGAACTGGAGCAGGCTGCGGATGGGATTCTGGATAAACTGAGAACCGAGGGACCCACTGCTGAAGAAATCCAAAGAGCCACCGCTGGACTCGAGTTCGAATTCGTCAGCGGTCTGCAGTCCAACCTTGGCAAATCGGCGACGCTCGCCAATGGAGCAGGCTTTCACAACGATCCCGGATACTTCCAAACCGAGTACCAGAAAATGCTGGCTGTCACGCCATCGGACGTCAAACGCGCAGCCAATAAGTATCTGACGAAAGGCCGCGTTGTCCTCAGCATTGTGCCGATGGGGCAACTGAATCAGGCGTCGAAGCCCGCTGAAAGCAAAGTTTATCGGAGGGTTGACGAATGAAACTCCGGACGCGCCTCGCCATCGCTTCAGTAACTGTCGCAGTGACTCTCGCTTTTGCAGGATTTGCCGCAATCGCGCAACAGCCGCTCGATCGTTCGAAGATTCCGTCCCCAGGGAAGCCGCCGGAGCTTCGTGTCCCGGTCTGGATACGGTACTCCCTGACAAATGGTGCGGACTTGATCGTGTCGGAAAAGCGCGACCTGCCCTTGGTTTCATTTCGGATTACGATCCAGGGCGGAGCCAGCCAGATGGAATCTTCGACTCGCCGCGGGCTGGCAAGCCTGACCGCATCGATGATGAGCGAAGGTACGAAGACGCGCGATGGTGAGGCGATATCGAATGCACAGCAACTTCTTGGTACTTCGATCGATATCAACATCGGCAGCGAGAATGGGTCCATTGCATTCCAATCCACGACGAAGAAGTTCCCACAGGCGTTGGATCTTCTTACAGACATGCTGCTGAATTCGAGGTTCCCGCAGGACGCGCTCGATCGACTGCGCGCGCAGCGGCTGGTTGTGCTTGCTCAGGCCAAGGATCAACCCGCCGCGATCGCGACGCGCGTCTTTGCGAAGATTCTTTACGGTGATAGCCATCCCTTCGGTCAGAACGTGACGGAAGAATCGTTGAAAGCCATCACTCGCGACGACATCGTGGTATTTCACAAGGTGTACTTCCGACCGGGACGCGCGCTCATCACGGTTGTTGGCGATGTGAACGCCGCCAGCGTGAGAGCCACTATCGAAAAGTCGCTTGTCGGATGGTCGCGCGGCGGCGATAAACCCGCATTCACCTATCCGGCTCTGCCGTCACCGCATCCGATGACGATTTTCCTGGTCGACAAACCCGGCGCTGCGCAGTCGACATTTGCAATCGGGAACCCTGGTCCCCCGCGGAACACTCCGGACTACGATGCGCTTCAGGTGATGAACACCATCCTTGGTGGAATGTTTCAGTCGCGCTTGAATGCCAATCTTCGAGAGGAGAAGGGATTCAGTTACGGAGTGAGTTCGGGATTCGCCTACGGCAAGGGTCCGGGTGCCTTTCGTGCCGGCGGCGACATGGTTTCTGCAAAAAGTGATGCGGCGCTGGTCGAGTTCATGAAGGAACTGCGTGGAATCGGTGGCGCCAGACCAGTGACCGATGACGAATTGAAAACGGCAAAGGATTCGTTGATCCAACGCCTGCCAGGAACATTTGAATCCGTTCAAAGCGTGAACAACGCCATCGTGTCCCTCTGGATTCAGGGGCTGCCGGATAATTACTACCACCAGTACATTTCCAGGATTTCTGCGGTCAAGAAGGAAGACGTTGTGCGTGTCGCGAAGCAGTACATCGACCTGGAGCACCTGACCATCGTGATTGTTGGAGACCGCGCGAATATTGAAGCGCCGATCCGCGCGACCGGGATTGCACCCATTGTGTTAACGGATATCGAAGGAGGCCGTTAGCCTCTCCTCCTTATGCATCGTATCCAACAGCACCATACTGCGGACAGTAGAACTGCAGGCGCGGTCTAAGAACCTATGAATGAATTGCGAGAGAAGAAGAACAACTCCCCTCCTGTTCCAGCAGGAGGGGAGTAAGCTGACTTGCTTCTGCTCCTTCTGCTCCTCCTCTTCCTCTCCTCCTCCTCATTCACACTTGCTTTCAGCGCCCCCAGCCCCCGAGCATCGCGGAACGGAGGGATTGGCGCGGTCACAGACCGTTCCAACAGCGATTCGGTAAGCATTATTGCGAGGCCGGGAACTTTTTCGAGAACGTGTTCGTATTCGCATTCGACGTGCAGGTATTCAGTCCCGCTCGTTTTGAAATCTCACTTTCCACGAAATCGTTCGGGCAGCTGTCAACCTGCGTCGGTTCTCGTTCGTCATAGTGTCTGAATGCTTTCGCAGGACAGAAGTGATTGGATCATCCGGGGGATTAAGGGAATGAGGTGTGTTAAAAAAATGCGGCCGACGTTCGGTTCGTTACCTGTGCAGTGCGATTCTGATTCTTATTCTCGTTCAGATCTCCTATAGCGAGAACCCTCCGTCTGTAAACCTGTTGATTTCCGGCAAGCGGGCATCCGCAGCCGGCAACTATGAGATTGCTGAAAAAGATCTTCGTCAGGCGATCAACGAAGCCGGGACGTCCGATGCGGTCACGGTTCTGGCCCTGGGCGAACTCGGAAGTGTGCTGCTCTCTCAAGGCCGGCTGGACGAAGCCGAGACCTTGTTGAACAGAGCCATCGGAATGGTTCGCTTGGATCGAACGTTGAACCAGCGCCAGCTGCCGATACTGCTGGGCATGCTGGGTGATCTCTACCAGAAGATCGGAAAGCTGCGGGAATCCGAAAAGACTTTGGATGAGGCGCTTCAACTCGGCGCGAAAGTGCTGGCCGATTCTCCTCTGCACATGGCGGATTTGTATAACGATCTGGGTGTACTCCATCTCAAAACCGGAAATAGAAATCAGGCGGAGAAGGATTTCAAGAAGGGCTTGGATCTGGCACAGAAATCCGTGCCGGATAACGGTCCTCAGGTCGGTTCGATACTGGCGAATCTCGCGAGTCTATATTTTTTCCAACAAAAATGGAGTCTCGCGGAATCGGCAATGTTGCAGTCGCTGCATATTACAGAAGCGTCGCTGGGATCGGACCACCCGGATGTCTGTGCACTGCTGAACAATCTCGGAGTCTTCTATTTTTCGCAAGGCAGACTCGCAGAATCCGAAGTCATGCATCGGCGGGCACTGGTTCTTCGACGAAGGCTATTCGGCATGGAGAATTCGTACACAGCCCTGTCGGCAGCAAATCTGGCTGAAGTGCTTGCGGCTGAAGGCAAGAGCGAGGAAGCAGGAATTCTGTTTGCTGAAGCCCTGAAGACCCAGGAGCGAATATTCGGTGCGGAAGGTCCGGAAGTGGCTTCCACGTTGGAGAAATTTGCGAAATTCCTTCGACACACCAATAACCAGGTTCTCGCTGGCGAGATGGAGGACCGCGCGAACGCCATTCGTGTTGAAACCGCGTACACCGTATCGGTAAAGTAAGTCCGCCCAAACAACCTCTGGACGCGGGCGGAGGGAGCGCTATGATAGGCGCACTCTCTGGAGTGACGGAGGTTGGGATGTCTTCAGGAACTCGAATTCATCGATCGGTACTGTACGTGGTTGTCTTTCTCTCGGCAGTGGTCTGGACCGCACTGCTGTCTCACGCCCAGTCTGGGGCGAAGTCCGGGGAATGGCCGACATACGGAGGCGATCTCGGAAATACGCGGTACTCGCCGCTCGATCAGATCAGCGCGGAAAATTTCAACAAGCTGGAAGTGGCCTGGCGATTCAAGACCGACAACCTCGGCCCTCGTCCGGAGTTTCAACTTGAAGCGACGCCGCTGATGGTGAAAGGCGTCCTGTATTCGACCGCCGGCACGCGGCGAGCCGTCATCGCACTCGACGCCGAAACGGGCGAACTGCTATGGACCCATTCGGAAAATGAGGGCGGCCGCGGCGATGTTGCTCCACGCCAGCTGTCGGGACGGGGACTCGCCTACTGGACCGACGGCACCGAAGAAAGAATCCTTTATGTGACGCCGGGTTATCGCCTGATCGCTCTCAACGCCAGGACGGGAGCAGTAATTCCCAGCTTCGGCATTCGCGGTGTCGTGGATTTGAAACTCGATGACGATCAGGTTATCGATCCGCTCAGTGGAGAAATCGGATTGCATGCGACGCCCGTCGTTGCGCGCAACGTCGTGATTGTTGGAGCCGCACACCCGACGGGAGCCAATCCCAAAAGCATTCGTGCGGTTAAAGGTTACGTCCGCGGATTTGATGTCAAGACCGGCAAACGCCTTTGGATCTTCCATACGATTCCCGTGGGGTCCGAATACGGGAACGACAGCTGGGAAAAGAACTCCAACGTCTACACGGGCAATGCCGGCGTGTGGGCGCAGATTTCCGTCGATGAAGAATTGGGATTGGTATATCTGCCGATCGAGTTGCCGACCGGAGACTACTTCGGCGCCAATCGTCCAGGCGATGGCCTGTTTGGAGAGAGCCTCGTTGCCGTTGATCTTCAAACGGGCAAGCGAAAGTGGCATTACCAGCTGGTGCACCACGGCATTTGGGATATGGACATCCCATGCGCTCCGATCCTTGTCGACATCACGGTCAATGGACGCACGGTCAAGGCCGTCGCGCAACCGACCAAGCAGGCGGTGCTATACGTTTTCAATCGTGAGACTGGAGAACCCATCTGGCCGATTGTCGAGCGTCCGGTTGAAAAGGGAACGGTGCCCGGAGAGTGGTACTCGCCGACTCAGCCATTTCCGACGAAGAAACTTTCCTACGACAGGAATGGGACATCGATCGACGATTTGATCGATTTCACTCCCGAGTTGCGCGCTGACGCCGTGAAGCTGGTATCCCGCTACAAGCTGGGTCCTATCTTTACACCGCCGGTGGTCAGCCGGCTCGAAGGACCCCTCGCGACGCTTACGTTGGGAACATCGACTGGCGGGACGAATTGGCCGGGAGGATCCTACGACCCGGAGACCCACATCCTTTATGTGTTTTCGCAAAGCTCCATCACCGCGAAAGGACTAGTCCCTCCTCCTGCCGGATTCTCAGAGATGGCGTACATCCAGGGGACTGCTCTGGAAGGCGCCCGGCTCAGCGGCGGCGCCGGTTCTGAAGCAGGAGCCACATCGACGGCCGCGGCATCCACACCGGTGGCGGATGCCGGCAGCCTGCTGGTTCAAGGCCTCCCTCTGGTGAAGCCGCCGTATGGACGCATCAGCGCAATTGACTTGAATCAGGGGGAGATTCTCTGGCAGATCGCTCATGGAGAGACGCCGGATAATATTCGCAATCATCCGGCGTTGAAAGGCCTGGATATTCCGCGCACCGGCCGGCCGGGAACTATAGGAACCCTGGTGACCAAAACTCTCCTGATTGCCGGCGAAAGTGGATTCTTTACAACACCGACCGGACAGCGTGGCGCGATGCTGCGCGCATATAACAAAACAACGGGAATGGAAGTGGGTGCCGTGTTTATGCCGGCACCACAGAGCGGTTCACCGATGAGCTACATGTGGAAAGGGCAGCAGTACATCGTTCTCGCGATCAGTGGCGGTACATATTCCGGCGAATTCGTTGCGTTTCGCCTTCCCGTGCGAAGAGCCGGCAATTAGAGGAATCGAAATGATTGCCGCCTGAAGCAGGCGCATTGGGTAGTTGTCCGATTACAGAGGCCGGAATTACCAATCCGTACCTTGCGCTCCCCATCTTCGGAACAGGCGAGACGTTTCATTGGGAGCAGCCACCCTCTGACGGGCAAGCCGTACGAGATACCGCACCTGGACCGTGGCGATGGATCGAGCGAAAACGTTTCATTCAAAGCACGGAAATTGTTTTCGATAACGCCTCGATATTGTTAATGTAGGGCCGCATTTCGGAAAAGAAGGAGGGAACAGTGAAAGGCTACAAGGCAGTTTTTCTCGGATCCGCGTTGGTCATGACAATGGTCTATCAAGTGGTTAATGGGCAGGCGCCCAAACCGCCTGCCGCGCCGAACGCAACAATCGAACGCGGCCGGTACATTGTCGAAATCGGTGGATGCAATGATTGCCACACTGCGGGATATGCGGAGGCCGGAGGAAAGGCGGCAGAAGCCGACCGGCTCAAGGGCGATACGCTGGGATACCGCGGACCCTGGGGCACGACATATCCGACGAACCTCAGGCTCTCCATCGGAACTCTGACCGAAGACGCTTGGGTGAAGCGCGCCAAGACTCTGAATACCCGGCCGCCGATGCCGTGGTTCAAC